>Ga0315291_10012270_pt1 | contig 10397 bp, 9 predicted proteins | sample YL17G12_20_MG_FD_203070 | JGI IMG/M metagenome (GOLD analysis project Ga0315291, IMG submission 203070) | Sediment microbial communities from Yellowstone Lake, YNP, Wyoming, USA - YL17G12_20 | ecosystem: Environmental > Aquatic > Freshwater > Lake > Sediment | place: USA: Wyoming | collected... | reverse complement strand
TCGGAGATGCCCCCGGCTCCGCGCACCTTGGCTGCCACGTCCTCAGGCGTGCCATGCCCGTCGCGGAAATACAGGTTTGGGCATAAGGTAACATATCCATATGCTGCGAACTTACGGGTCGTTTCACGGTACCATTCATCCCAACCTGGCAGGTGATGGATCAGAACCATCCCCGGGAATGGACCCTCCCCGAGTGGACGGGCGAAATATGCATTGATCAGGTCAGCATGGTAACCGGGCAGGATCACCGTCTCAGCCAGCATGCCTTCATATTGGTCAGTTGTGTACATCGGACCCTCCTTGCGATAATCGCTAGACATAGATTAAAAATCGTGGTTACTCTACATTTGTATTTGATCACTCATGAATTAATAATTCGAAACCTGCAGATTTACTTGAAGGATTTTTCACCTTTACAGATTTGGTTCTATCACCCATGATTGTATTCTATTATTTTATGAATTATCTATCCTTTACCCAGAATAGTCTCCGGATGATCCAAGTAGTCTTGCATATGCGCATAGAACTTCGCTATATGGATTCCATCCATGATAGCATGATGACCTTGTACACTTAGTGGCATCTTTATCTGATTCCCATCCTCAATGTACTTCCCCCAGGCAAAACGGGGGATAGAATCTGCCGGGTGCAGTCTCATCGGGTGCATGAAGCTGGTGAACGAGACCCACGGGATGGCGGTCATGTACAATAGGTCGTCCCTTCCGGGAGGGTCTTTCAACGTGGGGTGGTCTTTCACAGCTGCGATCATCCTGGTAGCCCTGCCAGCGAACTCATTGAAATCCTGGCTATAGTCGATGGTGCAAAAGCTGAATAGATCGTTTTCAACCAAGATTGTTACCGATGGGCTAACAGACTCGTACTCCACGATTTCTCCGTCCTGAATCCGGTAGCGAAACTCGTGAACGGCGTTGGCGGCCCGTGAGATCACGTAGACGATAGCTGTAGTTAATGAAAACCCATACAACTTAACATATGGATTGAACTTCATCAGGTCTACGTTTGCACACATGTTAAAGTGTGGATGGTTGAAGGTGTTGAAGAGTTCGAAGTGTTCCCGTCTCGACCAGGTTTGCATATCGATCTTACGCATGTTTCACCTCCAAATGGATCGGTGTGGAAATTATTATCCTCCGATTTAAACTGCTAGTTACCATCCATTGTTTTTCTTTCTTTATTATAGTCTCACACTCCATATTATAAGATCCCCTTGGATATACCAGTGATATTGAACACAGATCTTACTCAATTCAGGTGGGTTTCATAATCGCCAGTCACCAAACTGGTCAACCATTTGCCGTTCCTTGACACCTAAACTTCTCCCGGTTATATTCCTCACTATGGAAACCCATCGCACCTCCCAAGAAAAACTCCGCCACCTCTATCTCATCATCGCAGTAGGTTGCGCACTGTTCGTCATCCTCACCCTGATCGCTATGCTGACCTATGCCGGTGGGACGGTCGACGATCACGCTGCCCCTGGCTATTCCTTCACCCACAACTTCTTGAGCAACCTGGGGATGGTGACCGCCCTCTCCGGCAATCCGAATTGGATCTCCGCAGTTTTGTTCTTCCTGTCGCTAATCGCCGCTGGCACCTGCCTGGTGATCTTTTTCATCATTTTTCCGCGTTTTTTTAATAGCACCCACTTGCAAAAGGTCCTCAGCCTGATCGGCTCTGGCCTGGGTGTGCTGGCGGGCATCAGCTTCGTCGGCATCGCCTTCTCCCCTGCTGATCTGGCTAGACCCGCCCATATTCAATTCGTTATGTGGGCGTTCCGCCTTTTCCCCCTGGCGGTGCTGTTCTACGTCCCCGTCCTCTTCATGGACAAGCGCTATCCAAAACCTTATGCCTGGGTCTTCGCCGTCTTCTGTCTGATGCTGATTGGCTACTATCTGCTGATGACGAATGGACCCAGCTTTACCTCTCCCGAAGGGTTGGTTATCCAGGTGGTCGGACAGAAAGTCATCTCCTATGCCTCCATCCTCAGCATCGGAATCCAATCCCTGGGTGCATATAAGGTTTTGGAAAAAAGCAGTTAGCTATCCGGTAAATAGGCAAACCGGATCAAGATTTGCCGTTAGCATATAGCAAAGGATTCAAAATCGTATTTCAAGCGTCATAACGCCGGTAAATCACCTTCGTAAAGTTCCCCTCCACGAAATTGAGATTCGCCCTCTTTACAATGGTCTTCATCACCATTGGCTTTTCCTTACAGCCAAAGCGCTCGCTAAGCAGGAAACGTGTCTTGCCACCCTCGCTATAAACCATACATACTGGATTGACGTAATCAAGACCCCATATCTTATCCCATTTGAGGCTGACGGGCTCCTTTAGCATCCAGTAGCTCACTTCAAGCTTTTGTTGCTTGATACCGATCTTCTCGGCGTACACACGGATGTCGAGAGGTGTGTCATTCAATGAAAACAAAAAAATGCCAAACGATACCAAGTAAATCCCTTCCAACAATGGCGAATGGGTATAAATGGCATTGGCGATGAATATCAATATCATAACCAGGGTGGATACCATCAAGGTAATATATCTTCTCCGCAGCTGCCATTTGCTTACAGGAAATTCAGCCACCCCTTCAAAAGGTTCCACTCCTTTCAGCGGATCGACGTCGATGGATGAGGTGGCAGAGGCAAGCAAGGTGGTATCCTCGTTCTCCACCATCCAGCCCCAGCCCAGGCTCTCGAACCGCACTGGAAGTTTCCACACATTACTCTTCAACGCTTCTTCGAGCAGCTCGCGCTTGCCATCCATGGCAATCTCCGCCAGCAGCTTTCCATCCACTCCCTGGAACACCTGCCCCAGCTTGTATGTGATGCGGGGATGCAGGCGGAGCAGCACCTTCTCGACATCATTCCTGAGATCGGGAGGGGAAAATGAGGAATCGATTGGTTGGAACTTTAAAGTATAGCGTTTCAAGCTGACCTCACAATCTGATTAGCTTTTAGCAATTTGCTGTTAGATAAAAGCTAAAAATTTAATTGCCAACTACTAGTATTTAGTTTGATGCCTCAGTACTTTACCCGGTAAAGCCTCTGTATGCCCTTCACCTCCCACCACCATCACACCGTTCACAAAGACGTAATCGATCCCAGCGGGATACTGATGAGGATAGTTTTCGAATGGATACGAGTGGGGGTATAGGTTGGTCGCACGATCGTGTATGCGCTCCAGGTCAAAAACTACGATGTCAGCCCAGGCACCCTCACGCAGCACGCCGCGATCCCGCAACCCAAGCCGTTGGGCTGGGAAGGAGGTCATTTTACGGATGGCTTCCTGAAGGCTGAGCACAGGCTCATTGCGTACATAACGCTCGAGCACACCCGGGTACTCACCGTAACTGCAAGGCTGGTAGGGTATCGGGTCATTCAGGAAACCGTAAGGAGCCAACACCTGTCCATCCGAAGAGATCATCACAACCGGGTGCTGGAGTAGTAGGCGGATATTGGTGTCATCAATATAATCAAAGATAGCCTCTGCTTCATGACCATTTTCAATGATCAGGTCAAAGTAAGTATCGAATGGATCGCCACCTCGTTCATTGGCAATAGCCTGAATGGTTTTGCCAACAACATTGGGGCTTTTAGGTGCATGCAGCATCGTGATGCGATGCCACTGGTTATGCTTGAGCAGCCCCACTGGACCAAAGGCAGGCTTTCGATCTTCGACAATCTCAAGCTGGATCGAGCGGCGCTTCTTCTGGTTTTGGAGCAGGGCAGCAATTTCTGCGGCAGGCAGGTCTTGTATTTCCTGAGGCAAGCCACCCGTGAGTGCAGGAGCCAGGTCGGTATGTACGTCGTTATCCACCGTCACATCCTGACCCATCGACCGTGCTTCCTCCACCAGGCGTAAATTGGCACTGGCATCGCACGGTGCACCGAATTTGGGGGCGTTGTGGGAGATCTGCACCGGTACACCCGCTTCACGCCCGATGCGGATGGCTTCCGCCACCGCCTCCAGGATGGTCTCCCGCTCGCCTCGAATGTGGGAAGCATACATCCCATGGTAACGAGAAACCACCTGGCATAAGGCGATGAGCTCATCAGTGCTAGCATAGCAGCCTGGTGGGTAAACCAGACCGGTGGACATCCCGAAAGCCCCTGCCTGCATGGCTTCAGCTACGAACCCTTTCATTCGGTTAAGCTCGGATAAGGTGGGGGCACGTTCTTCGAGGCCCATGGCTGCGATACGAAGCGCACCATGACCTGCCAATGAAGCGATATTGATTCCCAAGCCACAGTCTTGTAACGTTTCCAAATATTGCTCAAATGAGTGCCAATCCCAGGAGATTTCAGGCTGATCACAAATAGGTCCCCACTGACGACGCATTTCAGATATATGGGCTTCAACCACGGGCGCAGGCGACATCCCGCAATTTCCGATGAGCTGAGTTGTAACACCCTGGCGAACCGAACTCTCCGCACGCCGATTAACCAGGATGGAAAGGTCAGAATGGGTATGGATGTCAATGAAACCGGGGGAAAAGAAGCGACCACCGGCATCAATCGTATCCCTTCCCTCCAGCGTACCCGCCGAGGCTACTTCGACGATCCGACCCTGATGGATCGCCAGATCGCCCCAAAACCAGGGATTTCCACTGCCGTCAAGAATTCGTCCCTTGGCAAGCACGAGATCATAAGTTGTCATAGTCTTATCCTTTTTATATAAATGAATATACATATTATATAAGAAAGTAATTGAGGCCAGTTTAATTACCAGCAGATCTTCCCTTCTAATCTTATTACCCAATCATATTCATCCTTAACCATAGAATGATACCGATGGTTTATCATTCGTAGTTTCGAGCCCCAATTCGTGAACGGTCTGCTCCTCCCCAAATTATCCTTCTAAGGTAATTTGCAGACCGAGTGGTTTGCATCATGAAAAAGGTTTAGGAATAAACAATATCCCCCTACCGTCCAATATGAGAAATCTTAAAGTTTTGCGGGTTTTGCGTAAACCTCTTGTGGAATAGAACAATTGTGCTATAATTAGAATACTTTCCAATGATTTATTTAAATAAAAGTATTCGTATACCGAGTGATCTTCTCGGTACCAGTGCTCTTCTGTATCGATTAGTGGTCTTCTATATCGGTTGATCTGAACCGATACATCTTCATCGATATCAATGATCTTCTGAATCGGTCGTTCTTCATCGATATCATCATGGATGCTTTTTTCCTTTCCCTAATTCGTCCCTCACACTGGAGTTATACGGATGGTTTAACATTCATGGTATCATGCCCCGATTCGTGGACGAATCTGATCATCTCTTGCCAGTCTGTTGGGAGGCTAGGGCGGACTGTCCAATCGATGTTAAAATTCAGGTAAGGCATTCGATCCGTTTCGTTTTATAGATAAAACCAATCCCCTCATGGATCCTCTCCTACTCTCCCTTGCTTGTACCTTATACAATACCTCGCCTGACGTTCTTATCCCCCTCTCCGGTGGGCACACCAATGCCGTCTACCAATTTCCCAATGGTGAAAAATCAGCCATCCTACGCATCGGCGTTGAGGACTGCCCGCGGGAGCAAACATTGGGAATGCTGGAATGGGTACGCTTCCTTAGTAAGGAAGGAGTTCCGGTCACTGCGCCCCTTCCTTCCATAAATAACCATTTACTGGAAAACCTTAAGCTTTACGGCACGCGCTACACCCTTACCGCTTTCGAGAAAGCTGAAGGCATCCTGGCGGAGAATGTCCCACCATCTGAATGGACAGATGATCTATTTCGATCCATCGGTAGAGCAGCCGGTAAGCTTCATGCTACCTCGAAGCGCTACCGACCATCTCGACCTAATCTTACCCGACCGCAATGGTTCGATTCCTATGAGATCCACGAGGCGACTGACCTGCTGGCTGCCTCCCCCGACCCGGCGTGTGATAAGCTCGCTACACTGATCGCCGAGCTGCATCGCCTGCCCACCAGTCCCTTGGATTTCGGCCTTATCCATGATGACCTGCATTATGCCAACTTCCTGATCCACCCAGGTGGTAGCGTCACCATTATTGACTTCGACGATTGTGTCTATGGCTGGTTCGCCATGGATGTCTCCATGGCGTTATTCGACGTGCTCGTGCTTTATAATGCCCCTAACGAAACGGAAAGCCAGCACTTTGCCCAACGCTTCATCACGAATTATCTTTCCGGTTATCGCCAGGAGAACAACCTGTCTCTGTTTTGGCAGAGCCAGCTTCCACGTTTCCTCAAGCTGAAGGAGCTGTGCATCTACGCCCCCCTGGTTGGTCACTCCGACGTTGCATTGCCTGACAGCTGGGTGGGTCGCTTCATGCGCGACCGTTCCGCCCGAATCGCCAACGACCTTCCGTACGTAGACATCGACTTTACCGCCTTGTAGTGCGGTATTCCAATATCACAAGATTACAAAATAACACATATCGTCCAACAAGTAATCCTATTCATCACACACCCCTCAACAAGACTCAAATATTTGGAAGATCTCTTTTCACTCTAAATAGGTTCAGAGTAAGAAAACAATGCGTTAATGCAGCAAAAACCGCGCAACTTCTATCCCGTGCTCATCAGTCATCCAGATCTTGAACAGCCCGACCAATGGTAGAGTGATTCTCATGTATTTTTTAACTAATTCAAGTGTCCATAGAGGAAGATAGGTATATACTGTGATTATCATATCGATGGGATTGGGACAGCATAAACTGTGATCGATAGGATACCCTGCATTCAACCGCACGTAGACTGCCTTTCTCGTTGTTAAAACTTAGAAAAATAAAACCTACAATCACATTTAAGATACTTTTCAGGCGTAGTGAAAATAGGAGGATATGATATGACACCAACCACCCCCAGCCTGGCACAGGATCTGATCCGCATCCACAGGGTCATCACCCGAGGGTTAACCGTCGGAATCGCTAAAGGGACTGAATATTTACAGTCCGGTTTCCCCCAGCCGCAGGTATTCCTCGGTTATTCTAATTATGCTCACAGTCTGGCGTCTGTTCTCGGGGCGCATCACCAGGGTGAAGACCAGGTAGCATTTCCAGTCTTGCGCATTCAACTCCCCTTTGCCCCATACGAACGTTTATCAGCCGATCATCATGAAATCGAGCTTCTACTAGATTTAATCCACCAGGCTATTTTAGCTCTATCCGGCAATGCACCCAAAGATGGAGTGAAAATATTGGTAGACTGCCTGCGTAGGGTTTATACAATCTGGGTGCCACATATCCAGCTAGAGGAGCATCATTTCTCCAGGGAGACGATCAGTGCAATCATGAGTTTGGAAAACCAGAGACAGCTGAGTGAAGCCATGGGCAAGCATAGTCAGGAGCATGCCGGGCCTCCCTATTGGGTCATTCCCTTCGTGCTGTTCAATCTCGGACCCGAAGACAGGGCTGCTATGGCAGCCACTTTCCCTCCAATGATCATGGGTGAGCTGGTTCCAAAGGTTTGGAAAGACCAGTGGGCATCCATGAAATCCTTCCTGCTGGATTGATCTTTTTTTCCAACGATTGATTCCTCGCTGACATACTCATCTCCGAAACCAACCACTTGATTGCTTGCCAGCATATTGTGCTTCTAACGATATTCCTTTTTATGGGGTTTATCTAAAATCATCTACCCATATAAGGGAGGATTGTGCATGCATCCAGGCTGGTACCTGGAACAAGAACAATCGCACCCAATTCTGCCAGGTCATCCGTCTACGGTATTAGGCATCCCACGATAGACCCGAGAATGAGCCAGATCCGTGCTGGTATCCACTTACATACCGCTTAGCCGATTAAACAATGAAATCCTGCCTTTTCATCAGATTATTGAAGAATAATTGGAGATATAATAAATAAGGCAAACGATCAATCAAATCGATAGATAGTAGAAGGAGTGAAAAATGGCTGAGAAAAAGAAAAACATTTTTGAACAAGCTCTTAATGCACTTACCGGCCGTAACGAGAAAGCTGCTGCCGAAAAAGTTGCGGCTGATAGGGCTGCCGCTGAAAAAGCCGCTGCCGAGAGGACTGCCGCTATCGCAAAAGCTGCTACCGAAAAGGCTGCTGCTGATAAAGCCGCTGCAGAAAAAGCCTTAGCCGATAAAGCAGCCGCAGATAAAGCTGCTGCTGAAAAAGACCTGGCCGACAAAGCCGCTGGCTTAAAAGCCCAAGCTGAAAAAGCTGCTGCGCTCGCTAAAGAAAACGCGGAGAGATTTGCTGCCCAGCAAGCCGCTTTCGCGAAAAATACCGCTGATAAAGCCGCTGCAGAAATAGCCGCCGCTGAAAAAGCTGCCCAACCCAAAAAGGGGATTGTCAATGTCAGAAGCCTGCGCATCCGTAAGGATCACAACACGACTTCAGAAGTTGTTGCAGGTCTGGTTGCTGGAAATGAAGTTCTCATTCTGGAAACTTGGATAGATGGCAAGAATATATGGGCTAAATTAGGTCTCGACCAATGGGCTGCCATGGAATATGAGGGCGAAACTCTCATCAAATATTCAGACCAGTGATCCATCGCTGATCTAGACTGATTTTCAAAAGCGGTCCTACGATGGACCGCTTTTAATCCAATGGCTCACTCTGCATCTAACGACCAGTAGAAGTCTTGAGCCCATATCGCTGACCCGACATCATCTTTCGTTGAAAAAAGTGATTATCTCGAGCCTTGCCCCGAGGTTTATGACGGTGAAGGAATCCTTTCCGAATGAGATTGCATCACCTGGCTCTACAAAGCGAAGGACGATGAGATCACAATGGCACATTTACGTTATGAATTTTCAATGTTGTTTACTTTGATTAATGGTTCGCCCTTTAAGACTGACTCTCCACCAGAGCTCCCCGATCCAATGCTTGCCTTCTCCAATATTTTGCTGTATAAAGAAGACTAGCGTCTCGTTTTTCCTGAGTATCTTCCACGGGTTATTAGGCTACAGGCTTGGTACAGTAGAATGTTGATCATTGTTCCGGGAGGGTAATAATGGAGCATTTACTAACCATTCCACACCGTACAGCACATGGATTGTGCCCTATCAATGGCATCCGCGATCTGATTCAATGGCGCACCAGTAAAAACTGGTCTAATGAGTTTCTTTATGGCCTCGGTCAGGGCGGCGGCTTTGCGTATCTACGATTTAATTCTGCTGATCCACCACGCCAGGTATATTGGGGCACAGCTAGCCCGCGACAACACAAATACCTGGCCGAATTGCTCATGGCCAGTTTCACCGAACTCGAAAACAGATCCTTCAAATATACCTGGGAAAGAGCTCAGGAAGCTGTAGATACTGGAACTCCACCCATCCTTGGTCCCCTGGATATGTTCTATCTGCACTTCTATAAAGAAATCTATCATCAACGACATATCCCGATTCATTACCTGCTTTTAGTAGGCTACGATAGTGAAAAAGCTTATGTTAATGACACAGACTTAATGGAAGTACAAACCGTACCATTGAAAGAATTGGAACAAGCTTGGGACGTGAATATACCTGGTTTGGGAAAGCGGAATCGATTGGCAATCTTAAATATTCCACAGGGAATTGCTTCCACTCAAACCCTCATCCGCAAGTCAATTTCCGATGAGTGCAAAATGATGTTAAAGCCTCCAGTGAGCATGATTGGAATCCCTGCTATGGAGAAGGTGTCACGCGAAATCGCCAATTGGCCTCAAGAGTTTGGTAAAGATGCAGCAGACGGGTGTCTGCAACAGGTACGTGAGTATTTGAACTCTCCACCTGATTTGACGGGAGATCATTTGACTGCTGGACGTGATATCTATATTACATTCCTGGAGCAAGCCGGGGTAATGGCGGGTTTGGATTTCTCCGGAGCTATCAACGGATTCCAATCCACCATAGCCATGCTCCCCAGTATAGCAAAAGCAATCCAGCAAGATAATCTTACCGATGCAGCTGCTGGTTTTGCCTTTATTGCCGAAACAGAAAAAAAAGCTTATTCAACATTATTCCAATGCTTAGCTGAATCGGGGTAGTACTATATAACAAAAAATGGTGGATACGGATATCATCTTCATGGTCAGTTTCCGGCACTACTGCTCTGGAAATTCCTGGAACCGGAGGGATAGATGAAACTTACCCACCAGACAGCCTTTAAATGGCTCGCAATCTGGACCATACTGTTGCTCCTGCTCACCACATGCCTCGGTGGCGCACCTGCAGCAAGAACCACATCCACATTACCTGGCTCTCCTACCGAGGACCTGCGCGGTCTTTCACCCGATGCCATTCTTACCTTGCGTAGTCTGGAGAAGATGGACGACTATCCATTCTATTCCATGCATTACTTCGGGGAATACGAAGGGGATTACGAATACCCGCAAGCCGGTTCCACCTGGACAGGAAGGAGTGATTTCTCCTGTTCGCTTTTTGCTGCTTT
>Ga0315291_10012269_pt1 | contig 10398 bp, 9 predicted proteins | sample YL17G12_20_MG_FD_203070 | JGI IMG/M metagenome (GOLD analysis project Ga0315291, IMG submission 203070) | Sediment microbial communities from Yellowstone Lake, YNP, Wyoming, USA - YL17G12_20 | ecosystem: Environmental > Aquatic > Freshwater > Lake > Sediment | place: USA: Wyoming | collected... | reverse complement strand
CCGATGCTTTGCACATCTCACTCGACGATGCGATGCCTCTCATCGCCCGCCACCGCGTGCTGGAGATCAGCCAGTTCGGGGCGGCGAGCGACGGGGTTTCCGCGCCCCGGTTCGACATCTCGAGCCGTCCGATGCAGGAGTTCGCCGGCGACATCGCCCACATGGCGATGGACCTCCAGCGCTGGCAGCAGCAGGGATACCGCCTTCTCATCGCCACTCGCCAGGCGGATCGCCTCGTCGAGCTCCTGGACGAGGCCGGCGTCGGCAGCATGGTCCGCGAGGAGCCCGGCCTCGAGCCGCGTTCCGGCCAGTTGGTCATCTCCCGCCGGCCCCTCAACGAAGGCTTCGACCTCCCGGCCGCGCGCCTCGGCGTCCTCACCGACCGCGAGATCTTCGGCTGGCGGCGCCTCCGCCGACCTGTGCGCCGACGGGCGATGGAGGGCGTTCCCATCGGCTCCCTCACCGACCTGCGCGAGGGCGACTACGTCGTCCACATCAACCATGGAGTCGGCATCTACCGCGGGCTCGTCCGCCGCGGCCCCGGTGACGGCGAGCGCGAGTACCTGCTGGTCGAGTACGCCGACAACGATCGGCTCTACGTTCCGACCGAGCAGTTCGACCGTGTCCAGAAATACCTCGGCGGGGAAGAAGAGCGGCCCGCGGTCCATCGCCTCGGCGGCGCCGAATGGGAGCGCACCAAGCGCCGCGCCCAACGCTCCGCGCAGGAGCTTGCGGGCGAGCTCGTCCGGCTCTACGCCGCCCGCCACAACCGCCCCGGCCACGCCTTCACGCCAGATACTCCCTGGCAGCGGGAGATGGAAGACGGGTTCATGTACGAGGAGACGCCCGACCAGCTTACCGCCATTTCCTCCGTCAAGGAGGACATGGAGGCCCCCAGCCCCATGGACCGCCTCGTCTGTGGTGACGTGGGCTATGGCAAGACCGAGGTCGCCATCCGCGCCGCCTTCAAGGCCGTGATGGACGGCCGGCAGGTGGCCGTGCTCGTGCCCACCACCGTTCTCGCCCAGCAGCACTATACAACCTTCAAGGAGCGGCTCAGCCCCTATCCTGTTCGCATCGAGATGCTCAGCCGCTTCCGCAGCCGCCCCGAGCAGGAGAAGGTCGTCGCCGATCTTGCCGCCGGCGCCGTGGATATCGTCATCGGCACCCACCGGCTCCTCTCCAAGGACATCGAGTTCAAGGACCTCGGGCTGGTGATCGTTGACGAGGAGCAGCGATTCGGCGTCCGCCACAAGGAGACGCTCAAGCACCTTCGCACCACCGTTGACGTCATCACCATGACCGCCACTCCCATCCCGCGCACGCTTCACATGGCGGTCTCCGGCCTTCGCGATATGAGCGTCATCAACGATCCTCCCGAGGGCCGCCGCGCCGTCATCACACGCACCATGCCGCGCGAGGATGGCATGATCCGCGAGGCCATCTTGCGAGAACTGGAGCGCGGCGGCCAGGTGTACGTGGTCCACAACCGCGTCGAGTCAATCTCCCACGTCGCCCAGCACATCCAGCAGCTCGTGCCCCATGCGCGCGTCGTGGTCGGCCACGGCCAGATGAACGAGCGCCAGCTCGAGACGGCCATGCTGAAGTTCTACGCCGGCGACACCCACATTCTGGTCTGCACGACCATCATCGAGAACGGCCTCGACATCCCCAACGCGAACACGCTGATCGTCACCGACGCCGACCGGCTCGGCCTCGCTCAGCTCTATCAGCTTCGCGGGCGTGTCGGCCGCTCCAACCGGCAAGCCTATGCCTATCTCATGTGGACCCCGTTCAAGCAGCTCACCGAGAGCGCGGAGAAGCGCATCGCCGCCATTCGCGAGTTCTCCGAGTTGAGTTCCGGTCTGAAGATTGCCCTGCGCGACCTCGAGATTCGCGGCGCCGGGAACCTGCTCGGGCCCGAGCAGCACGGGTTCGTCGCCTCCGTCGGCTTCGAGCTCTACATGCAGATGCTCGCCGACGCCGTCCAGGAAGCCAAGGGCGAGGCCCCGCCCGAGCGGCCCCAGGCCAGCGTGGACCTCCCCGTCGCGGCCTACCTGCCCGAGGGCTATGCTCCGGACCGCAACCAGCGCATTGACCTCTATCGCCGCCTTGCCGGAGCCCCCGACCAGGCCCGCCTCCAAGCGCTTGCGACCGAGATCGCCGATCGCTTCGGCCATCCCCTGCCCGAGCCCGTCCAGAACCTCGTGCGCCTGGCCGGAATCAAGGTCCGCTGCGCCCAGGCCGGCGTGCAGCGAATCAGCCTGGAAGGCGCCCTCGCCAACCTCCTGCTGAGCGAGGAACACCGGCTCACCCCCGCCCTGGTCCAGCGGCTCCGCCAGGACCTGACCCCCGAACTCCGCATCTGGATCGCGTTGGTCAATCACGACCGGGTCGTGGTATCCTTGCGGAAGGCGGACACCGAGCAGGTGTTCCGCCGGCTGGAGCCGGTGCTCGACGCCTTGGCCCCGCTTCCTCTCCAGGAGGAGGCGCGCCGACACCAGCGCCGAGAGGAGCTGGCCGCCCGGTCCGCAGCCGACGCTCGGTCCGCAGCCGACGCTCGGCCCGCAGCCGACGCTCGGCCCGCAGCCGGCCAGGGCGGGCCGTGAGGAGACGTGTTGATGCCCCGAGTTGTGTGCGTATGCTTCCGCCGGGCCGGCAAGTCATATCACTTCGACGCAGGCCACCTCGACCTGAAGCCCGGCGATAAGGTTGTCGCGCGGACCGCCCGAGGCTCCGAGATCGGCACCGTTCGAGGCGGCTCCATGACCCTGGCCCCCGATCAGATCAGAGAGGAGCTCAAGCCCGTTCTCCGCAAGGCCAACGAGGGGGACTTGCGCGGCGAAGAGCGAAACCTCGCGCGCGAGCGCGAGGCAATGGAGGTCGCCGCCCGCAAGATCGCGGAGCACGGCCTCGACATGAAGCTCATCGAGGCCGAGGCCACCCTCGACGGCTCCCGCATCGTGCTCCACTTCAGCGCCGAAGGGCGGGTTGACTTCCGCGCGCTCGTGCGCGACCTCGCCCGCGCGCTCCGCACCCGCGTCGAGTTGCACCAGGTCGGCGTCCGCGATGAGGCCAAGATGAGAGGCGGCCTCGGCCACTGCGGCCGGCCCCTCTGCTGCGCCACCTTCCTTACCGACTTCGACCCCGTCGGCATCAGGATGGCCAAGGAGCAAGAGCTCTCCCTCAACCCCCAGAAAATCTCCGGCGTCTGCGGGCGTCTCATGTGCTGCCTCAACTTCGAGTATGACTTCTACCGCCAAGCGAGAGCCTGCCTGCCGAAGACCGGCAGTCGCATCGAGACCGACCAAGGCCCCGGCCGCATCACCGAGATAGACGTCGTTCAGGATCGCGTCACCGTCACCCTCGACGAAGGCGGGAAGATGCAGCTCCCCACCGCCGCCGTCGCCCGGCACAAGGCCGGCTGCCCGCACTCCCCTGAGGGCGGCCCTGCCTGCTCCACCCCCGAGCCCGACGAGGAAATGGAAGACGAGCTTCCCCCCGAAGAGGAGCCCTAAGATCCGCACGGAACTCTAGGGCGCGCGAAAGGCCGGGCGCAGTCGGCGCTCGGCTCGTCGCGACTAGACTTGATTGGGAGCGCGGTCAATGGCGCGGAGAGTCCGGTTGGGTCTCATCGGATGCGGCGGGTTCATGCACGAGCACGTGCGGCGCCTCGAGGGCGTGACGCGGGCTCAGATCGTCGCGCTGGCAGAGCCCAGCGACGCAAGCTTGCAGCGCATCACCACCGCCTACCCGGCCCTGGCGGACGTGCCGGCCTTCAGCGACCATCGGGAAATGCTTGCCGCCGCCGACATTGACGGCGCCATCATCAGCTCGCCCCACTCGTTCCACTTCCAGCAGATCATGGACTGCCTCGACGCGGGCGTGAACATTCTCTGCGAGAAGCCCATGGTCTGCAACGTGGACCAGGCCAAGAAGGTCATGCGGAAAGCAGAGCGCAAGGGCCTCCTGCTGATGACCGCCTATCAGCGGCACACCATGCCCATCTTCCGGCACGCCAGGAAGCTCATCGCCGACGGAAAGCTAGGACGCGTCATCTTTGTGAGCGCGCTCCTCGCACAGGAGTGGCTCGTCGGCTGCAAGGGCACCTGGCGTCAGGACCCGGACCTGAGCTGCGGGGGAGAGCTGAACGATTCAGGCAGCCACATGATAGACATAATCCTCTGGGTGACCGGTCTCGCCGCAGATTCGGTGTTCGCCCGCATTGACAACCGCGGCGCAAAGGTGGATATCCTCTCTGCGCTCACCGTCCGCTTCAAGGGCGGCGCCATCGGCAACCTCTCGGTCGTCGGCGACGCGCCGGGCTGGTGGGAGGAGATCACCTTCTATGGCGAGCGCGGCGCACTCTACATTCGCGGCGGGCGGCTCTACCACCACGTCCCCCGTAAGGGCCGCGGTTGGGCCGGCGCCGAGATGGTGGATCTGAGCAACAAGCTCAGGGGCGGCAGCAACCCGGACGCGAACTTCGTTCGCGCGATCCTTGGCCTGGAGGAGCCCCAGACCCCCGCGGTGTGCGGTCTGCGTGTGGCCGAGGTCACCCAGGCCGCCTGGGATTCGGCAAGGCTAGCCCAACCAGTTAAGGTAAAATAGCCTTTGCCCTGAGTGCAACCGAGGGGTCTTCTGCCCTGGCTTCTGCCGACTACTCGTCCCCCCGCAGCGCCTCCCGAAACCGGGCGAACCATCCCTTCTCTTCCTCCACCCGGTCGCCGCCCTCTCGCGCGTATTCCTCCAGCAGCTCGCGCTGCCGCGGCGTCAGCTTCGTCGGAGTGGCTATCCTAACCCTCACGTGCTGCGACCCCCTTACGCCGGTTCGAGCATCGGGCAGGCCTCTTCCAAGCAGCGTCAGCACCGCCCCCGTTTGCGTGCCGGCCGGGATGCTCAGCTCCTCAGGCCCCTCCAGCGTCGGCGTCATCACCGTCCCCCCGAGTGCCGCCACCGTGAACGGAACCGGCACTTCACAGCAGAGGTCGCGGTTGCGCCGCTCGAAGATTTCGTGCGGCTTCACCTGCACCACCACATACAGGTCCCCCGCCGGCGCCCCTCTCTCGCCCGCCTCCCCCGCGCCCTCCACCCGAATGGAGACGCCGTCTTCGATGCCAGGCGGAATCCCGACCGGTATCTCCGCCTCGCCCACCCGCCGCCCCGTTCCCCCACAGCTCTCACACGGATCCTCCACCACGGTCCCCCGCCCCTGGCACGTCCGACAGGTGGTAACTGTCGAGAGCCGCCCGAACGGCGTCGCCCGCGTGATCTGGGACTGCCCCGTCCCTCCGCATCCGGGGCACGACCGCTCCCCCGACCGCGTCCGGCTCCCCGTCGCCTCGCAGTCCTCACAGACCTGCACGCGCTCGGCCTTGATGACCTCCCGCGTGCCGGTAAGCACCTCTTCGAGGGTGACCTCGAGGTCGTAGCGCAGGTCGGCCCCCCGCCGGGGCCTGGGCCGCGCCGTCGCGCGTCGCGGGCCGAAGAACGCGTCTATCAAGCTGCCGAATCCCCCGAACAGATCGCCTGGGTAGGTTGGGCCGGGGCTGACCTGACCGTAGAAGTCGTACTGGGCCCGCCGCTCTGGATCGCCCAGCACCTCATAGGCCTCGGCCAGTTCCTTGAAGCGCGCCTCCGACTCCGGGTCCTCGGGGTTCACGTCCGGGTGGTGGCGCCGAGCGAGCCTGCGGAACGCCCGCTTGATCTCCTCCGGGGTCGCGTTCCGGCCTAGCTCCAGGACGTCATAGTAATCGCGCTTTGCGCCCATAAGCCGCCGGCGCCCTAGTCGGACTCTTGTTCGGGCTCTCCCCCCCGTATCTTCACTCGACCCTCCGCGATCTCGTCAATGGCGCGGTTCACGATCCCTCCACCACTCCGCTCCAGCGGGCTGCGAATGCGCTCCTTCAGATCGTGCGCGCGCTTCGCCACTCCCACCACCAGCGCATACTTGCCATACTTCCTCGCCAGCCGGTCGAGCAACTCCGTCTGACGGACTGCTCCCAGGTCAGCTCGCAACTTCTGCCTCATAGACTGATGCCTCAGTTCTTTACCTGCGGATTTCCACTATAGAAACGCGGCGCGGAGCCTGTCAAGGCTCAACCGTCACTGCCCGCACTCATCCCGCGCGTCGCCGACCGGCAGCCGGCCCTGCAACGCCGCGCGCACGGGGGCGAAGCTCCGGCGATGCTCCGGGCATGGGCCATGCTCGAACAACCTGGCAAGATGCTCCTTCGTGCCATACCCCTTATGATGCGCGAACCCGTACCCCGGATATTGCTCGTCCAACTCCACCATCAGGCGATCACGCACTACTTTCGCCACGATCGAGGCCGCCGCGATCGAGGCGCACGAGCGGTCCCCTTTGACGATCGCCCGCTGCGGCAGCGACACCCCTGGCAGCCCCCGCCCATCCACCAGCAGCAGGTCGGGCTGCGGCTCGAGCTGCTTGATCGCCTCGTGCATCGCGAGATGCGATGCGCTCAGGACATTGAGCCTGTCAACCATCCGCGCGTCGGCGATGCCCACCCCCACACACAGCGCTTTCCTGTGGATCAACTCGAAGAGACGCTCCCGCGCTTCCGCCTTCAGCAGCTTGGAGTCAGCCAAGCCGGGCAAGCGGCAGCTATCAGCGAAAACCGCCGCCGCCGCCACCACCGGCCCCGCAAGCGGGCCGCACCCAGCCTCGTCCACGCCGGCGATGTGAATGAACCCCTGCGCCCGCAACTCGCGCTCCGTCCGCCACAGGCCCTTCACGCCTCTCCTCCGGCCGGGCGCCCTGAGGCGCTATCGTGCCACTATCCCTGTCGCCGCCCCTGCCTGCCGGCCGGCAGGCGGGCCTCCCCAGCTCGCCACCTTGGTGTCCCCGCGCAGGCTCAACTGGCGATGGTCTCCCGCCAACCTCATCCTGCCCGGCGGCCAGAATATCACCAGCGCCTTGCCCAACACCCGCTTCGCCTCCAGCTGCGGCCTCGCCTCTCCCGTGAGCCTGTCTCTCCACTGGTGGCTGTCATTGCTTTCGTTGCGGTTGTCGCCCAACACGAAGTAGCAGCCCGCGGGGACCGTATACGGCTCCTCCGAAGGCCGGCCGAACTCATCCCTGGGCCAGTCGTAGTCCGGCCGCGGGATCTCTGTGGGCTCCTGCACGCGCCGCCCGTTGACGTACACCCCGTCCTCGCGCCGTATCATGATCTCGTCCCCCGGCAGCCCGACCAGACGCTTGACGAAATCCTTGCGGCCGTCGTCGTAGAGAGCCTGCGGCGGAGCGTCGAACACGATGATGTCACCGCGCTGCGGGAAGTTGAGCCGGTAGACGAACTTGTTCACCAGAATCCGGTCGTTCGTCAACAGCGTCGGCTCCATGGACTTCGAGGGGATCCAGAACGCCTGCACCACCAGCGGCCGGATCAGCAGGAACACCAGCACGAACGCGATGAGGCCGGAGTCGAGCAGCTCCAGCGTAAACGTCCGGCCGGGGGCCTGGCGCCATAGCCCCCAGACGATCCGAAGGAAGGCCAGCAGGCCGATGACCGCCGCGATCTTCCAGGGCTGATCCAGGCTCACATTCATGCTACGCGCGGCGGTCCTCTTTGATGCGAGCGGCCTTCCCGGCCCGGCCGCGCAGGTAGTAGAGCTTCGCCCGCCTCACGCGCCCGCGCCGCAGCACCTCGATTCCCTCCAATCGCGGCGAGTTCAGCAGAAACGTGCGCTCCACACCCACCCCATGGGTAACGCGCCTGACTGTGAAGTTCTCCTTGATGCCGGCCCTGCGGCGCGCGGTCACTACGCCCTGGAACGGCTGGGAGCGCTCTCTCCCGCCCTCCACCACACGCACCGTCACCTTCACCAGATCGCCCGGCCCGAACTGCGGCACGTCGGCGCGAACCTGCGCCCTCTCGATGCTCTCAATCAAGGTCATCTTGGCACACTCCCGGAGGAAAAACCCGCCGTAGGCGGACAGGCCCGCCCAAGGCGCACACTCACCTCGTTGAGCAGGAGCCTTGGGCGCCTCAGGTGCCTTGACTCCCGCCAGGTTGGAGCAGACCCGCTGCCACCCTACGCGGCGTTTGGGCAGGAGACTCGCTCCTGCCCCACATCTCTGCGGCGATTATAGCACAACCGCAAACCCCGGTGCAACAGCTTCCGCCGCCGTGGTAGTGGGTCAGTTTCAATCGAGTAGCTTCACGATTTCTTCGACTGACCAGACGTGATCGGCCACCCCTGCCGCCACAGCCGGGTTAGTCTTCAGCGTCTGGTGAACCTTGGCAAAGTTGTAGTACATGAAGTGGAGCAACACGGCGCAAGCGTGATTCTCCAGCTTCTTCGAGAAGGCGTTCGTTAGGCGGGTAAAGCGCCGCAGGCCCATGCGAACCGTCAGGTTCTGCCGCTCGACGTAGCTGGTGGAGATGTGCTTCGGGTCGGGCCTGCCCATGATCGGCGTCCTCTCGGCGGCTAGGCAGACCGGCGGGCTGTAACGCTTCTCCCCCTCCGTGTCCGAACCGTAGAGCTTGACTAGCATGGCATAGTCTATATCGGCCCCGAACACCTTTTCGACGGGCGTGAGGTATATTTTCAGGCCGTCCGTGGTTAGCTGTACCCGGTTGGCGAGCCGGGATTCCAGGTCGCTGATTAGGTCATAGGCGGTAGGGGCATCCCTCTCTCCCACCTGCCAGCAGATCATGAGCTTGGTGTCGGCGTCCATTGCCGTCCACGTCCACACGTCGCCCACACCGAACTCGCCGCGCTTGGTTTCGGGAAGGTTCCCCTCTTTGCACCCGACGAAGCTCCATATCTCGTCGGACTGGACGCGCTTGGAGGTCAGGCCGCGAAGGGTCTCGTTCTGGTATTCCCAGCAGGCGTGACCAAGCTCCACCAGAAGCTTGGTGACTGTATTCTTCGCCGCCCCAGCGATACGCACCGTGGAGCGGATCGAGTTCCCCTCTACCAGACAGCGGATAACGGCTGCTCGGCGTTCCGACGATAGCTTGTTCATACTGACTAGTATACCTGACCGCTCACGCATTGTCAAGACCTTTCTTCGTGGATGAGGAGAGTTTCTTCGGCAATGCGTCGGGCGCCACTGGACAATCCGGCACGCGTATGGTAGCATAGAAACGTATCGAAAGCAAGGAGTTTTCGCAGATGTCTGAGCAATCGGGTAGATCAGCCGGAAAAGATCGTGAAGCGCCCAGTACCAATGGCGCCACAAAAGAGACTCTGCCGGCAGGGGAAACCGATGGCGTCGGCGCCATCGTGGTAGCGCGCGGCGCTGCCTTGAAACGGTGGGGAAAGGGCGAGGCTACTGATGATATTCCCCGCGAGAAGTACTCGCGTAACCCCGTCGTTATCGGTGACCATGTGCTGCCGTGCGCGGTTCTCAGCACCGGTATGCGGGTGCTGTCGCAGAGAGGAGTGACGGCATCTTTGGGGGGCAAGCGTGGTGGCTCTCACTGGCGCCGCGCGAAGACCTTTGGCGAAGACGAGTACCTGCCAGTATTCCTTTCAGCCAATAATCTGGCGCCGCATATCTCGCCAGAACTAAAGCTGGCTCTCTCCAAGCCCGTGGTCTACCGACCGAAGCATGGGGGCGCTCTGGGTCTAGGTATGCCCGCAGAACTGCTACCTTCTGTCTGTGAGGTCTACCTGAAGGCGCGCAAGGCAGGCGCGCTAACCAGTGCGCAGAAGGACATCGCGGAGGCGGCCGAAGTCCTGATCTCGGGCCTGGCCAAGCTCGGTATTATCGCCCTCGTGGACGAGGCGAGCGGTTACCAGGAGGTACGCGAGCGCACGGAGCTTCAGCGTATCCTCTCCGCCTATATCAGGGACGAGCTACTCCCCTGGACGCAGCGATTCCCCTCTGAGTTCTACAAGGAACTCTTCCGCCTTCGCGGATGGCAATGGAACCCTATGTCAGTGAAACGTCCCAAGCGAGTCGGCAAGGATACCGTCTACATCGTATACGACCGCCTGCCGCATGGGGTCTTGGACGAACTCAGGGCAAAGAACCCCGAGGTGAGGCCCGGCTACCGCAGATGGCGCCATCACCAACTGCTGACGGAAGACATCGGCAATCCTCACCTAGAACGTATCGTAGCGGCGGCTACGGCCATAATGAGACTCTCGAAGACCTGGGTCGGGTTCAAGAGGCGCCTTGAGGTTGCACTGCCCATGCCGAATAAGACGCTTCCTATCCCAGGCATGGAGTGGGCTGGCGAAGAAGATGAGGAGGAAGGCGACTAGCGACCGCCCTACTTACCGTGGCGCCATCTCGCTCTAGCCCAAGTTCCGCAGTTATGGGTCCGGACTTTTTTTCGTATGCCGTCCACCAGGCGTAGCTGCCCTCGCGCGTCTCTCGTCCCTCGAAACTCCATGTAGTGGAAACGCCTCCTGCCCAGACGA
>Ga0315291_10012268_pt1 | contig 10399 bp, 17 predicted proteins | sample YL17G12_20_MG_FD_203070 | JGI IMG/M metagenome (GOLD analysis project Ga0315291, IMG submission 203070) | Sediment microbial communities from Yellowstone Lake, YNP, Wyoming, USA - YL17G12_20 | ecosystem: Environmental > Aquatic > Freshwater > Lake > Sediment | place: USA: Wyoming | collected... | reverse complement strand
CGTTTAAGACGGGTCTGATCTTGTCGAGGTAGATTTGAGGGGTGAAACGGTCTACGGGTCTTGAGGCTCCCTTTGGAGATCGCATGTCTCGGCGGCGGGCTTTGAGGCTTGTTTCTGTTAGCATGTCTAGTCTTTTGATGCTTTTGAAGAAGCAGCGGAGGGCTTGTATCCAGGTGTAGCGGCTTATTCTTTGTTCGTCGATTTTGACTAGGATATAGTCGATGTGCTTGATCGTCCAAACTGCCGGCCGTTGGAGCTGTACGAGTTCGGGTTTGCCTGAGTCTTTTATCCATTGCCACATTCTGAACAGCAGGTTAAAATGGTTGTGTGCTGTCAGGGCCTTGGTTTTTCCTTTGTAGTATTCGAGAAAGTCCTGCATTTCGGGGATGGCTGCGAAATCGTTTATAGGCTCATAGGTCTTGTCGGATCGTTCTGCGGCTTCTAACCTTTCTTTGGCTCGGTAGATGCTGCGGCGGCAGGCTTCGCAGGCTCTCTTTTTCTCTTCTTCGATTTCATGGGAACAAATCAAACTTGCTACGGAGGGAATGTCCATAGTTTTGAGGAGGGCTTTAAACCGTTCTTCGCCCATCTGTTTTTCTAACGGGATTCTTCCTCGTTTGCTCACTTCACCACACCTTCTTACTGTACTTGGTACAGGTTTTATTTATAAGGTTTACTGTCACAGGTACAGGTCTGGACAATGAGTTTATTAAGAACCGTTACCGTAACGTCTTAGGAAGGTTGTGGCTTCTGTGCCGAAAGAAGGACACACTACGGTTACTATTCCGACTTACAGGTGGGAGCAGATACAGAAATACTATGCAGATCATAAGGCTGAACTGAGAAAAAGAGGGATTAAGTCGGCTAGCGGCTTGATCAGTTTTTGGCTTTCTGAAGACTTGATAAGTGCGCCTCGATAGTCTTGCAGGCTTGGCAACTGGAAAACGTGCCTTTCACCTGTATTTTCTTCATTGGGATAAAGGGCGGTTTGGCTTCTGGATTGTTTCGACAGTTGAGACAGTTATCCATAAACAAAACCTCTAAAAGTAACCTGTACAGGAAGATGCGAATATATGTTTTTCTCTGAAGAGCATTCAAGATGCTCCAGAGAGAGTTAAGGCAAAGTGAAAAGGCTTTTAAACTGTACCCCGTACCTATGAATCGTGTTAGACGGGGTTGAGGTCTTGCTTCTTTTCGGTGTGGGCTGTGCCGTTGCGGGCGGGCCTCTTCTGTTGTTGGAGCTTTTGGACTTGTGGCTTGTGAGGAAGAGGAAGGCAAAAAACATGCTGAGAATGAGGAAACGAAGCGATTTTGAGTTGTTCATGCAAGCCTTGCGGGATACACTTAGAGAAAGAAGGAAGGCGAAATCAGAATGACGAGTCTTATCACGTGGATTACTCATACCTGTTACTACAAAGACCTCACACCTGTACCCGACTGCAAGACTTGTCCTAGCAGAACTGCATGTACAGACTATTCACCGAGGCACTAAAAATTTTTGCGACGGCGGTACAAATTTTCTGTGCTTATCTTTGATGATTAGCGAATATGCTAATCATTTATACTTGCTATCATTCTGTCACAAAAGGATGGTACGGTGACACTAAAGCACGGAAAAAGGGTTCTACGTATGAAACTTAGTGCATGGACTTTGATGGACTTATGACACTAAAAAATGACAAACTGTGACAATAAACCTTTTTTGTCTACCGCTGTCTACCGTCTTCTTCAAGATATAAGCTTCTTTTGACGAAAGGGGCAAATCTTCAACAATGTCTACCGAAGTGTCTACTGGTAGACAACTTGTCTACCGCTGTCGTCTACTAAGTAATAATCAGTGTAACTTTGTCTACCGCCCAGTAGACAATGTTAAACAGCAGAAATTTGTACCTCGTACTTACTAAGTAACGGTAATAGTAACCGCAAATCTTTTATGTTTTTGCTGTGATAAATAGTGAACTAATGAAAAGAATAACAGTCACCATTTCAAGCGAAAATTGGACAGAGTTTCTAAAATTCAAAGCGGCTTTCATTACTGCTAACAGTAGAGACCTCAGCTTCACCGAATTCATAAACACCTCACTGGAATTATCTCGCAAATTAAATTCTTGGAAGAAGCAAAGGCGCGTGTGACATAAGAATGACTTGCTGGTATTATAGTCAATGCAAATTTAGCGATGAGCTGTTCAAGAAAAGACGGATCGAGAAATCGCGGGACGAAATGCAAAAAGAACACAACTATCCTTGTTATCATAGACGAAATTGGGTAAAATGCTTGAGAATAGTCCGCCGCCTAGCCCGCACCGACATCAGCGATAGAGACCTTGCGGAAAAACTTGAAGCGCGATTTTTGAAGGAAGCCTAAACTATGCCGCTTCGTAAATCTGTCAAGATGTCCGACGAGCTGTACGAGAAGATCAGCAAGGTAGCAGAAGAAAAGAACTTGACTTTTCAAGACACAATGGACAGAATATTCAATCACTACGCTTCTCAAGGAAAGCTGAATGACCGAATCGAAGTTCTTGAGAGAGAGAACGCGCAGCTCAAGTGTCAGAGTCCTCAAAATGTGGGTGCATCTCAGCTTAGTGTTGAACCTAGTCCTATGGGTCAACATCGACTAGAGTCCACCGAGGCTCTCCCTCCAAATGAGGTAGTCGCCCAAGAAACTAGGCACGCTGAAGATGCGCCCGCCCCTCACAGTGACGGCAGAGCCGACGCGGGGCCGCTTCAAGCACATATTATGACGCCCAACTCTGCCATCACCACTCCCCCGATCCCTTTCGAGGCCTCGCCGACCTCGCCGCAAGCCTCGACAAACACATCGAACAGCTCCACCAATGGCTCAACCGCAATTATGGAATCGTGCCAGTCACGCAAGAGCGATGCAGAACCTTGGCAACGATACAGGAATGACTACTGGCAAGAACAACAGCAATTCAGGTTTGGAGTCAAGAAAGAACAACTAGCAGAACTCTTCAAAATGAAAGAAGAACACACACAAAGAATAGAAGACATCAAAGCAGAAGGCGCAAGACAAAGAAACTTCAGAGATGCAAGAAAACGACCCGTACAAGACAACATATCACCGCCCTTCACCTGTCCAAAAGGCCACAGCCGAAACGACTGCTACAACAGCCTATGCGAAAGCCACGGCCAATGCCTCCGCGATGGAAACATTCAGCCTCTTCAACGAAGAGACAACGGCAGCCCCGTTGACGCATCTATTCCTTATGTGAGCTGATCTAAACGGGTAAGTGCCTTAAAAGTTGGCAGGACTGCAACGGAGTAAGCAATTATTGTCACGTTGTCAGATTAAGAAGCCCAGGAGTCACAAACGCGCATTGTAAATTCTACAAGAAAAAGAACAAGAGGCAACAACTATGACCGCCGCCTGTTTTTTGGCAAGAGGCGCGCGCCCATTAATAAAGCCGACAACTTGCGAAGAGTGTTTGTATCAGGTCGGTTGTAAGATGTTCGAGAATTTCAAGGCTCTGGAGGCTCTAAAGTCCAGGGTAGAGGAAGTGAAACCATGATTCACGCGACCATACACATAGAGTACAGGGGAATCCCTTTCAGCATCGAGATTGACGCGCAGACCCCTACCACTTTCGAAGTTGAGACTCTGGGAAATTTACTTGACCGAATAAAAAGTTTCATTGACAAGATGCTGGACGGGAAGGCGAAACAATGAAGGGCGAGTATGTTTGCGTAGAGAAGATTGACCTGCTTGAAGGGAAGATCGCGAGACTGGAAGAACGGATCGCTCGATTAGAATGGAAGAATAGAGAGAAGGCGAAACAATGAGATTCTGCATCAAACCAGAAATAGAATGTCCTTGCAATTCTCGATATCATTTCAGTAGAAAGGATGGAAAGCAAGGCAAGGATAGATGTGATTGTCCTTATCGCTGTTGCACATATCAGTCGTCTAAAAAGGTGAAGGCGAAACAATGAAAGAAATCAGTGTTTATCCTCAGTTCATTCATTGCCAAGACTGCGGCGTAATCGCTGAAGTGATGCTCGTTGACGTTGTTGACGGGAAACCCCGCGTTTACTGCCCAGCGTGTAAAAGCGAAAGAATAGTAGGCTGCTACTAAATGCCTAGAAAACCACAAATTCGACATTGCCGAGACTGTCACAAGCCCCTTAAACAGAAATACTATCAACGGTGCATCCACTGTCGAAAACGACAAAGAAAATTCAAGAGGACAGCGACTAAGATCAGGCAAGAAGTCGAAAGAATAATGGGAAGAATGTAACAATGGTTACGGATAGAGAGAAAGAGAAATTCGCTCAGTCTATCGAGAAATGGGGGATCGTTTCTCAAATACTCATGTTAGCTGAAGAATCAGGGGAATTAACGGTAGCTGCCCTTCACTACGTGAGAAACAAGAAACAGGTAGAGGCAGAAGACCACTTAGCGGAAGAAATTGCAGACGTTGAATTAATGATTGATGAAATAAAATTCGCTCTGCTCTTGGGAACCAAGGTTCAGGCATACAGAGAAACAAAACTCGAACGACTCGAACAATATTTAGCGCGCGCGCGCGCGCTATTTTGAAATAGCCAGAACTCATATTCAACGTGAACTGTTACAAAGGAATACCGAGGCTGATTGGTTGGACAATCACATCAAGTATCTGGAGGCGCTCTTGCGGATAATCGCCGCAGAAGAAAAACTACTCACGCGCTAAGGACACCCAACACTAGCCCGACACACTGCGACAGGGTTAACCGCGCAGTCCAGGTAAGGCGGCCTGCAATCCTCTTTTTCTTCTACTGCTCTGATGCACTCTGCCAACTTATGCACTACGGCGGGATGCTGCTTTTCGCATTCAGTAAGGCCATGCGGCAAGTACAAGCGTCCATGCGGGTTCAAATGAACAAAATGTTTCTTCGGATTAGGCAAATCTCGACCTGGCTTCCAGTCTTCCGACTCTTTCGGCCATTTAAACTCACCATCGATAATCGTTTTTCTCAAAGCGCGTGAGAACGGCCCTAGTTTCTCGTAAAATGCCTTCTCTTCTTTGTCAGACGCCAAAACTGTTCCCTCTCTAGTGAATAACATTGAACCCAATAAATGTTTTTCTTGGATACAACTACATGCAGCGTCAAAAGCAGAGCCATCAGTAGCGTGTAGCTCGATGCCATACCATTCTTCAGCCAGGTTCTCGCGCGTGTACTCTAACGGTTTGAAAGTCAAGGTTTCGCCGCCTCTCCTACGCCAGGCCTCTTAAACCCTCTTTGCCACTCTTCAAACGCTTGCGGCATCACCGTCTTAAACATTTCCTTCGTCATGTAATTGCTCAGACTCGCCGTTTCCATGCCTAGCTGAATGAAATACTTTTCGGCTTCGCCGCCTCCGCCGCCTTCGCCCATGCCAAGCACCTTTAACAACGCGCCCAGTTCACCGCTGCCGCCCTGCTGCTGTCCTTGCGGCTGCTCCTGCACGTTTTGCCGTGTAGCAAGAGCCTTTTCTCTTTCAGCCTTGACCTTCTCCATAAACTTGTCTGCGATGCTGTCCTCCGTCGGCAATGTGTCTAAACGCTTGTCTAGCTGCTGCAACGCGCCGCCTACCATATTGAATTTGTTGTCAACGCTTTTGCCCCATTGTATAAGCGCGCGGATAACGTCGCCTGCGCCTACCAGGTCAGCCTTTTCAAGCATGCCCTTATCCACTTTGGCAAGGACGGCATCGATACCAACAAAAGCAGGCTCAGGCCTTGCCTCAGCCTGTTCTGTTTTAACGCTCTTGCCAGTATCAACACTAGCAGGCTCAGCTTTTGCAGCAACAGCGGCCTTCTCAACGCTTTCTTGCGTCTTTTCCGCCGCAGAAGGGACAGTTTTCTTCTTCTTGCTTGACACCTAAACCGCATCCTCCTTTACTTGGGTCACATATCAGCGATTCTTTTTCGCGTTCCTTCCTCAAATTTTGAAGGTATGACTTAGCGATCTTCTCTTTTTCGCGTTTGCACTCAGGACAATCATCTGTCAGGTCTTCGGCTTTCCAGTGTTCCGAGGGTTTAGAGTCCGAAGGTGTCGGGGTCGGCGTGGTTTGCTGCTTCTGGAAGAGTGAGCCTTGCCTCTGAATCTCCTTTACTAATTCGGCTGTCTGTTCCGACTGTTTCTCCAACAGTTTGATGACTTTCTCCTGATGGGTTTCTTCTTTGCTCATCTTGTTTTTTCTCCTTTTCGCACGCCTCACAATACGTTAACGCCGCATTTCTCAGGAAAACATAGTGATTCGGCTTTCCTTTCTTTAACCATCCTTTCGCGATGCAAGTATCGTCAATCTTTCTGAGTTCTTCTTCTGAGAAATGCGCTGTCATCTGATAGCGAGGCATACCTTAGTCATATCCGTACATAGTAAGTATGCGCTTATATCGTTACCGCAACAAGTACAGTACACAAGAAAAGAAGGAATTTTTAGATGCGACACAGAAGTTGCAGATTCGGACGGACAAAAAGCGGAAGATGCAGAAAGCGCAGCCGCTAAGCAGGTGAAGTTCCGTGAACACACCTAGCTTAGACGGGATCGTAGCGAAAGTTGAAAAACACGCTGAACTAATCACGATTCTAGCGGGAACATACGAGCATACCATGACCTACACGCCAGGCGGCATTCAAGGCATGATCGGCTACCTGACCGCTGACTTGAAAGGACAGCACGGGCCCCTATATGAAATCAAATACGACCTTCTACATCCAGATTGGTACTTTGACAAACTGCTGAACAGCAGTCACTTATACTGCGCCACATTCAAGGCGGGAGCTGCATTGTGGCTCGCGGGAGAACTGGGCTTTCTAACGAAGTACAAAGACTTAGCCAAGAAAGTGGTAATTGGCAGCGCAATCGCAGCCGCAATCAACCAAGGATCAAGCCCAAGCGACAACCCGCGACAATCCAGTAACCCCCCAACCCCAACACAGAACTTGAACATGAAAATAGGAGGAGCATTCTAAAATGCCAAGCCAATACAAACCAAGCGACAAAGTCCTTGAAATGATTGAGAACCTAGGCGGCAGCGTCTTCCCAAGCTGCACCGACATGGCAGCAGGCGGAGCAGCACTAGCCCGCGCAGTCGTTGAACTGCACATCGTTCCTGACGAGGCAAGAACCCTGTTGGGATGGCGGCCCATAGACCACGGGATGATAGCGGCAGTCGCAGAAAGCACCCTGGCAGTCTTTGACATTCAAGGCCAAAACTACAATTTCCAGCCCCAAGAAGTCATCTGTGGAAACACGGCAGGCAGCATACTAGCCACAGGCTCCACGCTTCACGGTTCCAGCGAATACTACGACGTATTCGCACCCGTAAAGGGAGGCGAAGTCATCAACGTCGGCGTTGAACCATTGGACGCTCTCGGTGCAGGCAGGCGCAGCGGCGTAGAGTTCCTATGGACAGACATTCGGCTTCCCTTGCCAACAATCCGCAGCCAATGCAGCAGAGAAATCGCCATCGCCATCGCAGCCGTCGGAGAAGTCGCGGGACTCGCAATGCCAATCACGGACGCACACCAACTCATAGAAGTCGGAGGATGCGCTACCGAATCAGTGAACACTGCAGGCGAAGAACTCAATGTTACCCTGATTCTCAGATGCGGAGCAATGAAGCCACTCAACGAGGTCAGAGTCATGTTTGAGCCTTACGGAAGCACAGACATCACGCCTGGCAGCAGCAACGCCTATGTGAGCAGACGATGCGTAAGACAGAAGTTCAAGCAGGAAAGCGTGACCTTCACTGCAGCCTTCGATGTTGACATAGCCCTTGCAGCAGCGGGTCAAGCAGTCCATTACATACGCTGGATTTAGACTCAGAACCCAAAAGGAGATTGTGTGTGTGTTCTCTCGTTTTTCTCGTAAAAAAGCCGAGGTAGATGCGTTGATGGTTGTTGAGAAAGCCATAGCGGTAGAGCTTAGGACTTTCACGAATCACCTTCAAACGGTGCAAATGAGTTACGAAAACATCATAAAAATACTGGAGAAAAAATAGGATGGATAGAACCGTCAGATACGGAAGAATCGGCGAAGTCCTAGTAATGATTTTTCCCGATGAAGATGGAGCCAAACACTTCATACTTCGGATAGAGACTCAGAACCTTCTCTCACAAATAACCAAGAAAAACATGCCCGTAGTCCCCATGAAGCCTAGTCTTGGAACAATGTTGAAGCCGAGGAGTATCGTATGAGCGAAAGGTATGGGCCTGAAACAAGAGGCATAATCGACGCTATCAACGGCTTGAAGAAGCCTACACATGAATTCACGACTTACCGAGTCCTCCAGTTTGACCTTACAGCAGCTCGCGTTAATGAACTAGTCGAGTTGGAAGGATGGTTCGACTTCTTAGGTGTAGGCAAACTCACAGGGTCAGCAAGCATACGCATTAACGAGGTCACGAAAGACCTTATTGATTTGGCCTACGTGGAAACCATGACGGTTCCTATCCGTAGATTCTGGCTTACTAACGTGGCTCAGGCAGGCGCAGAGCTTACTCTTGGTCTTGGTGGCAACGCAAGTTTCATGGCAAAGCCAATCAGAGCAGGCAGACAGATTTTCAATTATGAAGCAATCGACGAAGACGGAGCATTGAACATTTTTGAGACAAGCCAAACGAGGATTGTTCTGCCTACGTTCCTGTTTGCCACGTTTCTCAACCCTGTTGACCTGAAAGAAGGCATGCTAACAAAGGTCATGTGCAGACTGAATCCTACTAACGCTGTCACGTATAGGCTCAGACTATGGGATATGGCGATAAACGGTGCAGTTCTGCCTTACGCGAAAGAACTCACGCTTATCTATGAAATGGACTTCGACGCGGCAGACGACACACCCTACACCATTATGCTGAACAGACCGTTTTGGCTTCAGAATGCGGGGCAAATATTCTATACGATAGAATGGTCAGCGGCTCCAGGTAACACGATGGGCTCCATAGCCTTAGAAGGAGAAGTGTACAGATGAGCCAAACAATCGACGCAGACCATCCACAAAGATTGACGCGCAGTTTCTACTCTGAGGTACAAATCAGCGTCACGATCCCCGCAGCAGCAGCAGACACGAACCTTCCAAACGTGGTATTGCCGAATATCAGAGGCACAATCAGAGAGGTCTATGTGGGCCTCAAATTCAGAATGATAGAAAACACTAACGTAGCTGCCAACAAGATGGACACCGCGCAAGCAGTCAGAATCAAAGAAAACGGCGGTGCATGGGGAGTCGATGACCTGGCAGCAATAAACATCGTTGACGACCAGTGGGCAGTAGCACTAAGCACCAGAGAAGGTGGCGACGTGCAAGTCGGAACCATCAACGTAGCCGCTGAAGTTAACGCTTTCAACGCAACTTACAACGTGCGGTTTGAGGATGCCAATGCCGACGTTGCCAGTCTAGTCCTCTATGATGTGCAGGTGTTCCTAATAGTGACGTACGACGTATAGGTGGAAAAATGTCAATCTTGATAGACAGTTATTCGGAAGCATTTGCAGACGTGAACCTATACATCAAAGACCTTCATCCCACGGCGGCGGCGGTAGATTCGGCGATCGGTCAATGCTTCACTTCTAAAGCAGGTCACAGGCTCCGTTCTGTCAGGTTCTACCTCAAAAAAGTGTTGAATCCAGTCGGCCATCTCGTAGCGGTTCTCTACGCCATGACAGGCACGTATGGAACGGATGGAAAACCAACGGGGGCAGCATTGGCAACAAGCGATGTCGTCGAGATGGCAAGTCTAGGCGCGGGATATGCTCTTATCACGTTTACCTTTCCCGCTCCATACTACCCCATGAACGGGGGATACTACTGCATAAGCTGTGAATGTTCAGAAAAAACAACTCTCGACGCGGCCAACCATGTCGGCATGTTCTTCGACAACACAGCAGGAACCCACAGCGGAAACGTGTATGATTTTGGAAGTTCCGTCTATTTCACGTATGCCACGAAAGACGCACCGTTCTATGTGTACGGAGACAAACCGATCCAAGCAAATCTTCCAAAAATGGCGATATTAGGGATGATCTGAACATGGGAAACGAAAATCTAGCCTTGATTCCTGAAGGTTGGCAAATAAATCAGTACCCGAACCACAAACTAGACTACAATGTAGAAAGGACAGCGGGAAAGCCCAGCATCAGGCTTGAGCCTGGAGCCCCTCGTGAATGTGACGGCAAATGGAAAAGCTGCAAGCCAGGAGACCACATCATAGCAAAAATCTGGATCAAGACCGACAGTCTTCCAGGCTACACGCATCCTAGCGATCCTTGGCAGATCAGAGGTGCACGTTTGGGAATAGACTTCATCGGCGGAGGCTACGGACTTTACAGCGTACCCTTGCAGAGCTTGAACAGTTACGTTGAATGGGGAACACCTGGATGGGTTCAACAGGTTTTTGACCTTATTGTT
>Ga0315291_10012267_pt1 | contig 10399 bp, 8 predicted proteins | sample YL17G12_20_MG_FD_203070 | JGI IMG/M metagenome (GOLD analysis project Ga0315291, IMG submission 203070) | Sediment microbial communities from Yellowstone Lake, YNP, Wyoming, USA - YL17G12_20 | ecosystem: Environmental > Aquatic > Freshwater > Lake > Sediment | place: USA: Wyoming | collected... | reverse complement strand
TCGATCTCGTCCACCGTCACCTGGTCGTTGCGGTGGACCTTGATAACCTGCCCCAACTCGCCGAGGTACTGCACTAGGTTGTACGTAAACGAATCGTAGTTGTCTATCATGACTAGCATTGCGGTTTCCTCCCCTACTCCAATCCTGCCTCGGCCATTTCGATGGCCCGCAGCAGCGCGCCGCCCTTGAGCTTGACGCATTCGTCGTATTCCCGGCTCGGCACCGAGTCGGCGACGATGCCGGCGCCGACCTGCATGTGGGCGGTGCCATTCGTGCAGACGATGGTGCGAATGGTGATGGCGGTGTCCATGTTGCCGGAGAAGCTGAAGTAGCCGATAACGCCGCCGTACGGGCCGCGCCGGGTCGGCTCCAGCTCCTCGATGATCTCCATCGCCCGCACCTTCGGCGCGCCGGAGAGCGTTCCCGCCGGGAAGCAGGCGCGCAGCACGTCGAACTGGTCCTTGTCCGCGCGAATCCGACCGCGCACGTTGGAGACGATGTGCTGCACGTGCGAGTACTTCTCGATCACCATCTGCTCGTCAACCTTCACCGTGCCGTAGCGGCACACTCGGCCCAGGTCATTGCGGCCGAGGTCCAGCAGCATGATGTGCTCGGCCCGCTCTTTCTCGTCGGCCAGCAGTTCAGCGGCGAGCGCCTCGTCTTCCTCAGGTGTTTCCCCGCGCGGCCGCGAGCCGGCGATCGGCCTGGTGATCACCTCGCCATCCTCGACCGAAACCAGCCGCTCCGGCGAGCAGCCGATGATCCGCAGATCGCCGTAGGTGAGGTAGTACATGTACGGGGAAGGATTGAGCGAGCGCAGCGCCCGGTAGATGTCGAAGGCGTTCGCCGCCACCTCGCGCGTGAGCCGCTGCGAGAGCACGACCTGGATGATGTCGCCGGCGGAGATGTACTCCTTCGCCTTCGTCACGATGCGCTCGTAGTCATCTCTGCTGAGGTTGGTGCGAAGGGTGGTGTCGCGCGGCCGGGGCCTCGGCGCGGGCACCACCGGCGCCGGCGCCGCAAGCCGCGCGCAGAGCGCATCTATCTTCCGCACCGCCTCGTCATAGGCCGCATCAGGATCGCCGTTGACCAGCGCGTTAGAAACGACCTTGCCCCGGTGGAAAGCGTGGTCGAAGATCAGGCAGGTGTCGGTGAGCACAAGCATTGAGTCGGGCAGCGCAAGGTCATCCGCGGTACGGTCCGGCAGCTTCTCGAAGAAGCGCACCGTATCGTAGCCGATGAACCCGACCGCGCCTCCGCAGAACTTCGGCAGTCCCTCCGCCGGCACAAACTTGTATTCGGACAGCAACGCCTTGAGCGCGTCGAGCGGGTCCTCGCCCTCCACCAGCGTCCGCGTCTGCCGGCGGCCATTGCGCATCAGAGTGACGGTGTCGCCCTTGGAGGTGAAGACCGCGAACGGCTCCGAACCAAGGAAGGAGTGCCGCCCGACCTTCTCGCCTCCCTCGACGCTCTCCAAGAGGAACGCGTATTGCGTGTTGCCGAGCTTGCGGAACGCCGAAACGGGCGTCTCCGTGTCGAGCAGCACCTCTTTCCAAACCGGTATCAGATTGCCCTTGCGAGCCTTTTCTTTGAACTCCGCCTTCGTCGGGTAGTACATTGCCATTCCCTTATGGAGTGCGGCGGGTTAGTCCCGCTTTGCTGTCGCCCCGAGGGCGCATCCGCGACTCCGTATCAAGACTCCTCTTCCGGCTCCGCCGGGTATGAAAGCGGCACTGGCGTGCCGCAGTCCATAACAGACGAAAAAGACCAGCCCGGGGTTGCCGGGCTGGTCTGAACGCTCGTCGTCTATTCGGTTCGCGCTGTCTCTACGTCAATCGAGAGCTGTGCGCGCGGGAGCCCGGCAAGCCGAGAACTTCGCCGCGCCACACCCAGCAGCCCAGATTGTGAAGAGATAGCGTTGACATCTCAGTACAGTCCTTTTACCACAAACCAGAGGCATCGTCAAGTGCGATCTGAGCAGGCCAGCAAGGGATGTCCCGGTGTCCGTCCTCGGCGGCACATCCGCCTGCGCGCAGGACGCTCGTCCTGTGGCGTCGAACGCTCTCTCCATAGCGAAGCCCCCGGAGAGAGCCATGGAACCCCTGCTGATCGTCGGCAAGCAAATCGTCCTCGACCAGTGCGAGGTGCTGTACGACCGGCCCTTCACGGCCGAGACGCTCGTCACTGACTGGCAGGTTCGCGGGGCCGATTGGTGGGTCGAGGGCGAATGGCTGACCGGCCGCAACCCGGAGAACCGTCCGGGCATGGTGACCTCGCGCGCATCATACTGCTGCAACGTGCTGCTCGACTTCGAAGGACGCACCGTTCCGCCGTGCACCCACGACATCAACTGCATGTGGAACGGGAGCTGGTACGAGGACCGGAACGAGCGCGCGCTCGCCTACGTCGCCGGGCTGGAAGGCTGGTGGGAGGGGAAAGTCGGGTTCGAGAAGTCGCCGGAGTACAAACTCATCGCCGCGACACCGCTCTTCGACTTCGAAGCCGGCCGCACCTATCGGATGCAGGCGGGGAGCATTGACGGCCACGCCTTCGTATTCGTGGACGGCCGGCTCGCGCTGGAGGTCAAGGACCCCGATCCTATTGACGCCAGCCGCTACGGGATGATCGGGTTCGAGGCCTATGCGAGCATGATCCAAGTCCGCCGCCTTGTCGTGCGCCGGATCGCATGGAGCGAACACCGGCTCAGCTACGAGCCCGAGTTCTGAAGGGCTGCTCGCAGACCCGTAGGGCAGGAGCGTGCTCGTGCGCCGGCCCTCTACATCCCCCTCAGCCGCTTCACCCTCTCCACCACCGGCGGGTGGGTGGTGAAGAGGTTGTTCATGAAGCTCCGCTTGTAGTCACGGAGCGGGTTGTAGATGTAGAGGTGCGCGGTGGCCTTGTTCGCCACCTCCAGCGGCTCTCGGTCGGCGGCGATCTTCTCCAGCGCGCTGGCGAGGCCCTCGGGGTAGCGGGTGAGCTTTGCGCCTGTCGCGTCCGCCAGGAACTCCCGCTGCCGCGAGAGCGCGAGCTGCATAAGCTGCGCGACGATTGGGGAGAGGATGATGAACACGACGGCGATGAGTAGGAGGATCGGATGTCCCTTCTTCCGGCCGCCGTACCGCCCAACCCGCCACATCCAGTCACTCAAGAGCACGATCGAGCCCACCAGCACCGACACGAGTGTCATGAACCTGATGTCGTAGTTGCCGATGTGAGACATCTCGTGCCCGATGACTCCCTCAAGCTCGAGCCGGTTGAGCTTGTCGAGCAGACCCCTCGTGACTGCGATGGCGGCATGCTGCGGATTGCGGCCGGTGGCGAAGGCGTTTGGGGCGCTGTCCTCAATGATGTATAGCCTGGGCACGGGGATGCCGGCGGCGATGCTCAGCCCCTCGACCGTGTTCCAGAGGTACGGCTCCTCCTCTTTCGTCGCGGGCCTCGCCTGGCTCATGCTGAGGACGATCTGGTCGCTGAAGTAGTAGCTGCTCCACGTCATGACCAGCGCGACAATCACGGCGGGCGCGACGAACCATTTGCCCATGTCGAAGTAGAGGCCGATGGCGTAGACCAGCCCGGCAAGGAGGAGCACGACCAGGAAGAGCAGCGCGTACGACCGTTTCTGGTTGCCCGAAATCTGATCGAACATGGGCCTCACGCCCCCATCATCTGATAGGGGCGACCCGACGGGTCGCCCCTAAAGACCGACCATCCGCGACCATCTGCGCCAATCTGCGTTCTGCCGTTCCCCCTACGTGAACCTTACCTGCACCGGCTGGCGCGCCAGGTCTTCGATCTCGAAGTAGTCCCGCTTCACGAAACCAGTCATGCCGGCGACGATCCGCGGTGGGAACGACTGGATCAGGTTGTTGTACGACAGCACGCTGTCGTTGTAGAACTGCCGGGCATAGGCGATCTTGCTCTCCGTGCCGGACAGCTCTTCCTGGAGCTGCTGGAAGTTCTCGGTGGCGCGCAGGGTTGGGTATGCCTCCGCCACCGCGAACAGCCGCCTTAGGGCCTGGCTGATCATGTTCTCGGCGGCGGCCTGATCCGGAACTGTCCGGGCATCTATGCCGGCCTGGCGCGCCTTCGTCACTTCCTCGAAGGTCTGGCGCTCATGCGCCGCGTAGCCCTTCACTATCTCCACCAGGTTCGGGATCAGGTCGTACCGTCTGCGGAGCTGCACGTCTATCTGCGACCAGGCATTGGCGATACGGTTACGAAGTACGATCATGCGGTTGTAGGTGGCGATGAACCACAACACGACCAACGTAACGACAGCTATCACAACCCAGGTAGCTGTAGTCAACGGACCTCCTCCTCGCGCATGTTGGGCAGGAGCTTGTCTCGTGCCCCTCCCGTCACGCTGGGGCAGGACGCGAAGGTCCTGCCCTACGTGTTAGCTAGTGTTGCCATACCCTTCGCTGTCGTTCCATAGCGCGCCTGCTGTTCGCGCTGCCGAGCGATCTCGTAGAGTACGATGGCAGTCGCCACCACCACGTGGTGGGACTCACACCGGCCAAGCATCGGGATTCGCACGACCTGACTGCAGAGCGCGAGCTCCGGCGTGCTCAGCCCGTCCGCTCCGCCCATAACCACGGCAAGCGGCCACCGGTACGACACATCCCGGTAGTCGCAGCGCGCAGTGGGAGACGTGCCGATCAGGCAACAGCCATGCTTGGCAGCCCACCGCGCCAGCTTAGGGAACGACGTCCGCACCAGCCGTTGGGAGAACACCGCGCCATGGCTCGCGTTGACACAGCTTGGGTCGTACGGGTCCACGCACTCTCCTAGCAGCGCGACGCCCTCTGCGCCGACCGCGTCACAGGTGCGCAACACGGTGCCCAGGCTGCCCGGATGCCGGATGCCCTTGACCGCCAGCCAGAGTGAGTCGCCGGTTAGCGTGATCTGACTCAACCGCGTCCACGACTGCCACACTAGGCCGATTACCCCCGGCCGCTCGTGGCCCGCAAGAAGGGTGGAAAGCACTTCCGGCGTGACATGCACCCGCTCGCCCTCGTGCCTCGCCAGGACCTGGCGTTCCTCGGTCCCGCACAGCGCCTCCGCGCTGACGAGCGCATGGATACGGGCGCCGCGCTCCATCGCTTCGCGGATAAGCCGCCAACCTTCGACCAGGAACAGGCGCGTTCGATCGCGGCTCCTGCGGTCGTGCAGGCTCCGGATGAGCTTGATCTTAGGATTTGACCGGCTGGTGATGAGGGCCATTACCGCGACCACGGGCCAAGGCAGTGGGGAAACGGCGGAGAGCGTGTGTGGGGTGCCTGGAACGGCGAGGCCACCGTCGGAGCGGTGGCCTGAGGGATGCTTCTTGGTGTTTCCTCGATCAGGCGCGCCGCCAAGCGCTGCGGAACGCGGCCGGACCGCGCCCCGGGCGCTGCTGTTGAGGCGTATGCGAACGGCTTTCTTACAGCGCGTTGATCAGGACAGCGTCAGTCTACGCGCCAGGAGCACCCCTGTCAAGGGGATAGGGCCACTGGCTACAGCGCCCCCGCTCTCCATGCTGCGCTCAGCTTCGCCAGCCGCGCCTTCACTCGCTCGTGGTAGTTACGAGAGATCGACTCGCGCTCACCGATCAGCGCGAGGGTCATATCCACCAGGCGCGGCGACCCCATGATCCCATTCGCGCCGAGCGTGACGTAGTAGCCGTCCCGGATTGCCTGGAGGATGCCGCTTTCCGTGGTGTCGGTGGCGAACACGATCGTCCTGGACGGCCATCCGAACGTGAGCTGATGAGCATCGGTGACCTCGGAGACAACTGGTCGCCGCCCGAGCATCTCGCGCTCGTTCAGGTAGGGAGCCGCATCCTCGGTCCATCGGTCTATCCCGTCAAGCCCCAGGCTGGCGTAATCCCGCGTCATACGAGCGCCTACTTCGTCGAAGGGGTGGCAGAGCAGCGCTGTCCCGCCCTGAGCGTGGACCTCAGCCGCGATCTTTCGAACGTCAGACTGCGGCGTGACCCAGCTTGTAATGCCAAGGGCCAACACTTCGAAGCCCCGGCCCAGCACTTCCTCCCCTCTGATTGCGGTGAACCCGACATCCCAACGGTCGGACCATTCCTTGATCTCGAGCGATCCGGCTACCTTGTTGTGATCCGTGAGCGCGCCGAAGTCCAGGCCGGCGGCCAGCATCGCCAGCAACACCTGACGGGGGCTGCCGCTGCCGTCACTCAGGATCGAGTGCGCGTGCAGGTCGCCCACCAGCATCTCACGCCCCGCAAAGACGGAGTGCAAGTCGCGCAGCACTCTGGCGGCCCGCTCCAGGCCCGCCGCATCGCGTCCCCAGATGGCCACTATCGCGCGTCCGCCATCCCGCCTGAGGGCCACGCGCCCCGGAGGCCCCTCGTTCCGCCACTCATCAACAGGGAACCCAGCTTCCCGGATGGCTTCGTCGTGGTCTCCCGTTCCGATGACGACCGCGTTGCCGTCGGCTGGCACATGGCAGGCGAAGAGCTTCCGCACCTCGAGAGCCTGCTGCAGCCTGAAGGTCAGATCGGCATCCGCCTCCTCAATGCTGGCAGGGATGACCAGCGCCGCTTCGGTCAGCGGGAAGGCGAGCAGCCCCTGCGCGTCTTCGATCTTCACCGGAAGCGGCAGTCGCCGTAGCAACTGGTCCACCATGGGCGCGTCCACCGGCTGGCCGCGCAGCAGCGCGTCGTAGATGACCTCGTGACCGTTAGGGACTGCTGTCGCGGACTCGTAGATGCTTTGCTCCCGGCTCACATAGGAAATCGTCTCCGGTCCTCCTGGCCTCCGCACCAGGCAAACATCGAACCCATCCCGGCTGTCGTGTCGCACCTCGAAGCCTGCTTGACGCGGCCGCTTCTCGCGACTTTCGATCCGTTCTTTGAACGTCTCGGCATCACGCGCGATCTCCTCCTGCATGGCTGCGAGAGGGAGGCCGGCGTAGCTGACGCCGAGGAGCGCGCCCCGCCCGCGGAAACGCTCAATCGGTCGCCCAACATCTATCTCCAGGCGCGCCGGCCCGTCGGGGTCGGCGGCCAGCCGGGCCAACGGGTCGCCGTTCTCCCCTCCTCCAGGCTCGGTTGCCGTGAGCATTGATGCCAGCAGTTCCGCCTGCTTCAGGAACATCTCGCGCTCGGCCAGGCCTCGCCGCGCCACACGCTCTACGTACAAGCGATTGCTCGGGTCGAGATCCTCCAGCCAGATCATCAGGGACAGCACCTTCAGCTTTCGTCCGTCGGACAGCGTCTCATCCGTCAGCACCCGATTCACCACCTGTCGGATCGCCTCTAACCGGGGCTGGAGCGGCGCGCAGACTAACAGGTTCTCCTCGTCAATCACCTGGATCAGGCCCGGCACGTTGAGGCCCGTAAGGTGACATGCCCAGAACGACTCGTAATCCTCGAGCCGTGGCATTAGGCCCTGCTCTGTCTTGTTCAGCGCCCAGACCAGGCGGGACTTGTCCGGCAGCTCGCGCGTCACGAGCATGCCGACTGCCTCATTACGCTCTCGTAGGTAAGCTAGGTTGGCAAGATGGATACGCATCTCGGCCGACCAGCCGTCTTTGCTTCTTGCGACAACGCATTCCCAGTTGCCATCGCGCGTCAGCCAGTCCGGATCGGCCCATGTATCCAGTCCGCTCGTGCCGTCGCCGCGAACGATGAAGTTGTAGGTGAACTCATGGCAGTGCAGCGGATCGAGGAACACCGTGACTGAATCCCCCTCAGCGGCCTGCCCTGTGGTGCGGCACATCAGGCCAATCAGCAGCGACTGGCCAAACCGGCCCAGGTAGAGCGTAGCCTGATTGCTGGACGCGCCTCTCTGCGTGGTGGTCCCGGCGGGATAGAACGCACTGGAGACAAGCGCCTGCTTCCAACACTCGTCGCCCAGGTCTCCGTCGAGCACCGGCAAGGATTCGATCACTGGCACCGCAAACTCCGGCACGGGGCCTGTCTGCGGCAGGCCCGCCCAGCAAGAGCTGGCGGCGATGAGCGTCGCGAGAACGGCAAAGACCGGCACTGCGCGCGAGAGGCCGGTAACTCGGGCTCTCGGTTGCGAAGCGTTGGATCGGAGCATGCTGCGCCCCCTTTGCGTTAGGGATCTCCTGCTAACCGTCGGGTTCGGCAGCGGTCCAGTGCCTTCCTCCCCTCGTATCGAAGGCGAAGCCAGGGGGAGCGGCGAACTCCGTGCTGGTCGCCGCGAGGTGACAGGAGGGATCATCATGCGGACTACTGGCATCGCCGGGCTGATCGCCTGCTTCGCTCTCATCTCCCGCTGCGGCGGGGTTGCCGGCGCGGCAGAAACCACGGCCACGGAGGGCACGAAGGTGAGCGCTGACACACTCTCTGGTACGTCGCGACCGGACCGACCTCTGATCTGCCTCTGGCAGCATGAGCCCCAGGTAGATATCACGGCACAGGTGAAGGAGCTGGGCTTCAACACGGTCTGGACAGATGATCCTGAGTACACCGGGCAGCGGTGGGAGGACACGCAGATGTACCGGGCACTTCAGGTTCCCGGGATCGAGCACGTCATCCCGAAGATCGAGCGCGCCGCCTGGGGATGGACTCAGGAGGGGTCGCTCAAGACCGCGAAGTGGATCGCTGAGCTGTCGCTGAAGCACAAGGAGATCATCGGCCTCTACCTCAACGACTTCTACGACGAGATCGAGGACGGGCACCGGACGATGGAGCAGTGGCGAGAGATCATCGCCGCCGCCAAGTCGGTGAACCCGAACCTCGACCTTTGGGTGCCCCACTACCCCCACCGCGGCAACGAGCAGCGACCCTATGACTTCGACTACCAAGGCGTGATCTTCAACATTTGGGATCCCCGGAACATCGAAGGCGCCGAGCGCTACCTGACGCAGACTGAAGCGCAGCACACCGGCAAGATCATCCTCGCTGGGCTCTACCTCGACAGCGGCGCGCACGGCGGCCACTGGCTGACGGAGGAGGAGTTCAGGAACCTGCTGCGGCTCTACATCAGCCACATCAATGAGGGCAAGCTCGACGGGCTGCGCGTTTTCTGCGCCTGCCAGCTCGCCGAGAAGCCGGAATATGTGCAGTGGGCGAAGGAGGAGATGAAGGAGCTAAAGGGGGCTCGGTAGGCGCTATCGCCGCGTCAGCTCGAACGCGCTCGCTCGCCTCACCGCCCCCTCCCCGAACCGATCTTTGACCTGATTCATCCGCTCCGCCAGCCGCTCGCGGCGCTGCTCCTGCTCCAGCATGGGCAGACCCATCTGTCCCCCCCGCGGCCCGGCCGCCAGCCGGCTCACGACGATCCGCACCCGCCTGACCAGCCGCCCGGCAAGCTGGATTCGCTCGAACAGCGCTCCCGCCGCCCGGAAGATAACCTCGCTCGAACGAGTCGCCTGCCCCAGTGTCCGCCGCGCGCCCACCGCGCGCATGTCGTTGAAGACAATGACCACCTCGATCTGCCGCGCCACTTGCCCCTGCTGGCGCAGCATACGTGATACATCGTCCGCGGCCGCTCTCAGCGCCGCCCGCACCCGCACCCTCTCCTCCGTCGCCGGCATCACCTCCACCTGCGCCGCTAGCGCCTCCTCAGTCCTCCCCTCTTCACTTCTCGACTTTCCGCCTGTTCGACTCCTCGCTTCTTCGCCTCTCGCCATCTCCCACACCCTCCTCCCCCTCTCCCCGAACGCCCTTGCCACCGCCTCCACCGGCAGCGCAGCCAAATCTTCCGCCTGACGAATTCCCATATCGCTCAACCGCTGCGCCCATTCGTCATCCACTCCAGGCAGCGCGCCGATCGGCAATCGCCCCACAAACCCGGCCGCCTCCTCCTGTTTCACCTCCACCACCACTCCTGGCTTCGCCGATTCACACGCCAACTGCGCCACCACCGGGTTCGGCCCGATGCCTACCGATGCCACCACCCCAACCTCTGCTCGCAGCCGGTTGCGGATCTCCAGCCCGATCTCCTTCGCAGGGCCGAAGAGCAACTCCGCGCCGGTGAGATCGAGCGAGATGTCAACATAGGGCAGGAGCTTGCCTCCCGCCCTGTCGCAGACGGTCGGCGAATAGTCCTCACCTATCTCCACCACCCGCTGCCGGAAATACGCGTACTTCTCCGGGTCCGGCGCCACCGCGATCACATCCGGACAGAGCCGCTCCGCCTCCCACCGCGTCATCCCCGGCCGCACCCCATGCCGCTGCGCCTCCGGCGACGCGCTCACCACGTGCTGGCCGCCTTCGCCATAGATGACGACAGGCCGACCGCCGCGCTCGCGCGCCTCGATAGACGCAGCAAGCTCGTGCACGCGCACGTACGCATACACCCGCCTTGGTTGATCGCTCCGTTCACCCATCACCTTTCCCCTTTCACCTCTCTCCTCTCTCGCCGAAGGCGCTAGAGATCATCTCAAAAGTCAGACGAGTGCTTCTGGCAAGCTATCT
>Ga0315291_10012265_pt1 | contig 10400 bp, 8 predicted proteins | sample YL17G12_20_MG_FD_203070 | JGI IMG/M metagenome (GOLD analysis project Ga0315291, IMG submission 203070) | Sediment microbial communities from Yellowstone Lake, YNP, Wyoming, USA - YL17G12_20 | ecosystem: Environmental > Aquatic > Freshwater > Lake > Sediment | place: USA: Wyoming | collected... | reverse complement strand
AACATACCTTCTTTCCATCTTCAACGGTGGCTCAGTGCACTCCTGTCCTCCTCCCACTTCGCTAAACCATTTATCTGAAATGGTTCCACTCAGTTGCAAGGAGTTAACCAAGGCGACGGGCATTTCTTATGATGTTTTCTGCAAAGGGCAGCGAAGTGTGGCCATTTCAGCCACTTACAGACGTACGTATTCTCGACTTTTTGCAGGATAAACAAACACAGATTTTACTTTAAGTCAAGATAAAAATGCTACTTCCTATTTCAGGAACAGATGGTCACGCCATCTGCGAAAGGTTGACAGCACGTAAGAAATTTATTACCATGGCTAACAAGACAACCAATACGGCGGGTTTAATATTATGAAAACTATCGTCATCATTGGAACGATGGATACCAAAGGGGAACAAATCCTCTTCGTTAAACAACTGATTGAGAGGCAAGGACATAAGGCCATCATTATGGATACAAGCACAAGAGGCAGTTCTCCCATCAATGTTGATATTACCTGTGACGACATTGCCAAAGTGGCGGGGACGTCTATAGAAGAAGTAAGAAGAATGAAAGAAATTCAAAAAAGAATATCTTTGATGATTGATGGCGCCACCAAAAAGGCCACAGAGCTACATCATATGGGTAAATTGGATGGAATACTATCTCTCGGTGGGGCTGGAGCCGCCACAACAGGAACTGCCGTTATGAAGGCCTTACCCTTTGGCATTCCTAAGCTTATGGTTTCATCTGCGGCTGGTATGGAGGCCTATGCTGCGAGATGGCTTGGCACAGGCGACATCATGATGATGAACACACTTGTAGATCTTGCCGGCCTCAACGAAATGGTCAAGAATGTCCTTATGAGAGCCGTGGGCTCGATCTGTGGGATGGTAGAGGTAACTCAGTTTAGTTCTCTATCCGACTTACTATCAAGTAAAGGAAAGCCCCTTATTGCGATGACAGAGGATGGTTCTTGTGAGAGGTGTGGCTCTTATGTGCGCAAGGCTTTGGAGCAAAGAGGGTATGAGGTGATTACTTTCCATGCCCAGGGCTTGGGCGACAGAGCAATGGAAGAATTAATCAGTCAGGGATTTTTTGGCGGGGTAGTGGATATAGCAGTCATTGGAGTGAGTGATGAGCTCTGGGAGGGTAACCGACCTGGCGGCCCTGATAGGTTAGAGATGGCAGGCAGACGGGGTATCCCGATGGTGCTGTCGCCTAATGGCTTGACGATGACCGGGGCCGGTCCTACTAGAAAAAATTCACAGAAATATGCCTCACGGCCCAGAATTTACAAGCTGGATGAACTGCGGAAAATGACTAGGTATGATGAGGATGAGTTGATGGTAAACGCCAGAGCAGTGGCGACTAAGCTTAACAAGGCAAAGGGCCCAGTGAAGTTTTTCATGCCTCTGCGAGGTTTTTCTGCTTGGGAAGCCCCGGGTAGCATCCTGTATGCTCCGGACGAGGATATGATTTTCGTCAATGAGCTGAAAAGATACCTTAAGCCAGAGGTCGAAATTATAGAAATTGATGCTAATTTGGAAGACGAACAATTCGCTCAAGCATTGGTAGATGGTTTTGACGAGTTGTTCAAAAATGAGGGGAAAAATCATAATTTGTCGTAACACTTTAGCTCTCTGAAAAGCGAATTTTGAACAGTGAGGGACACCGACTCCCGCTAAAGGCGGGACTGGAGAAGCTTTAGAGCGGAACCCTTTGAGTCGTCGGTAGTCGTTCGTCGATTAGTCAAATGACCATCAAACTATTCGACTGCGAACGATATGACCATTCATAAAGACCGCATTCTAAAGGTTCGGAAGCATTCCTGGCCGGTGGACCTTCGGCGTTGATCTTTCAAAGAGCTAAATTGATACAATTTGTCATGTAATGTTACAGGGATCCCTTTTTTGAGACCTCCGCAACTTCGCCGTGATTTCGGTCCGAGAGGGAGTTTTTGGGGTTACCAGACCTCGTCGGCTTCTCCGACGTCAAGAGGTCCCGGCCAAGGACCTAACGATTGCTCATCAAAATCGCCTCGCAGTAGCAGGGACCCTCGCCACGAAGCCTGAGTTCTTAAGGCGAGTTCAAAGGTATTTGAAGAAAGGAGAATCCTCATAACATGAACAAGATCGATTTTGTCGATCAAACGATACGAGATGCTCAACAGAGTCTCTGGGCTTTCATGATGAGGACTGACATGATCACTCCGATTGCGGAAATCATGGATCAGGTTGGATACAGAGCCATTGCCACTGTAGGTTCTCAGGCATTTACTGTACAGGTGCGCAATCTCAATGAGGATCCATGGGAGAGGATCAGGGTTCTTTCCAAGCTGATCACAAGGACTCCTCTTCGCGGGTCCTACCAGATCGGTAGTCTTTCCTCCTTCGATTTGAGCACGCCGCGCGATATCATCACCCTCTGGATAAAGCGATCCGTTGCGAATGGGATAAGAAGTTTCTGGATTTGCGATTACCAGGATGATATGGAAAAATTCATTTACTTCGCACGGATCGCCAAGGCTGAGGGGGCTGAGGTCGTGCCTGCCTTGGTGTATACCTCTAGCCCTGTCCATACCAATGAGCTCTGGGCGCGAAAGACCCGACTGATCGCAGAGGCAAAGGATTGCGTCGATCGGATTATGATAGAAGATGCGTCAGGAGTGATAACGCCGGAAAGCACACGCGGGCTGGTCTCTACCGTTCTACGGAACAGTGACGGAATACCTCTTGAGTTCCACTCCCATTGTAATTCTGGACTTGCTCCTCTATGTTATCTGGAAGCTATTCAATTAGGGGTCACAACAGTGCATACCGCAGTATCGCCTCTTGCCAATGGCACCTCTCTGCCGGCCACGGAAACCATCTTAAGGAATGCCCGCCGTCTGGGCTATACGTCGGACCTGAATGAGGAGGCCCTCGCAGCCGTCTCAACCCATTTTAGAAAAATTGCCGAAAAAGAGGGGCTGCCAATCGGCGTACCGATGGAATACGACCTCTTTCATTTTGAGCATCAGGTGCCCGGAGGAATGATGACCAATCTCATCCGACAGCTCAGGGAGGTAGGGATGGAACACCGTCTGGACGAGATCCTGGAGGAAATCGTCCTGGTCCGCAAGGAGTTCGGGTATCCTGTGATGGCAACACCCTATTCACAGATCGTAGGGGCCCAGGCCGTGGAGAACGTCATCTCGGGTGAGCGGTATAAACAGGTAACGGATGAAGCCATCAAGTACGTTCTGGGGTACTACGGAGAGCCGGTCGTCCCTATAGACCAGAACATCATGGACAGGATGATGAGCTTACCGAGGGCCAAAGAATTTCTCAATTGGAAGCCTGAAGGGTACCTCAAATCCGTTGAAGAGCTGCGTCGGGAAATCGGCCCGGAACTTTCCGATGATGATTTCTTGCTCAGGATCCTGATTCCAGGAAAACCTGGGAAGCGAGGCGAGCCTAAGAAGACAGCGACTCCGCCGGTGATCAAAGCGACGGCACCCGTCAGTCCACCCACCGGATTCCCCACGGAATTTACCGTGGATGTGGATGGGGAAGTATTCAACGTTAAGATCTCACCCGTGTGGGAGGGGTGCAGAAAAGCCGAAACGACCATGGAGGCAGAGACGCCACAAGCACCAAACCCCGGGAAGAGGCCGAAAGAATTACCCGCGGGTGCAGTGGTCTCCGGGATGGCGGGGATGATCCTTTCGATCGAAGTAAAGGTGGGCGAGAGAGTCAAGGGGGGCGATCTGGTGGCAATGATCGAGGCAATGAAAATGAGGAGACATCTCAATTCACCTCACAGTGGAGTGGTAAAAGAGATCTGGGCCCATGAAGGTGAGCTGGTTAATCCTGAAGATATCTTGATGGTGGTGGAATCAGATGGTCAATAAGGTTCTGATCGCTAACCGCGGTGAAATAGCCATCCGTATCATGCGAGCTTGTAGAGAAATGGGAATTCCCTCTGTTGCAGTCTATTCTGAGGCGGACAAAGAGGCATTATTTGCGAAATACGCGGATGAGGCCTATCTCATCGGTCCGCCACCTGCAACCGAAAGCTACCTCAACATCGGAAAAGTGATTGAGGTAGCCAAGGAATGCGGTGCGGATGCCATTCATCCAGGTTACGGCTTCCTTGCGGAGAATCCGAAGTTTGCCCGTGCCTGTGAACAAGAGGGAATAAAATTTATCGGACCGTCGAGTAGAGTCCTCAAGCTCATGGGGGATAAGGTAGCCGCAAGGCGTGAGATGGTGAAGGCGGGTGTCCCCGTAGTACCAGGCACGGATGAATGCGTGGCAGGATTTGAGGAAGCAAGGGGCATTGCCAATGAAGTTGAATATCCGGTGATCATCAAGCCCTCCGGGGGTGGCGGGGGGATCGGGATGACCATTGTCATGAATGAAGGGGAATTGCGAAAGGCGCTCGAATCGTCGCAGGTGATTGCCAAGACCACCTTTGGCCTGTGCGATGTCTACATTGAGAAATACTTATCCAATCCCCGTCATATAGAATTTCAGATATTGGGAGATTCGCAGGGGAATGTCATTCATTTAGGAGAACGGGAATGCTCCATCCAGCGGAGACATCAAAAGTTGATCGAGGAATCTCCTTCGACGGCGCTCACTCCCGCGATGCGCGCCAAAATGGGAGAGATAGCCGCGAACGCCGCCCGATTTGTGGGCTACGAAGGAGCAGGGACGATGGAGTTCCTTTTCTCCGGCGGAAGGTTCTACTTCCTCGAGGTGAACGCCCGAGTCCAGGTCGAGCACCCGGTGACAGAGATGGTCACAGGGGTGGATATCGTAAAAGAACAGATACGAATAGCCTCGGGACTCCCCCTTAGCATTAAACAAGAAGAAGCTCGGATGAATGGTTGGGCGATCGAATGCCGCATCAACGCCGAAGACCCTTTGAACGACTTTGTCCCCTCACCCGGCAAGCTCAAGGGTTATTGTCCTCCGGGCGGGATTGGAATTCGGGTGGATAGCGGCGTGTACGCCCATTACACGATCCCGCCATTCTACGATCCAATGATATCGAAGCTCATCGTGTGGGGCAGCGACCGAAATGAAGCGATCATGAGAATGCGACGGGCGCTCTACGAATACATGATCGTCGGGATCAAAAGTAATATCCCATTTCACAAAGCGGTCATGGAAAACGCGCAGTTTGTAAAGGGTGAACTGGGGACCCATTTTATAGATAGGGAAACTACCCTGTTGGGTGATATGAAGGCCGTTATGGATCGGGAGAAACCGTTGGAGGAAAAGCTATCCCATCTGTCTGAAGCAAGAAGAATTGCCGTTATTTCTGCTGTAGCGGCAATAACCCAGATGAATCGTCACCCACAGTCAAAGCAATAAGAGTGGGCGTTGTGACGGAGTATGCTCCATTAAAAGGAAGCTCCAGATGAAAATAAAACGACCGGTCCATTTGATCTTTATTTGCATCAGTAATCGTGTTCGAAGCCCTTTTGCTGAGTTTCTGTTTCCAAAAATGATGAGGGAATGGGACGAAAGGCTGGTTGACAAAGTAAAGGTATCATCCGCTGGATTTATTTCGCAAAAGTTAAGGGATCGGTTAGCGAAGGTGCATGTGAGTTTTCCCGACCCGTTTTATAATAGGTTCATGGCTGAAACCACCCAGGGAGCTCTGCTCAAGAAAGGCATTACGGTCCCTGATGAGTGGAAGTCGAAAGAGTTAAGTCCGGAAATGGTGGAGGACGCTGATCTGTTAATTACAGCGTTACCTGAACAACAGGAGGAACTCGTAAACCTCTACCCGAGAGATCGGTTTAAGATATTTACGACGAGAGAGATGTCTCGATGGGAGGAGTACCTTATTTTCGAAGATTTTGGGGTGTGTCCGATGGATAATACCTTCTGGAATTATGTTGAGGAAAATCCGGATTATGTTTCAAAGGTCATCTCTGCCATGGAGGAGACCTTGATTCGAGCATTCCCGAACATCCTCAAACAATTGGGGATAAGAGAGCGTGGAAAAAGGAAAAGTCAATCCTTTGGCTCTCCGGCTTGAAGGCCTGAGCTCGCTTTCGACCCGAGCTCAGGCCGAGGGGCTCAGGGTTGACCCTGCACTTCGATAGAATCAGTGTCCTGAGCTTGTCGAAGAAAGCGGCGCTTCCTTACCCTGCCTTCAAAGGCTGGCTTGGCGCCCCCGAATGGGTCAAGAAACTCAACTCTTCAGAAGGCAATCCCGGATTGGAAAAGAGGCCTTCGAAGCATACCAAAGGCAAGGTGAAGATTGATAAGACCCTACAAATGAGCATACAACGAAAGAGAGGATGGTAGCCAATGAGCAAGAGCAAAACCATATTGATTATTGCAACCCTTGATACCAAAGGCCCCGAGGCGCTTTTTGTTAAAAACCTTATAGAGGAACGAGGTATCAGGACGCTGGTGATGGATCCAGGTGTCGTCGGTAATGCTTATTTCAAAGCAGATATCCCTGCCCATAAGGTCGCTGAGGCCGCCTTCCGCACTTTGCCTGAATTGATTTCCCTGAAGGATGAGTCCAAGGCCATGGGAGAAATGGCCAAGGGAGCTGAAATAATTATTACAGAACTCTTTGAAAAGGGCGAGTTTGATGGAATCATCGCCCTTGGCGGAACAATCGGGACGGCACTAGCCCTCAGAGTTTTCAGGAAGCTTCCCATAGGCGTTACAAAGGTATTAGTTTCTACGGTAGCTCTTTCCTACTTTGTAACTCCTCAGAATGTTAACGCGGATGTGGTCATGGTTCAGGTTGCAGCCGATCTTTGGGGCTTAAACCGACTGGTAAAAAGGGACCTTAGAAGGGCTGCTCTGGCTGTAGCCTGTGCCGTTGAGAATGAGAAAGAAGAATCAGAGGAGAGTGTCCCACTTATCACAATGACCACTTTAGGGGGATCCTATTTAAAATATGCCTCTGTAGTGAAGGAAAAGCTGGAAAAAGAGAGATACGAGGTGGCCGTCTTCCACTCGGTGAGCATGCAAGGGGCAATCATGGAAAGAATCATAGAGGAGGGAAAGGTGGAAGGTGTGCTTGACCTTTGCCCTCTCGAGGTATTGGCAGAGGTTTGTGGGGGTTATTGCTGCTCACCCGGAAGGATGGAGGCTGCTGCCAAAATGGGCATCCCCCAGATTGTGGGTCCAGGAGGGCTTGGAATTTTCCCAGTTGGTTCATTAGAAAATATTCCAGAAAGGTTCAGAGGGAGACCGGCGAAGTCACACAATGAGATCATATCCGCCATAAAGGCCTCAAAAGAAGAGATGGCTGAGACGGCAAAGGTCATGGCATCCAAGCTGAACAGATCTACCGGCCCAGTGGTTGTTGTGATTCCGGAGAAGGGTTTCTTCGAACACGATAGACCCGGGCAGTTCTTCTACGATCCTGAAGGAAGAAAGATCTTCACAGACACTATGCGTGATAACCTCAGGCCCGAGATTGAGTTTGTCGTTATGGACAAGCATATTAACGATCCAGAGTACGCAGAAAAGGTCTCGGATATAGCCCTGAGTCTTTTCAAAAGGGGTCATTCATAGAATGTGACATCACCACACAGTTAGGGCGGGCCTGGTTTTTATCAGGCAATCATAGAAAGAGATAGCACGTTAGTTGTACTAACAAATAGCCTTTATTGAGGATAGCATGCTGAAGTATACGGAGGGAACAGATGAGTGATACAAGTTACGATGCGATTGTTGTGGGGGGAGGGCACCACGGGCTGATCATAGCTTGTTACCTGCAAAAGGCCGGGATGAAGACAGCCATATTTGAGAGGCAGTCAAAGTTAGGAGGTGCAGTAACCAGTGAAGTGGGGCCAGTTCCAGGGTTTACTTTGAACGTCAGCTCTAGTTGGACCCGGTTTTATGGTCACCCAGCCTACGCTGATTTCAACCTCAGGGAGAAGGGACTGGAATACATTTTCCCCGAGGAGAGTGAGGCCATGGTTTTTGACAATGATACCTGCCTGGTTGGATACTCCGCCTTGAAAGTGGTTGACCCTTTAACGGGGAAAACAGAGCTGTCCGATAAGAATTTGCAAAAGACTCTTGATGAAATTAGCCGGTTTTCACAGAAAGATGCCGATACCGCCGAGGAATTATTCCAGAGGTATATGAAAAGATGGAAATCGGCAATGGGGAAGTACCGCTTCAACCCCCCTGTTCCCTGGGGAAAAAAGAACGAATTGGAAAAACTGTGTGATGATCCGAAGGATGGCATTGATCCGATATACCAGTTTATGACCAGCCAGCAGTTGGCCTATGACCTTTTTGAGAGCGAAGAGCTAAGGACATTATTCATCAGGGCCGCGATGACCTCTTTTGGGGGCGCGCCCCACGATGTTATCGGACTGCATGGTTTTATCCACGCCATCGGTTTGGTCCTTTCCTGGGAGCCTGCGGCGATTGCCAAAGGGGGCAGCCAGAGCATATCGAACGCGCTGCAAGAGGCGTTCAAAGAGATGGGGGGAGAGTTCTTTGTCCGTAGCGAGGTGGTTAAGCTCCTGATAGAGAAGGACAAGGCAAAGGGGGTTCGTCTTTCGGAGGGTACGGAGATAGAAGCCAAGAGCCTCGTGGTTAGCGACCTGAGCGCCCGTCAAGCAATTCAACTCATCGGTGAAGAACACCTCGATTCCAAGATTGTGAGGCGGGTCAAGAACATCAGATATGACCGACACAATGTTATATGGGCAGTCCTTGCCCTGCACGAGCTGCCTCAGTACAAAGCGGCCTCCTTTAACCCGGACTGTGGACCACAGCCCAGAATGTACATGGGACCGAGAAATGCAGATTATATGGCGAACCAATACCTTTCTGAAATATTTGTCAAGGGTATCGCAAACAGGCTCTTTATGTTTGTTGGCCCTGATAGCCTATGGGACGGTTCCAGAGCCCCTGAAGGAAAGCATATCATCGGGGTTGAAGAATTTTCCGCGCCTGCAAGATTTTTTTCCCCAAGCAGATGGCAAGAGCTGAGGAATGAGTTTGAAGCCGCCATCATCAGGGAATGGCAGATTTATGCCCCGAACATGACCAGGGATAATATTATCGCCAGTCACCTTGTTACCCCCTATGACATTCAATTAAGCCACCCAAACATGCACGAAGGCTCCATCGCCTGCGGGGATATGATCGTCTCCCAGATGGATCGATTCCGGCCAACCCCGGAACTTTCCAATTACAGGACCCCTATAAAGAACTTCTACCTCTGCTCCTCTGCCTGCCACAATGGCGTGGGGACAGGGAGAGGGTGCTCCTACAACTGCTATCAGGTGATCCGTGAAGACTTTTCCATGAACCCTTGAAGAAGGCAGAACAGATGGCTTCCGATAAATTAAATAGCTTTGAAGGCACAGCAAAGATTAAGACCGGTATGATGATAAGGGTTGACGCGAATGAGGGTGTCATCTGCTTTCTGGATAAGTAAAAAGTGAGAGGGGACAGGGTTTCGTTTGATGGCTAAACTTGCGGAAATCGGCTCAAAGGAAACGTTGGTTATTATGAAAAAGGAGCTTTTCTTGAGAACGATACGACGAAAGATACTTCTTTCTTTGTGCCAGAAGAATTAGCGTGAATTCCGAAGTTAGGTGATTCTGTTCCTTCTGGAAGAGGCTAAAATAGCCTTTGAAAGACAAGGACGGCGATGGAATGATGAGACTCGAGAATAAGGTGGCCATTGTGACAGGGGCCGCTAGGGGACTGGGAAGAACCTTTTCGGTTGCTCTAGCGAGAGAGGGGGCCAAGATCCTGGCTATCGATATTGCCGACCCTGAGGGTACGGTAAGGGAAATTGAATCCTTGGGCGGGATGGCCAAAGGTTTCCGGGCGGATGTCTCCGTTGAAGAAGATTGCCTCAAGATCGCAGAGGAAACATTTAAATCCTTTGGAAGGATTGACATACTGGTTAACAATGCGGCCATCGTTTACGGACTAATTCGGAAACCCTTCGATGAGATCGATCCAAAAGAGTGGGATAAGGTAATGATGGTGAATGTCAAAGGCCCTTGGCTTTGTACGAGGGCCGTATTTCCGTATATGAAGCAACAGGGAAAAGGAAAAATCATCAACCTTTCCTCGGAGACCTTCTTCACAGGGTCTCATGGTTTTGTCCACTATGTAGCCTCCAAAGGAGGGGTGGTGGGACTGACGCGAGCTCTGGCCATTGAATTGGGACCCCACAATGTTAACATCAATGTTGTGGCACCGGGATTTACAGATACGGAAGCGAGCCGGTCGATTGCTGATGTCACCAAATACGATATCAGCCGAACCCCTATGGGACGCCTACAACAACCCAAGGATATCATTGGAGCAGTCATTTTTCTTGCCTCGGATGAAAGTGATTTCGTCACTGGCCAGACCCTCTTAGTGGATGGAGGGAGGGTTATGCATTAGATCGGTGACGAAA
>Ga0315291_10012264_pt1 | contig 10400 bp, 11 predicted proteins | sample YL17G12_20_MG_FD_203070 | JGI IMG/M metagenome (GOLD analysis project Ga0315291, IMG submission 203070) | Sediment microbial communities from Yellowstone Lake, YNP, Wyoming, USA - YL17G12_20 | ecosystem: Environmental > Aquatic > Freshwater > Lake > Sediment | place: USA: Wyoming | collected... | reverse complement strand
TCTTTTGATCTTGATCTTAGGTCCAGACCTTAAGGGCAGTAGATCCAGATCCAGATCCAGATCCAGATCCAGATCTAAGTCTTAGATCAAGATCTAAGTCTTAGATCAAGATCTATTGCGAGGATCGTGCCAACCCAGCGCATACGTTTAGTACGCGTTTTTCAGGAAAGGGGTGGAGTAGTCGCCGAAAAATTTTGGGGAAAATTCCTGTTTAAGTGCGGCTGCATCCCTTTGGTCTGATGCGTACGTTTGGTATGCGTTCAGGGCCGGTTGCGTACAAATGGGATGCGAGTTGGGTGTCAAAAATTTGACGGTATCCAAATCGGGGGTTAATGATAGGAAAACTCAGTAAAAATTCTTTGTCGGGGGGCGAAAAAACACTTGACTATCTACCTTGAATCACGTAGTATATAGAATAGAGGGTAAAGAGCGAAGGGGGAGGTGAGGTGTGCCGGAGGAAAAAGCCCCTGTTATCGAACAGTTAGATACCGTCCACGGGCCGGAAGGCTCCACCGGAAACCGCGAGGCCCAAGTCGTCGACTACCTGATCCGCAAAGCGAAGGGCGAAAAACTGGACCCGCCACCCGGATATACCATAACCGGCCGTAAAAAATGGAAACGACCACCCGCACCAAGAGGACCGTACGTCCGACACGTAAAAACACGAGTCATCCCGGACGAGAAAATGCAGGAGATGTTCACCGTCTATTGTAATATGCCGAACTACGCGTACGTGGCGCGAGTTACCGGAGTTCATATGGCAACGGTCAGAAAATACGCGGTCTCGCAGGCATGGGAAGAACGCCGTGAGAAAATCCTGCTCGCCGCTCGTGATAAAACCGACTATACCGTCGAAAAGGCAACAACCCAATCACTCGAAATGCTCCAAACACTAAAACAGAAAATCCGCGACAAAATCGATACCCTTACAACCGACGACTTGTCGACCGATACACTCGTCGCCGATTTCGAACGACTCGTCAAATTGGAACAGGTGCTCCTCGGAGGAGTGGGAGACCGCCGGGAAGTCGTCTCAACACACGAGGAACGAATAAAATCGCTCCGCGTCTCCCGCGGAATGCGAGAGTTGCCTAAAACAGTCGAAGGAGAACTCGTGCAATGAAGTATGTAAAAAAACCCGTCGTGATCGATGCTCTGCGATGGACCGGAAAAAACCTCGAAGAGGTGGAACAGTTTGCTGGAATGAATCTGTATCTGAATACGGTCGGTGAAATAAGGATCGGAACGATCGAGGCGCAGACCGGGGAACATTTAACGGTCCGGGGAGTGATGACCGCGCAAATTGGCGATTGGATCATCCGGGGCATCGCGGGAGAGTTCTATCCGTGTAAATCGGATATATTCGACGCCTCCTACTCTCCGTCGGTGGAAGTTAAATAATGACGAAAATCGCGCGCGTCTTCCCACGACGCACCTCGGCAACGCCAACCGACGAACTCGCGTTTATAAACGAACCTCCGGGAATGTTCCCGCCCGAGGTCGACGAAGTGCACGTGTCGGTCTCGTTCGGCTGGGACATCCAAACCGGAGAACGCCTCGCGAAAGAATGGAGACACATCGCTCCGGTCAAGATGGACGGACCGGCCTTGGGAACGAAAGGCGAAGCCTTTACTCCCGGTCTGTATCTCGGCGAAGGATATACGATCACGTCCCGAGGTTGCCCGAACCGCTGCTGGTTCTGCCGCGTTTGGAAAACCGACGGGGATATCCGCGAACTCCCGATTAAACCCGGATGGATCATCGCCGACGATAATATCCTTGCGACAAGTAGAGAACATTTCGCGAACGTAATGCAAATGCTCGCCGAACAACGAAACCCGGCGGTGTTCTCGGGAGGACTCGAATCCGCGCTCCTTACCCCGTGGCACGCAGGGTGTTTGCGGAAACTTCGCACCGAACGCCTGTACTTCGCCTATGACACACCAAACGACCTCGAACCCCTGCGCGCAGCCGGGAAAATGCTCCGCGAGGCGGGGTTCGATCCGTTCTCCCAAAAACTGCGCGCGTACGTGCTCTGTGGTTGGGGAAAAGGGGATCGTGGAAAATACTCCGAAGGCGATACGTTCGACGCCGCCGAGAAACGAATGAGAGAAACGATCGACGCCGGGTTCTTCCCGTACGCAATGCTTTGGCACGATAAAAACGGGAAGATGCCGACGTCTTGGCGAAAGTTCCAAAGCAAATGGGTGCCGCAGCAACGCGTGTCCACTCAGATCCCGCGACGCGACGGGACGCTCGCGAAAGAGCCGGAAGACGTAAACCTCCCGCTGTTCGGTCACTCGTATGGGTAAAAAAAGAGCCCCGGAAGCCTTAAAGGAATTTAATAAGTTCTTCGATAAGGCCGCGCCGAAATCAACGCGCAAAATCGTCAAAAGCGCGGTGCCGGATGAACTGTCCCTCTTTACCGACTTCAAGACCTACTGTCAGGAATTCCTATGGATAAGGAATAAACGCGGACAACTCGTTCCGTTTATCTTCACAACCCCGCAAAATAAACTCTCCGAACGACTCGACTACGAAACAAAACGAGGAAATACACGCCGATTAATCCTTAAGTACAGACGACCCGGAATCACAACGCTTATGCAAGCCAAATCGTTCTTCTTAACCGCGAATAACGAAAATATGCAGGCGGCAACGCTCGCGCATGATAACCAATCAACCGCGAAAATCTTCGAGATCGCGCTACTCTACTACAATAAGTTGATCCAATGGGCAAGACCGCTGCGCTCTACCGAAAACAAAAAGGAACTGAATTTCAAGGGCCTCGGATCAATCTTCTACATCGGAACCGCGGGCGCACAAGCGTTCGGACGCGGACAAACACTGCAACGAGTCCACGGATCGGAAGTCGCGTTCTGGCCTAAATCAACCGACGTCGCATCGTTGATCGCGGGACTCCTTGAGGCGTGCTCGCACGGCGAGGTCGACCTCGAAACAACCGCGAACGGCCACGGCAACTGGTTCCATAAAACGTGGACGGCGGCTAAAAACGGCGAAAACGAATGGGTGCCGATCTTCCTCGCGTGGAACGACGACCCGGAACTGTCTATCTATACGACCGCGAAATACGACGAGATGCAACTAACAACAAAAGAAGAAGAACTGATCAAAGCGTACACACTTAAACCATCCCAAATCCTCTGGCGTAGAAAAAAAATGCGCGAACTCTACGACCCGGACCGGGGAAACCTTATCTTCTATCAGGAATACCCGATCAACGACGTCGAGGCGTTTATTTCAACCGGAAGTTGCTTCTTCGACGCGGAACAAATAGCGCACCGCGCGTCCCTTATACAAAAACCGATACAATACGGAGACTTAAACCGCCTGAAAGTCTGGGAGGAACCGATCGTCTACCATTCGTACGCGATCGGCGCGGACGTCGGCGAGGGTGTCCCCGACGGCGACCGTACGTGCATCGTTGTGATCGATACGGATACGTGCAGGGAAGTCGCGTCGTGGACAGGAATCTGCTCGCCGGAAGACGCCGCAAGAAAATCGGCCGACCTCGGACTCCTCTACAACAAAGCGATGATCGCGCCCGAGGCAAATAACTACGGGCACTCGATGATCAATACCCTCTTAAACGATCTCTGCTACCCGCACCTTTACCAACACGCCGACTACATCCCGGTACGGACCGAATCGGGCGAAAACAAAACACCCAAGTACGGCTGGCAAACCAACGCGAAAACACGTCCAATCCTGATCACCGAGTTCCGCGAAGCAGTACAGGGCGGGTTCTATCAGCCAAACGACGCGGAACTCTTCTCGGAATGCATGACCTTTATCGACAACGGACATGGAAAATACGAACACTCCGCGGGAGCGTATGACGACCGTATCTTCGCACACGCGATCGTGTGGCAGGCGCGTAAAAAACAAATAGACTTGACATCTTTCGAGAAATTCGCGATTGATACTGGACATAGATCCATAGACGCCCAATGGGAGGTCTGATCAAATGGGGATAATGTCCTTTTTAAGGCAATCCTTCTACGAGCAAATCCCACCCCCAGACAATTTCAACGGTGAAGTCGCAAGGCAACTGGACGATATCTACCGACAATGGATGTACGCCCTCCGAAAATATAACCCCGACCTTCTCGCCGCGAAAAAAGGCGGACTGAAAATCTATAAGGATATGCGCGAAGACGATCAGGTGAAGGCGTGTCTCCAACTTAAAAAATCCGCCGTGATCACCCCCGGATGGGATATCGAGGGGGGAAACGAAGAACAGGTGGATTTCTTAAACTTCGTGTTCGACCAGATGGAAGGAACGATGGACGGATTCATCGTGTCGCTTCTGTCGGCCTTCGACTACGGATTCTCGCTGCACGAGAAAGTCTTCAACTACGTGGATCAAGGGACGTACAAGGGAAAGATAGGACTAAAAGCCCTTCGGCCGAAATCGCCGACACGAATCGATTTCGACACGGACGACTTCGGAAACCTGAAACCGGACGGCATAACACAACGGCAAAACTCCGGGACGTACCTTAGACTCCCGGTCGATAAATTCATCCTCTATACCTACCAGAAGGAATTTGACAACCTGTACGGCGAGTCGGACCTCAAATCGGCGTACCGGCCGTGGTTCGTCAAAACCAACGTGCTCAGGTATTGGGCGATCTATCTGGAACGATTCTCAATACCGATCGTAAAAGGCAAAACGACCTCCGGACGAGTGACCGACGCGCAACGCGACGATTACAAGAAACTTATGACCGCGATCCAAGCGGGAATGTCGATCCTCCTTCCAAACGATATGACGATGGACCTCCTCGAATCCTCTCGAACCGACCGGGGAGTGTTCAATCAGGCGATCGACGCGTTCAACGTCGCTATCGCACGGTCGATCCTGATCCCGCAGTTAATGGGACTCGTTCCTCAAGCCGGTGTCGGCTCCTACGGGAAATCGGAAACGGACCTTAAAGTGTTCGATTGGGTGCTCGGAGCGATCGGAAAAGAAATACAAGACGTTATTAACGAACAACTCGTCTGCCAGTTGATCGATATAAACTACGGGACCCAAGAATCCTATCCGAAATTCGAGATCAAACCGCTGAAACAAGAGGATAAAACCCGGATCGCCGCGGCGTGGGGCGAGGCAGTCGCGCGCGGAGCGGCAACGTCGACGATCGAAACGCAGAAATGGATACGCGAAATGCTCGACGCGCCGGAAATAACCCCGGACGAGGAAAAACAGATCGACAAGGAAACCGAACTTCTCTTAAATCCCCCGCAACCGGCAGGAGCAAGCGGACTCGCCGGTAAAAATCCGTCCGGCGGCAAAAACAAGATGGCGAACTCGCCGGGGAAAGCCAACCAGTACGCGCATCTATCCGGGCCGGAAGGAAGAATCGATTGGGATCTGTACGAGAAAGCGTTCGACGAAATAGAATGGGCAAGCAAAGACGAACTGTCAAAGACGTTCGCGGAAAATATCTACGCGCTCATAAAAGACGCAAAAAAAAAGCCCTGACCCCTGACCGAATCGTGCTCCCGAAAGCCGGGAGCATAAAGACCGCGGTTCAAAATATGCTCGATGGAGCGATCGACCTTGGAATCCGACACGCGGAAAACGAAATCGGTCTGCAACCGAAGACGTTCGCGCGTTCGGTCCGCCCGTTGATCGGGTCGATCAATACCGTGTTGGAAGAATACGCGCGGACACGGGCGTTCTGGATCACCGGAATCATTAAGCAGGATATCCTCGACCAAACGAAAGCGATGTTGTTTGCTTGGACGAAAACCCACCTCGAACCGTATCCGGACGATCAACTCGTCTCGGATATAACACTACTCTTGAAAGACTATCTCCCGATCGGCGTGAACGCGGCCGCGCGCGCGGAAACGATCGCTCGGACAAATATAAATGATATGTACAACTATACGAGAGTGCAGGTGCTTTCCGCTCCGGAACTCTCCGGGTTTGTCATGGCGTTCATGTACTCGGCGATCCTCGACGGACGGACGACCGAGATATGCAGAACCTTGAACGGACGGATCATGACAAAGGACGAGGTTCCGCGATGGCTACCGCCAAATCACTACAACTGCAGGTCGGTGATCGTGCCGGTAACGTCGATGGATCGGGGATGGGAAGCGGCGTACATGGCGCAACCGCCGATCCCCGCCGACGTATCTCCGCAGGAGGGGTTTTGATGGACGCACTTGACGAAGGATGCTATCTTTCGTCGACCGTAGAACCGGTTTTGCTAAGTTACGGCGGACTCGAAATAATGATCGATCCGCTTTGCTGTTTTGTTATTGAACAGGTATACAAAAGCGTAGATTCATATAAAGGCGAACTGAAAGTCGCAGTAGATATAGGAGCGCACGTCGGAGTGTTTACGATGTTCGCGGCGCAAAGAGGCGCACACGTTCATGCGTTCGAGCCTTGCGCTGAGAATTCCGTAATGTTTATGAGGAATATGGAGCATAACAAGGATTCCCTTCTTGGGAAAATATTCTTTTACCAGTTAGCCGTTACGGAAAAAACGGGGGATATCCTCGAACTTAAGGGAGGGAAAAACACCGGACAAAGATCTCTCCTGTATAACGACGACTACATCGTAGTCAATAAATGCCGGACCGTATCGTTAAAGCAAGTGATATCGGATGTGATGACGCATTACGGAAGGATAGATTACCTGAAGATGGACGTCGAGGGGTACGAATGGAAACTGATCGATACCGCTGACGAGGAACTGAAACGGATGATCGGACGGATCTCGCGTGTCGATATATCCGAGCATCCCTTAAACGACGAACACCATTTTACTCGCGGGCCGGATTTGGACTACGGGTCGAAAATGAACGACTTCCTCCTTGGCTGCGGATTAAAACAGTCCTCGATCGGACATGGGTGATAAATATATGTTGACGTATGATCCGCATTCGACGTACTCTCGCCTTTAAGGAAGGAGAAAGCCTATGACAACGGAAAAGGGAAAACAGTACGCGCAGAAACTTGTCGGTGTCGATATATTCCAAACCGGAAAATGGAACGGAGACCCGTACTCGACCGACGACCTCGATCAGATGGTGCTCGCGTTCGGATCTCTCCCGTATAAAGTGCCACTAAAATTCGGACACACGGAGGCCCAACGATGGTTCGGTCAGGAAGACGGTGCGCCTGCATTAGGATGGGTGGATTCGCTTCGAAGAGTCGGGCAAAAACTCGTCGCGGATATCGTCGGTGTACCAGACGCAATCGTCTCCTTGATCTCCCAAGGGAACTACAGGAACAAATCCGCGGAAATATACTGGAATTACGTCGATCCTGCGGGTAAACGCTGGCCGCGCGCGCTTAAGGCGGTATCCCTCTTGGGCGCAGATATACCCGCCGTAACGACTCTTGAGGATCTCGCAAGAGTCCTCATGTCCGACGAACAACGCGCCGTCGCTTATAGCGAGGGCGGGGAGGGCTGTCTGACAAAAGAGTACACACTCCCACAAGGAGGAAAAGAGATGTCCCAAGAAGAAATCAAGCGGTACACGGACGAGATCGAAGGCTTGAAAACCAAGGTAAAGGAGTTGACCGATAGTTTCGCGAAAACCAAGACCGATCTGGAGAAATCCCTGTCGGAAATGGAAGCGCGAGCGGTCAAGTCGGAATCGGAACTCGCGGGCAAAGACGAGAAACACGCCGTCGCGCAGTTCTCCGAGAAGGTCGAGTCGCTCGTAAAAGAAGGGAAAGTGCTCCCGGCGGAAAAAGACGACCTGATCCTTCAGTTCGTCGCGCTCGGATCGGGCACGAAGAAGTACGCGGACAAGGAATTCAACCCGCGGGAGTTGATCGTCAAGTCGCTCGAAGCACGCAAGAAACTCGTCAACTTCAGGGAAAACGGGTCAGGAGGGGAGACTTCCTCGGACGACGATCCGGTGTCCGTCAAGGTCGACAAGATGGCTCAGAAGATCGTCTTCGAAAAAAAGGTCACGTACACCGAGGCCCTCGCGTCGATCAAGACCGAGCATCCGGATGTGTGGGCCGAATATCTGAAAGGATAGGGAGGGAACCATGGGCGTTGACAATGCGGGTCTTGACTACACACTCGTTTCCGGGGCGGATCTGACAGCCTGCCAGTACACCGCCGTCACGTATGCGGGCGCGCTTTCCGTTGTTGGAGCGACGTTCGCAGGGATCATCCAGAACAAGGCGCAGACCGGGGAACATTTAACGGTCCGGATGCTCGGAATGTCCAAGTTCCGCGCGGGTCCGGCTGTCGCTGTCGGAGACTTGATCAAGCCGACGACCTCCGGCTACCTGATCACCTGCGCTTCGGGGTTCAACGCAGTCGGAGAATGCATCTTCGCCGCCGCTTCCGGAGGTCTCGGAACCGCCATTCTCCGCGGCAAGTATTACACAACGTCCTTGTAAGGGGGGGTAGATACCAACGATGCCAAACGAGAGAACAGTAATCTGGAAGAACTACGACGCCACGGGTCGGGATCTGCATGTCGATGTTCCCCTCTCGCAAGCAATCATCAACTATCGGACCCAAGGACTCGTCGCAACCGACGTCTTCCCGGTCATTCCGGTCGTAAAGCAAAGCAACATGATCCCCTTCATCCCGCTCGGCGAATTCCTGCGGTCGGAAATCGCGTATCGCGCCCCCGGAACGGAAGCGAACCGAGTGAAATTCTCGGTCGGAACACAGGCGTATTTCTGCAAGAACTACGCCTTGAAGTACCCCCTGACCGTGGAAGATCGCGAGAACTCTGACGAGATCTGGCAGGTTCGGCAGAACGGCGCGTACCTGATCACCGATCTCCTGAACATCCAAAAGGAACTGCGCGCGTTCAACATGGTCAACTCATCGACCTACGTGAACACCGTGTTCGTTCCGAACTCGGCGTGGAACCTGAACTCGAACCCGCTAACCCACCTTCAGACCATGCTCCGTCAGGTGCAGAACACGACGGGGTTCTACCCGAACAACATGCTGTTCGGACGCATCGCGTGGCAGACGATTCAGGTCAACTCCGCGCTCCGCGGACTTCTCTATCCCCACGGTGGCGGACTGGTTTCCAAGTCCGACCTCGGGTCCATCCTCGGGGTAGCGAATATCATGGACGCGCAGGGCTACTACTCGACGGCGGCGGAAGGCGCAACGGCGGTCTTAACCTCCTTCTTCGACGACGCGGTGCTTGCGTGGTACAACCCGACCGGAACACAAATCGGGCCGCTTCCCCGGTACTCCGCGACGATGCGGTGGTCCGTGCCGGGAGTCCCGAACATGGCCGTCGAGGTCCATCCGTTCGACGGGAAAACCAAGTCCGAGGAGATCGAGGTCGGCGTGTACGATCAGGAACTCGTCCTCGACAAGAAACTCGGTGTGATCCTTAAGGGCGTTAACTCCGCACAGTAAGGAGGTAACTGATGGGTTGTGGAGGTAAAGGCAAGCCGAAGCCGAAAGGCAAGTAGGTATCGTAGTGGCGTTATGAACCACTACGGGGGAGCCTCGGGGGAGGGTTCTCCTCCCCCTCTCCCAAAACACAAAAAAGGAGGGACAAACATCCCGTGTATCACAAGATACAATGCATAAAAAATCTGGAGATATCGTCGGTTTGCAGCCTTGCATGCCCGTACTGTCCGTGCAAGGATCAAGGCGAACATCGACCGGTCGGATTCATGACGGAAGAGGTGTTCGAGAAGTCGCTTGAATGGCTTTCCGTGTTCGTAAGAAACGGAACGCAAGCGGAACTCAACTTCTTCGGCGTCGGCGAATCGCTGCTTCATCCGAATTTCATGGATATGCTCCAGCGCACCCGTTACGTTATGCCCTCGTACCTACCTCTCATAATGAACACGAACGGAACGCATTTGACGGAACAACTCGTCCGTCAGATGATGGATATCGGCCTCGACAAAATAGACATAACCGACCACGAAGCGATCGTAACGATGCGGGCGATAAAGATATTCAGGAAAGTTGGAATACGGTTTGGGTACTCTCGGGATGCGATCATCAATCCGAACAACTGGGGAGGACTCGTAAAGGGATGGGTGGAAGAAGTGGAACACACGCGAGTCCTTTGTCCTTGGTTAAGCCGAGGACAAGTGATGGTGATGAGCAACGGAGATGTTACCCGTTGTTGCCAAGACGCGTTCGCACGAGGACTCCTCGGAACCGTGTTCGATAATCTGCTTGAGATAGATCACACCCCGTTCTCTCAATGCAGAACGTGTCACGAAGACGTCCCAATGGGTATGAAAATAAAGGAGAAGGAGACCGCCTAAATGGTAGAGACATTCGGTATCAAGAAGATGTTCGCGGCGTGCATCATGCAGGCGTTCAAGGACGCGAAGAGAAATGTCCGCAGAGGATACGCATGTAGAGACAAAGACGAGGCGGTCAAATGGTTCG
>Ga0315291_10012261_pt1 | contig 10401 bp, 7 predicted proteins | sample YL17G12_20_MG_FD_203070 | JGI IMG/M metagenome (GOLD analysis project Ga0315291, IMG submission 203070) | Sediment microbial communities from Yellowstone Lake, YNP, Wyoming, USA - YL17G12_20 | ecosystem: Environmental > Aquatic > Freshwater > Lake > Sediment | place: USA: Wyoming | collected... | reverse complement strand
GGGAGCTTCGGAGCCGTTCTTACCCTGTATCCGGCGCAGGACGCGACGCGCGCCTCCGTCCGGGGCCGCGTGACCGGTAAAGCCGATGCGACGCCTCTCGAGAGGGTCCTCGTATCGCTCCTGGACACGACGTTCGCTACGGCGACGGGAACGGACGGGACGTATGTTCTCGCGGGCGTCCCGGCCGGCGTATATCAGGTCCTGTTCGAGAAAGATGGCTATCTCCCCGCCGTTTCGCGCGTCCGCGTTTTGGACGGTCGGGACAACGTCGCGAACGCCGTCCTGAACGCTCTTCGCACGGACATCACCGTTTCTGCCAGCGCCGCGGCGCGGCCCGAGACGGTCGCTTCGAGCGGGCAAATTCTGACCGTCACCGAGATCATGGCCCTGCCGGGCATTTTCGAGGACGTCAGCCGGGCGATCCAGGTCGTCCCCGGCGTCGCGTCGGCCGGCGATTTCCGGAACGACCTGATCGTCCGGGGCGGAGCGCCGGCCGAAAACCTGTTCATGATCGACTTGATCCAAGTCCCCGGGCTGAGCCATTTCGGCTCGCAGAACTCGGGCGGGGGCGGGTTCTTCGGCCTTCTCAACCCGAACCTCGTCAAGAGTCTCGATTTTTTCTCCGGCGGTTTCCCGGCCTCGTACGGCGACAAGCTGTCCTCGGTCACCCGGCTCCTGATGCGCGAAGGGGACCGGACCCGGATTCGCGGCGATGTGGATTTAAGTTTGTTCGGATTGTCGGGCAATCTTGAAGGCCCGCTTCCGGGACACTCCGGATCCTGGGTCTTTTCAATCCGCAAGGACTATTTTTTCGCGATCCCCAAAAATATGACGCTTGACCTCACCGTGCTTCCGGAATTCTTCGACTTCCAAACGAAGGCCGTCGTCGATATTTCCCGGACGCTGTCGTTTTCCCTGGTCGGGCTGGCCGCCGACGACAACATCCGCATTGAGGAATCGGACCGGCCGGCCGACCAGCGCATGGTCATCAATATCAAGGACCATCTCTATCTCCTCGGCGGGACGCTGAAATGGATTTTGGGGCGGAACGGCGTGGCCTATGTCACGTTGTCGCGGACGAACGGCCGGTCTTTTTACACGGAAAGCAATCACGGGCAAGAGCGTTACACGATCCGGTCGGACGGGACGGAGACCGCGGTCCGGCTCGACGCCGAATTCTCGTTAACCCCGCGGCTTCAAATCCTGAGCGGGCTGACCTATAGGGCGATCGACGCCGGCGACCATATCCTGTTCCGGGGCGGATACATGGTCATCGACCGGATGGGGTTCCGCTATACCAAAACGAACATGAACGCCGGGTTGAACTCGGGGAAATGGGCGTTCTATCTCCAGTCCAGCGCGAGTCTCGCGCCCGGACTTCGGGCGACGGCCGGCCTCCGTCTGGACCGCTTCGAATACATCAACCAGACCGTCGCCGGTCCCCGGCTGGGCCTCGCTTGCGACCTCTGGAAGAACGCCTCGGCCCATCTTTCGTACGGCATCGTCTATCAGGCCCCGGAGACGTTCTGGCTGGACTCCTATCCCGGGAACGCCGCGTTGAGGTATCTCAAAGCGCGGCACGCCGTATTCGGCGTCGAAGCTCTCCTCGGAAAGGAGATCAAAGTCACGGCCGAAGCCTTCGACAAGAAATATTCCCAATATCCGGTGGACAGCGCCAATCCTTATCAGACTTTGGCCAACCTCGGCGGGAGCGTCATCCCGACCTATTACGGCTCGCCCCTGCTCAGCGCCGGAACGGGATTCGCGCGCGGGGTCGAGCTGTCGGCGCAGAGCGCGCGGGCCGGCCGGTGGTCGTGGTTCGTCGACTATTCGTATTCGGTCGTTAAATACAAAGCGCTCGACGGAGTTCTCCGGAACGGCGATTTCGACTTCGGGCATCTCGTGAACGCCGTTGCCGCCTACCGAACGCCGCGGGGATGGAATTTCTCTCTCAAATGGCGGCTCACCGGCGGCCAGCCTTACACCCCGTTCAACGTCACGCTGTCCGAGCAGGAAAACGGGACCTATTTCGACATGACCCGAATCAACACCCTCCGTTACCCGGCCTATCACCGCCTGGACCTGCGGGTCGAAAAAACCTTCGTTTTTAAGAAATGGAGCCTGGACGCCTACATCGACATCCAGAACCTCTACAACCGCAAAAACGTGTACTACAAATTTTGGGATGACGGGGAGGAGCGGACAGTTTTCTACCTTCCGCTGGTCCCGTTCGTCGGGCTCCAGGCGTCGTTTTGAGCGGGGGGGTCGAGGCTTATCGCGCCGGCGAATCGTCGACCTTGTCGGGATTGTCGAGTTTCTCTTCGGGGACGTCCTTGTCCGCCGGCTTCTTCGCGTAGAGGATCCGGCTGCAGGCTTCACAGGTGATGACCTTATTCATCTCCATGATGTCGTTCAGCATCTGGGGACGGATGCGCAGCTGGCAGAGCGAACAGAAATCGTCCGTGACGGGCGACATCGCCACGCCTTTCATTTTCTTGGCGACGCGGTCGTACAGCCGGATTTGGTCGGGAGGGATCTGCGGCCGCAGCGTCTCGCGCTCCCGGCCGAGGGCGGCGAGTCTTTTGTCCATCTGCGCCCGCTCGGCGAGGATCGCCTCTTTCTCTTTCTGGAGTCGGCGTTCCTCTTCGGCCTTCCGGACGTTGGCCGTCTTGATCTCCTTTTCGATGTCGTCGGCGGAGATCATTTCGTTGAGGATGTCCTCCTCGATCTTGTCGGCCTTGCGCTGGGCCTCTCCGATCTCTTTGAGGAGGGCGGTGTATTCCTTGTTCGTTTTGACGTCGTTGAGCTGGCGCTTGAATTTGGCGAGGTGCTCTTTGATGGTTTTGACCTCGCCTTCGAGGTCGCGGCGCTTTTTCTGATTGGCCGAGAGCTTGTCCTTGGCCTGGCCGACGATGTCGGAGGCCGATTTTATGGACTGGTCGATGGCTTCGATTTTTGCCGGAATCACATCGAGAAGAGAGGAAACCGCCTGACTTTCCGCGTCAACGCGCTGGAGCTCAATCAGCTGATAGAAGGCGATTTCCACATCATGTCCTCTAGGTCAAATGGGCCTACCAGGATTCGAACCTGGGACCGACCGGTTATGAGCCGGGAGCTCTACCGCTGAGCTATAGGCCCTTCCCGGCTTTATATCAGATTACCGGCGGATAAGTCAATGAAAATGCGGATGTTAAAAAGCACTCAACTCCAGTAGCCGTTCGTGAACGACCGGAGTTTTTTCGACCGGCTCGGGTGCTTGAGCTTGCGGAGCGCCTTGGCCTCGATCTGGCGGATGCGCTCGCGGGTGACCTAGAACTGCTGGCCGACCTCTTCGAGGGTGTGCTCGTTCCCGTCGCCCAGCCCGAACCGCATCTTGAGGACCCGCGCTTCGCGGTCGGTCAGAGATTTGAGCGCTTCTTCGATCTGCTCCCGGAGGTTGATGTGGATGACCGTGTCGGGAGGGGAGGGCATGACCTTGTCCTCGATGAAATCGCCGAGGTGGCTGTCCTCTTCTTCGCCGATCGGGGTCTCGAGCGAAATCGGTTCCTGGGCGATCTTGATGATCTTCCGGACCTTGCTGACCGGCATGTCCATCTTCTTGGCGATCTCCTCGGAGGAGGGCTCGCGGCCGATTTCCTGGACGAGGCTCCGGCTGATGCGGATGAGCTTGTTGATCGTCTCGATCATGTGGACGGGGATGCGGATGGTCCGCGCCTGGTCGGCGATGGCCCGGGTAATGGCCTGGCGGATCCACCACGTCGCGTATGTGCTGAATTTATAGCCGCGCCGGTATTCGAACTTGTCCACGGCCTTCATCAGGCCCATGTTGCCTTCCTGGATGAGGTCCAGGAATTGCAGGCCGCGATTGCTGTATTTCTTGGCGATCGAGACGACGAGCCGCAGGTTGGCCGCGACCAGCTCCTTCTTCGCCTGGTCGCTGATTTTCTTGCCCGTCGTGATCGAGCGAATGATCTTGCGCAGGTTCTGGGTATCGAGGCCGAGCTCTTTCTGGTAGGCCCGGAGATCTTTGCCGATGTCCTTGACCTTGACCTGAACCTCCTCGGCGTCCTTTTTCTTCCGCGTCTTGGCCAACGTGAGCTCGAGGTCTTCTTTTTTCTCCTCCAGGCCGTTGATGACGTGGAGCCGCCGGCGGAGCGCCTCGATGATCCTTTCCCGCTGCGTCGAGCGGAGGTTCAGCTCGCGAATGATGCTGCTCATCTCGACGATGATCCGGCTGCGGGACAGGACGTTTTTCCGGGTGTTGGAAATCTTGTCGAGCTTCCGGCTCAGGTCCTTGATCTTCTTGATCTTGGCCAGGATCTGCTTCTTTTTCTCCTCGAGCTTGCCCTCGGCGATGTCGTCCTCGCTGACGTCGAACATCTCCTGGATGATGAACGGGTCGACCTTGATCTTTTCCTCGAGGCCGAGGACTTCGTTCAGGACGAGGCGGGTCTTGGAGAGGGCCTTGATGATCGACTTTTCTCCCCGTTCGATTTCGCGGGCGATGGCGATTTCGCCCTCCCGCGTCAGGAGCGAGATATTGCCCATCTCGCGCAGGTAGAGCTTGACGGGGTCGGTCGTCCGTTCCAGCCCCTGGAGGCTGACGAGCTCGCTTTTGCGGCGCTTGGGAATGATCTCTTTTTGCTTGGTGTCGAGGATCTTGATCCCGTAATCGTCGATCGAACTGATGAAGTCGTCGAAGCTCGCCTCGGCGTCCAGCTCGTCCTGGAAGGTCTTGTCGATCTCCTCGAAGAGCAGATAGCCCTGCTTCCGTCCCTTGGAGATCAGCTGGGCAATATCGCCCTTGGGGAGTTTACTTTCGGAAGGCACATTCGGCTCCTGTCATACGGATTTCCGGCCCATGATATTTATCGTGATTTCGAACATTTCGTTGCTTCCTGGGCTCATTTCAGCGCCATAATCTGTTTGATGAGGTCCTGTTTCCGGGTGAGGAGGTCTCGGAGCTCGTCCTTATCGCCCTGTTTTTCGAGCCGCACGATCTCCGCCTGAAGGTTTTTTATTTCGCATTCCTTGCGCGTCTTCTGAAGGGCGAATAAACAGTCGAGCGCTTCCTCGGCGGTCGGCGGGTCTTCCTGCTCGAGCAGAGCCTGGGAAACGAGCCGGGCTAGCGAAGGGCCTGCCTCCTTCTGCAATTCGTGGAATATGAGGTCGCTGTCCTTTCTAAAACAATCGAATATTATCCTAAAAACGGGCTCGCTTTTCAAGCCCTTGACGTCGTCCTCGCGGATCTCGGCCATGACATAAGGCCGTAACTCCTTGTTTTCAATAAGGATCTGGAGGAGGCGTTTTTCCGCCGGAAGAAGACCGTCCTTGGCTTCGTCGGCAGGATTCACCGCGACTTTCGGCCCGGACAGGCCGCGGAGGAGGTTTTCATCGACATTCAGGAATTCGGCCGCCTGTTTGAGATATTCGCTCCGCACGATCGAGTCCGGAATGTTCTCGAGGACGGCCAGAATTCCCCGGAGGACCTTGGTTTTCACCTCCGGGACGTTCATTCGTTTGCCCGCAATCCCGACGTCGAGGATGTATTTCAGCCCCGAAACGGCGCCTTCGAGGAGCTTGGCATACGCCTCCCGGCCGTTTTTGCGCAAGAAGCCGTCGGGGTCGAGGTCGCCGGGAAGGACCAGGACGCGCGTTTCGAGCCCTTTCTCGAAGCAGAGCGGGACGGCGCGGTAGGCAGCGTTGCGCCCGGCGGCATCGCCGTCATAGTTGATAGTGACGATCGGGGCGAACCGGTGGAGGAGACCGACCTGGTGGGGCGTCAACGCTGTTCCAAGAGAGGCGACGACGTTCGTGAATCCCGAGAGATAGAGCGTGAGATAATCGGTGTAGCCCTCGACGAGAATGGCCTCGCCGCGGTCTCGGATCGCGTCTTTGCTGAAATTGAGGCCGTAGAGGAGCTGCCCCTTGGAATAAATCGGCGTGTCGGGAGAATTGAGGTATTTGGGGTCGGCCTCGAATAAGGTCCGCCCGCCGAACCCGACGACCTTGCCGGTCATGCTGAAGATCGGAAAAATAACCCGGCCGCGGAACCTGTCGTAGAATTCGCCCGGCCGCTTGCCGGGAAGGACGAGCCCGGCCTTCTCGAGAAGTTGTCCGGAGACGCCCTTGGCCTGGAAATAGGAAATCAGGGGGTCCCAGGCGTTCAGCGCATAGCCGATTTTGAAATCCTGAACGGCCTTATCGGGGATCCCGCGTTTCTGGAGGTAATCCTGGGCCTTTTTTCCCTCCTGGGTATTGGTCAGATTCCTGCGGAAGAAGGCAAGCGCGGATTCGTCTATTTTCTGCACCTGCTCCTCGAGTTTCAGGGCCTGGGGAGAGATCTTTCGCTGCTCGGGGATAGGAATGTGATATCTCTCGGCCAGATATTTTACGGCCTCGGGGAAATTCAGGTTTTCCTTTTCCATGATGAGCGAAAAGACGTCGCCGCCGACGCCGCACCCGAAGCAGTAGTAAAGGCCTTTCTCGGCGTCGACCGTGAAGGACGGCGTTTTTTCAGTGTGGAAAGGGCAGAGGCCGACATGCTTGCGGCCCCGCTGGCGCAGGGTCGTGTACTGGGAGGCAAGCTCGAGAATATTGGCCGCTTGCCTGACTTGGTCGATGATCTCCATCTATGAGTGGCGCCCGGTTTTTTGGAAAATTTATATATATATAGGTTCCGTCCGCCTGTTTGTCAAGGCAATAGTGCGATTTAAGTAAAAAAAGCCGGACAAAATAGCAAAAAATCTAACGGTTTTAAAGGTGGTTGATAAGGCTGGCCAGATAGGCGGCTCCGAAACCGTTGTCGATGTTGACGACGCCGACCCCGCCCGGGCAGGAGTTCAGCATCGCCAGGAGGGCCGCCAGACCTTTGAAACTTGCCCCGTAGCCGACGCTCGTTGGAACCGCGATCACCGGCACGGAGGACAATCCGGCGACGACGCTCGGCAGGGCCCCTTCCATGCCCGCGACGACGATGAGGACGCGCGCCAGCATGATCTTTTCGTATTCGCCGAGCAGCCGGTGCAAACCGGCGACCCCGATATCGTAAACGCGCTCGACGTCATTTCCGAGCATATCGCATGTGACGACGGCTTCTTCCGCGACGGGGATGTCCGACGTCCCGGCGGTCAGGACCATGACCTTTCCTTTCCCGGGCGCGGTCGGCTTTTGTTTGAGGAACACGGCCTTGGCGAGCCCGTTGTATCGGGCCCGCGGCAAGCTTTTCTTCAATTTCTCGAACGTCGAGGGTTCGGCGCGCGTGACCAGCAAGTTGCACCCTTTTTTGACGATCTCCCGGGCGATTTTGAGGATCTGTTCGTCCGTCTTGCCGAGGCCGTAAATGATCTCGGGAAAGCCCTTCCGGAGCTCCCGGTGATGATCGACCTTTGCGAATTCCAGGTCTTGATAGGGGTAATCCTTGAGCGTTTTCAGGGCCTCTTCGGGCGAAAGCCGCCTGTCATAGACCCTCTTCAGAATATCTTCGAAGTGCGATGTCATGGCCGGATTTTATCATAAAACGGTCCCAACCTCATTCCCTATGGTAAAATACCTAGAGCGCCATGGTTCATCAACGGACGATCGCCCGTGACGTCACTTTCTCCGGCGTCGGGGTCCATTCCGGGCAACGAGTCCGCTTGGTCTTTCGGCCGTCGGACTCGGGCCGGATTCTCTTCCGCCGGTCGGACCTGGGAGGTGCCGAAGCGCCGATCACGCTTGACCGGGTCGAATCCCGCAACAGCACGACGCTCGTCACCGAACGGTTCAAGGTTCGGACCGTCGAACATGCACTCGCGGCGCTTTTCGCGTTCGGCATCCAGAGCCTGGTCATCGAGCTTGACGCCGAGGAAATGCCGATCCTGGACGGCAGCGCCCGGCCGTTCGTCGAAGCTCTCGAGAACGCGGGGACGCGGGACCTCGACCATGCCGCGATTCCGCTCAGGATCATGGCGCCGATTGTCGTTCGGGACGGCGATGCTTCGGTCGTTGCCGAGCCCGTGGAGGGGGCCTGCGGCGTGTGGCTGTCCTACGCGATCGAATATTCCCACCCGGCCATTCGAACGCAAAGCCTCGGGCTGATGTTGAACCCCGAGACTTTCGCTCGCGAGATCGCCCCGGCCCGGACGTTCGGGTTCCTTTCGGACGTCGAGTCCCTTCGTCGCCAGGGCCTGGCCCGCGGTGCTTCGACCGAGAATACGGTCATCCTCGACGAAGTCCGCGTCGTGAACCCGCCGCTGCGTTTTCCCGACGAATTCGTCCGGCACAAGCTTCTCGACCTGGCCGGCGACCTGGCCCTGATCGGCCGGCCGCTGTCCGGCCGGTTTACGGCCTCTAGAGCCGGGCACCGGCTCCATCTGAAACTCGTCCAAGCCCTGGCGGCGCGCTCCGAGGATTCCGACCGGAGAGGCATGCCTTGAGAATCTCCTCCATATTTAGTAAAATGAATCAGATATCAATTTTTGGAGTCACCTAGTGAAAGACGAACGGACAAAGAAAGACGAATACCAAAAGGCGCTGACGGCCTACGGAGAGGCCATGAAGGACATCCGCAAAGAACGGTTCGATAAAGCCCTCGACGCGCTTCGCGCCTTCCTCGACAAACACGCCGCGGAGCGTGAATTGGTGGACCGGGCCAAGATGTACATCCTGATTTGCGAGGAGCGCCTCAAGTCGGACAAGCCCGGCGTTTCGCTGAAAACGGCCGACGATTATTACCATTACGGAGTCTATAAAACAAACGCGGGCGATTTCGAGGAAGCGCACAAGCTCCTCGAGAAGGCCCAGAAGATGAGCCCGGAGGACGGAAAGATCTCCTATGCCCTGGCCGACCTGTTTTTCCTGAAGGGTCAGCCGGACGAATGCCTCGAACACCTCAAGCGCTCCATCCAGCTGGACACGTCGTTCCGCATCCTCGCCCAGAATGAGCCCGATTTCGAGCCGCTTTGGGAAGACAAAAAGTTCAAGCTCATCACCCGCATCGTCTGATATGAAGACGCCCGTCTCAGCTCTCGTCTTGGCGGCGGGCCAAGGCAGCCGGTTCCGGTCTTCGTCCAACAAGGTTCTCCATCCGGTCCTTGGGACGTCGCCGCTTAGCCTCGTGTTGGACGCGGTCCGCGGCGCGAAGCCCGAAAAGACGTATGTCGTCGTCGGATATCAAAAAGAGGCCGTGATGGCGGAGGCCGCGTCGCGCGGCATTGAATTCGTTCGCCAGAAAGAACCGAACGGGACGGGCGGCGCCGTGATCGCCGCGAAGAACGTCCTGGCGCGGCGGGCCGGCGACGTCCTGATCGTCCCGGCGGACATGCCGCTCATCCGGACGGCCAACCTCAAAGCCTTGCTCTCGTACCATCGAAAGAAAGGAAACGCGGCTTCCGTTCTCAGCGCGGTCGTCGAAGATCCGTCCGGTTTCGGCCGGGTCGTTCGGCTTCCGGGGAGCGGCCGCATCCATATCGTCGAAGAGCCCGACGCGAGCCGCCGCGTTCGGGATATCCTGGAAGTCAACACCTCTGTCTATGTCTTCAAGATCAAGGATTTGCTCAGCGCCCTTCCAAACATCTCAGCCAAGAACAAAAAAGGCGAAGTCTATCTCACCGACGCCGTCGGGATTCTCTCGGACCTTGGAAAAAAGGTCGGCGTTCTGAAAATGTCCTATCCCGAAGATGCCGTTCAGGTCAATACCCGGTTCGACCTGAGCGTTGCGGCGCACGCGCTACGCTTGCGGAAGGTCCTCGCCCTGGGCGAGAGCGGCGTATCCGTGCTCGACCCTCTTTCGACCTGGATCGACCTGGACGTCAAAATCGGTCGCGATACGGTCGTCTATCCCGGGGTTGTTCTCGAGCGTGGGACGACGGTCGGGAGTGACTGCCGGATTTATCCCGGCGCGCATCTCGTCTCGACCCGGGTCGGAAACGGCGTCCGCATCCTGAGCGCCACGGTCGCCGAGGACGCCATCATCGAGGACGGCGTTTCGGTCGGCCCGTTCGCCCGTCTTCGCTCCGGGACCGTTCTTCGTGCCGGGTCGCGCGTCGGCAATTTTGTCGAAATGAAAAATACGGATTTCGGCCGGAAGTCCAAGGCCGGCCATCTCTCCTACCTCGGCAACAGCGAGGTCGGCGAGGGGGTCAACATCGGTGCCGGCACGATTACGTGCAACTTCGACGGCGTCCGCAAGAGCCGGACGGTGATCGAAGACGGAGCGTTCATCGGGTCCGGAACCGAACTCATCGCTCCCGTGAAGGTCGGCCGGGGCGCCTACGTCGCGGCCGGTTCGGTTATTACCAAAGACGTTTCGCCGGACGCGCTGGCCGTTTCCCGCGTACGTCAGGTCGAGAAGAAAGACTGGGCGCGACGTAAGCGGGAAAAGAAGGACCGAAAACGCCGCCCGAACAGATGAGGGGGTCC
>Ga0315291_10012260_pt1 | contig 10401 bp, 8 predicted proteins | sample YL17G12_20_MG_FD_203070 | JGI IMG/M metagenome (GOLD analysis project Ga0315291, IMG submission 203070) | Sediment microbial communities from Yellowstone Lake, YNP, Wyoming, USA - YL17G12_20 | ecosystem: Environmental > Aquatic > Freshwater > Lake > Sediment | place: USA: Wyoming | collected... | reverse complement strand
CAGGCGTGGAAACGTCGACAACGGCCGACAACGAGGCGGCGCGGGTCACGCTTCAATGGGGCCACGCCTTTTCAGGCGTGGAAACAAGGAAAGTTCTTGGGTTTGAACATTATTATGTTGAGCTTCAATGGGGCCACGCCTTTTCAGGCGTGGAAACTGGGCATTGCGACCAGTGCGACTTATTCCGGGGCCAAGAGCTTCAATGGGGCCACGCCTTTTCAGGCGTGGAAACAGTTTCTTCCGCAACACCCGCACCTCCAGGAGACTCGCTTCAATGGGGCCACGCCTTTTCAGGCGTGGAAACATGATGATCCGCACGATCTTCGTGACGCCGGAAGGGCTTCAATGGGGCCACGCCTTTTCAGGCGTGGAAACATGTCCGTTCCCAGGAGGATCGCCATCCACTGATCGCTTCAATGGGGCCACGCCTTTTCAGGCGTGGAAACACGGCGTTTCCTCCCGTTGCACTCATCAACGTGAGCCGCTTCAATGGGGCCACGCCTTTTCAGGCGTGGAAACAGCGGACAGGATCAACGCTCAGAAGAGCGCTGATGCCCCTGCTTCAATGGGGCCACGCCTTTTCAGGCGTGGAAACAGGCTTTTTCTTGATCGTCAAAGAGACGTCTGCTGGCTTCAATGGGGCCACGCCTTTTCAGGCGTGGAAACACAATTGGCTCGACAGAATATCTTTCAACGACGTGTTGCTTCAATGGGGCCACGCCTTTTCAGGCGTGGAAACAGCTACCTGCTCCTTTCGTGGGCCCCAAAGATACGGCTTCAATGGGGCCACGCCTTTTCAGGCGTGGAAACAAGCTGCTTGCGACCGCTGCGCCGGGAGTGGAGTGGACGTGCTTCAATGGGGCCACGCCTTTTCAGGCGTGGAAACTATCTCGTACAACAATTTCCGGGGCCGGCCGGCCATGCTTCAATGGGGCCACGCCTTTTCAGGCGTGGAAACGTCGATGTGGAGCTTGAACCCGTACCAGGTATTGATGCTTCAATGGGGCCACGCCTTTTCAGGCGTGGAAACGCCTATGCAGACCCGCCATATCCAGGGAGCGCCAAGCTTCAATGGGGCCACGCCTTTTCAGGCGTGGAAACCCCCGAAGAAGAAATAACTATCTCCCAGGATGAATAGCTTCAATGGGGCCACGCCTTTTCAGGCGTGGAAACTTTCTTGAATACTTTCATCGCCACTCAGGCACTCGTGGCTTCAATGGGGCCACGCCTTTTCAGGCGTGGAAACCAGGGGTAGACTTCGAACTTCGTTGCCGCGTCGTCGCTTCAATGGGGCCACGCCTTTTCAGGCGTGGAAACATCATGGTCGCGGGCATGCTCGACCAGATGGGCGGGCTTCAATGGGGCCACGCCTTTTCAGGCGTGGAAACAAAAGCTGGAAGTGGCACTACCAAGACTGTGTTTCGTGCTTCAATGGGGCCACGCCTTTTCAGGCGTGGAAACAAAATGATAACTAAGAAAATGGAATGCATGAATAAGCTTCAATGGGGCCACGCCTTTTCAGGCGTGGAAACAGATCCCGGTTATCCCGTTTCATATAACTTAATTCTCGCTTCAATGGGGCCACGCCTTTTCAGGCGTGGAAACTCTCTAAGCGCCAATGAGGTCATCCTGCGAATGGCTCGCTTCAATGGGGCCACGCCTTTTCAGGCGTGGAAACGTGTCATTTATCAGAGACACTAACCCGGAAATCAGCTTCAATGGGGCCACGCCTTTTCAGGCGTGGAAACATATGATACTGTGATGATATAGTGATCGTCAGGGTGAGGCTTCAATGGGGCCACGCCTTTTCAGGCGTGGAAACTGCCTGTTTCACGGCATCGTAGGTATCGTCCTTGAGCTTCAATGGGGCCACGCCTTTTCAGGCGTGGAAACAGAGAGTCGCGGTAAAGAATGGGTGAATAAACAAGCTTCAATGGGGCCACGCCTTTTCAGGCGTGGAAACATAGCGCGCTATTGGTACAACGAAAAAGACCAATGCACGCTTCAATGGGGCCACGCCTTTTCAGGCGTGGAAACATGCGGATATGCCGGCCTTGCTGGTCGAGCTTGCCGAGCTTCAATGGGGCCACGCCTTTTCAGGCGTGGAAACGTGAAAATGGGGATTCCCTGTTCGTCTCAATGGTCGCCCCGCTTCAATGGGGCCACGCCTTTTCAGGCGTGGAAACAATGATCAAGCCTCCAGCCTCATCGTCATAACCTGCGCTTCAATGGGGCCACGCCTTTTCAGGCGTGGAAACCCTAAAATCCATAAAGGTGGAATGGGCGGAGAACATGCTTCAATGGGGCCACGCCTTTTCAGGCGTGGAAACTGGGTATAGGGTATGACTGAGCCCATATACAATATGGCTTCAATGGGGCCACGCCTTTTCAGGCGTGGAAACGATACCCCCCATCTCCACCGACAAGATGGAAAATATGCTTCAATGGGGCCACGCCTTTTCAGGCGTGGAAACTGACACAGATGTAAAGGTTATTGAAGAGTTCTTTGGCTTCAATGGGGCCACGCCTTTTCAGGCGTGGAAACTAGCAAGCATCGTGCAATGATACCTCTGGCTCATTAAGCTTCAATGGGGCCACGCCTTTTCAGGCGTGGAAACATGAAGGTTTTCCGACTAAAGGGTATAAGGGAGAGGCTTCAATGGGGCCACGCCTTTTCAGGCGTGGAAACACGTCTGCGACCGCGATATTGACAAAGGGCGATCAAGCTTCAATGGGGCCACGCCTTTTCAGGCGTGGAAACCAACATAAGAAAAATGGAGGAGGCGCTCAAACATCCTGCTTCAATGGGGCCACGCCTTTTCAGGCGTGGAAACTGCGGCCATCTTGGCCCTATCGGTGGCTGAGAGCCGATTTCGAGCGCCCCCTGCATCCGGCCCTGCGGAATCCGAGCCGGAAGTTCGCCCTGCAACCCACTCTGGGTTCCGCGCTATCGGTAAAGGGGCATGCGCCCGAGCATTCGAGCGGCTCCGGGGCCATGTGTGGCCACCTTACCGCTTGTATCGTCATGCTATATAATAACAGTAGCTCTCATTCAATATCCGGCTGAATCGAGCGGTCCGGTTCAAACCACGATGGATCGCCGGGTCGGAAGCTCCCTTTTCAGCCCGACAAAGGTGATGCGGTCCTCCGCATTTCCCTCCTCCGGACCCAGATTCACGACCATCAGCCGGTCCTCGGTCTTCTTGATCTCGCCATCCATCTTTTCATAAAGCAATGCAAGTTCCCTGGGCGAAAGCAGGCAGATGAAGACGGAGAACTGGAGCGGGTCCCCGAAGCCGCGCATCCTCTTGTGAACCTGGTAGAGCCTCTTCGGATCCGCCACATCATACGCGACCAGATAGAGGTTCCGTACCATCCGCTCACCTCGTGCAGAATGGTTCGTAGGCCGGCACTTCTCCCGCCAGGTGCCGGGCCAGTATTCGCGCTTGGACCTCGAGGACCCTCCGGTAGCTTATCGAATAGCCGAAGATCGGATGGGTGACGAGGGCGTCCATGCGGCGTTCGTAGGCGGTGATAACTTTCTTTTTGCCGTCGGGCGTGAGTGTCGTTCCCAGGCCCCTTATCACGAAGTCATCGAGCGTTATCTCTTTGGCATTTATGAGGGAAAGGACCGTCGAATCGACCACAAGGGGCCGGAACTCTTCCATAAGGTCGAGCGCCAGGGCCGGCCGCCCGTACTTCGGCCGGTGATAGAAACCCAGATATGGATCGAAGCCGACGGAAAGGAGCGTCACGGTCGCGTCCTTGGCAAGGATGGCATAGAGATACGAGAGGAGCGCGTTCACCGGGTCCTTGGGCGGGCGCCGGTTCCGCTCGGCGAAATCGAATTTTGGTCCTTCCTCGCCCTCGGTCGTTTTGATCATCCCGGCGAAGTTGGAGAAATACACGCTTGCGGCGGCACCCTCCATTCCGAGCAGCGTTTCCGCATCTTTGGTTTCGGAGGACAGCTTGGCCAGCCGGGCCATCTCGTCGAGGGCCGCATCGATGCCGCCGGCGTGGTTCCGGCGCAAAAGCGTCCTGCAGTTGCGAATCTTTCCTTCGACAATCCGGCGGGCGATGGCCGCTGACGCGGCCCTGTCCGCGGCCACTTCGAACTGCCTGATGCGCAACTCGACGTTCTTGTGCGTCATCCCATGGGTGATGCCAAAGAACCAGCCACCGTAAGAGAAATAACAGACCGGTATGCCGCGATCGCAAAACTCGCGGAGGCATTGCGATGTGATGGATGCGCTGCCCCAGATGCAGACCTGGGAGACTTCCATGAACCGGCCGGTGACGGCAAGGCTGCCGCCCCTTCTGACCTCGATTGTGTCGCCTTTCTTGCTTATGATGGCCCCCTGTTCCTTGACATATAATGGCAGGGCGTCGTCCCTGGCCGGCAGGAGGCGGCGGACGTCGACAAGCTCCCCGTCGTCTTCCTGCGAAAGCCGCCGGACCTCGTCGGGGAGGCATATCCCGACCAGGGAACATCGCGGGCATTTCGGACTGTCGATCAATGGTGCGGGAATGACGCCGATGGCTACGAATTTTTTAGCGTATTCGAGGAGTGTGATGGTGCGTTTCACCTGCTCTTCCGAAAAAGGGACGATAACGCGCTCTTTCGATTGGACATAGTAAATGACGCCTTCATCACAATCGTATCCGTTCTCCCGGAGGATGAGCCCCTGTGCGCAGACCTGCACTCTCTCCGGTTCGTAGGCGCCCTCCGGGATGTCGGGCTTTTTGCCCTTCTTGTAATCGACGGGCGTCAGGCGCTTCCCCTCGCCCTCCAAGAGGTCGATTCTCGCTATGATGCCGAGCTTCTCGGCCGAAAGGAGGACGGAGCGGGCATGGATGACGGCTTCGTGCTCTTCGGCTTCTTCCGGAGAGGGGACTTTGCCGCCTTCTTTTTCAACGCGCTTGTGCTTTGCCCTGCCCTCGACGGTGTCATGGGATTCGCGCCATTCGCCCTGGACCCATTCCAAATAGAACAGGCGCGGGCAGTAGGCGTATTCGTTGAGCATGCGGGCTGGAAGGAGGTCGGGGATTCCGTCTGCTGGCTGTTCGGACATGGAGGTGAATTCTTCTTTTGTCGATGCTATGGGTGGAAATACGATGGTTTACCGGCTATATTTCAGTCGCCGACAGAATGTCGACAACCCGATTCCGTTTGATTCCGATATCCTCCGCTTGAACCTGTACCAACAGTCCCTTGGGTCGGTGCTGTCCGTGAGTATTCTGCATCATGCGCTCCTTCCTGTTCCTTATCATCCCCGGCGGGCACGAAGAGGCCGGGGCCGAAATGGGCGCCGTAACAGAGGGCGATGGAGCCCCGGACAGGTTCGGGGAACTCGATCTTGAAGCCGTATCCCATGTTCGAACCTCGTCTTTTTTCGTCATTTTTGCGCTCTCTGCGGAACTCGATGCATCGGATCCGGTGACCGGCGAGGTCTTTGTGAAGCATGCTTTCTCGTTCGTCATGTTCGTTTAACCTCGCTACGACCGTACAGTTTACAAGAAGTTGCATATCCGCTTGAGCCCGGGTGGAATTTTCTATTGTTCATACGGTCATTCCCCCCCTCATTTCAGCATATGCCCGGTCACGCAGTTCCTTGATGCGCCGGCACAGGCTCTTCATTGCTTCATACCCGGGGCCGGACTTTTTCGGATATTCCTTGGTTTCCTTGAGCGCGTCCTCGGTGACCATTTCCAGGCAGTCCAGGTCCCACCTGTAGAATCCTATCGGACGCGTGCCTTTGTATTTCTCGATGCGGTTGTCAAGACCGAACGCATCGGACATCCATCCCGTGAACTTCTTGAGTTCGACCAGTTCCTGCCCAGTGATAAGTATCTCATACTGTTTGTCTTTCGATCCCGGATTTACCATGTTATCTCCTTATTGATGTGAACAGACCTTTCAACACCTTCCGATGGACAAAACTCTTGATACGAAATACGTTTCACTCCTTGTCAATGATCGTTTTCGGAATTGCCCCTGACCTGTCGGGGTTTGATTCCATCTCGGGCACGAACAGGCCGAGACCGAAATGGGAGGAATCGCCGATTATTAAAGGTCCTGTCACAGGATTCTCAAACTCGATTTTGAGATGGAAACCTGGTCGGACTAATGGTGTCCGTGTTTCTCGTCTTTGCTGACGGCGTTCTCGTGTTTCATGTAAATTCATCCAGGTTGTGCTATCATCGCCCTTAATTTTAGTCACGCGGGATGGCATCGATTTCCCAGATGATTGGATTAACTTGGTAGCGATACGTTCCGGTGATTCTGTATTACGAAGCCGCCCATTGTTGCGGAATCTGTGTCGAGCTGTAGGCGGCACAAATGGCGTTGCACTTTGCCATATCCGGGCTTCCTCAACCAGGCCAAAAGGAGGCGGGGTCTCCGATGGAAGTGGAACCAATCGCACAGACCATTCCGGTGCAGTATTTTCCCATGAAATAGGCAGTATTGATGCTTCCAGCAAAGCCATCACTTCTTCCGCTGTGAATGGCTTGCGTCGCCAGACGACAAGACGCGTGGGGTGGTTATTCTCATCTGGCCAGAGCAAGAAGTATGCGTGATGGTGCCCCTCTGTTGGTTTTCCATATGCGTCCTTTCCGGAAATCAGAGAAATTTTACTTCGCTGTTCTGCGGTGAGCGTTCCATAGTGTGACCGTTGATCCCCTGTCATCGCGTGACACAAGCATTTCAATACCCGTCCCCGGAAGCGTTCTGTCAGCTTCACCCATCTAATAATTGGTGGATTGACATGGCTTCCGATAGTGAACTGAATACAATTATATCCCCTCTGTTGGCCGGTAGCCGCCACAGCAGGCCGGATGAGTGGGGGTTGTTCGGGTAGTTTTGCATAGTACCATGCTGTTCCTGGTGGTATCGGATGCCCAGATAAATTATCCGTAGATGATAGCAAAGACTCTAGGTTTAGTTGACCCTCCGGATGAGAGACTAAAACTGGGCTCATATTACCGGCATCCTTAGCCAGAAGGATGCAGTTCGGTTTTGCATTTTCCGGGAGCGTGTCAAGCCTACGCATAATACAATAACTCTCAGCACGACCAAAATAAAGAATCCTTTGGAGGAGGGAATCAAGCAACAACATTAGTTCGGCTGGAAGTTCAACTGCAGGCCAGTACCAAAGGATTTGGGCATCTGGCGCTAATATATGACAATGATCCTCAATCAAGGTTGTTTTTGGTTTCTTATAGGCTGTGGCTTTCTTGTTTGCGTCGGTCCATGCTACTTCTGTTGGTTGGTACTGCCGTAGGACCGGACCTCTCCTTGTTAATGGTGGCAATATAAATGCTGGAGAGGACCGGGTTAGTTGGGTAAACAACATATTTCGCTTTTTTTCGTTTGAATCACCAGTTTCCCGTACGTACTGGAACCAGCGTGACGCGAGAGCCCGGATGAGACGCCATGGTGATGGAGGCCATTCGCCATATTGATCCTCGAAAGGACTCTGGTTCCTGCGGGTCGCGTGGAATCTTCCCAGTGGGAAACGCTGTTCGATAACGAGAGGCATGTCAATCCACCGGCTTTTCTTCTGTTTTTTCCTCTTCTTCGGTAGATTCTTCTTTCTCCTCTCCCACCTTGAACAGTTTGCTCGCCGAGTAATAGACCTTTGTCATTGGGGTGGAATCAAACTTGCATTCGTGGATGGACCTCACAATATCCAAATCCGGTAGGGATTTCCCAATTGCTGTTTTCTCCGTGCTCATCTCGATGTCATAAGCCATCAGATGACACTGGGTGCGATAACGGAATGGGTATGTGATTAAGCGGGTAACTTTCCACAAAGCCAGATCCAGCAGCAGGCGTTTCTGCACCATGTTGAGACCTTTGTCCTCACGTCCATACGACCGGAGCAGGGCAAGATCGAGGATGAATGTACCGCGGATTTCGTTAGCAGTTTCTTCGTCGACGGCGAAGATAGGTTGACCCGAGGCAGTCTTGCCAAGAGGGTCATATTTCATTCCTGATCGTCCTACCCTGGCGGCACCAAAGGCCTCCAAGTGAGCTGTCAGAAAGCGGCTGATTTTGATCTGTTCCTTGGCCAGCAAGACACCGTGAACCAGCGAGTTTGGGTCATATTTGAAGATGGTATTGTATATAGACCACCAATCTTCTGGGTGGATGAAATACGTCTTATTCTTTTGTATTTCGGTTATGCCGAATTCTTCGCGTAATTTCTCACGAAACGTCTGACCGGTCCATTGGGCAGGGATGGTTTCAATTTTCTTTGTGCCCTTTTTTTCGGCCTTTCGTTCCGGTTCCCATCTTGGGTTGACGACGCTGTCCAAGAAGTAGTCCGAGGCGATGCGATGACCTTCCGTAATGCTCGTGAGCACCACTTTATCATGGGGGTCGTTCGGATCCTGGATGATAATGCCATTCTCTTGTTTCATATTGCGGTCTGTCACGCACAAGATATATGGAAGACCTTTCAAATCGCGATGAAGTTCAAAATCCTCTGGACCGGCCATACATGCCGCCTCGAGATGATTTGCCATGCTGGCCGGACTATCCACGATACATACCTTTTCTGTCGAGTTCATTCCACGTGGGGCATCATAGAGTACATGTCCAATCTCCGGAAAACCCGCAGGTTGGAAACGGTCAGTGCCTCCGATTGGCTTGAACTTCGCCTTGATGATCAAGCAGGCCGGGCTCTCTGGTTTCAGCAATTTCTCCATTTCTATTTCTGTCATCTTGTTACCTCCTTTTGCTCATTATCTATCCGTCTTTCTCGGGATTATCCATCGCCGCATACACGTGACGATATCTACGCTGCGCATCGGAATCAGGAGAGCCGCCGCAAGTCGCTCCCCATCCACTTGGAGACCTTTGGTGGGAGAGATGGTGTCTTGGCCACAAGCATGGAATTGCGCGCGGGCGATGGAGATGGCGTCATCCAAGCGATTATTTCGAATTAGGTTGAGTAGCCGGCGCGCAGTCAGACTCCGGAGCTTCCTTTTCTGAGATAATAGCGCCTCTCCATCAACTATGATATCAGATGGATGAAAAAAAGGTCGGAAGAATCCGTGGAGGAGGTAAAGACCATTTTGAGGGATTTGGTTTTGTCTATTGGCCTCCGGCGGTTGAGGATGCCACTTGATAAGTGAGAGAGCGGGCACCCACCGGACTATTTCCCTGAAATCAACAGTTCCAGAAAGAAAAGCCGCGACATGGTCGGATTCACATGTGAGGGGGCCACCCAAGGGTAACGAAGCAGATATATCTGCATCGATGAGGCGCCGTTCGAGAACGTCTAATAAAATACGGAGGGGTTCGCCGGTATGCCAAACGACATTTTGAGGACGCTCCACTCCTGCAAAACGAACATTCCCAAATGGATCTGTGGCAACACCATAAACATTAGTCATCAGAGGGAATTCGCTCCCTGCACCAACGGAAGCGATTGACTGAGCCACTTGGATGATTGGAGCCGGTGAAGGCCATGCTTTGGCAAACCATGCAGAGTCCAGTAATGGAATAGCCTGGCACTTGCCCCTAAATTCTTTGTTCAAATCTATGCGATTCTGAATGTCTGCTAGGGAAATAAGAAGCTTCTGCCATAATTCCGGGTTATCAGGTCGCTCAGCCAATCCAATGATAGCATCTTCAATTGGTCCACGCAAGCCCTTAAACTGCCCCCTCTGTTTTATATCCTTTGGCTCGTATGGAAGATGATCAATCCAAGGGATAATGCTCTCAATCAGATGACCCGCTGAGGTGTCGGATTCATTAATTTGAATATGGCCACGAGGTATAGCCTCATAGACTTGGCTGCTCGTTGTTCGACGAAAAGTAAATGGCACAAACATGCCAACCCCGGAATCGACGCCTGCCGCCATTGCCGCAACCGCAAATTCATGCGGAGACTTTGCAGCTCGATAACCGACACGCGTCAAGCCTCGCTCGAATAGCATCCGGACCTCTGTAATGTTTGCAGGACAATTCCAGAGAGGCGCCCAAAATTCTGACAGGGCCAACCCGACCTGCTCCTGAGATTGGGGTGACGGCATTTCGGTTATGAAAGGAAAAACGGCGTACGGTCTTGCGCTAGGTCGAAGGCGTCGACTTACATTCCCAGTTAGGAGAAGCGCCCCTTCCAACGCCATCAAGAATGACCATGGAGAAATGCGACCCTCCCGGTACCAAGCCTGTCCACTGTTGAATGTCTTGTTGGCGTAGACAAACCATGTTCCAGCATTAGCAAGTTTAGGAAGCTTTACGGTGGTCTCGCCGAATAAGGTCAATCGGAGCCAATCACATCGTTCTTCACGGGATGACTCTTGAAGCAAACTCTTGGCATCCTTGTAACCCTCCGCCAAATCTCGTCTCCCAATATTGCCCCCGGTTCCAAACAACGGATTGAAAGT
>Ga0315291_10012258_pt1 | contig 10401 bp, 8 predicted proteins | sample YL17G12_20_MG_FD_203070 | JGI IMG/M metagenome (GOLD analysis project Ga0315291, IMG submission 203070) | Sediment microbial communities from Yellowstone Lake, YNP, Wyoming, USA - YL17G12_20 | ecosystem: Environmental > Aquatic > Freshwater > Lake > Sediment | place: USA: Wyoming | collected... | reverse complement strand
ATTCTCAAGACCTCCTCATGAGGCCTCCCTTATCAAATTCTCGCATAGGGGACATTTCTATTGAGTCTGGTAGGGGACATTATCAAAGAGTCGCGACAACAATTAGCTGGGGTGCTTGACTAGGGTCTGATTCCCTGTTATTATAATCATGTCCAAATTAACAGGTTGGATCTCTGATACATACACCATGAACAACTCCACAACTCCTCTTATGAGGAATAATCGCGGCATCCAGCATCCGCAAGGACCTGACAGGTGCTGTTAACTGGGACAATGCCGCGCTTTGCTTTTGAGGACGAGTACCATGAGGTTCATCAGGAGGGCTTTATGAAAGATGGGAATGCATTTCAGTGTTGATGATCCTTGCTCTTTCCTATCCTGCTTGGGCTGATTACAAGGAGACTCTCGCTAAGGGTGACTATAAAACAGCCCTAAAAAAATTAAGACCACTCGCCAAGAAAGGTGATGCTTTTGCACAATATTTCCTTGGTTTGATGTATGAAGAAGGCTGGGGTGTTCCACAGAACTACAAAGAAGCGTTTAAGTGGTATCGCAAGGCCGCAGACCAGGGAAATGCCGATGTACAATATTACCTTGGATGGATGTATAGCAAAGGCCAGGGAGTATCAAAGAAGTATGAAGAGGCAGTAAGATGGTGGCGAAAGGCTGCAGAACAGGGGCATGCCCAGGCACAATTTAACCTTGGGTTGCTGTATGACGAAGGCCAAGGAGAATCGCAGAACTATAAAGAGGCGGTTAAGTGGTATACCAAGGCCGCTGAGCAGGGAATTGCCGATGCGCAATATAATCTTGCGTTGGAGTATAGCAATGGCCAAGGAGTACTCCAGAACTATGAAGAGGCGGTTAAGTGGTACATCAAGGCTGCTGAGAAGGAGAATGCCAAGGCACAATTTAACCTTGGGTATATGTATGATAATGGCCAAGGTGTACCTCAGAACCATGAAGAAGCAGTAAAGTGGTACAGAAAGGCGGCTGAGCAGGGAGCTGCGGAGGCACAATATAACCTAGGGTGGATGTTTGCTAAGGGCGAAGGTGTGCCACAAAATGATGAAGAGGCGGTAAGATGGTGGCGAAAGGCTGCAGAACAGGGGTTTACTAAGGCACAATTTAACCTTGGGTTGATGTATAAAACAGGCAAGGCTGTCACACAAAACTATACTGAGGCGGTTAAGTGGTACACCAAGGCCGCTGAACAGGGACTTGCCACGGCACAAAATAACCTTGGGGTGATGTGCGAAAAAGGCCAGGGTGTGCCCCAGAACTATGTGTTCGCATACAGGTGGTATTGTCTGGCAGCAGCTCAAGGAAATTCAACCGCAACAACTAACCACGATAAACTTGCTGAAAAGATGACCCCTGCCCAAATTGCAGAGGCTCAAAAACTGGCAAGCGAATGGAAGACCAAGCAGTAAAGGATAATGGTTCATAGATGTTTGATATCAAGAAAGATTTTTGAAGGCATACTGGGAGGCCTGGGAACAGAGCAGGGTCGGAAGGATTAGGGCGACATATGCCGTCTTACAAAATTATATAGGCATGGGTGAAAAAACATTATGGTTGTTATGAGCCGAGAACATGCTGGATATCCAACATTGATGAGATGTGATGACTTAAGCCGCGTCTGGCCACAAATGTCAGATCAAATCCATGTCCGCCTGGTAAAGGCGAAGATATCAAGAAGGCCTGCGGGCGCTATGGAATGATCTAATCCTGATTGCTGATAGACCAAGTCGGCAATGACGAGGCTCCAGAAAAAACCGGGGCCTTTTCTTTTGTTCATCCCACCCATCATACTAGGATATGTATGCCCGGGCAGACTGCCGCACACTCTCCGCAGTCGGTACAGTTCTCTTCGATCAACTGCGGAACGAAACTGAATTCGTCGGTCGCCATCGCGATTGCTTCAAACCGGCAAACCGAATAACATAATCCGCAGCCGACGCATCTTTTCCGTTCCACATGCCTGAATCCTATAATTGTCTCTTTTGGACCCTGTCTGCTCCATTACGTTGTAACACCCTTATCATGGGCGTCAAATATGTACCATTCCCGTTTTTTAGGAGCGAGGCGCTTTGGTCATGCTCAATGTGCATATCTCCGGCGCCATGATGGCATCACTCGAGAGCCACCATTTCATGGAGGGTGGTCCCTTTCTGTTCAGAGGATGTCCTCTCGTAGGTGACAGAAAGGACATAGTCGGAATGGAAACGAAACCAGCCCGGTCTGCCGATGAGTTTCTTCACCCCCCACTTGACAAACGAGTTACGGAAGATGGGATAGAGATCGGCAAGGAAGTCATGGGCATCGATGACATCCCTGACCTGCAATTTCAGCACAAGATGACCCGGTACCTCGATCTCTAGATGCTCTGGGTAGGTGCGATCAGCGATGCTGTTGAAGACGGGGCTGCCCTCGCGGACTACCATTTCGCCGGTGCTCAGGATGATCTTGTCCTTGTAGGCCAGCATGAGCGGGTTGGAGGCAACGTTGCCGAAACGTTTCCTGGTACGCACATTTGCATAGAGGAGGGTGAAATCGTCGTTATAGAGCCTTCCCCAGTGCCAACGGGAGAGTATCTTCCGCATATCGGCCGTTACCACATTGTGATCGTGATACCCGATGCCTCGGGCGGGTATCACGGCGCCGTTGATCCTGATGGTCCCTTCCACTCTGGCGCGCGGAACAGGCACGACCCAGCCGAAATAGCCACGCTCGCCATAATATGTCTTACCTTCGCCCGGTTTCCAGCCGGGAATCTCGCTATAGAACGTCAAATCCGCAGCCAGAGCGTCGGCATCTATAGAGAGGCGGTGTACGGGAAGCACGCCTTCCCGGGGATCGACGACATAGACATGGTTCTTCCCCACCCACACATCGCAGTGCTTTTCCGAAGCGTGCAGGTCGTCAGAAGAAAAGGATTTCACCACTGAAAGCTTCTCCCCGGAGGGTTTGTAGATGTGCAGCTCGATCCCCGGTTTGCGGGTCATTAGTTCAGAGGCTTGCAGGAAACCTACGACGACATGCCCATCCTCCAGGCGGGCATCGAAGTACCACCATTCGCCATAGAACTTGCCGCCAACCGGATGGATCGCATTTTCCGCGAGCCGGATCGATTCTATGATTTCGTCCTTGGCCCCTGGACCAGTCCAGGTTTCCACCACCTTCTCGCGTGGCGCCTTGTCGTTTCGCTTATCCATGTTCCCCTCCTTTCACGTGTATTTCACGGTTATGATGATCCTGTTAGCGCAAAATCACCCCTGTACTCCACCGCGGTCTCGAAGGTATCGTTATGTCTATGATGGAGAGCATTTCTCTGCACCATCCGCGGTTTTAGATGACCTTGTCCTGGCGGAGCCTCAGGGCCAGGTTCCTGCCCGCCTCAGCCGCGGTGGCCCCATCGATGAGGGTGCAGGCGCCGGTTACGATGGCCGGCGTGGAGAGCCTCTTGAGGACGACCTTGTTCGCCGGCGGCGCATCGATCCCGATATCGCCCAGACCCCAGGTGACAACGGGCTTGTTCTTCGCCTCCCTCCGCTGGATCATGGAGGGGTAGCGGAGCTCGCCCGCCTCGTTGCTGGTCATGACAACAGCGGGCAGAGCTGAACGCACGACCTCGTAGCCGTCCGGAAGGACCCGCTCGACGATGACCGCTTCGCCGTCGAGGATGGCCTTCCGGGCAAGGGTGATGGCCGGGATGCCCAGGCGATAGGCGATCATGATCCCGACCTGTCCTGCGTTCCAATCGGCCGCCTGTCTGCCGACGAGGACGAGATCGTAATCGAGCTGCTTGATGGCGCAGGCAAGGACTGCGGCGATGGCAGAGCTGTCAAGGCTGCCGGGATCGAGACGTTCGTCCTCCACCTTCAGGAGCTCATCTGCTCCCGCCGAGAGGGCCTTGAGCATCACAGCGTTGGATATCCTCTTGCCTATGCTCAGAACGGTGATCTGCGCATCCCCATGGACATCCTTGATCCTGAGCGCCGCCTCCAGCGCGTTCTCGTCGAAGAGGCTCAGGACGGGCGGGATCCCGCGCGGTTCGACTCTGTTCGCCTCTGAATTGATGACGAAGGAGTCCCGCGGTCCCTCCGGATCCGGGACCTGCTTGATACAGACGATGATATGCAGACCCTTGCCGGTCTTCATGCCAGGAGTTCCTTGAGCGCGTCCCGGAAAGCCGGGACGGCCTCTTCATATTTTGCCACGATCCCGTAGTCCGCCATCCGGAAGATGTTTGCCTGGGGGTCTTTGTTGATCGCCACGATCGTCTTCGAGGTGGACATGCCCGCGATATGCTGGGTGGAGCCGGATATGCCGACGGCAATGTAGAGACCCGGAGCGACGATCTCGCCGGTCTGGCCTATCTGTGCCTTGGGGAAGATCCAGCCGAGATCGCACGGCGGCCGACTCGCCCCGAGGGCCGCACCCAGGAGGTCTGCAAGCTCCTTGAGCTGTGCGAACCCCTCCGGTCCTCCCATGCCCCTTCCGCCGGATACCACACGGTTCGCGGTCTCCAACCGCACCACTTCCTGGACCTCGATGACCCGTTCGACGACCGGGGCCGGGATGAAGTCGGCATCGATTGCCGGGTCGAGCCGGATGCTGTCGCCCGAAGCGATATCCATGCGCTGAAGCGGTTCGAAGGCCCTCGATCGCACGGTGACGATGGCTGGTGCGGACGCGATGGCGAAGGTGGCTAGGACATTGCCGCTGAACACCGGCTTGGCGAAAAGAATCTCGCCGGATGAGAAATCAATTTCTACGCAGTCTGTCACGAGGCCGGTGTCCAGGCTGCAGGCGAGCCGGGGGGCGAGATCAATGGTGGTGAGGGTATTCCCCATGATGACTACCTTCGGCCCGATGTGCTTGCAGGCCCCGGAAAAGGAGGAAACAAAGCACTCTGGTTGATAGGAGGCAAGCAGGGGATGCTCTATGGAGTATACGGCGTCGACGCCATAGAACTTGAGATCTTGGGTGGTTTCGGCTGTGTCTGCTCCCATGACCAGGGTGGCCAAAGTGCCCTGGAGGGCCGAGGCGATCTGCTTCGCTGCCGACAGGGCCTCGAGGGATACCGGCAGGATCGCCCTGTCCGGCGAGAACTCTATGAATGCCAGGATGGCCGGTTCATCCATGTGCTTCCTCCCCACCGCCTTGCTTCGCTTCCGCAAGGGTCATAGACTTCAGGGCACTCTCCGGACCATGGAGACGATCTCCTTGCGATAGCACGGCATATCAAGAATCCAGTTCGTCTATCGGTGGTATGTAAAACGTCGCGTCCGCGGCATTGCTCGGATCGAACGCCTTCTTCACCTTCGCCTGCCAGTGGTGGAAGTTGTGCATGCGGGGGCCGAAGACCTTGTACATGTCGTTGCCGAGGGCCGAGAGTCCGAACCCGAGGGATTTCTTGAGGGTGGCCTCGGTGGCGGCATCGAGGTACGCGAACCGCCCTTCTGGAGCCTGGGTCCTCCGGTCGAACATGGCGATCTCCTCGAGGTGCCCCCAGCAGCTCGTCCCTTCATAGATGCCGCCCCACGAGCAGTCGGCCATGTCTTCGATGAATACCCCCTTGTCAATGAATTCCCGCTTGATCTTTTCACCCTCGACGGCGTTGAGCACGGCACAGTCATAGGCCTCGTTGCTGCCCATGCTTGTGAGGAAGTCGCCGCCGGGGCGGAAGGCGAGCGCCGGGAAGATCGAACGGTGCACGCCCCACCAGAAGGCCGCATGGAACGGGAGGTGGCTCGTGTCGAAGATGATGCTGTCGCATTCCTGAACGATCTTCTTTAGCACCTTCTCCTGGTAGTTGAACTCCCGTTTTGTATGTGCGGCGAGCATGAAAAGGGTATAGTGCTGGAACGCCTTGGCGATGGAACGCACCGCCGGTGAGGCCAGGAGTTTCTTCATCGCCCGCGGTGCGAGGAGTCCGAACATGGCGCCGACGGAGCCCTTGCAGTGGACGTAGCCGATCTCCGCATTTCCGATCTTGTAGGCGAGGTCTGCGTACCTCTCATAGCTTGGCGAGAAGAGGAAGTAGATCTTGTGCGTCTCCGGAACCTCAGCCTTGATGTCGGTGAGAGTCCCTTGTATCTTGGGCTCCATCGGGCCGCCCGGCCAGGAGTAGAGCTTGACGGCGCACTTGGTGAACACCCCCAACCCTCCCTGAGCGCCACCCCAGCCGCGCATGATCCCCCGTAGACTCGGGCCGGGCCCATCACCTGTGAACCATCCCGCACCTGAACCGGGGGATCCGAGCATGAGGATCTCCCCATCCGGGAGCACCCACTCCACGCCGAGCGGGTTGCGGCCGCTGTAACTGGTATAGAGCCCTGTCCAGCCGTACCCCCAGCCGGAGGTGACGTTCGCGAGTATGGAGGTATTCGGACCGGCGCCGATGATATGGCAGTTGAGTCCCCGCTTGATCGCCTCCGCCTGGAGCTGGGATCCGATCACATATGGCTCGACGACGGCGAACATGTTCCGCTCGTCGATGGCGATGATACGATTCATACGCCTGAGGTCGATCTGGACGACCCCGGGACCGCCGGGGCCTCCCCAGGCGGCCCAGCCGGTGCTGAACGCCTTGAATTTCACCTTGTGCTTGTTGCAGATCCTGACGATCGCCTGTACCTCCTCCGTGGTCTGCGGGAGCACAACCGCCTCGGGTCGGGGAATCCAGGCATCTTTCCCGAGGTTGAGAGCCGGCTGCCAGGCATACCCATCCAGGACGCCCGGCTCCTGGGACACGTTCTCCTTGCCGAGTGCGTCCTCGAGTTCTCTATATGCATCCTTCGACAACATATCATCTGCCTCCCAGGGATCTGTTCAGGAGTTCCAGGACATCGAACACCTTCAGGGTATCCCCCGACTCCTTGGTGGTGTCCTTGAATATCCGTTCGCACCAGGGACAGGCGGTCACAAGCGCCTCCGCCCCCGTGGATTTGGCCTCCTCGATCCTGTCGGCCGCTGTCCAAGTGGCGAATTCCGGCTCAGCCTCGAGGACGCCGCCCCCGGCGCCGCAGCACCAGCTGTATTCCCTGATCCGCTCCATCTCGATGAGCTCGATGCCGGGGATCGCCCGGAGGATGTCCCGTGGGGGATCGAACACCCCGAATTTCCCGGTCTGCTTGAAGCGGACCGGGCGGTCGAGCTTGTTCGTCCCGGTCCAGCCGGCCTTGTAGACCTCACCGCGCCTTCCGAGGTGACAGGGATCATGGTAGGTGACCTTCAGGCGCAGCGTTTTCTTCGGTTTGAACCTCCCCTCTTTGAGGAGGATGTCGGCGAGCTCCGTGGTGTGGAGGATCTTCACCGGCAGGTCGAGCCCGTTTTTCGGGTAGAGGTATTTGAAGGTGTAGTAACAGTCCGAGCAGGGGGTCACGAGAATATGCGCTCCGGAGGCCTTCACCCTGCTCCCCATGTCTTCGGCATAGTTTTTCATCTCGCCTTGGTAGCCGATCTCATAGGCCCTCCCGCCGCAGCAGGCCTCGTCTTTTCCCGCGATCCCCATCTTAAGGCCCGCATCGGCAAGCAGTCTGATCCAGTCCCGGAGGATTTCTTTCAGATCTTCATCGTAGGAGAAGCGGCAACCGGCATGGAAGAGGACCTCAACTCGCTCAGCGTTGATATCCGGTATATCGAGCCCTTCGGCCCACTTGCCCCGCTCGGCCTTGAGCATGTGCATGGTGTTGTCCTCACGCTTCATGCTCTCGATCATCTCGAGATGCTCGGGGATGACGAACCCGTCCTCCACGCAGGTGGAGCGGAGTGCGAGCAGCACGTCGGCGAGGTCGATATCGTCGCGGTAGGTCTGGCAGGAAACCTGGCAGGCACCGCAGAGCTGGCACCGGTAGATGATCTGGGAGACCATATCCGTGAGAGCGCTCCTGCCCTCCAGGATGGAGTTCCCGATGATCATCCTGCCGCTGCCCGAGTAGGCGTGGAAATTGTAGTGGTCGATCGAGGGGCAGACATTCGCGAATCGCCAGCTCTTGATCTGGTTGTGGGGCACCCACTTGCAGTTCGAGCAGCGCGAACACCCCGCCATGTCCCTCTGCAGATCTTTCAGCGTCATGGGCGCACCTCTTTTCCAAAACAGAGTCGGCCGGGATTGAGGACCCCGTGCGGGTCGAAGATGTTCTTCAGTTTCCTCAGAGCCTTGATTGTATCCGGGCACCTGGCATATGCGATCTTAGACCAGATGCCGTACGGCCTGGAGAAGAAGCCCCCCATGTCGGCGAGCGTCCTGCTCGAGGACTCGAAGAGCTTTTTCACGCGCCTGGTCGCCTCCGCATCCCCGGCGGCGTGCATGAGGGTGAACTCGATATGGCAGTTCCTCCCCTGCTGGATGGGCTGGATGTAAACCCCGAGATCCTCTTTTGAGAACGTGTACTTCCGGAGGTCCTTCTCGATCTCTTGGGCGAACTCCGGAGCGCGGTCGAGGGTATTGAGGAAAAAGATGTCTTGGCAGCTGCCCCGTACCCTGAGCTTCCAGTACGGATCGTCGCTCGGGGAGCTCAGGAGGCCGAGGAATTTCATGGCCGGGATGCCGGCGAGACGCTGCACGGGCTTCACCCCCGCATGCGCGGCGATCTCGGTGATGTCCTGCTCGATATAATCCACCCGTTCCTCGGGGAAGTGCTCGCAGCCGGCAATGGCAAAAAAGAGGATCCAGGGGGGAAGGTTCTTTGCCAGACTGGTTATCTCCTCACTGTTCGAGCCGAGGATGGCCGCCAGGTCGACGTTGTTGAGAATGAAGCACTCGTCGGGGAGCTTCGGCCTCAGGATCGCATACGTGAAATCGACGAGCTCGCTGAGGTTCTGGGCGGGGACGAAGAATGCCTTCTGGACGACCGGCATGAGCTCGAGCTTGACCGTCGCCCAGGTGGCGATCGCCATGGTCCCTTGAGAACCCTGCACGATCTTCATGAAGTCCGTCTGGGACGGACCCATAGGACTTTTTTGGGCCTGCTTGGCGGCCCACTGCTCTTCGAGGGAGCCTGGGCCCGCCGCTGAGCCGGTACGGAACAGATCGCCCGTTCCGAAAATGAGCTCGAGACAGCAGATGGGATCCGACATGTCCCAGTGGAATTTGGGAATAGTGTGCGGCTCACGCTCCAGATAGCTGCCGAGCACGGACTTGGTCCTGCGGGGGAGTAGGGGCATGGCCAGGCGCAATCCTTCTTGCGCGGCGGCGGCCTGGAGCATGCCGAAGGTTACCCCGGGTTCGATCATCGCCACCTTGTTGCGCTTATCCATGCGGATGATGGCATCCATTCCCGAGAGGTCCATGATCACCGCCTCCGCGGATAAGGGGACGGTGTCTCCCCGAAAGCGTTCGCCGGTAGACGAGCGGGTTACAAGGGGGATGCCCCTTGCGTTCGCCAGCCTGACGATCTCCTGGACCTCGCTTGCGCGCTTCGGCCGCGCTATGCAGGACGGCTTCTTGCCGGTCACGAAACTCAGGTCGCACGCAAACGAGCCGAGGAGCTTCTTGTCGGCTACGACAGCCTCGGGACCGACGATCCTTTCCAATTCGGCGGTAATCGACATATGCCCTCCCTATCCCAGAAAGCGTCTCTTCATCCTTGTGAATGCGGTCGAAAAAGCCCAACCGAAGAGAGCGGGCTTTTGGTCGAGGACATTGCCCAGGACGATGTCGAGCGTCTTCCTGAACTCATCACGGTCGAGCGTGGCGAAGAGATCCGTGCAGAACTTCTTCAGGATGCCAGGATCCCTTGTGTTGAGCTCGTTGACGGCGATGCAGGCCGCGCCGATTGCGCTTCCGATGATACGGCCGGCCTGCTCCCGGAGAAAGGATTCGAGGAAGGGGGCGGCGGCCTTGATGGCGGCGGGCAGGATAACGATCAGGGCGGGTTTGAGCGGGGCGAGGGATTGCGCTAGGTCGAGGACAACCCGGATGCCGCCGCCATCCCCTATAAGGGCGGGTCGGAGGGTCGCGACGATGAGCTTCAGGGCATCCATGGCCTGTTCATCCGAGAACGCGCGCAGGGCCGGCTCGATCTTATCCCTCCAGGTGCGGTCGAAGGGGGCGAGGTCGATCGGTGCTACGACGTCCTCGAGCTTGGCGAGGAGGTCGCCGAGCTCCGCATCAGGGTCAGTCATGGCACCTAAGAGCGGCGTAAGCTCATCGAGGAGCCCCTTGCGATAGGCAATGCTCAGAAAGTTCCACAGGGCTGTGCTCTGCGATTCCATGTCTCCCTCCCCACGAACATCTTCACCAATAATATGAACATGGCGTCAGGTGATATCCGCTATAGATAACCAAATATTAGCAAATGTCAAACGGTAAGATAAAAAATTATTATATCGCTGGGTGTTTGTCGCAGGGCTTAAATATGAACATAGCGTCAGTACATGGCGCGACGC
>Ga0315291_10012257_pt1 | contig 10403 bp, 10 predicted proteins | sample YL17G12_20_MG_FD_203070 | JGI IMG/M metagenome (GOLD analysis project Ga0315291, IMG submission 203070) | Sediment microbial communities from Yellowstone Lake, YNP, Wyoming, USA - YL17G12_20 | ecosystem: Environmental > Aquatic > Freshwater > Lake > Sediment | place: USA: Wyoming | collected... | reverse complement strand
AGAAGGTCCCTCTCATTAAGGACGTAGGCCATTCTCACTTCGTCCCGGCCGCGCCCCGGCGTGCCGTAGAAGCCCGCGGCCGGAGCGAACATGACGGTCTTCCCGTCCAGGCTGAACTCCGAAAGCAACCAGATGGTGAAGTGCTCGGCGTCCCTGACCGGAAGACGGGCGATGATGTAGAACGCCCCCTGCGGTTTCCGGATGACGAGTCCGGGGATGTCCTTCAACCCGTTGTAGAGGATGTCGCGGCGCTTCTGATACTCCTCGCGGATAGGCTCGAAATAGCTCATGCCCATGTTGTAAGCCGCCAGGGCCGCTATCTGCTCGACGGAGGGCGGACAGAGCCGGGCCTGTCCGAACTTGAGGACGGACGACATGATGTCCTTGTTCCGGGACACGAGGGCGCCGATCCGGGCCCCGCAGCAGCTGAAGCGCTTGGAGATGCTGTCCACGACGATGGTCCTATCTTTAGCCCCCTCAAACTCGAGGAGGCTCTTGTGGCTCAAACCGTCGTAGACGAACTCCTTGTAGACCTCATCGCCGATGAGAAAGAGGTCGTGCTTTTCGGCCAGCCGCACGGCCCGCTCCAACTCCTCGGGCGTGTAGACGGTCCCGGTCGGATTGTTGGGCGAACAGAGGAGGATGGCCTTCGTCCGCGGCGTGATCCGGGCCTCGATGTCCTTTTCGGGCGGCAGCCTGAAGCCGTCCTCGACCTTGAGCGGCAGGGGGACGATCCGGATAGAAGCGAACGACGCATAACCGTTGTAGTTGGTGTAGTAGGGCTCGGGGATGAGGATCTCCTCGCCGGGGTCGGTCACGACGGAAAAAGCGAAGTGGATGGCCTCCGAGCCACCCGTCGTCACCATGACATCGTCGGCCTCGACCGGGATGCGGTAGCCATTGAAATAACGGGCGATGGCCTCCCTCAGTTCCTGAAAGCCCTGGGACGGGCCATAGCCAAGGACCTTTTCATCGTAGGCATGGAAGGCGTCCAGAACGGGCCTCGGGGTCAGGATGTCGGGGTCCCCGATATTCAGATGATAGACGTGGGTCCCCTGGGCCTTGGCTATGTCGGCATAGGGTTTGAACTTCCGGATGGGGGATGCCTGGATACTGAGACCTCTTTGAGAGATTTGCATGTCTGATTTCTCCCTGGTTGAAGGGTCAATTATAAATGATGCGGACGGAAAAAGACAATTTTATATTGCGCCGGGCCCGGGATTCTGATATTTTTCCCGGGGACCTGAAACGGCCATGATGAAGGACCCGAAAGCCAGGATCGCGAACGTCAAGCGCTGGGGCGATGATCGCCTTTTTTCGATCGAAAGCCCGGAAGTGGCCGGCCTGGCACGGCCCGGCCAGTTCCTCATGATCAAGATCTCCTCCCAACTCGACCCCCTGCTAAGACGCCCGATCAGCATCCACGCCCGGGAAAACGACCGCCTGGAGATCTTTTTCCAGGTGGCCGGCCGGGGCACGGAGATCCTGGCCCGAAAGGAGGCCGGGGACACGCTCGATATCATCGGGCCCTTGGGCAAAGGGTTCACCTTGGACGAGCGCCTGAAAGGGATGCACGTCCTTTGCGTCGGCGGCGGCCGCGGCATCGCCCCGATCTACTTCCTGGCCAAAGAGCTGCGTGCGATAGGAGCCCTGCCGGTCGTCCTTTATGGGGGAAAGACGGCGGCCGAAATCCCGCTCCGGACAAAATTCGAAGAGGCCGGCCTCCCGGTCCTTTGCTCAACCGACGACGGGTCCTACGGCTTCATGGGTTTCGTTACCGGGCTTGCGGCCCGGGAGATCAAGTCGCATCTCCCGGCGTTCCTGTTCGCCTGCGGTCCGGACGCGATGATGAAAGCCGCCGCGCGCCTCGCCGAGTCGTCCGGCATTCCCTCCGAATTCTCCTTGGAATCGCTCATGGGCTGCGGCATCGGGGCCTGCTGGGGCTGTGTCAAGCGCATCCGCCGCGAGGGGCAAGAAAGCTGGGTCAAGATCTGCGAGGAAGGGCCCATATTCCCGCGCGATGAGATTGTCTGGCTGGAGGAGGGAGACTGATGGTCGACCTTTCCGTTGACCTGGGCTTCCTCAAGCTCAAGAACCCCGTTCTCGCGGCCGGCGGAACGTTCGGCTACGGGCTGGAGTTCGCCCCTTATCTCGACCTGGAAAAACTCGGCGGGTTCGTCGTCAAGGGGCTCTATTACGGCCCCAGGGAGGGGAACCCCCCGCCAAGGCTGGTGGAAACACCAAGCGGGCTCATCAACGCGATCGGACTCCAAGGGATCGGCGTCGAGGCCTTCGTCGCTAAGGTCCTCCCCAAGCTTAGGGACCTCGACACCGCCGTCATCGTGAATATCTGCGGCGAGACCGATGAGGAATACATCCGCGTCGCGGAATTCCTCAACGGTCATGCGGGGATCGCCGCTTTCGAACTCAACATCTCCTGCCCGAACGTCCGGCAGGGGGGCGCCTGCCCGGCCCTCGATCCGGGGACGACTTACCGGCTGGTCAAGGCGGTCAAGCAGGCCTCGCGGCTCCCGATCATCACCAAGCTATCACCCAACGTGACGAGTGTCGTCGAGATCGCCGCCGCGGCCGAGGAAGCGGGGACGGACGCCGTTTCGCTCGTCAACACCTTCCTGGCCATGGCTATCGACGTCGAGACGCGCCGGCCGAAGCTGGCCAACGTCTTCGGCGGACTGAGCGGTCCGGCCATTAAGCCCATCGCCCTGCGCATGGTCTATCAGGTCGCTTCGCGCATCAAGGTGCCCGTCATCGGGGTAGGCGGGATCTCAAGCGGCGCCGACGCCCTGGAGTTCCTCCTCGCCGGCACCCGGGCGGTCGAGGTGGGCACGGCCAACTTCGTCGACCCCGACGCCTCCCTTCGTATCATCCGCGAGATCGGCGAGTTCTGCGAACTCCACAGCATCCAACGCGTCGAGGACCTTATTGGAAAACTTGAGACTAATACGAACGTAATAAAAAAAGTTACAAAGTATGAACGGCACTGAATGCCGTCCTCAAGCCCCCGTAGCGGAGGGGGGACCCGTCGGCTTTTTCGACGGGGGGAACCGACGGGACTGGTTCCCCAGGGGCCGGGGGAGTGAGGGCGGCTTCAGGCCGCTTAAAGTCAGATGTCAAACTATTTAATGCGTTCGTATTAGCTGAAGGCTCAAAATGAACAAAGACGACCTCAGGAAAAAAATCATCATCGCCTTGGACGTGAAGAACAAAGAGGAAGCGGCGGCCGCCGTTTCCGGGCTTAAGGACGCCCGGACTTTTAAGGTCGGCCTCGAGCTTTTCACGGCCGAGGGACCGGCCCTGTTCAAGAAACTGAAGGTCCTCCGGAAAGACATTTTCCTGGACCTCAAACTCCACGACATCCCCAACACCGTGGCCGGGGCCGTCCGGGCCGCCGTCAGGCACGGCGTCCAAATGATGACCATTCACGCCTCGGGGGGGCGGGACATGATGGCCCGGGCCGCGGAAGCCGCCCGTGAAACGGCCGAAGCGGAGAATGTCGAAAGACCTCTCCTCCTCGGCGTGACCATCCTGACAAGCCTGAAATCGGCCGAGCTAAACGAGGTCGGGATGAAGCCTGACGTGGCAGAACAGGTGTTACGGCTCGCCGGCCTGGCCAAGTCGGCCGGGATGGACGGTGTCGTCTGCTCCCCCCAGGAGATCGAGCTCATCCGGAAGGAACATGGAAGAGACCTCCTCATCGTGACGCCCGGGATCCGCCCCGCCTGGGCAGCCGTCCAAGACCAGAAGAGGATCATGACCCCGGCCGAAGCCATACGGAAAGGCGCGGATTATCTGGTGATAGGCCGCCCCATCACGGGGGCGGCGTCCCCGCAGGATGCCTTCGCCCGGATCGTCGAAGAATTAGAGCGGCCGGATGACCCCGCCGACCGTAAAGATCGCTCCTAGGATCATGGCCACCACAACGGACAGGACGATGACGACGACGATGCTCACCACCAAGTAGCCCATGACCTTTTCCTTTGGCGTATCCATCATGGGCGCCGCGAACCCGAGATAAAGGACGTACAGCCCGTACAGGCTTCCCAGGATCACGAGCCATTCCAGGAACGGGACAATGTAGAGGACCCCTGCCACCCAGCCCGGGATCATGCTGAAGACGGCCAGCTTCATCGCATTGAGCTGGTTGGGCGCCGAAGTGAAGGTCGGCGCCAGGGCATTGATGATCAGCGCGAAGACATAAACGGTGACCAGAGAGAAGACATAGGAAAAGATCGCCCGGACAAGGGACGTTCCCAGCCCCATCCTCACCATGCCGACAAACGGGTACCTGCGGCCGATGAGGCCGAATCCGATGAACTGGGCGACGGCGGGAATGGCCGCCAGGATCATCGCGCAGGACGTGAAGAGTTGCTGGACCGTGGTCGTTTCAGCCTTGATCTTGGTCCACTCTTCTTTAGGCTTCAAGATGATCGCCTGAACTCTAGCTACCAAATCCATGTGCTCCTCCCTTCCAACGAGTTTGGGGTAAATATAACTGCTTATGATTTCGATGTCAAATCATTAATCAGAGCAGCGTTCAAATGCCGAGGGAACCACGGGATTTCCAAGAAAGCCAAGACCAAAGATTTCCGTTAAAAGCGATCAGGCCGTCGGGCGTTGTCCGATGTCGTTGGAATTACTTGGTCTTGATCATGCCGGACTTATAGGCGTACCAACCGGCCGCGCCGATCGCACCGCCGATGCCGCCCTGTACGAAGTCGCGGATCACGGCGCCGAAGCCCCAGTTATACCCCAGGCCCAGCAACCCGTGGAAGCGGATGCTGATGGCGATCCACGAAACGACGGCATAAACTAAACCGACGACCGCACCCAGAATGGCGCCATTGATGGCGACTTCAAGGATCGACGGCTTGGCGCCCGATTTCAAAACCAGGTTCACGTACCAATAACCTGCGAATGCGGCAACGACCCAGAAGAGGATCCCCATGAGGCCGCCGAGGAAACCCAACAGCCACGCCGCACCGCCGATGGCCGCGGCGATGACCGGAATCATCCCGGCCTTGATCAAATTCGCCTTGTCAATCTTGAACTGCATCTGTCCATCTGGCATGGTCATCTCCTTTTACGTTCAGATACTATATTCTAATCATTAACCGGGCGAAAAATCAAATCCTTATAAAAAGCTAGACAGGTAAGAAGCTGGGAGGGCTGGACAAACAAGGGATGGACGAGAAAGGCGGCCTAGGTTGGATACGTGAGAGGCGCGGGTCGGACTCGAACCGACGAATAAAGGTTTTGCAGACCTCTCCCTTAGCCTCTTGGGTACCGCGCCTTGTCGATCATTTGGGGCCCGTTCAGTGTTTTATGGAGCGGGCGATGGGACTTGAACCCACGACCTTCTGCATGGCAAGCAGACGTTCTACCACTGAACTACGCCCGCTCGTGCGTGTTCGTTCTCGGTCTAAACTAGCAAAATCGAGGGGATGTGTCAATTATCTCGTCTGCACCTGGAAGCCGACTTCGACGGCGTCGCGACAGGAGAGGAGCTTGATCGTCGAGGTCCTCTTCTGGACGTCGATGACGATCAGGTTTCCGATCGCTTCCCTTGGGACGCCCTTCTTGACGCGCTTGAAGATGGTCATCTGCTGCCCGACATGAACACCCTTGTCGCTCCCCATGTCGATGAAGGCCCACTGGCCCGTGCCGGCGATATGCAATTCCGTATCGATATAGATCAGAGAACCCAAAGTCCCCTGGTTCTCATCGAGCTCCCGGGCGTAGCCTTCGTCCCTGCCGAGCACGCTCTCTTTTTCCTCGAAGGGGATGAGGTCATTCCCGAGGAGGACTTGGCCGCAGGTTTTGTCGATCCGGACGGTGCCGCGGTTCTCTTCCAGGCCGATGATCCGGGCCCGTCCGGTTCTTGAGGTCAAGTTGCCGTAATCCATGATCTTGGGCCCGATTCCGATGACGAGGAATAACTGGCCGATCTCGAGGCCGTCCGCCTTACCCTTGTCGATGTAGAACTTGTCCGCGTCGTTGAGGAGGATCTTCTCCTCCTGCCTTTCCGCCCCGATGATCTTGATGCTTGGCAGGGCGCCGTCCAGGATATAGATGGAACAATAGAGGTCGGACTCGGTGATCAAGGGGTAGTCCTCCTGGAAGATCTTGGCTTTCTCGATCTGGGCTTCCTGGGCCAGCCCCATCCCGAGGAAGATCAATCCTAAACCCAAAATAAGAAAAAAGAAGAATGTTCTCATGTGCTCACCTCTTGGCTTGTTGGATTCCACTTGGCATCATTATAAAGGAGCTTTTCTCCGGCTGTCAACACAAACTATGGGCTTCAAAATTGCCGATCGGATTCGTTCTTCTCAAGAGGTGGCCCCAACTTCTAGTGATACCCGGCATTCCGATTCATGTCCTTTCGACAATTTCGGGGGAAAGCGAAGTTAGACATTAAAAAGGAAATTTAATAGAATGGGCTATTGGATGACCGGATGTCGATAAAAACGAAAATCGGCTTGATCTTCGGAGGGCGCTCGGCCGAGCACGAAGTCTCGCTCGTATCGGCGGCAGCCGTCTACGGGAACCTCGATCCGAATAAGTACGAGGTCATAAGTATCTATATCCGGAAAGAAGGAACATGGGAGATCGTCGAATCTCCCCTCCTCCCCGATCGGGAACCGGCCCGCGGCCGGACCCGTTCTTTCCTGCCTTGGGGAAATCCAGGCCTCGACCAGGCGCCCGCTCCGGACATCTACTTTCCGGTCCTCCACGGCCCCTATGGAGAGGATGGGACCATCCAAGGCCTGTTGGAGATGGCGGACGTCCCCTACGTGGGCGCCGGGGTCTTGGCTTCCGCCGTCGGAATGGACAAGGCCCTGTCAAAGGCCCTTTTCGAGAACAGAGGGCTGCCCGTGGTCCCTTACCGGGTCCTGTTCGAGCCGGAATGGAAGCGGGAGCGGAAATCCCTTATCGAAGAGATCCTGAAGGAGTTACCCTTCCCGGTCTTCGTCAAGCCTTCCAACCTTGGCTCCTCGGTGGGGATCTCCAAGGTCAAGTCCCCCGGGGACCTCGAGGCCGCCCTCGAACTGGCCTTCGGCTACGACAGGAAGGTCATCATCGAGCAGGGTGTTGAGGGTCGCGAGTTCGAGTGCAGCGTCCTCGGCAACGATAGTCCCGCGGCCTCCCTGCCGGGCGAGGTCATCCCCTACCGGGAATTCTACGATTACAGAGACAAGTACGTTGACGGCAAGACCGGGTTCGTGATCCCGGCCAAGCTCTCCGCTGCCCTGATTTCCGAGATCCAGCGCCTGGCCGTCTCGGCGTTCAGGGCCATCGACGGCGCCGGCATGGCCCGGGTCGATTTTTTTTACGCCGAAGGCCCGGGGAAGCTCTACCTGAACGAGGTCAACACCATCCCGGGATTCACGGAGATCAGCATGTACCCCAGGCTCTGGGAAGCGAGCGGCCTTCCTTTTCCCGCCCTCGTGGACAGGCTGGTCGAGCTCGGCTTCGAACGTCATGAACGGAAAAAGCGCTGCGTGAGCTGGGACGCTTCATGAGGGTCCTGGGGATCGATTACGGGGACCGGCACATCGGGCTCGCGTTGACCGACGCCCTGAAGCTGACCGCCCAGCCTTTCGGGACGTACGATCTCAAGGCTTCGGAATCCGAGAACCGGAAATACTTTCAGGACCTCGTCGTCCGTTACGACGTCGATGAGATCGTCATCGGCTTTCCCCTGCGCATGGACGGAACCCAGGGAACGCGCACCCAGATAACAAAGGAATTCGCCGGCTGGCTCGAAAAAGCCGTCCACAGGCCCATCATCTTCTGGGACGAGAGGTTGACGACGCAGCAGGCCCTGCACACCATCGAAGACCTGAAGGTCCGCGGGAAGAAAAAGAAGGAATGTGAAGACCAGATCTCGGCGGTCATCATCCTCTCGACCTACTTGGAGAGGAAGCGCGGAGACTCCGATGCCCCGCAAGGCCGTTAACATCCTCTTGCTCATCGCCATCGTCCTGATCATGGCCCTCGCGGTCGCTTTCTTCAGGGAGTATGAAGTGCTCCCCGTCGCTCCGGCCGGCAAGGTCGCCTTCGAGATCGGGCCCGGACGGACGGTCCGGGCGATCGCCCGTGACCTCCAGGAAAGGGGGATCATCCGCCGCTCCTGGGCTTTCCTCGCCGGCTACAAGCTCTTCCACGAAGGCCAAAAAATCCGGGCCGGCGAATATGAGCTCGATCTCCCCCTCAAGGCGAAGGACGTCCTCCTGATCCTCCTCAAAGGGAAGATCCTCCTCCATCCGCTTACGGTCCCCGAAGGGTTGACGGCTCGCGAGGTCGCTGACCTCATCCGCGACGCCGCCTACCCCGTGAGAGGCTCCTTCCTGGAAGCCTGCGGGGATGCCCGTCCCATCGCCTCGTGGGACGGCCAGGCCGCGGACCTGGAGGGCTATCTCTTTCCGGACACGTATCAATTCGCCAAGGCCGTCCCGGCCCGGACCATCGCCGAAGCCATGGTCAAAGAATTCAGGAAGGTCTTCGGCGAGGCCGGGCTCCGACGGGCCGCCGAGCTGGGAATGACGGTCCGGAGTGTCGTCACGCTGGCGTCATTGATCGAGAAAGAGACATCGGTACCGGACGAAAGACCTCTCGTGTCGGCCGTCTTCCACAACCGGCTGCGGCTCGGGATGAAGCTCGACTGTGACCCGACCGTCATTTACGCCCTCAAGCGGGACGGCCTTTATAGGGGGAAGCTTTTATTTCGGGACCTCAAGCACACCTCGCTTTACAACACCTACGTTTCACCCGGACTCCCGCCCGGGCCCATCTGCAGTCCCGGACGCGATTCCCTGCGCGCTGCCCTATACCCCGCCCCTGATAAATATCTTTACTTCGTCGCCAAAAATGACGGCGCCCACCACTTCAGCCGCGGCTATGCCGAGCACCTTCTGGCCGTGAAGAAATATCAGTTGAAAAAGTCATGAAATCTGCTATATTGATTTTTGGTTTTTCGATAGGATCTCCCTCCTAAGAACGTGGCATGAAACTTGCTCTCTTTCTTAGTGAAATGACCCTAAGGAGGAAAGAATGAACGCTAAAAGAACCGTCATTGCCGCGATCGTTACGGTCCTGGTCTTCGGGCTCTTCGCCGACTTCTCTCAGGGGGCCCAGGACAAGAACAAGGACAAGGACAAACAGGCGGTCAAGCAGGAAGAAAAAGTTTTCATCCCGCCCCAGGTGAAAACCCTTATGCAAGAAGGGATGACGACCCGCCAGGGACGCCAGGACATCCCCTTCACCATCTTCAAGAACTTCGTCTTTCCGGCCGCCCAGAACCTGCACACGGTCTTTCTGTTCAAAGCCAAGAACTCGGCCCTCGGCTATGTCCCCGCTCCGCCCGCCCCCCCTACTCCGGAAGCCCAAGCTCCCGCCCAGGGTGATCAGGCGCAAGCCGGGCAAGCCCAGGCTCCCGCCGCCGCCGCCCTGCAGACAAAGTTGCTCGTTTTCCTGCAGTTCCTCCAGATGGAGAACGGGGCCCCGACCAAGACCATCCGCGAGATCTATATCCCCGCCCTGCTCCAGGCAGACAGCGCTACATACAATCCCGACTCCGAAGAGTGGTATTCGACGGGCTATCCCCTGCCCGCAGGGAACTATCTCCTGGCCATGGCCCTGGCTTCCCCCGACCTCAAAAAAGTGGGCGTCGGCTACTTTGAGTTTTCGCTGCCCGACTCCGCCGCCATGCAGAACACGCTGGAAACGACACCCATCTTCTTCGTCAAGAAGATGGACCAGCTGCAGGCCCCCGAGTCAAGGACCGCGGTCCACAAGGGCTACTTCATGTACTCGGTGCTCCAGATCGTTCCCAACGTTGAGAGCGTCGTCGCCGTCGGCGAATCCATCGAGATCCTGTATTACATCTTCGGGGCCAAGCCGAACGACCAGCAAAAGAACGACATCGAAGTGACCTACGAAGTCAAGCAGGCCGACAAGGCGGCCATCAAGTGGGCCGTCCAGAATTATGACTTCGCCTTGGTCAGCCAGCCCCTGCCGCTGAAGCAGACCGTGCTGATCAAGAACGACCAGGGCGAGAAACAAGAGACCCACGATTTGCCGGCCGGCAAATACACCCTGGTCATCAGCATCAAGGACAAGATCGGCGGGAGCACGGTCGCAAAGACCCTCGACTTCGAAGTCAAGTAACGACCTCATTTCTATATTTCTTCGGTTCTCTTACATTTGGTGTGGACTATTGAACAGGAAGATAAACTTGGGCCGAAGTTGCCTTATAAGACCGTGATGGGAGGGCATGGGGAAGGGCTGCAGCGACCATGCGGAGATCAGCCTGAGACGAGCGTCCGACGAGGGCAGCCGCAGGCCTCCGATGGCCCAAGGCTCCGAGGATGGGTTTCCTTCAG
>Ga0315291_10012255_pt1 | contig 10405 bp, 8 predicted proteins | sample YL17G12_20_MG_FD_203070 | JGI IMG/M metagenome (GOLD analysis project Ga0315291, IMG submission 203070) | Sediment microbial communities from Yellowstone Lake, YNP, Wyoming, USA - YL17G12_20 | ecosystem: Environmental > Aquatic > Freshwater > Lake > Sediment | place: USA: Wyoming | collected... | reverse complement strand
CTTTACTCACCCAAATTGGTGAATATGATACTGCTAATAAATCTGTAGTAACTTTAAAACAAGAATTTAAAGCTCTTAAAGATTTACAAGCACAAGCTGGTAGTAGCGAAGAGATGGTTAAATTTGCTTCTGCAGCTGGTCAGGCTAACGACAAAATGAAAGACGTTAATGAGCAGGCAGCAATATTTTCAGGAGGTAGTGCATTTGAACAAGCAGGAACTGCACTAGGACAAGTAGGAGATTCTTTAATGAATCTAGATTTCGAAGGTGCTTCAGAGAAAGCTAAGACTTTAACTGAGATCACTTCTAAAATGAGTTTTAGCGGTGCTACTGCAGGACTTAAAAATTTAGGAACCACTTTTATTCAATTAGGTAAAGCTCTATTAACTAATCCTATATTTCTATTGGCTGTAGTTATTGTAGCAATTGGTGCTGCAGTAATGGTTTTAATGAATAAATTTGGTCTATTAAAACCAATACTTGATGGTATTAAGGCAACTATTGGATTTATTACCGATGCCTTTGCTGCACTGACAGATGCTTTAGGACTTAGTAATAATGCTGAAATTAAAGCATCTAAAGAAGCCAAAGAAGCATCAGAAGAAAGACTCTCTTCAATGAAAGAAGAGTTAAAAATGTCTGAAGAACAATTCCAAAAAACAGCTAATTGGACTGAAGAAGAGAAAGTATTATATGAAGAAGCAACAGGTCAAATGATATTGTCTGCTGCTGAATTATCAATTTTTAGAATACAAACTGCTGAACAAGCAGCTACTGCTGCTGAAGATGCAAGACAAGCAGCAATAGCAGAGTATGGAATGGATTCCGAGGAATACAAAGCATCATTAAAAGAAAAAGAAAAAGCTGAAAGAGATTTAACTACAGTGCGAGTAAACGAAGAGTTAGCACGTTATAATACATCAAGAAGTATTGACGATCAACTTAAAATGTTACAAGCAGGTGCTATTAGTAGTGAAAAAGGAAGAGCAAAAGCATTTCTAGCTATACAACAACAAGAAGCGCTTGCTAAATTAGACACTGCTATACAAAGTCAACAAAATCTAATAGACATCAGTAGTGCTCCTGAAGAAGCAGCTATAAGAGCTCAGGCTGAAAAAGACATAGCAAAATTACGAGAGGCTAGGGTATTAACTATTAAAGCCTTTAATCAAAAAGAGAAAGAGATAGAGGTTAAGGCAGCAGAATCATCAGCAAGTATACGAAAAACTAGTAATGATAATGCCCAAAGTGATTTAGAAAAGCGAATTAAAGAGGCTTTAGATAAATTAAGGGGAGAAAATCAAATAGCATTAAATACAAAAAAAGAGGGAAGCGCAGAGTATTTAGCAGAATTAAAAGCTGGTCTTGATAGAGAATTAGCATTTGTACAGAACAAAAGCAAAGTCCTTAAACTAACTGATACAGATTTGCAACTCTTTAAAGATAATATTAACAAGAAAAAAGCTGATGCACAAAAAACCTTTGATGATCAAGAATTAGCTGCTGCTAATAAATTAGCTGTGGATAAAGCAGAGGTTGGTGTACAAGAAGCTAAGAATTTTAGCGACCGAAAAGCTGCAGAAATAGAATTAATTAGAGCAAATTTAGCAGTGGCTTTACAAGCAGTACAAGCTGGTACTGATGCTGAAAAACTACTAATTGGTGAAGCGGCAAATGCTGAAAAAGAAATAAGAAATGAAGTCTTACAAGAAGCAATAAAAACAACACAAGCTAGAACTGATGTTGAAGCCTCTATTAGAGAAACTGAAAGATCAGCTGCTGAATTTGATTTAGAAAGATTTAAAGGCACACAAAAAGAGAAGATAGCTGCAATACAAGAATATCAAACTCTTTTAATTGCTAATCTTGAAGAAGCTAAAAATGCAGAATTAGCTGCATTAAATGCTGAACTAGCTGCTCTTGAAGCTAAAAGATTAGCAGCTGGAGAAGGTGGTCCAGAACTCACTAATGATGAAGTAACACGAGTACAACAGATAGGAGCAGAAATAGCTTCTTCTGAAGAAGGTTTTAGACAAGCTAAAATAATAGCTGAAGAACAGACACAGCTGAAAATAGACGAACTTAGAAAAGCTAGTAGAGATAAAGCTATAGAAGATGCTTCTGCAATGGCTGCAGGAGCAGCAGAAGCACTTAGTATGATCAGTGCTATTGGTCAATCTAATTTGGCTACGCAGGAAAATCAAATGAATGCTAGGCATGCTCAGGAATTATCTAATTTAGAAGAAGGTTCTGAAGCATACGAAGCAGCTAAAAAGAGACAATTAGTAGAAGAAGAAGCTTTTGCTAAGAAGAAATTTGAAATAGATAAAAAGCAACAAATTGCTGCAGCTGTTATTCAAGGTATACAATCTGTGTTATCTGCATTCTCTTCTGGATCTGCAATACCTGTAGTTGGTGCTGTTACTGGTCCTGCTTTTGCAGCACTAGCAGCAATAGCAGCAGCTAAAAATATACAAGCAATTAAATCTACTACTTATCAAGGAGGTGGTGGTACTCCTGCAGCACCTTCAGGTGGTGGTGATATATCTGGAGCAATAGGAGGAGCAGGAGGAGGTAACGATTCAGCAGTGCCTTCATTTAATTTATTTGGTCAAGGTAATAATGCAAACACAACTAATGCCTCTTCTAATGTAATGGGAGGTAACCAAACACCTTTTGTTGTTAAGGCAGTTGTAGTAGAATCTGATATTACAAATTCACAAGCAAATGTTGCTAGATATAATGAATCTGCCACTTTGTAAAATGAAGCAATTCGAAAAGTAATATATATGTTAAAGTAAAAGGATGAATATAACTTATTTAAAATTATTGCAACTATTCGAATCATTTGCTTCTGCTCATTTAGAGGTTAAGAGGTTTAAAAGTGATTTTTTAGAGCAATTACAGAATTTCGGAACTGAAGAAAATTCATATCCTATTTTTTATGTGGTACCTACACCAGCAACACTTGGTGGTAGTACTATTTTTACTGATATGAATCAGTACAGTTTTACTTGTTATTGTTTAGATATCATACAAGAAGGACGTGCCAATATAAATCCCATATTAAACACTACTGCATTAGTCTTAAACGACTTTCATAAATGGTTAAAAGATGGTGAAATACCAGGTATTGATATACTTTCAGATAGTGTTATTTCTCCTATTAATAACTATGCTTTAGATGGATTAGCAGGTTGGTCATTAAATATTACTGTGGAAGTTTCCACATATTCTGTATGTGAAATACCATTTAAAGATTCACCAATTATCACTGTTGAATCTTGTGATGTTATTTATGCTGCTTGGAAAGGTCCAACAGGACCTACAGGACCTACGGGACCTACAGGAGCATCAGGAGCAGATTCAAATGTTACTGGACCTACTGGAGTTACTGGACCTACTGGAGCTAATGGTAATTCAGGATCTAGTGGCACTTCTGGTAATGCAGGAGCAACTGGATCTACTGGACCTACAGGAGCTACTGGAGCTAATGGTACTTCAGGAGCTAATGGTACTTCAGGATCTAGTGGTACTTCTGGTAATGCAGGAGCAACTGGATCTACCGGAGCAACAGGAGCAACAGGAAATAATGGTACTTCAGGATCTAGTGGTACTTCAGGATCTAGTGGTACTTCTGGTAATGCAGGTGCTACAGGAGATACTGGAGCTACTGGAGCAACAGGAAATAATGGTACATCTGGAACAAGTGGTCTATCTAATTCATTTTTTAATTACCAAGCTAAAACAAATTCACAATCAGGAGATCCTGGTTCAGGACATATTATTTGGAACAATGTCACACAAGCATCTGCTACCTCTCTTAATATTTCTGAATTAGAACAAGGAAACATTAATGTTGATCTTTTCCTAAGTAATCTTGCAATTGGAAGTGTTATCACTATCCAGGATCAAGCAAGTCATATAAATTACCAAACTTGGACTATTACATCTAAGACTGATAATACCATTTATTGGACTTTTGGTGTGTCTTTAATAACTTCTACACATTCTTTTAGTAACAATGATCCGGTTTTATTTATAATTACTACAACTCCATCCGGAACTAGTGGATCTAGCGGAACTTCTGGTAATGCAGGACCTACTGGTGCTACTGGAGCTGGTGCTACTGGACCTACTGGAGCAACTGGTCTTGGACTAACTGCTAAGAATATTGAATGGAGTGGTACAGGAGGATGGGTTTGGGGATCAAATGATCCATTTGGTACTCCTGCATCTTATTATGATGTCACTTTTGCTCAGCCTTTTCTTTCTACTAATTACACTACAGATTTATTCTTTTATCAAGGAGATGGACCTACTTCAGGTACAGGACTTGTTGGTTGGTATGCAGATTCTGTAGCTGGTATTTGTATTGTTACTTTTGATAATAAAACCGCATCAGGTGTAAGGGTTTGGATTAATGTAAACATTCCAGCAAACGGAAGTGTAGATGGTATTTTTAATCTAAAAGCTATAGCAACTGGAGAAACTAGTGTACCTGGACAAGATGGAACAACTGGAGCTACTGGTAGTACTGGAGCTACTGGAGCTACTGGAGCAACAGGTACAGTGGGATTCTTTTATCAATCTGGAGCACCAGGATCACCATCAGTAGGAGATTATTGGTTTGATTCAGATACTGGACAATTATATATTTATGTATATGATGGAACCTCATCTCAATGGGTTCAGTCCGTAGGTATTGAAGGACCAAGCGGGCCAACTGGAGCTGGAGTAACCGGTGCTACTGGAGCTACTGGACCTACTGGATCTGGAGCAACTATAATAATTCAAGATAATATCACATTAGCTGCTACTGGATGGGTCGCTATAGGATCTCCAATATCAAGTTGGGAATATGATTACTCAGATGTAGATATAGTAATAGGTGCAGTAGTTGATTTTACTCCTTATAACGCTTCTGTACCTGCAGTACAAATTGCACAGATTTATCCATATATAGATGTACAAAGTGGAATTGCTACTTTTTCAGCACCAGGAAATGCAACTGGACCTTCAGATATTACAGGTCAATTAACTATAATTAAATAATATGGCTTTTAAAATACCAAATTTAGGATTTAAAGTTAGTTTTGAAGCTGATATTACTGATCCTTCTAGTTTAGAAATAGTACAATTTACAGATTTAAGTCAAGGTGCTACTGATTGGTATTGGCAATTTGGAGATGGTGATACAAGTGATTTACAAAATCCCACACATAGTTATGCAGCTGATGGAGATTATACTGTTTCTTTAATTGCTTGGGTTAATGATAGAATTGCCGGTGTTAGTACTATTGATAATTATATCTCAGTAGCAACAGCATTTGATCCAGATGCAGTAGCATTTATTACTGCTACAGGAATAACTAATGCTACAGAACAATCTGCTATTAACTCATTAGTTGTAGATTTAAAAGCTGCTAGTCTTTGGAGTAATATGAATGCTATTTATCCTTTTGTAGGAGGAACTGCAACAACTCATAAATATAATTTAAAGAATCCTTTAGATACGAATGCAGCTGGTCGTATAGAATTTAGAGGTACTCCTACACATAATTCTGATGGTGTGGTATTTAATCCAGGAAGTTACGGTTCTACTTGGTGTGTTCCTGGAATTTCTGAATTAAATAGAAGTTATGGTGAATATATTAGGTTGTCAGCTAATGATGGTTGGAGTGGATCTTTTATAGGTAACGTATTTGGATTTAAACTTAATACTACTCCAGCTATAACAGCAGTAGGTGTTAATAATTTAACTGGATTTGGAGCTGGTCTTACTTATGGATATGTAACAACTTCAATTGTTAATGCTACAGAAGGTTATTTATTTAATAATTCAACTACATTATACACAAATGCATCCGTAGCTTCTTCTCCACCAATGGGGGTAATTTATATAGGAGCTATGAATACAGGAACAGGTGGAAATGATGGACCTTGGGCAGAATATTCAAATCGCACATTATCTTTTGCACATTTAGGTAATGGATTAAGCTCAGCACAACATACAACTTTAGTATCTATAGTTCAAACTTATCAAACAACTTTAGGTAGAAATATTTAATAAATATGATTTATAAAACGTTAAAAATATTAAGCGATTGGGAATTTGAAAGGATATATGATAATGATGAGGTTAATATAGATACAGAATTACAATTAGTATTTAAATCTGATTATCCTAATCATACTATTTCAGCAAAACTAGGATATTTAATTAATAATAACGATGGTACTAAAACGTACGATCTAACAATTACCTATGAATTAACTAGGTTATTATAATAAAAAATAAATTATGAGTTTAAATTGGCCAATACCATCGTACGTAGGAGAACAATATACATTTAATGGTTTCACTTGGGAATGGAATGGAGATGCATGGCAATCTTTAGGACCAGGACAAGTTGGACCTACTGGTGCTACTGGAGGAACCGGAGCTACTGGAGGAATTGGTGCTAGTGGACCTACTGGAGAAACTGGAGCTACTGGAGGAACCGGAGCTACTGGAGCTACTGGAGCTACTGGAGCTACTGGAGCTACTGGAACTACTGGTGAAACGGGACCAACTGGTGCTACTGGAGCTACTGGAGCTACTGGAGGAACCGGAGCTACTGGAGAAACTGGAGCTACTGGAGCTACAGGAGCTTCTTCAGGACTACATGGATTTATGTTTAAATATACAGCAGGTGGCACTGCTACCGGACCTGGATTTGGAGTAAATGGACAAGTAACGTCTGCTAATTTATCAACATCGGCACAAACTCTTAATCGTATGGAATTTAGACCTTTTTGTCCTTTATATGATATGAATGTTGGTCAGATGACATTAGAAGTAACAACAGTAAGTGCCTCTTCTATAATTAGATTAGCTATCTATAGTGCTAGTGCTACTGGATCACCAGGTACTAAATTAATAGAGAGTGGAGATTTATCTTCAGCTACTACAGGAATGAAAGCCTATGTTATTTCAGGGGGATACACTTTAACAGCAGGAGAATTATATTGGTTAACTCTTCATAATAGAGGCGGTGCTACAGGTCCTACTGTTAGAGCGTTTACTAATCTTACTCCTCTTTTTACTGATTTAAACGGAGGTACTGCGACTTGGAATTCTTTTATACAAAGTTCAGTTACAACTGTTCCTTTACCTACTACTGCAACCCCTAGTAAATCGGCTAATACTGTATCTCCAAATATACTACTATCTTTATAATTAATGAATTCTGCACTAACTGAAGCTTATAAAAAGATTGTAATGAGATTACAACTTATAGATACTGGTAATTTACTAAGATCTATAAATGTAGATGTTTCTATTAATAGACAAGAATTAATTATAAATGTTAAAGGTGTAGATTATTTAGAATATGTAGATAAAAAATACCAACTTTCTAAATTATTTTCTGAGAGTTTTGAATTTAATAATGAGATTAGTGATTTATTTGCTCCAATTTTAGAAAAAATGGTGGATGATCAAATACAGAAAGGCACAGAAATCGCTCCAGATTTATCTTTAAAGATTTTAATTAACGGGAATTAATCGCTCATTGCATTTTTCATACCGAGAATATTAAATACTAGAATTAATTTCTGTCCAAAAATATCATTAAATTTAGTTATATCTCCATTTGCTAAACCATAAATAGTATTTTCCCAACTAAATTTTGCTTTCTGTCTTTGTATCAATAATGTTTTTTGGTATTCTATTAAATCGTATCCTGACAATTTCTCTTCCTCTTCTTCTAATTCTTTACCAACATCCGGATCTTCAAATAGATTCTGGTATGTTTTCATAAATTCGTTCTTCCAAGAAATATATTTTCTTATCCAATAAATTGCTGCTGTGACTGGTATATGTAAAAATTCTTCGGATCTTTTATTAATATCATAATTATAAGGTTCGTATATACTATTCCCCCAATCGTCTTTACCTTGTTTTTTGTGTAGTATAGCTAATATAATATGGATATTTTCCATTGAATCCATAACATAATGTTCTATATCTATAAATTCTCCTAGCACTAATTCGTTAAATTCTATAGGAATTAATTCAGTATTTATTTTAATATAATTAGAAGGAGGTTCTCCACCTAAGAATGCTAATTTATCTAAAATCTGAAATAATTCATCTAGCCCTAGAGAATCTATTAATTCGTCTTCTGTATCAGTATTTAATAATACGGCTATCTGTTCTAATAAAAGTTGTGTACCAACAAGATCTTCTGATTCTAAACTTTTAAGTTCTAAGTATTGAGCTACAGTTATAGAATTCCAATTATTGGGGAGTTGGCTCAGGACGTTCATTAATAGTTTTAATTTTTTCATTTAATTTTTGGCTTATCCAAATAATATAAGGATAATAATCTCTTGCATTTAACGTCTTAAAAAGAGAAGTTTTGTGTTTAACATGAGCAGATGTATAATGTTCTTTATTTCCTAAATCAGATCTTTTAAATACAATTGCTAATACTCCAGAAAAGAAATTATTTTTATCTCCTAAAGATTTTTCTATAAAAACTAGATCTTTAGCTTTAAGAGAGAATTCTTCTCCTTCAGCATATGCTTCATAAATAAATCCACCAACTTCTAAAGTTCTATGTAAGAGCATTTTAAAATCTTCCGTTTTATCTTGGAAACTTTTAATAATTTCAAATAGATCATCGTCTGATAAATCATTTAAAAAATCATCAGATAATTTTAAAGCATATAAAGCATCAATGTACCTTTCTATAATTGTAGTATCTTGATCGTTTAATATTTTTGTAACCGATTCAAACTGTTCAATAGTAAAATCTTCGATCTGTGTGGGTATTTGTACCCCTTTTATTTCTATCATAATTGTGTTTGTGTTAATTTACCGTATAATTTTAATTCCATTTCTTGATATCTTTTAGCTGCATCTTCTTCATCTAAAAATGCACCTAAATAGTATCTTTTTTTGGATTTAATTATTCTTGCTACATACCTATTTGTTCTGCTACAGTAATGAACTCCTAAATATTTAGAACTTTTTTTATTTTTTATAGAAGATCTAATATTATTATCCCTAAGGGGGATTAATTGTAGATTGTCTGAATGGTTGTTTAATTTATTAAAATCTATATGATCTACAGTCATATCAAAACCGCATGGGATATGATCTAGGAAAGCCATAGCAACAAGTTTATGCACTCTAAAATTTTTATGCTTAATTTTATCAACCATTAGATCAACTCTAATATATCCGCCTGATCCTATACTACCTTTTAACTCTCTATTTCTTTGGGTATTTTTTACTTTTCCGTAATTAGACACTTCATATTTGCCATTAAATCCTGGTATTGCTTTCCATAATTCCATATTATTAATTGTTTGTGTATCTTATATATCATTAGACATAAAAATTTCCTGTAAAAAATAAGCATAAAATACAATTTATATGTAATGACTGAAAAAGAATTATACAAAATAACTATTGATCCTGAATATTCTGAAAATGGAGAGGATCTTGGTGTTGAACAAATAGCATTTGTTAAGAACCCAGCTGTTAAAATGAAAGGATTTGCTTTTAATGCAGATTCTAAATCCCTAAGATTTGCAGACGAGCCCAAAATGAGAATAACTGCACCAGCATTAATTCCAATGGACATTTATAGAAATGACGAATTTGGAGAATATTATGTGCAATTTACAGAAACTGAAATAGAAAAGATATTTTCTAAGTTTATGCAGAACCTTTCTAATAAAGGTAAATTTAACGTGGAACACAACGCACAAAAAGAATCACCAGCATATGTTTTAGAAGCATGGTTGGTAGATAACCCAAAACAAGATAAAGCTTATTCCACATTCGGATTAGAAGTTCCTAAAGGAACTCTTATGATGACTGCACAGCTTACTGATAAGAAATTTTTTAACGATTTAGTTAGAAACGAACAAACAGGATTTTCAATCGAAGGTTTCCTTGGATTGAAATTAGATGAGCATTTAAAAGCTATCGAGGGGAAATATTTCAACTCGAATATTAAAAATAAATATACAACTATGAAATTACCAGATGGAGAACACGAAATCGCGGGTAAAATTTATGTTGTTAAAGATGGTGAAGTTACAGAAATTCTAGACAAGACCGAAATGGAAAATGAAATGCCCGGTGGTACTACTATCGAGAAAGATGCTCCAATAGGAACTGAAATGGAAGATGATGCAGCTGCAGCAGCAGCTGAAGAAGATGCTGCATCCCAAACCGAATCCCAAATGGAAATTGTTGTTCAGCCTAATGCTGAACTCGCTCCAAATCCTGGACAAGTATCAGGAGCAACTGGTGATAATGAGGTTAAGATGCAAATCGACGAAACTGAGCTAATGACTATCTTACAACCTAAATTTGACGAGATTTACAAAATGATCGCTGATT
>Ga0315291_10012254_pt1 | contig 10406 bp, 6 predicted proteins | sample YL17G12_20_MG_FD_203070 | JGI IMG/M metagenome (GOLD analysis project Ga0315291, IMG submission 203070) | Sediment microbial communities from Yellowstone Lake, YNP, Wyoming, USA - YL17G12_20 | ecosystem: Environmental > Aquatic > Freshwater > Lake > Sediment | place: USA: Wyoming | collected... | reverse complement strand
GAATCAAGTGGAACTAGAGCGTAAGAAAACAGAACTGAGGGTGCTGGAAAAGGAATTATCTCAGCTAGAAACAAGACTAAAACAAGAGAGGGATTCTATCCAGAGCAAAGATGTCATTCTCAAGAAAGAGATTACTGAAGCTGAAGAGGCGGCGACGAAGCTCAATGAGGAGAGAACTAAATTAAGTCAGGTTGAGCAGCAACTTGCCAGAAGAGACTTTGCCATTGCGGAACAGGAAGCGCTCAAAGAGCTTGAGACCGGGCTAGCCGAACTTGCCTACGCCCCACAGCAGCACGAAGAGATACGAAACCGGCTGGGAGACCTGGAGCGATACGAAGGGCCGAATCGGAAACTGGATGATGCTGACCGGCTTTTCAACGAGGAAAAAGAAGCCTTATCCCGGGCTGAGGAATCCATTCGGGAGCTACACAATAGCCTTGAGGCAGATAATAAAAAGAGGCAAGAGCTAAGCCTAGAAGTTACTTCGCTTCCCCAGCTATCAAATGACCTAGCACAGGCGGAAAATGAGGGGCAGATAATTGCCACAAAGCAAAGGCAAGCCCAGGAAATAATGGGAACTGTAAAGGGAAAGCTTGAACGCTGCCGTGAACTGGAGATAAAAAGGAGGGAAAAGGGAAAGCTATTATCCAAGGCGTCCCAAGAGGAGAAGGTCTACAAGGACTTAGCCCAAGCCTTCGGGAAAAGGGGGATACAGGCTCTGCTTATCGAAATCGCACTACCTGAAATTGAAGCTGAAGCCAACAGACTGCTGGCGCGCATGACCGACAATAGAATGCATGTGAAGATAGAAACCCAGCGCGAGACAAAGAAAGGGGATACCGTCGAAACCCTGGATATTAAAATCGCTGATGAACTGGGCACAAGGAACTATGAAATGTTCAGCGGAGGAGAGACATTTCGCATTAACTTTGCCATCAGAATTGCTCTGTCAAAGTTGCTAGCCAGACGAGCTGGGGCACCACTCCCCACTCTCATAATTGATGAAGGCTTCGGCACTCAAGACAGCGCCGGGATAGAGAAGCTCAAGGAAGCGATAAATTCGATTCAGGACGATTTTGATAAGATACTGGTCATCACCCACATCGAAGAACTGAAAGATGCATTCCCCACCCGCATAGACGTGCTCAAAACTGCTGAGGGGTCAACAATATCGCTGAATTAGAGTTTATTGAGTTCTTGAGTTTGTGGAGTTTAGAGGGTTTGTTGAGTTGAATAGAACCCTATCCCCTGTATCCCCTTCCCCTTAGGAAAAATTGATAAGGGGAAGGGGTTTTTTGTTTTTAAGAGGGGGCTTCGCCCCCTCTTTTACACCCCGTTATATGAAACTTATCTTGCTAACATTAATAGATTGCTTTATGAGCTGAGTTTTCGTGTATTAGTTCATACTTTGCCACTGATTGGCTTTAAAAATAAGGAAAGTATCAATCCAGCGATACCGAGTGCAGCGAAGACCCAGAAAGCCAACTGGTAGCTGTTCGTTATGTCAAATATTCTCCCAGATACGACGGAGCCGATGGCACCACCGACCGAGAAAAGAAAGGTGTAAATGCCCAGAATTGCGCCGTGTGACCTCAGTCCGAATAAATCTGCTCCCACCGATGACATGAGGACTATCACGCCACCGTTAGCCAAGCCAAAGAGCACAGCAAAAAGCTGCAGCGACCACAACTCTCTGGCAAATTGTAACCAAAGGACGCCTGCTGAAAGCAGGACAAAAGCGATAATAAGACCACGCTTATTACCGATTCTATCGGAACCGACACCCATCACTAACCTGCCGACAATATTCAGTCCTCCGATAACGACCAAGATTTTAGCAGCATCAACCAATGAAATTCCCAAACCGGTAGCATGAATGACAATATGCACAGTAATAGCATGCATGCTATAGCCGAAGCAGAAAAACATGACACAGAGCATCCAGAACTGGCTGGTGCGAATCGTTTCCCGCAAGGAAAAGCCCTGGGTTTGAAGAGTTGAACTCCCTTGATTTACCTCGCCGGCACCATCCGGCAACTGCCCTACCTGAGCCGGGTCACGTCTGAGGAACTGAGCGGTAACCAAGGTAACCACAAGGACTACAATGCCAAATATGACGTAGGCGGTGCGCCAGCCATAGGCAGAAATGAGCTGGGTGGCGATGGGAGGCATAATCATAGAGCCCACGCCTATGCTCGAGACCATGATTCCAGTCATCAGCCCACGTCTCTTGACAAACCATCTGGCTATCGTAGATGTCAATGGGACAAAGCAACCACCAGTACCAATACCGATGATAACACCGTAAAAGAAATATAATTGCCAAAGGGCAGTGACTCTAGAGATAAGGAAATAACCTAAGCCAAGAAGGATGCTAGAAACTGTCAAGATTAAGCGGGGACCAAGTCTATCATTCAGCCTGCCAGCAAAAATGCCCAACACACCATATACCGTAAAGAGCAACGCATAAGCGCCTGAGGTTTGTGCCCTTGTCCAACCGAAATCGTCAAGGAACGGCTTAAAGAAGACACCGAAGTTGAAGATTAAGCCCATAACAACGGTGAGGATAATAAAACCGACCGCGACTATGACATAGCCATAGAAAAGCCTTGGTTTTTTGCTTGCTACTGAGGATAAAACCTCGTGATTGCTCAAAATAAGCCCTTCTAGAGATTGTTTAGGAACCCTATCCCCTGTGTCCCCTTCCCCAAGAAATTAATATGGGGAAGGGGAATTTTTACTTATAAGAGGGGCTAACGCCCCTCTTAAACACCCCAAATAGCTCCTAGTAAACACTCTCCTCATCTAATTACTTACATCTTCATATGAGACGATGGTTAGCTGGATATAGCATACTCAACATCTCTCGACAGCAACTTCGCTAAATATTGACCTGTAGCTGATGATTTCTCGCGGGCGATATCTTCTGGCGTACCGATAGCGACGATATATCCGCCACGGTCGCCGGCACCGGGGCCAAGGTCAATAACCCAGTCGGCATTCTTGATTACATCCATATGATGCTCAATGACAATCACGGTATTGCCGACATCAACCAGTCTCTGAAGCACACGCAATAGTGCGGCGACATCATCAAAGGAGAGACCAGTGGTCGGTTCATCAAGAATATACAGCGTTTTTCCGGTAGAGCGACGGGATAGCTCGGTTGCTAATTTTACACGCTGCGCCTCACCGCCGGAGAGCGTGGGAGCAGGCTGTCCCAGCCGGATATAGCCTAAGCCAACATCGTTCAGCGTTTCCAGCTTGTTTTTTATCTTCGGAAAGTGCTCAAAGAAAGTGAGTGACTGCTCCACGGTCATATCCAATACCTCCGCAATACTCCTGCCCTTAAACTTGATTTCAAGAGCCTCACGATTATAACGTTTTCCTTTACATACCTCGCAGGGGACAGTAACATCAGGCAGGAACTGCATTTCAATCTGAATAAATCCCTCACCCTGGCAGGCTTCGCAGCGTCCACCTTTAACATTAAAGGAGAACCGGCCGGGGGCATAGCCCCTCATACGAGCCTCAGGAACAGTGGCAAAAAGCTCACGAATGGGGATAAAAGTGCCGGTGTAGGTGGCGGGGTTACTGCGAGGGGTGCGCCCGATGGGAGACTGGTCAATATTGATTACTTTGTCAATATACTCCACGCCTATAATTTCGTCGCAATCGCCTGCTCTATCTCGCGACCGATACATGAGCTGCAATAGTTTTTTATACAGGACTTCATCAATGAGGGTGCTCTTACCGCTGCCAGAGACCCCGGTAATGCATACAAATTTAGCCAGCGGGATATTAACATCAATATTCTTAAGATTATTCTCCCTGGCCCCTTTGATTATCAGCTCCGCGCCCGAGCCGGGACGGCGCTTAGGAGGCAGAGGAATCTGCTTTGCCCCACTGAGATACTGACCGGTTATTGACCCTTTTGTATTCATAATATCGGACAGGGTTCCGGTAGCTACAATCCAGCCTCCGTGTTCACCGGCACCGGGACCCATGTCAATAATGTAGTCAGCAGCCCGCATCATAGCTTCGTCGTGCTCAACAACAAGGATGGTATTGCCCAAATCACATAACCTTTTCAATGTTTCAATCAAGCGGTAGTCATCGGCGGAGTGCAGCCCGACTGTTGGCTCATCGCAGATATAAAGCACACCCATGAGTCCACTGCCGATTTGTGTTGCCAGGCGAATTCGCTGTGCTTCACCACCACTCAGAGTAGCTGAGGTGCGGTCAACGGTCAGATAGTCCAGACCCACATCCTTAAGGAAGTTCAGGCGAGACCCGATTTCCTTAATAATCTCCCGAGCTATCATCTGTTCGCGTTCAGTAAGCACAGGCTTCTTGCCGTTCCCACTTAGATTCGAAACCCACTCTAGCTCCTGAGTAACGGACATTGCGCTGACATCGGCGATATTCTTACCGCCAATGGTTACTGCCAGCGACTCCGGTTTAAGGCGTTTGCCCTCACAGACAGGGCACAGCCGGGATACCATGTAGCGCTCGATGTAAGCCCGTGAATGCTCCGATTCGGTACCACGGTATAGGCGCTCCATGCGAGGGATTACGCCCTCGAAGCCTTCAAAGTATTCTCTGATCCGCCCGAAGCGATTCCTATGTTTATAAGATTCTCCGCCTTCTCCATAAAGGATGAGATTAAGTTGTTGCTGAGAAAGGTTCTTGACGGGGGAATGGAGGAAAAAGCCATGACGCCTGGCTAAGTCCTCAAGCTGGTAAAAATACCAGGTCTGCCATTGATAGGGATGAATAGCGCCTTCAGAGAGAGATAACTCTTTGTTGGGAAGGACCAGGTCGGGGTCGATTTCCATCTTGACACCGAGGCCAGTGCAGGCGGGGCAGGCACCGTGGGGACTATTGAAGCTAAAGGTTCTGGGGGCAATTTCACCAAGGCTGATACCATCGTAAACGCAGGCGAAATGCTCTGAGAAAAGCAATTCTTCACCTTCAACAATGGATACCAACACCACTCCAGCGCCAAGTTTGAGAGCAGTTTCCACCGAATCGGCAATGCGGCTCGGGCTACTCTGACCGATTACCAATCTATCTATAACCGCCTCGATAGAATGCTTTTTGTTCTTATCAAGCTGGAACTCCTCGGACAGGTCATGGATATTTTTGTCAACCCGAACCCGGGCATAGCCAGCTTTGCGCAAATCGTTGAAAACCGACTGATACTCACCCTTGCGGTCTCTGATAAGGGGCGCCAAGATGACGATGCGAGTGTTTTCGGAAAGATTTTGAATGGAATCTACAATCTGCTGAACGGTCTGAGCAGTAATCTCACGGCCACACTTGGGGCAATGGGGGTGACCGACGCGGGCAAAAAGTAGCCTGAGGTAATCGTAAATCTCGGTTACCGTGCCCACGGTAGAACGCGGGTTTTTGCTGGGGCCTTTCTGGTCAATGGAGATAGCCGGGCTCAAGCCTTCAATATAGTCAACGTCCGGCTTCTCCATCCGACCTAAGAACTGTCGAGCATAGGCAGATAGAGATTCCACATAGCGGCGCTGTCCCTCGGCATAGATGGTGTCAAAGGCTAATGAGCTCTTACCAGAGCCGGAGACACCGGTAATGACAACCAGCTTATCCCGGGGGATAGTTACATCAATGTTTTTGAGGTTGTGCTCACGAGCACCTTTAATAACAATGGAATCAAGAGGCATTAGTTATCAATCACTTCCCTACAATCAACTATTGTAACACTGGAACATAAGGCGTGGCAAAAGACCGACGAGTTTATTGAGTTTATAGTTAGGAAGCCGGGGTTCAACAAGCAGAACTTTTGAAGTGGGGTTTGCACTCACTTTGACCAAAGGCTCATTTGTGCCTTAGAATTGACACGTGCCATCAGGAATTCTACCTCTACTATCGGTTATCCTTGGCAGTGCGGGCGCTCTCGGGTGCCTGATTGGGGCGTTCCGGGCTTTGCGGCGCAAGCGCCTCATTGATGACCTACCAACATCAAAGACGCAAGGCGTATTCATCGGCTTAGCTGAACTTAAGGGCACAGCCGAAAGCGATATGCCTCTTACCAGCTATCTGGCGGGTGTCCGCTGTGTGCAATACACCTGGCAAATAGATGAGCACTGGTCAAGGACGGTACACGAGACCTATACCGACTCTAAAGGGCACACCCAGACCCGCACCCGCACAGAGAGCGGCTGGAGCAGAATAGCTGGTGACAGCCAGTCCATCCCGTTCTACCTGAAGGATGATACCGGCGTCATCCGCATCGTTCCGAAAGGCGCAACCATCAATAGCATCAACACATTCAACGAGACCTGCTCGCCGAATAATGCTTTATACTTTGGGAAGGGGCCGGAACGAGAGATAGCTAACTCTACTCACCGTCGGCGTTTCCGTGAAACTGCGCTATCTCTTCATACTATGCTGTATGTAATGGGTCAAGCGCGCGAACGGCAAGATGTCGTCGCGGCTGAAATAGCCTATGATAAAAACGCCCCGATGTTCTTGATTTCGACCAAGACGGAGAAGCAAATCAGCACGGGGTACGGTCGGTGGTTCTGGTTCTGGCTGATTCTCGGACTGGGCACAGCCATAGGTGGTACAGTTGCCTGGAACATGCTGGAAAAGTTGCACGCCGGGATAAGCTGGCAGACACTTGCGGGTGCCGCTGGCGGGTTTATCGTTGCGCTACTACTAGGCTGGGTCTGGACTGTGTACAACAGTCTCATCAACCTCCATCATATGGTAGAGCAGGGCTGGTCGCAGGTGGATGTGCAACTCAAGCGGCGGCACGACCTGATTCCCAATCTGGTAAAAACCGTGGAGGGATATCGCACTTATGAAAGCGAGACGCAACAGGTGCTGACAGAACTTCGAGCGCAGGCGGAAGCAATGGCAGGTCCTGATTCCAAAGGAGTTGCGCCGATGCTACGCATGATAATAGAGCGGTATCCAGAATTGAAAGCCAGTGAATCTTTTCTGCGACTGCAGCAAGCACTGGTGGACACGGAGCAGCGCATCGCCCTAGCGCGCGATTACTTTAATGACGTTGTCACGTTCTACAATACCCGGCTCGAAATCATACCAGACAGGTTTGTAGCTGACTTAGCCAGACTCCATCCACAAACTCTAATGAGCGCAGCAGATTTTGAGCGGGCACCGATTGAGGTCAAGCTGGCTTCCTGAATAACGCGAGAATTAGAGGGAGGTGGGGTATCAACAGGAGAACTTTTGAGGTGTCATTCAAGATTTAGTCATAGAGTCCAGCTCATCAATTCGCTTTTTATGTATAATCCTTAATTCGTTCAAATGGTTCAAAAGCGCGGTGGTATCACCGTGTTGGCTGACCTTAAATGACCACCTATTTTTTGTAGACGCCCTAGAGATTTCATTGAACACGTCCTGCAGCTCTTTTAACATCTTCTTGCTGTCACCGTACAACACGGGCTTTTTCTCAACCGCTACATCAATATCCCAATGAGCTGCTCTTGTGTTCCTGTAATTATCTATGTTTGTAAGGGTTGCCCTGTGTTGCTTCAATCGTTTACGCAGGGACTGAACATCTATATTTGGAGCTAGGTTTGGGTTAGTACCTAGCATTTTGAAAACCTTATGGAAGCTGGGAGACCTGCGGTCGTTGCTGATGACACTGCAAATCTTGATGAAAAATTGGTCAAGGATAGCTTTTCTAGTAGGCATGAATAACCCTTTGTAGCGATTTATTACATCTACAACCTGTGTGGTAGGCCAGAGTTGTTCCCAAATATCAAAGTAAATGGATGCATCGAGGAGTTGTTTCCTTAGTTCCTCTAGAAGAGACTTGAATTCGGCTGTTTGCTGTGCGTTTTGTTTGTCCATTATTATACGCTGTGAAGATTCCGAGAAAGTAACATGGAGCTCGGGGGATTCGAACTCCCCACATAACTACATACCATCTCCAGTAAGATTTAGCAATTAGCGTTTCTCTAACGACTCAATATAAGAGCTGAAATTTCGTTTCGTCTCGTTGATATGGTCGCCACCGAATTTCTCAAGCATTGCCTCGCCCAGAACGAGAGCAAGCATTGCCTCTGAGATTACACCTGCCCGGGGGACAACACAGACATCCGAACGTTCAACTATGGCTGAAGCGGGCTTATGAGTCTTTATATCCACAGTCCGCAAAGGACTGCCCAGAGTGGAAATAGGCTTATGATAAACACGGCAAACTATATCTTCGCCATTGCTCATGCCACCCTCAATCCCGCCCATATTATTGGTCTTACGGACAAAGCGTCCTTTTTTATAGGAAATAATATCCTGAGCTTCAGAGCCAAACATCGAGGCTATTTTAATGGCATCGCCGATTTCAACTGCCTTAACCGAGGGGATGCTCATTAACGCCTGAGCTATTCTGCCATCAAGGCGACGGTCGTAGTGCATGACGCTACCCAGACCTACAGGGACGCCGATGGCAATGACTTCAACCACCCCACCAAGAGTATCCTGCCGCTTGCGGGCTTCAAGTATTGCTTCTTTCATTTTCCGGGATGTTTCTAGGTCGATACACCTTATATCAGGGTCAGTATCAAAAACTGAAGCCACCTCCAGGAAATTTTTTGGCGGGCGAGATAACTTAACCGTTCCGATTTGAATAGTATGGCTGGTTAACTTTATGTCAAATTGGGCGAGCAGTTTCTTGACCACTGCCCCAGCCATAACCCTGGCGACAGTCTCCCTAGCACTGGCTCTCTCCATAATATTTCTAATATCGTCTTGTCCATATTTCAAGGCACCAGCGAGGTCGGCGTGACCGGGACGAGGCTTAGTCAGTTTCTCTGCTTCTTTTGAAATCGTCTCGATACGCATCTCATCCTGCCAACTGGCGAAATCAAGATTTCTGACCATGAGAGCCATGGGACTGCCGAGCGTCTTGCCATAACGGACGCCGGAGAGGATTTCAACTTCATCCTTTTCAATAGATGCCCTGCCGCCGCGACCAAAATCAAAATGACGTTTCCTGAGCTCACGGTTAATATCGTCAACGGAAACAGTGACGCCTGTCGGCATACCTTCCAGGATAGCCACACAGGCAGGACCATGAGATTCACCTGCGGTCAACAGACGTAGCATGCCCTTCTCCTTCCAAAGCTTTAACCAAAACCTTCTCCATTTCATGCAACGGAGCTTCGTGGCCGGTAAAAAGCTCAAATTGCTCAGCAGCCTGCAGGAGAAACATCCTGTAGCCATAAACAACGGCGCAGCCAGTAGCCTTTGCCTCTTTTAACAGCTTTGTCTCTCTGGGATTGTAAACAACATCAAAGACGGTGAGTCTGGGATGCAGCAGTTCTTTCGGGACGATTGATTCATCAGTCCGGGGCCACATGCCAACCGGCGTAGCATTTACCAATATGTCCGCAGAGGCAATCGCCGAGAGATTATCCGAGCCACCAAAACCGTCGGCACCGACGCGCTTAGCCAGATTTTTCGCCAAGTCCTCAACTATATCCAGTATCACCAGTTCAGCGCCTTTTCTTTTGAGGCCGACAGCGATAGGCAGCCCGACTCCACCGGCACCAACAAGAACAGCCTTCTTACCCTTGATAGCAATCTTCTCCTCCAGAGCCTTCATTGCTGCAGCATAATCGGTATTGTAGCCTTTCAGCACGCCGTCGTTATTGACAATAGTATTGATAGCACCAATCTCTTTTGCGGCGTCATCAAGAGCATCAAGATACTTCATGGCAGTGATTTTATGGGGAATGGTAACACTCGCGCCACGAATGCCCAAACCCCTTATACCGTCGATTGCTTTTCCGATATCTTTAACCCTGAAAGCAACGTAAGCGAAGTTCAGACCCAAAGCGCGATAGGCGCTATTATGAATTAGAGGAGAAAGGGAGTGCTCCACGGGGTCTCCAATAACACAGCAAATCTTGGTACCGGCGTCAATCATAAATCACCTTTTTTCATAATTTGAATGATTGATTCAACTATCTCCTCGGACATTTTACCATCGGTGTCAATGACGAAGTCGGCTGCCCGTTCATATATGGGAGTACGCTCAGCCAATACTGCCGCCATATCCTCACGCAGGGGCTTACCGGTCAGGGAGGGACGGGGGGGATCATCACCAATCCGCTGGAGCAGCGTATCCAAACTGACTTTAAGCCAGACCAGCTTCCCTTTCTGCTTAAGGGCACGGATATTTTCCTCATCCGTCACCACCCCACCACCAGTGGCATTTACCACATTATCCAGCCTTGCTACTTCGCGGGTGACTTCTTTTTCCACCTCCCGGAACTTTCCCCAGCCATATTTTTCGACAATTTCAGGGATGCTCAGGCCCATTCTCCGGACAATGAGCTCATCCATTTCAATAAATTGCTTTCCCAGCTTTTGTGCGAGGAGTCTACCGACTGTTGTTTTGC
>Ga0315291_10012252_pt1 | contig 10406 bp, 10 predicted proteins | sample YL17G12_20_MG_FD_203070 | JGI IMG/M metagenome (GOLD analysis project Ga0315291, IMG submission 203070) | Sediment microbial communities from Yellowstone Lake, YNP, Wyoming, USA - YL17G12_20 | ecosystem: Environmental > Aquatic > Freshwater > Lake > Sediment | place: USA: Wyoming | collected... | reverse complement strand
TTGTTTGTTTTCCTCATGATATTGGGAAGAGTTGAAATCCTTGCTTTTCTCATAATGTTTTCAAGGGCAAAAGAGCCAAAATTGTAGTTTATGAGTATGATTATTTTATAAGCCTTGATGTTAAAAGTGTTGGCAGAATAAATATAGCTGCTATGAATGAAGATGAAATCAACAATGCAATGACTATGCTGAATTGATGAAGTACAGAGATGTTTACTGCAAAGGTTGCTAACAAAGAGACCATTGTGGTCATTGCAGCGCCAATAACTGACCAACCGGAGGTTTCTATGGTCGTTTTTACTGCGTCGACTTTAGATAATCCGTTTGCTCTTTCTTCTCTTACTCTTTGTGTGGTCTGTATACTATAATCTATTCCAGTTCCTATCATAATAGATGCAACGGTAATATTGATAACTGAGAGTGGTATATTCAGCATCACTAATGCTCCGGGTTCCCACATAAGGACAAAGAGAACCGGAATTAGAGCTATAACTCCCATCAAAGAGGAATTAAATCCCAAGATTAAACATGCCAGTACCAATAACAAAGCGGTAATCAAGGATTGCGCTTGTGAACCCATTAACTGGTTGTTTACATCAACACTTACTACATCTTGACCAACTAACTGCGAAACACGTCCATTATGAGGTATATCTGCACTTGATGCTATAGAGTTTATACTATTCACAAATTGTTCCAACTCTTGGACACTTTTTCCAGCAGGAAATGTAACAACAATAATGGTTTTCGAAAAATCTTTGTCAACTAATCCATTTTCAGCAACTCTATCAAATATAACTTTATCAAGCCTTAGATAGTCCTGTATTTTTTCCATTATCTGATTTCCTTCAAAAACATCGTTAAATTTTTTGATTTCATCAGCAATGGAGAGCACTGATGCACCGGCTTCTCTCATTTTAGCTTCCATATTATAGATGGCTTCGATTACCTCAGGATATGTAAGTCCCTGACTGTCCGTCTCGATGAGCAACGCGTTAAAGTTGGTACCACCACCAAAATTGGCAGAATATTTCAGTAGCGTTTCTACTTCAGGAATGCCCGACGGTGCCATTTCAAGATAGTTAACATCGGTTTTAATCTGAGGAAGCATAATCAATGAAAATATTGCAAAAAAGCATGCTACAACAAACAGTCTTTTTCTATTTCCAACGACAAAACTTGCGAATCGTTTCCACTGGTGATTTGTCTCATGCTTTTCAAATTTTAATATTATGCAAAGACATGGTACAACAATGGTTGCGGAGAGAAATGCAAAAGAAATGCCAATGGCACATGCAAAACCAAAGGTGACCATGGGTGGCATACTGGATGTCATTAATGAACCGAAACCAATTATTGTAGTAAACGCACACATAAATACGGCCTTTCCCGTTAGCCCCAAGGTTCTTTCCACCCTTGTTACCTTGTCTTCGACATCACACTCTTCAGCATATCTATTTGCGTAATAAATGGAGTAATCAATACCAAGCCCCAAGAGCAGAGCAGCAACAGCAATAGTAAGAATAGTTAATTGCGGTTGCACGATGCCAAGGATTCCAAATGTTAAAATTAGTGCATATGTAAGTGGTAGAAAACCTATTATGAAACCCTTAAGAGTTCTATGGAAAAAGAAAAGATTAATCGCTACTAAAAACGCTGCTAGCGGAAACACAATTTTCAATGATTCGAAAGATTTTGCTTGCATTGCTTTTTGCATTGCAAGAGTACCGGTTATCGCCATTTCTGAATAGTCGGTTCCTCTGTGATCTATGGCATCTTTTGTTCGAGTAAGTACTTCGTCAAAATCTGCACCATCTTTCAATTGAATGATGATTACAGCAACTTTATAGGTGTTTGTATAAAGAATACCTTCGGTCTCTTGAATAGTAATTCTTGCCAAGTATTTTGAGATGAGACCTGTATCTTCAGGAATTTCATTTTTGCCAGTTCCTCCAAGCCCTCCAATAACATATGCTTTTGAGTTTTCAACTTTTATAAGTGATGCTAGGCTCTGAACGGAATAGATATCATCTTGTTCTCCTCGATCATTTTCATAGGTATTTATGCTGGAACTAACACGATCCATCTCTTTGAGAACAACTGGATCACGAATATCATCTGCTTCAACATAAATAATAATCGAAGATTTGATATCAAATTCCTGATATATTCTGGACCATAACTTTAGAGATGGATCATCTTTTGGCAAAAATCCTGAAAGATCAGATTGCATGTAGATGTTTTTAATATTCAGACCAATGACTATGGTAATGATGGTGAAAACTAGGAGGACCGTTTTTGGTCGTTTAACCAACAGTTTTGCTAGTGGTCTTACGTTCATATCTCATCTGCCTTTTCATCACAAATTGTTATTCTTACCGGTCTAACATTCCCACCATCAGTTGAAGGAATGGCAAGACTTGCAAGTTTGTTGAGTCGGTATTCTATCTCACTTGCATATTTTTTCAAAAGTTTTACAGGAGAAATTGGGTAGTACATGTAGGGATTTTTTCCTATGCTGCCATTTTTAATTTTTTTTCTATAAATCAATCCCTGCGCGTACATTTCTGAAAGTGTTTCTCGAACAGTACTTGGGTGAAGATTCGTTCCCCTTATGATTTGTTCGCTTTTCGCACCATTTTTTCGCAATAGATACAAATAAATGCGAGACCTGGCTCTGGATTCCAATATTTCGTTTATTGTCTTTTCTAAACTTTTGTCTTTTCGAGTTGTAGCTTTCTGCATTATTTTTGCACCAATTTTATTTATTTGTATCAATAAATATGTTGTTTTGTGGGTTTAAATAGTTTTCTATTTTGTCGGGCATAAAACGACAAAATATTTTATCGGATTTGAGGCGATAAAATTAAGGAGAAAACGGCTATTTTTGTTAAGTTTTTATTCAAATTTATGAATTTATTTTGTTGAAAAAGTGGTAATGTTAAAAAGTAGCTTGAAATAATTTTAATAAGATAGCATTTATAATATATTCGACGATAGGTTAAAATATTACCTTTTTATATATAATCCATACTTTCTATAAATAGAATAAATAAAAAGGACGCAAAAGATAAATTAGAATTAGGGGGCAAAAAGAAATGAAAAGAAAAACTGGATTAAGTTTGATGATGGCGCTGTTGATGATTCTATCCACATTAGTTGTTGTAACACCGTCTGGTGCCTCAAGTGAAATATTCGTAGTTGAAAAACAAGTATCCAATGGAGAAGGCTGGCATGACTCAATACATGCTGTATACGGCGATGTAGTACAGTTTAAAATAACTATAACTTACAACGGTGAAAACTGCGTAGAAAACATCGTCGCAACTGATACTCTACCGCCTTGTCTGGAATATGTAGAAACCTTGGAACCTGAAGATATTGAGCCCATTATGAACGGAAATGTTCTTGTTTGGGATTTAGGTGAAACTTATCTACAACCATACTGTAGTACAGATATAATATTCAAAGCAAAAGTAGTTGGCATTGGTGAAAATGTCAATACAGTTAATGTCACTGCTGTGGAATGTTGCCCCGATCATAACATATATGGAGTTGCTACAGCCACAGTTATTGTAGATCCATCTGTAGATGTTGAAAAGAAGGTATGGGATTCGGATGCAAAGGCTTGGGTTGAAGAGCTTAGTTGGGTAATAAAAGGCGAAAACGTAAGATTCCAGATTACTGCTACGTATTATGGGGACATATCAATGAAATGTATGCTAGTGAAAGATTATTTACCAGAGTGTTGTCTTGAATATGCAAATAATGTGTATATTGAAATAGCGGGAGAAGAAATTAACGAAGATGACGCAAGATATCCTGATATAACTGTATCTGATGACATATGTTTTGATTGGAAGAATGCAGATTTTTATCTGGAAAATGGTGAAAGTGTTGTCATAGAGTTTGATGCGAAAGTAATTAATTACTGTGGGGAAACGGTAACAAATTATGCATGCGCTCTCCTATGGGGCTGCTATCTATGCAATCCAGATAACTACATGCACGATTGGGATAGTGCAACTATACAGTGTGTACCCCACGATCTAATCTTTGAAAAGAAGGTTTGGGACGATGAAAAACAAGAATGGGCAGAAGAAACATTTGCTTATGTCAATGAAACTGTAAGATTCAGGATAGAACTTGTTTACTATGGAAACTATGATTTAACCTATGTAAAAATTATTGACTACCTACCAGAGGGCATCCTTGTTTATGCCAACGAGGCAAATATTGAACCAAGTTATGTTTCAAAGGATAAAAAAACAATATGGTGGAATTTAACCAAGGCAGTTGAAGATGGCGTACCTCTCGTAATTGAATTCAACGCACTTGTTATTGGGAGTACGGGCGATTGTTCCTGTTGTGGTACCAACAAAGCAACTTATACTGCAGTAGAATGCGAGACACAAATTCCTTATGACGGCGAAGACGTAGCAAAGATTACATCTGCTCCGAAAATAGGACTTTCAATTAAGATACCAAAGAGAATGTTCATCGGCAAGATATGCGCAGTTATTGAAAATACAGGAGAAGTAGATCTAAATAATGTATCTTGGGAGATAAACTTGACAGTTCGTGGACTATTGAAAAAGAATGTTAAAAGAAACTGCACCATAGATCTGCTAGAGATAAACAAAAAAAGACGCGTATGCACAGGAAAACCCTTTGGACCAAGTGCAATCAAATTCAAATTCGGTAGAGTTTGTGGACATGTACTTGCTAAAGTCGGTGATTACCAGGTTGAGAAGTCCTTCTCTGGTTTCATAATAGGAAGACTAATAGTAATAAGGCATGTTGGCCCAACAATACCCTGTTAAAGTAAGTTGAGGTACAATAATACAATTACCTCTTCTTTTTCTATTTTTTAATTTAGTTTTTAAAAAGAAAATTTTATTATTGTTTATTACGTGCCATATTTTAGTGATAGGTTTATGGATGATAAAACCAGAATAAAAAAAGACATTGATATGTTTGAAGAAAATATCCCTATGCTAAAGGATAAAAAGTTAACAGAAGCACAAGAAAAAACGGTAGAATTAGCAAAACAATACTATGAGGATTCAAAATATTATCTAAACAAGAAGGATTATCTTACTGCATTTGGCTGCATAAATTATGCACATGGTTTATTAGATGCAATTCTAAAGTTTTAAAAACATGTTTTCTGTTTTAAAATGAGGAGTTATAAATTATGAAAATCAATGGAAATATGGATAAATTCTACCATTACGCGTTTCCCATGCAAGCAGTACTGGTAACATGTAACGATGAAAAAGGAAAAACCAATGTCATCACATTGGCATGGCACACACCTATTTCAAGAAATCCGCCACTATATGGAATCTCTATTGCACCCAAAAGATATTCACATGAATTGATACAGAAAACGAAAGAATTCGTTGTAAACTTTGCTCCTTACTCGCTGGCGGACAAGGTAGATTTTTGTGGCACTCATTCTGGAAGAAACTTAAACAAACTAGAAGAAACAAAATTAACATTAATGCCCGCTCAAAAAGTAAAAGTTCCTTTGATAAAAGAATGCTATGCCCATCTGGAGTGCAAATTTGCTAAAACTCTAACAGTCGGGGACCATACATTGTTCGTTGGAGAAGTTGTCAACATACTAGTTGACGAAAACGCATTCGTAAATGATTTACTAGATAACAAGAAAATCCAACCTGCATATTATATTGGAGACAACAAGTACACAGCCATCGACAAAAAAGAGAAAAAGAGCTTCTAACCAAATATTATTTTTATCTCGTCATCAGGCTTTACATTTAGTTTTTCAGCTGCATTCCCTTTATTTATGCCGATCTCAAGATAGTTGCTACTACCTATTGTTGCAAGAATTTGCCCTTTTTTAACAAAACCATAGGATTTTACAAAAATTACTTCTTTTTGTTTATCCCCTATAAATACCATGATTTTTTTACCGTAACCTAAAACTTCCCCTAGCCTTATGCCATTAATATTTGTTACAATGTTTCCAAAACGGTCAATATAGATAACCTTCCCAGTTGCGGTTTTATCACTTATTTCGCCCCTTCCAAAGTCCATATCGACAAAGTCGCTGGTTTTATGGCCTATTTTTTCGAACACTACGCCCTTAATTATATGCGCAGCGACTGGAGCAAAAATATCTCTTCCGTGAAAAGTGTTGGAAACGGGATTGAGCATATATTTGCTGTTTGTAATCTCATATACGGTGAAATCTCCCAAGAAATGTGCAGCCGGCATTAGAAGACCGTTATCGGGGCCTACCAACACATGGCTCTTGGTAGTAACTATTATTCCTTTTCCATCGGTACCAACACCTGGGTCCACAACAGCCACATGAACTGTTCCAACAGGAAAATGTGATACGGTTGTTTGAAGAACAAACGCTCCTTCACGAATGTCATGGGCTTTTATATCGTGGGTTATATCAACAATTCTAGCATCTGTTATAGAAGAGACTACTCCTTTCATCTGAGCGACGTATCCGCTTTTCATGCCAAAGTCAGTGAGAAACGTTATTATTTTCATATTTACCTTAAATCCTCAAAATCAAAATACATCATCTAATTATTTAATATAACGAACGGATTTTTGGTAGTTTTTTGGCATTTTTTCACAAAAGTATTTATGTGAGAAGCTTTTAATATATATGGAATGGAGATTTTATATGGGGCACGATAAAAAAGACATGGAAATTTTAGCTGAAATTTGGGACAAAGATGAAGATTCCATGGTCTGTCCTAAGTGCGGAGGAAAATTGATATTGGTGCAAATGGAACCGATACAAGATGCGGAAAATGCATATGTTCCATATGAAACAGTTATCGAATGCTGTAATTGTTCATTTAATATGAAAGCAGAATCGTTCACCATACTAGGAAGTATAAGGAATTTTGATTTGGAGCGTATGGAAATCGGAAGTTGGTCTCCAAGTGGAAGCAGAGTTCTATCAACATACGAACACTCATTGGACTATGAGTTGTTAAAGAAACTGAAAGAATCTGGCGATCTTGTGGAGTTTCTGGTTGTGGATAAACAAGTAGTACAAGTAATTGGATAAACTGCAATTAAAAAACTATATGATTAAGAATACATCATGCCGTCATAGTCTTTTGACTTTTGTTTTTTTACTTCAGAATGATGCTTTATGAATTTCCGCTGCTGTTTTTTTCCGATAAAACTAAAATCGCGTCTTAAAAGCCGTACGTATATTTTATCTGGAAGCGGTTCTAGTCTTACAACGCCTTTGATTTGAAATTTTTTTAATACTCTTATGACTGTGCTCTTTGACAAGTGTAATTTTTCTCCGATATCAGAAACAGTTACAGGATATATTTTCTGCAAAAGTTTGATGATCCGTTCTTCAATTGTTCCCGTGGTAATTTCAATCATGATCGAACCAATATAAGAATTACAAAACTACACGCATTCATATGCACGTAATCCCGTTCCATCACTTTTAAAGAGTTTTTTGACATCGTCTCGCATTTCAGGCGGGTAACCATCTGGAAATTCGATGCAACCCTTGCAAATTTCAGATCCTATGGCCTTCTTTAATCCTTTAATGCTAATATAGCCAAGAGAATCAGCCCCTATTTCCTTTGTAATCTCATCTATTGTCTTGATATTTCCCTTACTATCTCTTGCAATGAACTCTTTCCTGTTCCGCATGTCAATACCAAGATAGCACGGTGCAATAAGAGGCGGACAACCTATTCTCACATGAACTTCGGTCGCACCGGCGTTTTTCATTCCACTGACGATTTTTCTTATATTTGTGCCACGTACTATAGAATCGTCAACCAAAACAACACGTTTTCCTTCTAGAACGGAACGGATAAAAGATAACCCTTCTTCAACAACCTTATCTCTGTTCTCCTGTGTCTGTTGGATAAAGGATCGCTCATCCTTATCTTTCATTATCCCGTCATCAATTGGTATGCCAGATCCTCTGGAATATCCTAGAGCATACCGTCTTCCAGATTCTGGAACTGGAATTACGATGTCTGCGTCAGCAGGTTGTTCTTTTGCAAGTAAATGACCGATTTCATCACGGACTTTATGGATTGATTGACCGTTAATTCGTGAATCGGGTTTGGCAAAATAAACAAATTCGAACATGCATGGCATTTCTTGTTTTTTTATGAGCTGTTTTTCATATATATTGCCGTTTTTATCTATGATAACTACTGTGCCACCAGGGATATCTTTTATGTATTCAAAATTTATTTTTTTAAACACTCGGGTTTCTGAGGTAAGACAGTACATACCGTTAGATTTCCCTAGAACTAGTGGCCGTATCTTCCGAGGATCGGTCACAGCAAAGAGAAATGGTTCTTCGCCAGAATCTGCTACAAATAGTGCTGAGTAGCTTCCTTTCATCTGATGCATTAAATTACCACACGCCTGAAAGATTAAATCAACACTCAATTCTTTTTTGTGTAGTTCGTCTGCCATGAGTAATAACAACCACTGGATATCACATTCTGTTCGTGGAATCCTTTTTGTTTTTTTTGCAAGTTCAGAGCAGTTGTAAATATTGCCGTTATGTACTGCCGCCAAGAAAGGATTAACCAGATATTCTGGTTGTGCATTTTTCTTCAAGGACTCGAGGTCGTCCATCCCTGCAGTCGAGTATCGCGTGTGGCCAATGCCGACGTTTCCTGGTTTGTTAATTTTTTTATCTTCATTAAAAACATCTCTCACTAGGCCGGCATCCTTGGTCACATGTATATTTCCATCATAGGTTAGCATTCCAGCAGATGATTGACCGCGATGCTGGATAGAGAACAAACTATGGTAAATTAGACGAGAAACAGGTTTTCCCCCAATAATGCCTACAATACCACACATGGAAGAAATAGGAATGAGCAATGCATTATTTATAGATTTTTTAACAAGAGATTAAAGCAGGAATTTTCCATTCTTATAAATCAATTCACCATCTGCATATACTTCACCGTTTTTACGAAGATCGCACATCATGTCCCAATGAAGGCTTGATTTGTTTTTGCTTCCCGTCTCAGGATATCCACTACCTACAGCGATATGTATAGTTCCACCAATCTTTTCATCAAACAGCGTATTCATAGTGTATTTTTTGATACCGTAGTTGGTACCAAAAGCAAATTCACCGATTGATCGCGCTCCTTTGTCCATATCAAGCATTGATTGAAGGAACTTCTCACCTTTACTTGCCTTTGCCTTTACAACTTTGCCTTTCTTGAACCAAAATTGTATGTCTTCTATGATTCTCCCCCCATGGGATGCAGGAAACGAATAGCTGATAAATCCCTCTGCAGATGTTTCAACGGGCCCGGTAAAGACTTCACCATCTGGAAAATTTTCTTTACCATGACAGTTAATCCATTTTCTACCTTCAACTGAAATCTTTAGATCTGTGTCTTTGGCAATAACATGTAGTTTTTTCTTTGATTGCAGCAATTTTTTAATTTTTTCTTGCTCTTTGAAAACATTTTTCCAGTGGGCAATAGGATCTTTCTTGTCAACATTGGCAGCCTTGAATATAAAATCCTCATATTCCTCCAGAGACATCTCAGCATCTTGTGCGGACGCATTAGTTGGATACTGTGTGACACACCATCTTAGCTCTTTCTTTGCCGCTCGCTGCAAAAATATATCGTGAATTTCTTGATTGGCAGCACTACTGATCGCCTGCTTCTTTGGATCAACATTCGTCATACTTCGCGTATTCTCTGGGGAAATTATTGAAAGTCTTGCATCAATTTTCTCAACCTCAAATTTAGCGATAGGCGAGACGTACTTTAGCTGCTCATTAGATGCATATTTGTAAAATATCTCACCAATTCCATCTATGCCAATTCTTACATATGGATTGGCCCCACACTCCAGAGCCTGTCGGTATACCTCTTTTATCAATGGTGCCGTAAGATGACTACCACCTATTACAAACAGGTCTTTTTTCCTGATGCCTAGAGAGTGATTCACCAAAATATAGGCAAGTTTCTCTAATCGTTTATCAATCATAATACATCTCCAGAAAAGGAATGCCTAGAATGATGAAATAGTTTTCCTGGCGGATTTTAAATGTTCTCCCAGTCTTTTAGTACAGATTCCCATTTGTAGTATTGTACTTCTTCAATATCATCGATTTTTCTGATGATCTTTTCATAGCCTTTAACCAACGTACGGGTAGAAACTTTCACAATGAAATCATACGTACCGGCAGTTGCAGTAACATGTGTAACACCAGAAATGTTCCACAATTTTTTCATTACGTCTTTGCGAGGATACCCTGGCTTGATTGTGATAAAAATATATGCTTTCACAACCGTCAGTGCAAAGGAAATAATTCCGAGAACAATTAGAGTCATACCGATCAGCTTAATTATCAACATGACTGGATCTGTTGAAAACGA
>Ga0315291_10012251_pt1 | contig 10406 bp, 5 predicted proteins | sample YL17G12_20_MG_FD_203070 | JGI IMG/M metagenome (GOLD analysis project Ga0315291, IMG submission 203070) | Sediment microbial communities from Yellowstone Lake, YNP, Wyoming, USA - YL17G12_20 | ecosystem: Environmental > Aquatic > Freshwater > Lake > Sediment | place: USA: Wyoming | collected... | reverse complement strand
GGCATGATTTAACCCCTAATAAGGAAGTCTTCAAACGCTACAGTAGACAATGAAGCACTTAATGCTGCAATAGTACCTGCGATTTCAGTAAGATTATCTGTTCCAATATCTGTAGTTAGAGATTCAGTTCCTGCAGGAACACAGTGATGGAACATTAGTATACCGTCACCTCCAGATGCAGCTAGCGCAGGAAGTACAGTATTACAAATTTGCGTAATATTCAAACGCTCAGCTTCAGCTGTGCCAGCCCAAGCATGTCCATTTATTGGTAGTACCATATTAAGGTAATTATTCGCAGACAGTAAGCGCAAAGTCTGAAAATTCATGGGATTACCATTGGGCGCGATAACTACATTTCCAGGACGTGCTGTAGCTGCACGACCAAGACTGTATCCTTCAACTCGTGCAGCATCTAGTAAACTTGTTTCACCGGTACCGACATTCCAAACACCCTGTGGCCAAACATAACACTTAGCACCGGCAGCTGTGCATAAACCATTAGCTACTAGATAATCGCGCGTCACATTCATGTCCGCCACACGCTTAGCATTTAGCGCAGCGGTAGCACCACCTGCAAATACACCTGAATACAGATTAGCAGCGCCATTATTTGTACCATGTGAAATACAATAATTACCGTCATCGACGTAAGCTTTCCAATCATCAAGAGTAGCGTTAAAACCAGTCTTAGTAGCAGTAACAACGCCATCCTGAATTAACGCAGAAGTACTCCGAATACCAAAACTTTGCAGGATAGGAATCCCCCGCACCAAGAATGAGCGTGCTCCATCATCTATAACAATAGCAAGTCTGGACTTACGTGCAGCTACACCAAGTTGAAAAGACCTGAGTTTAAACACCTGTGGACCAGATGCTACGTTGCCGAATGTAACGGCTAATTTTGCAACTACAGTGGGAGCTTGAATTGTTGGATACGTATAGCCAGTCTTTGTTCCGCTATTGAACCGCTCTTCTGTAAATGACAAAGCAGTAAGTGCATTCAAGGAGATTGGGTCAGAATTATTCACACCAAACAAGTTAAAACTATTCGTACTTGCGAATGCAGAATACCCTGAATCTTGGGCAACAAACACACTCAACTGGTTACGGAAGGGGTCCGCGCACAGAAATTCAATCAAACAACTATCTACACCTACACCATTAGCAAATGCTAGCGGCGTATTCCATGCGATGTGAAAAGTAGCACCGACACCAGTAGTTGTTGCCGTAAAAACTATCCAACGTTCACCTTTAACATCTTCAAAACTAATGACAACACCAGATACATTTGAAAGATTAGTTATTGTAGGAACTACATCCTGGACTGTAGGGGACCAGTACGTCCATGTTGGGTGTAGCGCATATTGTTGATCTACGTTTCGCTGCGCACCTTTAGTCAAAGTAGCAGGATCAAAATCCTGAATACCAGAAGGATAATCAGCAGTAAGAAGATTGCTAACAGGATAGGTCATATTAATTCTCCAAATTCTCCAAATTTTCCAAATTTAATTAGCTGCCCAGATTGTAGACAACTACAGCAAGACTGTATGTAAAACTACCTGAAGCACTGTGCACAACAACAAGTCTCCAAAGTGGCGGAAGAAGATCAGATACCTGTACCGCGGTTACTGAAGGCGCGACTGCTACAATTCCTGGGAATACTTTAAGTTTGATTTGTCCCGAGGCTGCTTGTGCACTGGTAGCCAGACCAGCAACATCACTCCAAGCGCCGCTGATAGGATTCTGTTCCTGCACCTTCAAAATCAACGTTTCTACTGTAGGTACAGCAGTAACATTAAGATATGCTATAAGACCGGCACCATCATTCGCACTACCAATTCCTGCGGGATCAAGCAAAGCAGATCCTAGAATATTCTGTGTAACCGTTCTAGCAGCGCTGGGGAGGGCAGTGTAGATTCCAAGTATATGTCGCATAGTAAATTCCAGTTTTAGTCAGAAGAAGCGAATCCGCCACCCATGATGACCTGCATCTTAGAGGCGAAAGGATTAGAAAGTTGCTGCTGAATTTGCAGACTTTGTGGAACATTAGCATTTTTGATTTGGTGCATCATCCACCGATTGAATTGAGGTTGTTTACCGCCAGCTTTTGCATAAGCTGCCGCAAAACCTGCTACAGCATTCTCTGAAGGTTCGTTACCTGCAATAGTTGCACCTTTTACAGTCTCAGCCAATTTTGTCATTCTTGCAGTATTTTCTTGCTGATAAGAATGAACTTGGAAAACTGCATTATTTGCTACAGCTTCATCTAAAGGGCGCCCACCAGCAGCACGAATACCACTAGCCCAAGAGAATAAGTCATTACTAAAAAGAATTGAGCCTGCATTACTGGTACTGTATACCAAACCCTGTGGACCAGTAGCTTGCAAAATTTGAGCAATTCCGCTAAGAGGCCGGCTCAATCCATTATGTTCCAAACCTTGCAAGAACGATTCCCAAACTGGGGCGCCCCCTGCCATCTTAGTTACTGCACCTTTAACTGATCCGAAAAACTTAGCGTATGCGCCAACAAACGGAATATCAGCTAAAGTCGTAGGAAGAATCGTGACTTGCCTAGGATTTATGTCTCCCCGAGTATAAAGGTTTGCTTGTAATATGTTAGAGGGGACTCCATACATGAAAAAATCCCCGGCCTCTCTACCCAGAATTCCATAAGCTGCATCATAGGCATCTATATGATTCGTATTTCCGCTCATGTTTCCAATGACATGCTGATTGATGAATTGAAATGCAGGGAGTCCAGCCAAACCGTAGAAAGTTCCCTGAAGTCCTAGCAGCATAGCAGCATCTTTCTTGCTACCTTCTGATACATAGCGAAACATCTGCTGCATCAAATTGAACTGATATCCTTGGAAAAGTCCAATAGCTTGTCCGATTGGTCCTTGGAAAATTAGAGGTCTTTGGGAGGCCGTAATATTTCCTTCAACACGATTCACGAAAGTATTGATATAGACGCCGGTTTCTCGGGCATCCATAATTCCTGCCTTCTGTGCTAGATCAGTAATCTGCATCATAGAATACGCAGAAACAACACGATTATATTCTTCAGCCAAATCATTACCACTATATTTGGAACCTACATCTCGGAAAGTCTTTGCCTTCTGAAATGCACTAGCAATGCGACCTTCTAAATTAGATACGCTCTCTGTGCCCTGCAAAGTGAAGTCATCTAGAATAGAGCGGAATTGTTCTATTGGACCTTTCAGAACTCCAAGTGTTTTGAAGTATTGCATCTGCTCTGAATCTATAGGCTCATTCGCAAAGAATTTAATACCACGCTGAACGAGTTTAGTTGCAGAAAGAATCTCATCCCCGCCAGTACCCGGAACTTTCACCTTGTAGAGTTGAGAGAGTTTACCTGCAATCTCTGGATTACCTTTTGCGATTGCATCCAGTTGCTGAGTCAGCTCTGTCATCCGAAGAATATTTGCACCAATAGCATTATTCAGTGCATTCAGCGGATCAAGTCCAAGCGTAAGAGTAGCAAGAACAGAGTTAGCTCTGCGAATAAATCGTGTAAGTTCTCCGCGAGGTGCAGTATGATTTGCAAGTAGCAGTTCTGCGCTATTAGCATAAGCAGTATTGGAGCCTACGGTATCTAATGTAGTGTTTATGGCCTCAAGTTCTGCAGGAGTCTTAGCAGTCGCAAATACATCACGAACTTTAGCTACTGCTTTACTGACTGCACTATCAAGTTGACGATTAAAATTATAAAGTAGCGGATACTCACTAACTTTGGAAACGTTTAGTGCAGTCTTCGCATAATCTAGGTAGGGATTCTTTCCTTCTCGTTCTAGTCGACTCAAAGAAGAGCCAGAGAAAGTGCTACCACTAATATCTGAGAATTGCTTGCCTTTATCTTCTAACCAATTGAAGGCGGCCTCATTCTTTAGACGCACATACTCTGTAGCAAGTATTTTGTCTTCTCGCAAGTGAGTTTGGAAAATATTGTTTGCGATAGTTTGTGGATCAGTTCTGGTATAGAATTCGCTGAAAATACCTTTGTTTGCCAACTCCGCATTGAGGTAGTTCTCATTGAGAGAGCGTGCATAGTCATACTCACCGCGAGCTTTGAACCAGTCATCACTCATTCCCTTAGTAATGATTTCATACTGAGGACTCTTGGCCCGAACTGCATTGATTAGCTCATCAAGTTTTTCTGGGGAAGTAGCATGGAGCATAGTTGTGTGCCCACTGCCAGTAACTTTGCCATCCTTTACGAAAGCAAAGTGAGGAAAGTCAGTCAGATTTGGTCGAAGCGGACGAAAGACTAGCGGATCTTTATTTGTAGTCTGACCACGAACAGCATTGATTTCTGCCCAATTATTTGTACGCTTGCCAGAAAGGGCAAGTTCAGCATCTACTGTTTCCATTGTCTCAAGATGCTTAAAAATATACAAACTATCAGTTTCTGTCAAGTGATCTAACAAATCCTCTGAACGAATTACTCTACCTTCTGCAGCTGCCTTTTCAATTATATTTTGAATTTCTCTATAGGCACTCCGCTCTACCAGTGCGCCACGACCGTCAGTTAGAACAGCCTTACCTCCAAGACCAAGTAAATTATCTGTGTCTCGCACCCAGAGTTTAGCACTTCGAGTAATGAACTGAGTCATTGTAGAGTATTCGATTGCAGCCTCAGGATTTCTGGCTAGCGGAGCAAGAACACTCTCTAAAGTTTCTCCCGTAGTCTTTTGGAAACTCTTTGCAAGATTATCTGCTACTGTGCCAGAAAGTTGGGCAGCAGCGCCTGTAGTTCCTACTTTAGCATTAGCAAAACTAAAAATTCCTGCACCTGCCTCTCCAGTACTAGTTACATCAAAGAGATGATCTTGAGTAATATCTGGAAGTATCGCGTAGAATTCTCCTGTACCTTTCGCAACTACAAATTCTGCCTGCTGCTTAAGAAGAATCTGCTGACCTTTCAAGAAAGAAAGTCCATTGAGAACATGGCCGCTCAAGTCTATATCTGCAGGAACTTTGTAGGAGAGTTTGGCGTAGGTAGGAATGAATCGAGTATCAATTGGATCAGCATGGGCATTGAGAAGTCCCTTGGCTTTCATTGCAGCAGTATAATCTTCAGATGCCGTTTGAGTTGCAAATGCATTTCTAAGGTTATTTGTAGTATCTACCGCAGTACCTTCTATCCAACCCACACGCGCATCAACAAGTTTTGCAATCACTTGAGAATCTTGCAATGTAGGATCAACTCCGCTCCGCATTGCTTTCTTAGCAGCGCTCTTCATCAAAGTTGCGGCAACCTCGTCCTTGGTGGCAATGATATAATCTTGCAATTCCTTTGTACTAGCGAACCCGTTCTTTAGAACACCATTCGCATCATCTACAAGTTGCACACCAAGAAGTCTACCATCTTCCAGCATACGTTGAAGCACAGGAAGATCAGTAAAGTGAATTGAGAAAGGTTCACCAGGAAGTCCTTTCAAAAGGCCGCTGCTTCTGGATGCCCAAATATATCTAGATTCAGCTTGCAGATGTGCTTTCTCTGCTCCGTTCTTACCGAGATTAAGAATAGAGAATCCATCATCAATCTTGTGTTTGGCTGCACGAACAGTAGAAAGAACTGAATCTTTAATAGATTGACCAGTATGAGTTACTGCGCGATCTGCAAGACTATGTACGGCAGGATATTCATCTAGAACTGCGCCACTATCTTCACCAACTAATTTAACGTAGCGATTTCCTAGTCCTGCTGGAGGCTGCGCCTGCCTTGCTCTCGATTCTAGAATCTGTCGCTCAATCTTAGTGAGTTCATTAATGCGTGCGATCTGATCTACATGCAAAAGAGTTTGCAGTGTATCTTCTCTCGTAGTACCATAGAGAGCATCTGCAACTTGATTACCTATTTCTGCTGGACCAGAAGAATCGAGAGTCATCTCATTGATTGCAGTTCTCTGCTCATTATGAATGCGTCGAATGTTATCTTTATACGTTACCTCTGCCGCAGTGATATTCAATCTTGCAGCATCCGCAGAGATTGTTTCTGGTGTTCCAGTAACCAGTTTACGCAGTGGCATAGCCATCTGGTCTAGTTCATTCTGCAGAAGAATTACTTTAGCAGATGCAGGCGTTCCAACTTCCATAGGTTCAACTAAACGATTGAAAGCACGCGCAAGAAGTCCTTGTTCCTTAAGAACACTTTTCTTAATTGTGCCATAAGTAACGGCACCAGTAAACGCGCCGCCAATTACACCTTGAAACGCGCCGCCAAGTGCAATGTTCTTTACGATGTCAAATCCATCCTGATTGTCCAAAATCGGACTCTTAAACATCGTGGCCTGAATTGCAGTTTCAAAGGCAATTCCTTCTAAAACGTTTTGTTGTACTCCAGCAGCGAGTGCTTTAGCTGCACTAGCATTAATTGTGGAGAACATGTTCATGCCTTGCGTAATCTCTCGGGCACTATTAGCAATATAGAGTTCAGTCTTAGGAATCAAGAGTCCGGTAGCTTTGGAAAGATTGGCACCTAGAAGTCCTGTATCTCTGGCAACTGTAAGTGCCTTCTGCCCGGCATTAAAGAGTTTAATTCCAGCAATCCCAGGAATTATAGACGTCGCAATAAATCCGGCTAGATCGGCGCCTTGTTCATGCTTCAGATAATACTGACCAAGATCATTATCTAGGGAGGTAATCCAAGTTCCAGTATCATTATTTGGCGCATCGGCACCTAAAAAACGGCCAACAGCAGCACCAGTATTGTAGAAAGAATTGAGTCCAGAGAGTGTAGATACTTTTACGAAGTCTGTAATATTCCCTGCAACATCACCCCAAGTACTAGGCTCAAACCAACTGGCACCGCCATTCTTTCCGATAGTATGGTTATCCGCGCCTAGAAGATAGGACGGAACGCGATAGGAAAGACTCTCCGGAGAACTTGAAGAATCTAGTTCAGATGGGGAAGGAGAAGAGAAGTCCATACATTATTCTCGAGTATTTTTGATTGCATTTATAGGAAGGTCAGATCTAGTAGCCAATGCTGGGTACACTAAAGAATCTGCAAGATATTTGCTGGTAAGTCTCTTCCACTCTGCAACATTTGCTATATCCACTACTGGATTATAGACACCAAGATTCAACTTAACCTTGTAAGTATTATTTTCAGAGAGGCCTAAAGACTTAAATTGTTTAGCTTCATTATTTAATGCATTCCCGCGTTGAAGAATCAACGGAATATCTGCAGCTTCATTGAAAGTAACTTTATTCTCTTTAATAGATTCCAATACAATCGCTGCAAGTTTAGCTGGATCATTCAATGCTGCCGCGCCACCTTGAGAAGCTAATAGCGGCGCAAGAACTTTAACAACGACAGGGAGTGTCGCAACATTAGGTAACTGAATAAGGTCACTGACAGCGCCAATGTTATAAGGATTATCCGCGTCACCGGGAACAATTTTATTGCGGTAACCATTAAGTACTTCTTTCATCACCTCATTTTGTCTTGCATCCACAACTTCTTTAGTAAGTTTTCCGCCTGCTAGCGGGCCAGTTCCATTGTGCTGTGCTCTAGCAATTTCTTCTGCAACTTTTTGTGTTACAGTTTCTGCCACTGCACGCAAAGGCGCTTGTGCAGGTGTAAGAGCAATTCCTACAGTATTTAGTGTATCAATAAATCCTGCAGCATCTAGAGAAATTACCTTATCACCTTTAACTAAAGTTGCTGCTCCACGTTTGTAGTCCTCTTGAAACTCTTCATGAATATTACCATCTTTGGCACGCATGGTAAGGAAACGAGTAATTGCAGAACCAGTTAATGGAGGAGCGCCACGATTAACTCTACCAATATTTAGAATGCGAAGTTGCTCGTCTTGACTGAGTTTCTCCATATTCTTCTTCTCTATAGCCGAAGCCCACAATTCTTTTTCAGCAGCTTGGCGTTCTTCAGAAAGTTGTAGTTGGCGCTCAGCTCGTGCATCTCCTTTATAGGATAGCGCAAGTTGTTCCGCACTCTCTTTGGCGTGAAATACAATATTATTGTTAGCCAACTGTTGATTTGACATCGCAAGAACTGCTTGTGTTCCTTGAATATTGTTGTGATAAGCTAATACCTCTGTTTGGCGTGCTTGAATCTCTGCAATATTCCTAGTATTCTGGATTGAAGCTAATGCCGCTGCTTCAGATGTAGTATGTTTTAGAGCATTCTGAGTTAATATACTTTGTTGAGTAGCACTGTTGAGAGCAGCAATAGTATCACTCTTATTTGTGACTTCTGCATTAGCTGCATTGAATTTAGCAATATCATCATTAACTGTAAGTTGATTCATAACCCATTGAAGTGGATCATCAAATAAACCAACTCGTTGTTTCTCATTTACTGCTGCCAAAGCCTGCTTCCGGATTCCCATGCTCTCCAGTAGAGAATTATTCAATTCCAGTAACTTATTACTTGTCTGAGAAACATCCGTACCTAAGGAAGCCGCAACAGCATCTCTAGCAGCTTGAGTCTGCAAGTCTCCTGTTTGTTTAGCAGACTCAATTACAGCGTTATTTACTCCAACGCTTCTAGCAGTATCTCCTATTATTTTATAGGCAGCGTTACTTGCAGAAGTATCAGCGCTAACAGACGTTCTAGCGGATGCAAGTTCCGCGTTATTTTTTGCTGCCGCAGCTAGAACAGGATTAATATCGGCCATTAGGAACTCCTTTGAGCCGCTGCCGGAGTATGGTAGGCATTAATGATACGCTGAAAGAATCCTTCTCCTAGGGTATCTACTACATCTGTAGGAATAATGAATTCTCCGCCGCTAAGATTGATCTTCGGGCCATTGCGAACTTTGGCAGGAATTGTATCGTTGATTCCTTTTGGATCACCAGATTGCATTGGAATGGGGCCGCCATTTGCATCTCCAACTCCGCTACCCGGACCGCTAGAATCTCCGCCACTTCCAGAACCTTCAGGTGCACCAGAATTTGTACCAATAGCACTAGAACCGCCCTCAGCAGGAGCAGAAGCGTTTGCATCACTAGCAGAAACTCCAAGACCTATACCACTAGAACCAATAGTTCCGTCTAGACCGACATCGCTGCCAGCAGACAAAATGGCAGCCATAACTTGATCGAATATTTCTTTACCATGCTGTACAGCAGATTTTCCTGTAGCTGCTTGAAGTCCCATATTAATTGCTGCAGAAACTATCCCGATAGGATTAGAAGTTGCAAGTCCTAGCGCAGCAGAGGCAACAGTACTGGCATTTATGGTTGCATTAGGATCAGCAGCTACAGACCCAGTTTGTCCGCTAGGAGCAGGAGTTCCACCGCTTTCTGAAAGTCCTGGAAGTCCAGAAATTACTGACTTCTTGTAAGGAATTGGTCCGCCAGCAGCGCGAAAAATGGTTCCACCATCTGCACAACCTTTTGCGCCTTTCATCATTTTCTTATGAACCATTCCGCCGTCTGCACCTCCAAGTCCCAGACCAGCCAAAATATCTCCAATTACATTTCCACCTGCATCCGCCGCAGCACTTCCAGCTGCATCCGTTGCCGCACTTGCGCCTATATCACTAAGAGAAGACCCCAAAAAGTCTGCTGCAGTACCAACAAGTCCTTGAGAAATAAAGTCAGACATACTGGTACTAAGATCGGAACCAAGTCCAGAGAGTCCAACTCCCAAAGAATCTGTAGCGCCACCTACACTAGAAGCGCCTAGACCTAGAGAATCTGCCAAATCTTTGCCTAAGGTATCTACGCCAAGTTTCTTCCCAAGGCCAGAAATAGTTGGGCCAAGAAGAGACTGACCGGCTTTAATTCCAAGTCCGGCAAGAAGACTATTTTTAGGATCTAACTGCGGAGCCATTTTCTTTGTAGTAGTTGTACCAGTACCAACTTTAGATACTTCTGCTGCACTGCGCGCCAGAAGATCATTTACAAGTTGTTGGTTCACTGTACTATTATAAAGTCCAGCTGAGTGTTGTCCTTGAGATACTGCTGCAAGTCCATGAGTAGAACCAAGCATAGACTGCAACATTGCATTCATACCTTCCGAGGAAATCCCCGGACTGGTAGTAGTAGTTTCTTTCTTACCTGTGAAGGTATTCAGGAGTAGTTGCAATGTATTATTCTGAGGAATATCGGCCATTGTTCCCATATTAGCTCCAATCTATTTGCTAGAAGCTCGTGGAGAGGAAAGTATTTTAGTGTGATCACTTTCCATATTTGCCATTCTCCGATTTAGATCACCCAAACGAATATCATGCTCTAAATCTTTCAAGTCTTTCGTTTGGATATTAGTAGTAATTCGCGAAAGCTTATCTGTCAGCTCAGAAATCTTAGCCGTCTGCATAGATACTAAAGAGAACAATTCTTTTTGTCCATAGTACTGATTTATAAATGTACCAGCACCGAACATAACTCCAGTAGTTACAAGAGTAACTATC
>Ga0315291_10012250_pt1 | contig 10407 bp, 8 predicted proteins | sample YL17G12_20_MG_FD_203070 | JGI IMG/M metagenome (GOLD analysis project Ga0315291, IMG submission 203070) | Sediment microbial communities from Yellowstone Lake, YNP, Wyoming, USA - YL17G12_20 | ecosystem: Environmental > Aquatic > Freshwater > Lake > Sediment | place: USA: Wyoming | collected... | reverse complement strand
GCCCTCGCTGCGCGGGTGTTCCTCCAGTTCGCCTATCCGGCACAGGTCAGCCTGGCGCAGTGGCCGACTCCGCGCCTGCTCTGGGGCCACGCCGTGGACGCCGTCACGAGTGCCTCTTCCCATGGCGCACACGCCGTGACGATGGCCTCTCCCCTGGCAAGGGAAGGCATCGTCGTGCCGTTGTCGCATGTGGACCTGTTCTTCGGGAACGGCGTCGCGGGAAGCCTGGGGGAGACGTGCAAAGCGGCGCTGCTGATCGGGGGCCTGTTCCTCATCATCCGCCGGATCGTTGACTGGCGCATCCCGGCCTGCTACATCGGCACCGTCTTCGTCCTGTCCTGGCTGCTGCCGGCCGGCAAGGAGCCCGCCGGCTGGGCGCGCGACCCGCTCTACCAGGTGCTCTCCGGCGGACTGGTGATCGGCGCCTTCTTCATGGCCACGGACATGGTCACTACGCCGGTGACCGGGCTGGGTCGGGTCATCTTCGCGGCAGGATGCGGCCTGCTTGTCGTCGTGATCCGCCGCTACGGAGGCTATCCGGAGGGAGTCGCCTTCTCCATCATCATCATGAACACGGCTGTCCCCCTGATTGACCGGTGGGTGCGGCCGCGCGTCTATGGCTCGCGGACGCCCAAACCCGTGCCGAGGGAGGCATGAGCCAAGCACAGCCCGCCCCCAGGAAAAAGAGCGTGGCGAAGCAGGCCATAGTGATCCTGGTCCTCATCTGCCTGGGCAGCGGAGGGGGCGTGGGTTTTGTCTACTGGCGCATGAAGGCGGAGATGGAGGCCAAGGCCGCGAACGCCTTCCACTCCGCTCTGGCTGCGGTGCTCGGCGAGGCGCAGAACTACCCCACGGTGGGCGTCTACCCCGAGGGGACGAAGCCCGAGGACGAGGTCTACGTGAGCAACGGCCCGTCGGGCGTGTTCTACGCCGCCATGGGACAGGCGCAGGGCTACTCGAGCTTCATCAAGGTGCTCGTCTCGGTCGAGGCCCCGGCGCCCAAACAGCCGGTGGGTGAGAACGCGGTGATCCACGCCCTTGTCGTGGCCGATAGCAACGAGACGCCCGGCCTGGGAGAGAACGTCAAGGCCGTCCGCAAGACCGTCTCCATCTGGGCCAAGCTCGGCGGCAAGGAAGCCGAAGGCGCCGGGCCGCCTTCCATGCCCTGGTTCCAGGAGCAGTTCACGGGCAAGGCGTTAGCCGATCTGATCGTCGTCAGGCAAAAGCAGACCGACAAGATCGCCGCCATAACGGGAGCGACAATCACCAGCAACGCCGTCTGTCAGGCGGCGCGGCAAGCCATCCAGAAGATCATCGAGAAGACGAAAGAGGCCTACCCACAATGAGCACGGAGACCGGCGCCGCGGACGATGCGCGCCAGGAAGAGCCGCAGCAGCAGAATGCCGACGAGGGGGCCGTCCCTTCGGCCCAGGACGCGGCGTCCCCGACCGGCGCGGTCGTGGCGGAACAGCCCGATCAGGCCGCCGTCAAGCGGGTCGTCGAAGCCCTTCTCTTCAGCTCGGAGCGGCCGGTGAGCGCGGGCCGCCTGGCTGAACTCTCCGGCGCCGGCGACGGCCGCCAGGCGAGGGAGATCGTCAAGGAGCTCCAGCGCGACTACGAGGCTTCCGGCAGGGCCTTCGCCATCGAGGAGATAGCGGGGGGCTTCCAACTTCTGACGCGCCCGGAGTTCGCCCCGTACGTCAGCCGTTTGCGCAACCGCCAGGAGCAGGAGAGCCTGACGAAGGCCGCCCTCGAGACGCTGGCCATCGTCGCCTACCGGCAGCCGGTCACGCGAGCCGCCGTCGAGGACATCCGGGGGGTCCAGTCCGGCCACATTCTGCGCTCTCTCGTGGAGAAGCGCCTGCTCAAGGTGGCGGGCAAGAGCGAGGAACTGGGCCGACCGCTCCTGTACGGCACGACCCGGTACTTCCTGGAGGCCTTCGGGTTGCGTTCGCTGAGCGACCTGCCCAAGCGGGCTGAGTTCGGGCCGGCCCCACAGCTCCAGCCGAAGGCCGAGCCCCAGGCCGAGGCCGAGCCCGAGCGGGCGCCAGCGGAAGCTGAAGGCGCTGAAGGGGAGGAGGGCGCTGAGGGGGCCGATGGCGCCCCGGAGGAAGGCGCGCCGTAGGCCGTCCGCCGTTTCAGATCGCGCACGAGAGGAACGGGGGCTTCCATGCACGCCCGCAAGCTGCGTGATGCGGTCCACAAGGACATCTACCTGAGCGGCGAAGAGATCGCTGCCGTGGACACGCCGCAGATGCAGCGGCTGCGCGGGGTGCGGCAGCTCGGCGCGGCGCACTACGTCTACCCCAGCGCGCAGCACACGCGGTTCGAGCACTGCCTCGGCGCGTGCTGGATGGCCAAGCGCATCGTGCGGCAGATCGAGTCCAACGGGGCGCTGGTGCTTCCTGAGACGGCCAGGCGCGCCGTCTTTCTGGCGGCCCTCGTGCACGACGTGACGCACATCCCCTTCGGCCACACCTTCGAGGACGAGCGGCGCCTGCTGGAGCGCCATGACCGCAACCGCCGGCGCTTCGATCTCCTTCTGGGCCGCGGGGAGCTGGCCGACCTGCTCGGCTCGTCGGAGCCAGGCCGGCTGGCGTTGCGGATACTCTCGCCGGAGGCCGAGCCGCTCGGGCCGGACGAGTACCTGCGCGACATCGTCGGGGGCACGATCGGGGCCGACCTGCTGGACTACCTGAAGCGGGACAACTACTTCTGCGGCCTCTCCTACGAGTTCGACGACCGCGTCTTCGACTACTTCCGCATCGCGGAGGGCCGCCTCGCGCTGGACATGCAGCAGGGCGGCCTCTTCCGCCCGGACGCGCTCAGCGAGATCACAAACCTGCTCCGCATCCGGTACGTCCTGAGCGAGCGCATCTACTACCACCACGCGAAGATGGCCGCGGGCGTGATGATCTCGAAGGCCATCGAGAGGGCTTTCCGCGCCGGCCTGAGCGAGGAAGACCTCTGCCGCCTCACCGACGACGCCCTCATTTACCATCTCAGCGAGCGCTTCGGCGCGGACCCGGCCCTGGCCGAGCTGGTCGAGGACTTCCGCCGGCGGCGCCTCTTCAAACGCTGCTACATGCTGTCGCGGGGCATCGGTGAGGAGAACGTGGCGGATGTCGTGCGCAAGTATCACCTGAACGCGGATGACCACAGGGGCCGGGCGGAGCGCGCCATCGCCGGGGCGCTCGACGCCGAGGAGCACCGGGTGGCCCTTTACTGCGCGCCGGGCAGCATGGCGCTGAAGGAGGCCGAGGTGCCCGTCGCTGTCCCCGGCGGTCGGATGGCGAAGCTCTCGGCGCTCAACAGCGAGGAGATCGGCGTCCTGAAGCGACAGCACCAGGCGCTCTGGAAGCTCTACGTCTTCCTGTCGCCGTCCCTGGGCGGGAAGGTCGCCGATGCGGGGCGCGTCTGCGAAGAGGTGCTGGGCTACCCCAACGAGCTTCCGGCCGAGCGTACCGGCAGCCGGCTCTGACTCCCTGTGCGTTCCTTGACGCGGCGCCAGTCAGGCGGGGCGGCGCGTCTCGTAGCCGGGCCGCGCGGGCACGTCCCCGCGGCGGTGCCAGACGTTGCCGCTGAGCGCCGTGGAGTAGACGACGGCGCCGCGGCTCTGCAGTGCGGTGACCAAGTCGGGATGGGGGTTGATGCCGACGCCGCTGCACGAGACGTAGGCGAGCCGCGGCCGGAACAGGTCGAGCAGCTCGGGGTTCAAGTTGTGCTTGCTGCCGTGGTTGGGCACTTTGAGCCAGTGCAGGTTGCGGGCGCGCTCCAGGTTCGGGCAGGCGGCGAACCCCCTCCTGCCGGCGTCGCCGGGGAACAGGTACTTGTCGCCCTCATACTCGAGCAGCAGGATCAGGGACGCCTGCTTCTCGGTCTCGGGATCGTCCACGGCCTGGGCAAGGACCTCGTCCGGGGCGGCGGGCCCCATGCCGGCCGTCTTGCGGCGCCGGAATGCGATGCCCTGCTCCACCATCGAATCGAGCATCTTGACGTCCGCGTAGAACCTCACGCAGCTTCGGAGGAACTCTTCCGTGGGACCGAGGACTTCCATCGGCCCGATGCGGCCGCCTGCAAAGGCCTCCTGCGTGGGGACGCCTTTGGCCTTCAGCGCGGCGAGCAGGCGCTGCGTGGCCTCCACGGAGTCGGCCAAGTGCGTCGCCACGCCGCGGACGGCCTCGGACTCGGCCTCCTCGGCCAGGCGCCTTGCGAGTCTGACCGACTGGCGCACGGCCACGCCGTGCCGGCTCAGGTCGTGCACCCAGGCCTGGCCGATGCTGCCGGCACCCAGGTTCTCCACCACGTGCAGCAGCCCGCCGACGTGGTCCACGTCAATGTGCGACGCGATCAGATGGTCCACGCGCGAGCCGTAGTAGGCCTCGAGGTGGCGCAGTATTCTGTCTCCGTCCTCCCAGTTCTTCCCCCCGTCTATGAGGAGGGTCTGTCGGGCCTGGTCGAGTTCGACCTCGACGACGAGCGCATCGGCATCGCCCACCGGAAGCATGTCTACTTGTAGCCGCGGCATTGCGTTTGTCCCTTCGGGTCGCTTTGGTGGCCGGACGGAGGCCTGGCAACCGACGCAGGCAGGCTAACGCAGACGGGCGCAGACGTCAAGGGCAACCGCGCTCGCGCCGGGAGGCCGGGTGCGAAGCAGCCCGCCCTTTCTGTTGCGTTTCCGCTGCGCGCGGGTTAGAACTGGCTCCCGTGTTCGCGCCTGCGGGCGCATGGAGTCCAGGTCCAGAGAGTGGGGAGCACACATGCCTGCCCGGAAAGTGAAGATAGCTGTCGTCGGTGTCGGTGGCATGGGGTCCGGTCACTGCCAGACCATGCAGGGGATCAGTGAGACCGAGCTGGTGGCCGTGGCGGACGTTCACCCGAAGCGCGTCCAGGAAATCGGCGAGCGCTACCACGTCCCCTTCTTCATGGGCTACAAGGACCTGATCAAGTCCGGGCTGGCGGAGGCGGTTGTCGTCGCCACGCCGCATTACTTCCACCCGCTGGTCGCCATTGAGGCGTTCGAGGCGGGCCTTCACGTCCTGAGCGAGAAGCCGATAGGGGTGCGCATCGGCATGGCCGAGAAGATGGTCGAGGCGGCCAGGCGCAGCGGCAAGGTCTTCTGCGTCATGTTCCAGATGCGCACGGTGGCGGCCGTCAAGAAGGCGAAGGAGCTTGTCGACGGCGGCGAGCTGGGCGACATCAAGCGCACGCTGTTGGTGTCCCCCGAGTTCCGCTCCCAGGCCTATTACAACTCCGGCTCGTGGCGCGCCACGTGGGCGGGCGAAGGCGGCGGCGTGCTGCTCAACCAGGCCCCGCACATTATGGACGTCTTCACGATGCTCGGCGGCATGCCCAGCAAGGTGCACGGCCGTTGCTCCACGCTGATGCACGACATCGAGGTGGAAGACCACGCCCAGGCCATGCTCGAGTACGCCAACGGCGCGGCCGGGTACTTCTACGCGTCCACCTGCGAGGTGGGGGAGAGGCTGCTCCAGATCGTCGGCGACAAGGGGGCCCTGACGCTGGCAGGTGATAAGCTCTCTTTCTGGCGGTTCCGGCCGCCGGTGGGCGAGTTCAACCGCACCAACACCGAGATGTGGGGCTCGCCGCGCGTCGAACCGGTGGACCTGAAGATCGAAGAGTGCGAGAACGGCCACCAGGTCGTCCTGCGGAACTTCGCCCGGGCCATCCTCTATGGAGAGCCGCTCGTCTCGCCGGGCGAGGTCGGCCTCGCCTCGCTCGAACTGGCCAACGCCATCATCCTTTCCTCCTTCAAGAACAAGCCGGTCGAGCTTCCGATAGATCGCGAGGAGTACAGTCGCCTCATCGCGCGCTTGCGGAAGAAGTCCAAGTTCCGCGACGAGTGGGGCGTAGGCAAGTGGGAGACGGACCCCCGGGCCGACAAGTGAGCTTCCGTGGCGGCGCCAGTCCGCCTTGTTGATCCGGCAGCAGCCGGTGCCTGATGGAGAGTTAGTGTGTCCATGAGCGTCCTCGACATCGTCTTCTATGTCATAGGCGGGCTCGGCCTGTTCCTATTCGGCATGCAGACGATGAGCGACGCCCTCAAGAGGGTGGCCAGCGATCGCCTCAGGCGCCTTCTCCACATGCTGACGGACAACATCGTGGTCGGCGTGCTCGTGGGCGCCGCCGTTACGGGGGTGATCCAGGCCTCCGGCGCCACCACGGTGATGGTGGTGGGGTTCGTCAACGCCGGCCTGATGACGCTGAAGCAGGCGATCGGCGTGATCATGGGCGCCAACATCGGCACCACGGTCACGGCGTGGCTGGTGTCCGGGCTCGGCGTGCTCAACATCACTTCCTACGCGCTGCCTGCCATAGGGCTGGGCTTCGTGGTGAGCGTGGCCGCGAAGAGGCAGTGGAAGCACTGGGGGCGCGTCCTGCTCGGCTTCGGGCTCCTGTTCTTCGGCCTCATGCTCCTGAAGGACGCCTTCAGCCCCCTCGGCAAGAGCGAGCAGGCCAGGCACATCGTCGCGCTGATGACGAGCAACCCGCTCTACGGCGTCATCATCGGGACCGTCATGACCATCCTCATCCAGTCGTCCAGCGCGACGATCGCCATTGCGCAGCTTCTGGCCTTCCAAGGCGTGCTGTCCTTCTCGCAGGCCCTGCCCTTCGTGTTCGGCGACAACATCGGCACCACCATCACCGCCAACGTGGCCGCCATCGGCACAAGCGTCAACGCCCGCAGGGCGGCCCGCGCTCACCTCATGTTCAACGTAATCGGCGTCGTCCTCCTGCTGCCGCTCGTCTGGATAAGGGTAACGCCAGGCGGTATGTCCATCTACGGCTGGTTCATAGACAAGATCGTTCCGGGCGCGGCCGACTCGCCATCTGCGGTCATGGCGCACATCGCGGCAGGCCACACTGCCTTCAACGTCATCAACACGCTCATCTGGCTGCCGGCGGCTGGCTGGCTGGCCGCATTGGTGACCTGGCTTGTGCCGGGCGAGGCGGAGGTCGTCCAGGTCGAGCCCCAGTATCTCGAAGAGCACCTCCTGAACAACCCTCCCATCGCCCTGGAGCAGGCGCGCCGGGAGGTGGTCCGGATGGTCGAACTGGCCGGCTCCGCCGTGCACGACGCCAGCGAAGCCTTCTTCAACGACGACCCCAAGGCCCTGAAGGCCGTGCAACAGAAGGAGGAGGCCATTGACAACCTCCAGAACAAGATCACCCAGTACCTCATCCAGGTCAGCCGCCAGCAGCTCGGGCCCGCCGAGTCCAACGAGCTCCCCGCCCTGCTCCACAGCGTCAACGACATCGAGCGCATCGGCGACCACGCCGTCAATCTCATGGAGGCTGCCGAGCGCAAGATCGAGGCGAAGCTTCCATTCTCCCAGGCCGCCATCATCGAACTCTCGATGATGCGCACCGAGGTGGAGGCGATGTTCGACAAGGTGGTGCGCGCGCTCCGGTCATCCGACCTGGATGCGGCCAAGGCGGCCTTCGAGAACGAGGCCCGCCTGAACGCCATGCAGATGCAGTTTCGTGAGAGCCACCTGCGCCGCCTGAGCGCCGGCGACTGCCGGTTCGAGAGCGGCCTCACCTTTGTGGACTGCATCTGCTACTACGAAAAGATCGGGGACCACCTGATCAACGTGGCACAGGCCGTCCTCGGCGACTTCCAGTGGGGCGAGAAGTACCGGGCGGCCAGCTTTGCGGCCGCGCACGCCGACCCGTCCGCCGCTCCTCCTCAGCCGCCTGCGTAGAGCAGCAGGGCCATCGCGTTGTACGTCGCGTGCGTCCACACGGCCACGCCCAGCCCACGCGTCAGGAAGACCACCCCCAGCAGCAGCCCGCATACGGTCCGGAACAGGAAGCTGTAGGTCCGAACGGGCTCCCCCAGCGGGCCCATGTAGTGGACGAGGGAGAAGAGGACGCTGGACGCCACCAGCATGACTCCCGCACTCCAGATCCTGCCCCATCCGCACAGCCTGTGCAGCACCCAGGCCCCCCCGCCGATCAGCAGGAGCCGGAAGAACAGTTCCTCATAGACGCCCGCCCCGAGCGCCAGGAGCAGAGGCGCCGCGTGCTCCAGGCCGATGGCGAAGAGCACGCGGGACGCGCGCTCGTCCAGCGCGCCTGCGACGACCGGCCCGCCCCGGTAAAGCGCGGCCGCGTAGAAAGCCCCCTCCGCGACCATCGCCGGCAGCACCAGCCAGTGGAACGACGATGCGCGGTCGCCCCGCCACAGCACGGCGACGAGGGCGACGATGAGGATGATGTTGAGGACGCTCGCCGCTTCCAGGCCGATCAGCCGCAGCGGGCCTGCCAGCCACAGCTCCGCCATGTTGCGCTGCGCGTAGCCGCTCTGCACGATGCCGCAGTGATAGATGACGACCAGCGGCAGCATGCTGACGATGCTCGTGGCGAAAGACTTGGACTCGTGGAAGTAGCCCGGGCCTTCGTCGTGCAGCTCGGGCGAGCGTTTCTTTGCCATGCGTCCTCGTTCAGCGCAGCAGCCCGGCCGCGAGCATCACGGCCCCGGCCGGCAGACAGTAGGCGGCGAACCAGTGCAACCGTCCCCGCTCGACGACGCGGAGCAGGAAGATCAGGCAGAGCGTCCCGACCACGGCCGCCACCAGCGTCCCGGCGGCCAGCGCGCCGACCTGGATGAGCGAATCCTTCCCGCCCGGCATGGCCAGCCCGCTGCGCAGTTCCTCCAGCAGCTCCAGCACCGCCGCGCCTGCCATCGCCGGCACGGCCAGAAGGAACGAGAACCGCCCGGCAGCCGCCCGGTCCACCCCCAGCCAGCAGCCCGTCACGATGGTGGCGCCGGAGCGGCTGATGCCCGGCAGCAAGGCGACCGCCTGCGCGATCCCCACGACGAACCCGCGTCCCACGCCCATGCGGTCGGCCTTCTTGGCGGGCGCCAGGCGCGACGACAAGAGGAAAAGGCCCGTTGCCATCAGGAACGCTCCGCAGGCAACTATGCTGCCGAATGCCCGCTCGACCTGATGGCGGAAGAGCAACCCGGCGAAGCCCGCAGGCACCGACCCGACCACGATGGCGGCCGCGGTCGGCAGACGCGGCGCCGCTTCCATGGCGGCGGCCCAGCCGAGGCCCTTCAGATAGACCCAGGAACCCACCAAGCCGTCGCGGGCAACCTCCCACAGCTCCCGCCGGAACACCAAGAGGATCGCCAGCAGCGTCCCGACGTGCAGGGCCACCTCGACCACAACGCCGGGCGACTTCACGTGCAGCAGGGCCTTCATGGCCGCCAGGTGCGCGGAGCTGCTGACGGGCAGGAACTCCGTGAGCCCCTGCACGAGGCCCAGCAGGACTGCGCCTATCGTGGTCATTGCGGAACCCGTGCGGCCCGACGGGGCCTTCTGGTGCCGGTATGCGCCAGGGCGGAGCCGTCTGCCGTTGGTCTGCGGACAGCTCCGCGCCAACGTGCCGGGGCGCTCACCCGCTACAGCGGCTTGGCGGCGGCCTCTTTCCCGAGCGCCTGTATCAGGCCCTTCAGCTTGGCCTCCACCGCCTTCTTACTGGCGCGCAGGTCCACCAGGTCGTCCAGCTCCTGGAAGAGCAGCTTCTCCTGGAGGAATTCCCGCTCCACTGTGCGCCCGGTCTGATCCATCTTCTGGCGCACGTCTCTGATCTGGGCGACGGCGGGGTCCTCGGCTGAGAGTTCCTTGATCTGCTGGTCCGCCTCTGCGGAGCGAGCCTTGATCTGCTCGATGCTCGGCAACTTGAGCGCCGGCCCTGCCTCTTTGAGCGACTTCAGAGCGGCTCCGAGCTTCGCCTCCAGGGCCACGGCCTGCTCGGTGCTCTGGACCGGGCCCGCGCTCTCCGCCAGGGCGGCCTGCGCCTGCTCGGACACCGCCCCTGCTCCTCCCGTGCCCGCGCTCTCGACCTCCTTGGTGAGGGCCACGACCTCGTCCTGCGCCGCCGTCACCGACTTCTGCAGATCGTCGCGGGTCCCCTGGACCTCTGTGCGTGTCTTCGCCAGGACGCTCGCGTACGCCGCCACGGCCTTGTCCGCCGCCTCGGGACTCAGTTCCCCGGCGGCAAGCTGCGCGGCCATCTTGGCCTTTGCGATCGCCAGACGGTTCAGGATCTCAAGCACTTCGGCGCGGCCCCCACGCGCCGCTCGCAGCTCGGCGACTTTCTTCTCCTGGTCCAGCAGGGAGAAGAAGGTCGGCTTGATCTGCGCCCAGGTGGTTTCCTGTCCGGCCGCCTGCCCGCCGGCCAGCGCTTCGAGTTCCGCGCGGAGCCGCTGCACCTCCCCCAAGTGCGCGGCCATCAGCGTGTGGGCCAGGTTCGCCTTGGCTTGGCGCGCCTGGAACTCGGCGTCCGAGCCGGGCGCCCAGCTCTGCACCACGAAGATCTCGGCTGACGGCGAGGCGGGAGTCCCGTCGGCCGCCCAGGGATAGGGCCGCTGGC
>Ga0315291_10012248_pt1 | contig 10408 bp, 10 predicted proteins | sample YL17G12_20_MG_FD_203070 | JGI IMG/M metagenome (GOLD analysis project Ga0315291, IMG submission 203070) | Sediment microbial communities from Yellowstone Lake, YNP, Wyoming, USA - YL17G12_20 | ecosystem: Environmental > Aquatic > Freshwater > Lake > Sediment | place: USA: Wyoming | collected... | reverse complement strand
AAATCGAGCTTGCTCAGAACAACTGAACAGTAACAAAAATGAGAAAAGAAAAACAATATAAACGTTTATATAGCGTACAATTCGAAATAATTTTTAATGACAGGACTGTCTGTGGGTGTGAAGAATAGAATTCTCGATACAATCGGTAAGAAACCGATGTCATTGAGCGAAGTATCTAGAGTTTTGAATGTCAGAAGGGATTTCGTTTCTGGTTATTTGGAAGCTATGCGGCATGAGGGGAAAGTGGAAGTTGTAGCTGTCGGCCGCTCGAAAGTTTACAGCCCGAAGGAAAATAAAATTGCGAAGTAAAAAATAAATTTACGAGGTAAAATCGAATGCATAATTTAGAAAAAAAGTTTGAAAAAGAATTTTTGGTAAAGATTTTGTTTTTGTCAATTGTTGCATTAGTATTTAGCGTCAGTTTTGCTTCTTCAGCATTCGCTGCCTTCAATGCAACTGCAGCAGTTTGGAACAATGCTTCTACTGATTTCAATAGAACTACTTTGACTGGACTGACAAGCGAGACTTTTTCATTCGGAGTAAATAACACAGGAAGTCCGGTTGCTTCTCCGAACGCAATTTTGGGAGTAAACATCACAAACGCAACTTCTGGCTCGAGCGGATATGTTGTCATTTATGTCAATGCTCCGGATGACTGGACCTGCACCATAACCGCAACGAACACATACTGCACGCACGCAACTGGAATAGCTGCAGGATCTTCGGCAATTTTCAACTTAACTGTTAAAACTCCCCTTGCTGGAAGCAATAATGCTAGCAGATGGGTCGTTAATCTGACAGATGATGCTGCAACTCCTGTAAGCAGCTTGTTTAATCTTTACACGCTAGCTCTGGGAACTGGAGATATAGGATTTGACATGAGAGATCAACTTGGTAATGTTCTATACAACGCAAATGCAACACTTTATTCCCCAAGCGGAGATCTGACTTTGTGTTCTGGCAATGCCACGCTGAGAGATGATGGAAGCGGAGTGAACGATACTTATGTCGACGGTCTTGTTCTTTTCAGAAGAGGAACTTGCGGAGTTAGCGCTCAAATATCAGCTTCTACAACAGGGACGTATTCCTCAAACTCTTCAAGCGTTGGATATGTAAATGTAACAGCTTCAGGCACTTCATACGACGCCTCTAAAATTAACGTCAACATACCTTTGCTTCCTTATACTTTCAAAATCACGACTCTTAACGACGAACTTAATTATGCAATTGCACAGAGCGCTTCTGACGGCGTTACAACATTTTCCTCAACAGGCGCTTCTGCTACTCCTGTCAACCTCACATTTGCAGGAAATTGGTACATTGCACTCACTGATGGTTCTTATATTATTCAATACTTCACCCCTGGTTTCATCAAACAGAATACTTCAAGCATGACAGCAAGCAGCAGCGGTCAGGTGAGCGTTGATTACACTCAGGCTGCGGGCGGCGAAAGTCTCGGATTGAAATATGCATTGCGTGTTATTGGCTTTGATGAAATCGGAAGAAACCTTTTGATGAATGGCAATGAAGTCACTGGAGTAGTTGTAAATGCAAGTCCGAAAAGCACATTTAGAGTTTTGAGATACAACGCTTCTGGTAATACAGTGATTAACGCGACATACATTGCTTTGAATGGCAGCGCCAACATTACGATAAAAAAAGCAGGATTTGTCAATGTGACTAACGCTTCAATTCTCGCTCCTCCCTCTGGTTATAACACACAAACAACTCTGCAGTTTGGAAACGGGACTCTTGGAAACGGAACTGTGCAAATGTGCGATGTATCAACGACATGCGCGGGAAATCTAACCTTCACAGTGAAAATACTTGCAAAGAATGAGTTTGGAAATACAATCACGGGTGCGAAAGTATGGATAAACACAACCAAAGATCAGGCTGGGTCAATCTATGCAGTAGATGGCGGAGCGAACGATACTGACGAACAAGCCAATGGAGTAATCTATTGGGCGCTGAGCACAAGTGGTGCAGGCACTGGAGCGGGATGGAAAATCAACGTCACTAGAGACGGCTATCTTGAATGGAACTCTACCGTTTTCACACTATCCAACGCAACTCAATTTTCAAACACTTCCTACAACAACTTCACACTTATCATGCAAACTTTCGACGAGTACCAAAATATACTCTACAGCCCAAGCGCGACTGCAAACGTAACTGATATTGGAAATGACACTACAAGCTGCCAGAAGAATTCGACGTTCACGAACTTGTGGGGTTGTCCATTCCAGGCAGGTCTAGATCCTTCTCCGACAATATATGTGAATACCTCAATGTCAAGCGGTCATATGAATTTCACAAGAGTTTACGCCCCAATTCCAGCAGCTTTCTATGCAACGCAATTCACAAACACATCATACAACAACTTCACCCTTCTTGTCACAACAAATGACGAATTCAACCAGAATATTTATGGAGCATCTGGAGTAAATGTAACTGGTGTGGAAACTGCTAGCGGCCTTGTCATTTGCGTTCAGAATACGACTAGAACGTACAGCTGGGGATGTCCACTGACAGCAGGGTCAAGCGCAACTGCTATTTTTGCAAATGTTTCCGGCACGAGCGGCTATCTCAACTATACAATTCAAAGCGCAACGCCAGCCGCTAACAACGGAATTCTAGGATCGCAAGGCAGCGCCACTTCTTACAACAAATTCACAGTTTTGCTTACTGGCCAGGACGAATTCGGATTGCCGATTTATGAATCAGCAACTACGAACATAACAAACGTGAGCACTAGCAGCATAAAATGCAACAAGAACGCAACGAACACATACAATTATGGATGCAGAATTGCTGGCGGAACAACTCCAATAGTTTACATCAATGTAACAAACTCAAGCGGATTTATGAATGCGACGAATGCATCAATCTTCACAGCTCCTGGCACGGCAGGCCCGCAGAATGTCATCTTCTCGAATAACAAATACACAGTTCTTCTCACGACACGTGACGAGTTCAACAATTTGATTTATTCACCAAACGGAGCCAACACAAACATAACTGACGTGATTTTCAATCATACAGCAGCAACTATTTACAGCTGTGCCAAGAATTCAACTAACACAAGCGTATGGGGTTGCCCTGTTCCAGTCAGTGTTCAAGCGTTCGGAAATAATGTTACTTTCAACGTTTCTGCAACAAGCGGCTATCTCAACTACACTTATTTCGGATACGGTTCTGCAGCAAGCACCGAGCCAAGCCTCCAAATCCTAAACGCTTCGCTCAACAGATTCTCTATAAGAATCACGACACGTGACGAGTTCAATAATTTAATCTACAGCTTTAGCGGCAGCATAACAAATGTTACAAAAGTTTATGGAAATGTTACAGAAGGCGTGCCTGTTTATTGCAACCAGAATGCAACAGATATTTCTGTCTGGGGATGCAGGTTCATGCCTGGGCTGACGAGCACGACTGTTTTTGTCAACACAAGCGGCAGTAGCGGTTATCTCAACTACAGCTTCAACGTGACTCCGGCAGCATTGACTGCAAACACCACACAGACATTGAACACCAGCTTCAACACATTCCGCGTCCTGCTGAGAACTGTGGATGAATTCGGTGTTGTAATTTACAACGCGACGGCCACAACATTCCTGCCAAACATAACTAACGTCTACATCTCAACCCCAACAACAATTAATTGTGTGCAGAACGTGACGGGTGGTAGTTATTGGGGATGTCCGTTCAACGTGAGCAATCCGAAAATATTTGTCAACGCCAGCAGCACGAGCGGTTTCTTGAACGGAACAAACGCAACTGTTTTCACCACTCCGTTAACCTCGGACACTCAGGCAAGTGTGACTTCAAACAACAAATACTCAGTTCTCGTTTATACGACCAACAACTTCGGACTTCCTCTAACAGGAACAAGCAATGTTACTCGTGTTCATTACAATCCAGGCTCGGTCCGTGTTAACTGCACGCAAAATGTTACAAATACAGCTTATTGGGGATGCAGAGCAAACGTTACGACAGACCAAGCCACTCTGTTTGTAAACATGTCAACATCTAGCGGCTACCTGAACTATAGCAGTTTGATTTTCGACAATTATGCTGCAAACATTCAGAACTTAACAACAACAATGATACAATATGGAGTTAACGTCACTACTACAGACCAACTTGGCAACATGCTTACAAATGTTTTTGGTGTTGTTGCTTACGGAACAGCCGGGGAAAGTCCAGAAGCGTATCTTCTCTGTGACAAGAATGCAACCAACACGAGCGTATGGGGATGCGCGATTCCGAACGCGACAACTAGAACAGCTGTTGTCAATGTTTCGATGTTCGGCTACGTTAACAGCTCGACCACTGGAGTACTAGTTCCTCAGGGTGACCTAGCGCCAACCGCAGTTGTTTCAGCCAATCAGTTCACTCTTCGAGTTGGTCTGAAGGACGGAACTGTTGATCCTCAGCAAAACATGAACGCAACTGTGAACGTTTTGAGAGACGCTAATACAAGAACATTGTTTTCATACACATCATACAACGACACGAATGGAATTTATTACTTCCCTGTTAACGCCACCAACAGCAGTGCAATAAACGTAACTGTAACGAAGGTCGGTTACCAGTCTCAGTCTGTGAAAGACAACAGGGTGATATCTGCCGCAGCTCAACAGAAATTCAACATCACGCTAACACAAGTCAATTCATCTGACTTGACAGGTCCGTCAATTTCAGTCACAACTCCAAGCAACACAAGCAACGCCTCGAGCACGACTCCGACAATAACTTTCATTGTTACTGACGATAATCAGATTGACTTGAGCAGCATTTCTGTTTCAGGAGTAAGCGGATTTAGCGCTGCGCAGAACTGCACTGGCAACATCCAGAGATACACGTGCTCATTCGCAACAACAGCTCTTACAGATGGAACGAACTACACAGTCACTTTCAACGCCCGTGACGCGTCCGGAAATACTGCAACTCAGCAAACTCTCTACTTTGGATATTCATCCAACACAATTATAATAACCACTCTTATCTCGTCAACATCTAGCGGAGTTGCTGACAACACTTACACGGATGGTTTGTCGTTCAAGTTCAACATCACACTCGGAACGAGTGGGAATGCAACAAGATTCAGGATGAATGACTGGTGCTTGGTAGGAAGCGACTGCAGCGGAAACAACAAGATAGCTGTGAGCGGAAATGTCATAATGAACTACACAACACTCAACGGAACGACTATGATGTACAATGTCAAGAATGCTTACAACGAGACGGAAGCAGTTACTCCATTGTTTGATATTGATGCGACGAGTGGAATTCAAGGTAACGTTACAATATATGTGAAAATCCCGACAGGAACGAACTCAGGTTCGTACTCTACAACTTTTGCTGCCGGACTGTATAGCGTAGCTACGACAGGAGGTTAGGGCTCATGAGACTGAGTCTTGAGTCTTTCCTGAATCCTTCTTTAACTTTTTCAAAAAGATTTTCATTTTCACTTTCATTAATTGTTTTTCTTTTACTTGGAATGCTTGTTTCATCATTCTTTCTTCCCTCTTTAATTTTTGCAGCTCCGATTTCTGAAACAGGAAACCAAAGTCTGACTACTGGCGGAGGAATGAATGCAAGCGTGGGAACGAACGGAACGGTGACAACAACAACCACAACAACAACTTCTGCAGGACCTGGTGGAGGAAGTTCAGGAACTGGTGGAACTGGCGGCGCGGCAATTGGTGCTGCGACAACAACCACAACAACAGCTGCTCCTGTAGTTGAAACAAAAAAAATCACAAGCGTTGCAGCAGGAAGTTCTTATTTGTTGAACGTGACGAAGTCGAGTGACCTGAAAGTTGATCAGATAGAAATCGATGTGAAGAATGCTGCTGCAAATGTCCAAGTGCAGATAAAAGAAAGTTCTGCGCCTGCCGGAAATTTTGCAATATCTTCTGCCCTCGGACTGGCATACAAATATCTTGAAATAACAAAGACAAACATCACTGACAGCGACATCTCAGGCGTGACGATAAAATTCAAAGTTGAAAAAAGCTGGCTCACTGCGAACGGAATTGACGTAAACACAATAAAGCTGAAGAGATTAGTCGGAAGCACATGGACCGATTTGCCTACAACATTGTTGACCCAGGATACAACATATTATTATTTTGAGGCAGCCTCTCCCGGACTTTCACTCTTTGCAATAACAGGACAAAAAATTATTCAAACAACTACGACGACGACACGAACGACCACAACCACGCCAACAATCCCTTCAGTTCCTTCTAGCTACACTTACATTTTCATAACAATCATCGCAGCAGTGATAATAATTTTTGCTGTGTGGAAATTTTATTTCAAAAAAACAAAGCAAACGCAATAAATTTACTGTAAATTTATTCTAAATCCTAATTTTCTATTAATAGATACATTTTTAAGGTCTGAAAGAACCTAATAATAAATAAGCAGATAAGCGGGTAAATCTGGTAGGTCATACAGTAAACGTCGTAAGACTTAAAGCCGAAAGGCTCTCTGTAGACTGCGTGCGGCAAGCTCTGATAGTCAACCTAGACTTTCGAGACGAAGTGGGCCCTCCCTAGGAGAGATATCGTCTCCAAAGTTCGCTGAGCTGTTCATCTTGTCGTGCTTGGGGAATCTATAAGCAGGCATTAGGTTGAGAAAACAAGGAATGAACTGCGATTGGATTATCCCTGCCGAGCCCAAAATTTAGATGAAGCTAATTCTTCTTTTTATTTTTATTTTTATTACAAAATTTTTTATTACAAAAGTTTTTTTTACGACGATTGCTCGTTTCCTGCTCTTTGTTGTTTTGAGGAAGACAACCTACGGTTTTCTTGAAACTTTCCCTTCTGCCAAAATAAATTATTAACTAAGAAGTCACAATGGATTTGAACCCATTGAAATAAAAACTGCATTTCTCTTTTCAATCTCTTCCTTTGACATTCACTTTACAATTTTCTTATTTCATCCAACTTCTTGTTCATTTTACTTCTGAAAACAAAACCGGCCACGATTCCAACAGCTATCAAAAAAGATATCAGATATGTGAAAAATCCAAAAGTTATTTTTTCAGTAAGAAAAGAAAGTATTGCAGTAAACGTAGAAGTTGCAGCAAAAACCATAGAGATATTGAAGTATGTCAAATATCTTTGATGTTCGATATCAAGAATATTCTTCTGGATGTTGTAGTTAACTTTCTGCTTTGTATACGCCATACAGACCAACAAGTGTAAGAACAAGGCCGAGCCAAGAAACCTGTGTCATATTATTAGGAAAATTTGCAAATCCTGATGAGTTTGACAGTGAGATTATCGCTCCGAAAACTATTCCCATCAAGGACCAAAATTCATAACTTTTCCAATTAAACTTCCAAGTAATTGCCATAATTGTTTTATCATATTTCTGCTTTATATATCTTTTTTACCACTGCGAGTGGTGCTATTTCTTTTTAGAAAAAAATAAAAAATCATTCCCACATCTTCTTGTGCTCGTCCATCATGCATCTGTCCATGACGATCATCAGCCCGTACTTGCGCGCGACGTCCGCCGCTTCTTTACTAACAATCCCCTTCTGCAGCCACACTCCCCTCATCTTTCCGAAACGGACTTTCAGATCAACAGCCTGCTTCACAATCTCACTTGCTTCTTCACTCGGCCTGAAAACATTCACAACCTCAATCATCTTTGCAAACGGATCCGGTATGCTTGTCAGTCTTGGATAAGCTTTCTCCCCTAAAATTTCTTGAGCCTTCGGATTGATCGGGACAATCTTATAACCCCTGCTCTGCATGTACTTTGGCACATAATGCGCTGGCTTGCGTGGGTCTCGACTGCAACCAACGACAGCAACAACTTTATAACGATTCAAAATAATTTTCATCTCTTCCTCTTCCTTCATGTTGTGCACGTCGATTTCTCCAACAACGCCTCTCATTTTTTCACCACCTTTTTTCTTTTTTTATTTCACAAACTTTCTTATTCTGTTTTTATTTTCTATAAATATTATCATGATGGTTATAATCTTCTAGTTTTACAACTTTATTCTTTTCATCAATGGAATAAACAAGAACAAAACTTCCAAAATGAACTCTTCTGAATCCTTTCATTATGTTGCTGAGAGGTTTGAATTTATGAGGATTCTCAACTATTTCCTCAAGTTTTTTTGTTATCACCTCAAGCCGTTTTGGATTTTTCTTAGATAATTTCTTAAATATCGAATCTATTTTTGGACTGTTAATGATTTCAAACATTTATTTCAAACCATATCGTTTTTTGAAATCTTTTATAGACCCTACTTTTATGTGTCTTCCTTTTTGAATTTTTCTCAATTTCTCAATATATTCAGGTCTAACTTCTGGTTCTAATTTAACAAATCTTTTGAACTCTTTTGCCAGGACATTGATAGCTTGAGATTTATCTTTTAGATTATATTCCGCCTTGAGATGATTCAAAATCTTATTAGTTTCTTTTTCAATATCTACTATTGCCTTTACCATGTTAACACCATATTAATATGACATTAATACGACTATATAAGTTTTATTTTATTATAATTTCTTCACTTTGATTTGGAGGAAATTCCTCTTGATTATGTATATTTCCTTGAAGAATTTTTAATATCTGCAATTCACTAAGTGACAACTAAGTGACAAGCTCTCCCTTACCAAAAGGAATTATATTTTTTATCTCGCTTAATTCTATCGCTTCCGTGCTCGCGTATATTTCCGGGATGACTTTCTGCAACAGCAACTTCTTTATCTCTGCAGCAAGCTCTTCCGCACTTCTTTCCCCAGGCACGAGTGTTGTCATGAATTGTGTCTGTCTTCGCACGGCAGTTGGCGGACCGAAAATCAATTTTGCTGCAAATCCTCCCTGCTCAGTCCTATCTTCCTTCACTCCAATGCTCAAGCGCGGCTCGATCTTCTCCAAAAATTTTCTCTCTCCTTCAAACTTTATTTCGCTCAGCTTGCTTCCTACCTTGCTGACCAATGAGACTTGTTCCGGCTTTACGTAAAAAACGGAAAACTTTTTCTTCTCGATCTTGTCGCGCCACGCTGAAGAATATGATGCGACTAAAACGGCCGCTTCGTAGACTGCCTCTGCTGATAATTGTTGTTGCAAATCATTTTTCACGACTGCGATCGGCGCGTCGGGAATTTCTGCATGTAGCACAAGGTCAGCTGGCTTTGTGTATCTTTTCAAAATTGTCTCATTGTTCCTCTGAGATTTGCCTGCGACGACGAGCGTGTTGTTGAGAGAATGAAACCAACGGTATCTCTCGAACCATTTCTTGCTCTGTTTCTTTGGCTTTGGTGTTGAAGAAGCCTGATTGTCAGAAGTCTGCATGAAATTATTTTGTTTGCTAAAGAATTAACGTTTGAAAAGATTAAGGTTTAAAATTAAGGTTTAAACTTTAAACTTCCTCGCGGTCAAATAAAGATAATGACGGTGCGATAAGATGACGAAAGATGTAAGATGATAAGATGACGAAAAAAATTATCAAGGGAATTATTTTTGACAACGGAGGAGTAAGAGAGTCGGACACTGAAAAGGTCATGTGCAGAAAGTTTGCGCAAGTGCTTGGCAAGAGCAAGAGCTACGCTTCTGTCAAGAAAGTTTTTACAGCACTTGATCACGATTTTCAGGTAAGAAAAATTGACAACAGGGAGTTTTGTGAAATACTTGCAAAGAAGCTAAAAACAGATGTGCCGGTAGAAAAACTGGAGAATGTGCTGCTTGATGTTTATGTAAAGAATTCAAAATTTTTCCAGGACGTCGATGAAATTGTTGCGAGACTGAGGAAAGCTGGATACAAGCTGGCGATCCTGTCAAACATAGAGCCGAATCTTGCAGAGTTCAACAAACGCAGAAAACTATACGACGGATTTGATGTTGTTGTTCTTTCATGCGACGTCAGACTGAGGAAGCCCGACCCGAAAATTTTCAGACTTGTGCTGAAGAGACTTTCGCTTAAGGCGGAGGAATGCTTTTTCGTCGATGACAAGATTGAGCACGTGAAGGCTGCAAAAAAACTTGGAATTCATTCGATTCTTTTCAAAAATTCCCCGCAGCTTGAAAGGGAATTGCGAAAACTTGATGTCAAGTTCTGACCGGCAACGATAGGAAACTATCAAGTATTTATAATTTTCTAACAATTATTTTTCTATGCCAGAGACGTATTTTGAAAAATCAAACAAAAAACGTTACGCACTTTCAAAAAGGCTTGTTTCACAATCTCTATCAAGTTTAAATGAAGTATTAGACGCAGCATTGCAATTAGCACAACATGAAGCGAATGCATATCATGGACATTTATATGCCGAATTGTATGCTGCATATGGAAAAACTCCTGCTCAAGTTTATAAAAAAATTATGATAGATCGAGTTGCCCCCCTGAAGAACATTTTATCTGCTT
>Ga0315291_10012240_pt1 | contig 10411 bp, 10 predicted proteins | sample YL17G12_20_MG_FD_203070 | JGI IMG/M metagenome (GOLD analysis project Ga0315291, IMG submission 203070) | Sediment microbial communities from Yellowstone Lake, YNP, Wyoming, USA - YL17G12_20 | ecosystem: Environmental > Aquatic > Freshwater > Lake > Sediment | place: USA: Wyoming | collected... | reverse complement strand
ATGAAGATCAGCCCTGTACCGGCGGCCGACACCGAGCCTTCATCCCCAGTCGAAGGTGATCGTCGACGAGGTCGAGCACATGATCGTCGATCTTGCCTCCTCTGAGGAGTACGCCCAAGACGGCTATCGGATGATTCAGGCGGTCACTTCGCGGCGGCTCGGGCGGGCAGTGAACGCCAAGCGTGTGCTGTGGGTGATGCGAAAGCATGGCCTGATCCAGCGCCGGCGGGTGGAGCCCCGCCCGAAGCGGCCCGGCTACTTCGTGGTCCGCCGACCCGATGAGCTCTGGCACACCGCCCGAACCGCGCCAGTGAGTAGCCAACGCCACCGACCCGACGCCCTGGGCGGCCTCCTCCACGAGTGTGGGACGGTCGCGGCGTGGAGAATCGAGCTTTCTGTACCCTTCAGGGGAAGTACTCCCGACATGCGACCGGAGAACAGGAGGTCATTCGTGACCACGCTGAGGGACCGTAAGGATGTCGAGGACTTCCTCATGGGAGCGAACTTCATGTCCGCGTCCGGAGGAGGAGATCCGGCTATCGAGCGAGGACTGCTCTACGAGGACCTCGACCAGGGCCTGGAACTCGGATGGAACCCCCTGGACGAGACGTCCGATGCCCTCTTCTGCACCGCCTGTTTCTCAGGGTCAATCGCTCCGGAAGCCTTCGAGGAACCTCCCGAAGCCAAGGTTCTCGCCCCGGCGGGGAAACTGCACCGCCCCTTGGTAGAAGCGGTGCTTGAGCTGCAGAACTACCTGGGGAAACCCATCGGAGGGCTGGTCTCGATCGAGATCGGAGCCAGCAACACGGGGTCGATCCTGGACGTCGCTGCCAATCTCCGGTTGCCCCTCGTGGACGGAGACTACGCGGGCCGGGCCATCCCTGAGCTGCATGCCACGGTACTCCACCTCTTTGGCGTCGATGTCTTGCCTCAGGCGCTCGTGGATGAGTACGGGAACCGACTGATCATGCGGGCGGCCGTGTCGGACGCATTCAACGAGCGGCTAGGGAAGTTCCTTGCCCTAGCCTCGTTCGGTTCCATCTGTGTTGCCTTGGCGGCTCTCCCCGCGAAGGAGGTGGCCTCGATCTACGTGCCGGGCACTCTCACCGAGTGTCTCGAATTGGGCCGGGCGATCCGCCTTGCGCGCGAAGAGGATGTGGACCCGGTGGGAGCGGCCGCCGAAGCGATCGGAGGATGGGCGCTCTTCCGAGGAACCATCGCACGGCGAGAGTGGACAAATACCGGCTACATGGAGGGCACGGAGGAGATCGCCGGCGAGGGTGAGTTCGCCGGCCGATCGCTCAGGATCTGGTTCAAGAACGAGAACCACGTCACCTGGCTCGATGAACGGCCGTACGTTTGCAGTCCCGACCTCATCGAGGTCTGCGATGCGGAAACGGCCGAGCCTCTGGTCAATACCTTCCTAAAGGAGGGCGATCGAGTCGCGGTTGTGGGCGGTCGGCGACGTGACGCGTATGACTCGGAGGCTGGCTTGGCCGCACTCGGACCACGCCACTTCGGATGGGACCTAGACTTCACTCCCATCGAAACCCTGGTGGCCGCAGGCGACTAGGAGCTGCCAGCAGTAGTCCGGTTCGCGCGTCCCGAGCGCGCCATAGACACACGCGCCGTCTGGCGGGTCAGCTCGCCTGAGGGCTCAGATCATACACGAACACCACGTTGGGATACGCTGGGTTCACAGTGAAACCCCCCACAGACTTCAACAGGGCGTACTCGTAGTTCAGGTCGAAGAGGGTCAACACCGCCGCATCATGCAGCACGATGAGCTGCATCTCCCGGTACATCTCGATGGCCTTCGCACGGTCCGTCGCGCTTATCGACTCCACCTGGTCGATCAAGGCATCTAGGCGGGGGTTCGAGTAGTAGGACAGGTTGTAGAAGGGCCTTGGCTCCGAGTGGAACATGCTGATGAACCAGGAGTACGGGTCCGCGTAGTCCGGCCACCAGTACTCGACGAAGATGTCTTGTCGCTGTGACGGGTCAGAGGACTTTGCCCTGGCCCACTGGCTCGGCCACTGCAGTCCCTGCAGGTCCACCGTCACGCCCAACTTGGCGAGGTTCGACTTGATGAGGGTCGCCACTATCTCCTCGTTGGACTCGCCCTGTGCATAGGTGAGGCTCAAGTTCAGGGGCTTGCCGCCCGGGCCGTATCCGGCTTGCTGCAGGAGTTCCTGCGCCTTCTGCGGGTCATACGTGTAGTTGGGCAGATCATCGAAGTGGCCCCAAAGACCCGGGGGGACGACTCCACTGGAGAGCGCTGCCGCGCCTCTCAGCGCCGCAACGATGCCGGGGTAGTCGATCGCGTAGGCCACCGCCTGGCGTACCGCAAGACTCGAAAGCGGTCCGGTTTGGGTGTTCATCTGACCGAAGAGGTTCTGCCAACCGGGAGAGCTGACCAACTGGACGTTGGGATCGTCCTTGAACGACCCCCACAATGAGGGGTTCATCTGCTGGACGAAGCTCACTTGCCCCGCTCGCAGTAGTTGGGCGGCAGTTGTGCTCGAGGGAACGACGCGGAAGACCACGCGACTGTAGTGCGCACCGCTCCAACCCGCCCAGTACTTGGGGAAGGCCGTGAGCACGACCTCGATCTCCTGGCCCTTGTTCCAGCGCTCGACCGTGTACGGGCCGGTCCCACTGTCATGCGGCGTGTTGAACCACTTCGCCAGGTCCTCACCGCCAGCTGCTTTGGTGTCGAAGATGTACGCCGCGTAGTCGGCAGAGGCGATGAGGTCGAGAGGCGCCGGGTACTTGAGATGAAAGACGAGCGAGGAGCTGTCTGGCGTGTCGATGCTGTGGACGGCATCCCAGATGTAGGCAGCACCCTGGCCGAGCTTGATCGTGCGCTCGATCGCCGCCGCGGCCGCCTGTGCCGTCATGAGCCGACCGGTGTGGAAGTACACGTCCGGGCGAAGCTTGAAGGTCCAGACCGTGGCATCGGATGACGGGGCCCAACTGGTCGCAAGAAGAGGCTCGGCTTGCTTCGTCGCCGGGTTGTACCGGGTCAGGGTCTCGTACACGTTACTCATCGCGATGATGTCGTTGGAGTAGTCGGACGATGGGTCCCATCCGTCGTCCATCACTTGCGACCACGTGTCGTACGTGAAGGTCTGCGAGGCGCTCACAGATTGGTTCCCTTGCGGAGATGATCCCTTGCATGCAGCGAGGAGCAGACCGAAAGCCACCGCCACAACGGCGAACCGACTGCGACGCAAACCGATAGCGCCCACTGGTACCTCCCTAGCGACAGACTGACCTTGGGTGCTGTCAGCCTAACCGAAATGTCTGAGATACGTTCCATCCTTCAGCGGCAACTTCCTCGCCAAACGGGAACGCAACGGCGAAGGAGGGGAGTTGCTCTGGATCGTCGGGTCGGCCTCGCGTTCGTCGGCCCGGACGAGGTCCTCGGCCGGAATCTGGGGGTTCCCGAGCGGCGGTCTGCGGCGGGTGACTTACTTGGTATCCTCCGCGCCGGGATCGGCGGAGCGGGAGCACATAATCGAGGAGCTGTGTGCGCAGGCACGCGATGATAGGCCCGCTCCGGGGCCTCCAGAACGGGAGGAGGGGATGGGAGGGTTCCGTGTCCGAGGACCATCCCTGCCGACAGTGCTTCGAGAGAACCCCACCCATCCGGACGTGACGTTCGTGTACGACCTGGCGCCAGCAGCGTGACCAGATACGTCCTGCGACGAATCGCGCTCGCCATCCTCGTGGTGGCCGGGGTGGTCGTGCTGACATTCGTGATCGCTCGGATGGTGCCGGGCGATCCGGCGGCCTCGTGGGCCGGCCCGCACGCATCGGCCGAGCAAATCGCCCGCGTCCGACACCAGCTCGGCCTCGACCGGCCGCTACCGGAACAGATCGTCACCTATTTCACCGGGCTCGTGCGGGGGAATTGGGGGATCTCGATCCACACGCGCCAGCCCGTGCTGCAAGACATCACGGCTCGCGCGCCGATCTCGATCGAGGTCGTTACGGCGGCCATACTGCTCGCTTTCCTCTTCGGGGTCCCACTCGGGCTGATCTCGGCGCGCTGGGCCGGGAAGCTCCCCGACGGGGCGATTCGGGTCGGTGCGGTCCTGTCGGTGTCGATGCCCGCGTTCTGGCTCGCCCTGATCCTCCAGCTCGTGTTCTTCCAGCGGCTCCACCTGCTGCCTGTGGCCGGCCAGTACGACCCGAACCTCGACTACACAAGCCCGCTTGCCCAGTACACGCGGATGCCGGTGGTAGACGCGCTGATCACCGGGAACTGGATCGTGCTCTGGAGTGCCCTCCGCCACCTGGTCCTCCCCGCGGTCGTGATTGCCTCCTACCCGCTCGGCGTGTTCACGCGGATGGTGCGAGCATCGGTCCTCGACACCGTCAGCGAGGACCACGTGCGAGCCGTCCGGGCCCTAGGGTTCTCCGAGCGCCTGGTCTACTCGCGGTTCGCGCTTCGATCGGCCTGGGTGCCGATCGTTTCGGTGACGGCGCTCGTATTCGCCTACTCCCTGGCCAACACCTTCCTCGTGGAGGCGATCTTCGACTGGCCGGGACTCGGAAGCTACGCGGCTGACTCGATCACTTCGCTCGACACGCCGGCGATCATCGGGGTCACGTTGTTCATCGCCCTCGTCTACGTGATCGCCAACGTGATCGTCGACCTTGTGCAGGCCTATCTGGACCCGAGGATCCGCCTGACATGATCGAGCGACCGCTCCCCGTTCCCGTCGCTGCCCGGTCACGGATCGCGGGCTACCTGCGCACGAACCCACTGCTGGTAGTCGGGACGGTGTTGTCGCTGCTCATCGTGCTGGTCGCCGTATTCGCACCGCTGATCGCGCCGTACCCGGGCGACGCCGGGAGCGCAACCCACCCCCTGCACACGCTGACGCCCCCGTCGGCCCAACACTGGTTCGGCACCGACCAGCTCGGCCGCGATGTGTTCAGCCGCGTCGTGTACGGCGCCAGGGTGTCACCGGTGATCGCCATCTTCGTGCTGCTGCTCGCCTGCGTCGTCGGCATCCCGCTCGGCGTGTCCGCGGGGTACTTCGGCGGCGTGATCGACGACGTGATCATGCGGATCACCGACGTCTTCCTCGCGTTCCCGGCGTTGCTCCTGGCTCTGGCGATCGCGGCGGTCCTGCCCTCCTCGATAACGACCGTCACGTTCGCGATCACCGTCACCTGGTGGCCGTGGTACACGCGCCTCGTCCGGGGCCAGGCCGCCTCGGTCGCCAGCAGGCCGTTCGTGGAGGGGGCGAAGGCCTCAGGCATATCGAGCGCGCGAATCGTGTTCCGTCACGTGCTCCCAAACTCGATCACGCCGCTGATCGTGCAGGTCTCTCTCGACGTCTCGTCCGTAATCCTCACGGTCTCGGCCTTGTCCTTCCTCGGACTCGGCGCGCAGGACCCGACGCCGGACTGGGGGCTCATGGTGAACCAGGGTCAGCAGTACTTCACGACCGAGTGGTGGTTGGTGACGTTCCCGGGCCTCGCGATCCTGGTGACGGCCGTGGCCTTCAATCTCCTCGGGGACGCCCTGCGGGACGTTCTCGACCCCCGGAGGCTACCGAGCCGATGAGCACCACGAACTCAACGGCCGAGAAGGCGCATGCGCCGGAACCGAGGCTCGCCATCAAGGACCTGCGCGTCGCCTTCGGCCCTCTCGTCGTGTCGCAGATCTCCGAACTCTCGCTCGCGCCCGCTGAGATCGTGGGGCTCGCGGGCGAGAGCGGTTCAGGGAAATCCATGACCGCGACCGCGATCCTCGGCCTCGCCGGGACCGTCGGGGCGAAGGTCGAAGGCAGCATCACTCTCGACGGCCTCGAACTCGTGGGGCTCGCGGAGTCCAAGCTCCGCGACCTCCGAGGCCGCCGAATCGCGATGATCTTCCAGAGCCCCGTGGGTTCGTTCAACCCGCTGTTCCGCGTGGGCGACATCTTCGTGCGAGCGCTTCGGCTGCACGGGGCGAGGTCCAACGCCGAGGCGAAGGAACGCGCGAGCGAGGCCCTACGGGAGGTGCTCCTGTCCCCCGATCTCCTCGAGCGGTATCCGCACCAGCTCTCGGGCGGGCAGGCACAGCGGGTCGCGATCGCGCAAGCTCTCGCGCTTCGGTCCGAGATCCTCCTCGCTGATGAGCCCACAAGCGCTCTCGACGTCACGGTGCAGGCTGAGATACTGGACTTGCTGCGGCGGCTCCGCGCGGAGACTGGTATCAGCGTGCTGTTCATCAGCCACGATCTCGCCGTGATCGCCGAGCTCTGCGACCGCATCGCCGTGATGAAGAGCGGTGTCATCGTCGAGCAGGGCTTTGCCCGCACTGTCCTGACGGACCCGCAGGATCCCTACACGCAAGAACTGGTGGCCGCGGTGCCCCACGTAGGCGGTGGGACGGTGACTGGGTGAGCGCCCTGCTCGAGGTCAGTGACCTCCACGTGCGATTCGGACCGGTCCGCGCTGTGGACGGCGTCACCTTCGACCTGCCCGCGGGACCCTTCGGGCTCGGTCTCGTCGGTGAGAGTGGCTCGGGGAAGACCACGATCGGCCGTGCCGTGCTTCGCCTGAACCCGATCGAGCAAGGCACGATTCACCTGGACGGTCGCGACGTGACGAAAGCGCGCGGCCGAGCCCTGAAGGACTACCGACGCTCGGTGCAGATCGTGTTCCAGGATCCCGACGGCACGCTGGACCCGCGCATGCACATCGGTCCGGCACTCGCCGAGACCTTGCGGGCACACGGAGTGACCGAGCGGTCGGAGGTGAAGAGCCGCGTGCGGCAGCTCCTCGGCGAGGTCGGGCTCGACTTGGAACATGAGCGCCGCTACCCTCACCAGCTCTCCGGAGGGCAGCGACAGCGCGTGGCGATTGCCCGAGCCCTTTCGGTCCAGCCGCGCGTGCTCGTCCTCGACGAGCCCACAAGTGCCCTCGACGTCACGGTGCAGGCGCGGATCCTTCGGTTGATCGGCCGCCTACGGCAGGAAAGGAGCCTCGCGTACCTCCTGATTTCCCACAACCTCGCCGTGGTCGACCAGCTCTGCGAGGAGACAGCGGTCATGTACCTTGGCAAGATCGTGGAGCGAGGCCCCACGTCGGTGCTGCTCCCGAGACCCGCGCACCCATACACGGTGGCCCTGCGCTCGGCGGTGCCCGAAATCAACCCGACGACCAAGCGGGAGATAGTCCTCGTTGCGGCGAGCCCGCCGGACCCGGCCAAACCCCCGCCCGGCTGCTCGTTCCACCCGCGGTGCCCGATGGCAGTTAGTCGGTGCCGGACCACGCCACCGCAGCTCCGGGAAATCGCACCTGGGCGGACCGTAGCCTGCCATCGGGCCGAGGAGGCCTACGGCGAGGAGCCTGCTCCTTCGGCTTGACCCAGCCTTTGACGATGAGGGCTTGTCACTCTGGGGTGCGCGCGCGACCGACGGTTGCCTCGACCGTGTGTCGTTCGTCCGTTCGCCAGGCTGCCAGAAGACGACAGGTGACGCTCTGGCCCTTGGTCAAACGAAGGGCTCAAGTGCCGAACGCAGGCGACTGCTAGCATCGAAGAACCAGTCGATGTAGGCGTCGTGCTCATCCGTCTCGGCTGCGTCGCCACTTCCATAGACTGCGATGCGACAGGCCCGCTTCCCTGGCAGTTCCTCCCAGGACAGCGGTTCGACGAAGGCGGCTTCGATCTCCGTCTTGTGCGCGGCGAAGCTCTGCAGACGAGTCAGGTTCTCCTCGCTGTCGCCCGTGTCGATGTAGAGCTCGGCTCGCGTCTTTCCCCCCCATGGCGAAGTTCACCCCGTAGACGCAGCCCTTGATTGGGCACTTCATCGTCATCCAGTTGCCACTTGACGCCACCTTCGCGTTCGTCCACCCGGGATGTTCGATATGTACACGCTCGATCAACCGGGCCCAGAAGGCTCGGTACGCGGCCGCCTTGCTGCTGCCCTCGCTGGTGGCCTTGGCAGCAGTGGAAATCACTGCGTGCCACTCGTTCGGCTGGGCCCGGAGCTTGAACAGCGGCGCCGGAAGAGAATCGCCGATCTTCACGGCTCCGATCTCGATGCCGAAGAACCTAACGTCACCCTTGGCGAGATCATTCAGCCAATCGAGGGCCTGACGGTGCTCCTCCCTGAAGTCCGTCGCCATCCAGACGACGGTGGCAGCTTCGGTCCCGGCCGCGTACGTGAGAAGCTGGCCAAGGTGCCCGTGATCGGTCGAGGTGAGCTGGTTCTCGACAATGAGCACGCAGTCATTGGTTTGATCCCGCCCGATTAGGTCGAGCCAGAATCCACCGACCGGGTACTCGGCAGCTTGAAGCTCCAGGTCTATCCCGAGCACATCCGCAAGGTGGGTCGCGTTCTCCAGGAGCCAGGATGTGAAGTCGCGCGCCTCGTGTGGCCACACGGCTCGCGCATCAAGGGGAGTGAGCTCGCCGAGGGTGGGCAACGCAACCACCCCCTGAAGTGGTCGGACAGACACTCGGAGTCGAACGCCCGACACTCCTCTATTGGAGACTACGGCCTTCGGAAGCTGCGCGCAAAGCCCATCTGGCCCGTGTGCCGCCGCTGGTCATGCGTTTCAGGCGTGTGGTCCGCCGTGAAGATGATCCCTCAGGGAATCAGCGACTGGAAGCAAGGAGACTCCGGTGTAGAGAGCGCTCCGCGAGCGAGCAGGTGGGTGACGAGTGCTTGTTGGAGGCGCCGTGCGGCTGCCAACGGTCCTCGATGAGACGTACCCCCCACTGTCGGTCTCGCGGGATATCCTCTGGTCTGCGAGCGGACCAAGGAGACTCGCTCGTGTCTGGCCCAGTGCCTGGCGAGCGCGTGACCTGCAGCCTTTTCCCTCAGGTAGTCGTGCCAGAACCGTTCACCGGGCTCGTAGCCTCTGGCCTTGTACTCGGCCTCCTGGTCCTGGATGTAGAGCAGCACGGTCTCCGGCTCCGCCGCGGCGAACGCTCGGGCCAGCTTCTCGGCACCTTCATACGGCAAATGCAGGGTCCCGAACCGGTCGACGAAGGCGGCGGGGTGAAGACCGGTGACCGGCTCGGTCAGTCCCGCGCGCTCGGCGACCCGCTGGACCGATTCGAGGTCCATGCAGAGCATGCCGTGGCTCATCAGCCCCGCAGCCGGGTCGCCGGTTGAGAACAGGACGGTCTCGGTCGCGTCTGCTCTTGCCCGATCTACTTCCTTTGCCGACGCCTGCTCGGCACGCCGGAGACGTTCCTCGTCCCGGAGAAACCCCTTGCGCTCTTCCCAGGCCACGATGATCTGACGGGTCTTGACGTACTCCTCAAGTCCAGGCGTCTCGCCCCCTTGGTGTTGGACCTTGATGTGTCCCTTGCGGCCGACCTTCTCGGTCACCTTCACTTCGACAAGGGGCTCGCCGACGCCGACCTTCATCCGCATCCCATACCTGTGACCGACCAAGATCTCGGAGCCTTGCATCCGAGCCTCTCCTATAGGAGCGAGACCGCGAGGCGAAGGGTGGGCTCCACGACCTCAAGCAGATAGGGGGCGTCGCGATAGCCCCAACTGGGCTTGCCTCGCGCAGAAGGATGGGAGAAGCGACAGACGAGCGGGTCAGCCCCTTGAAGATTGGCTCTGGCAAGATGCGGCGTGATCTCCTCCATCAGGCCGAGCACCGGTGCGATCCAATCCTGGACACCTTCACCTTGGAGCACCAGCAGGGTCGGCTCGAGGATCGCGAGCGTTGCCGCGAAGTGCTTCAGGCAGTTTCGCTTCATAACCTTGGTGGCACGGCCTTCTGCACGACCCGGGCGATGCGCGCCGCACAAGAGCACGTTCACGAGTGCGAAGGCATCGAAGACGTGGAAACGGTCGTCCTCGTTGGTCTCGACGAATTCGTCTTCCCAGTCGGTGCCAAGACCCTTGTCGAAGATCAGGCGAAGGGCCGAGGTGGTACCGCGCATGTGGAGGCTGCGCCGCGTGTGCTCGGGCGAGCGGTAGTAGCGGCGCTCAAAGCCAGCCACGCCATGGATCCGCTCATATCGTGCCTGCAGGGAGACGTGATCCACTAATCCGCCGTCTTCCTGGCCGACCACCACGACTCGAAGCGGTCTGCCATTCCGTGTGAGATCGAAGTGATGTCCCAGGTGGGACAGCTGGCCTTCGGCCATTTCCACCCCCGGGCGCAGGGATCCCCGGCAGGCGGCCTCTGAGGCACAACAGAAGCCCGCGGGGGACAGCACGTTGGCCTCCATGTAGGCCTCAAGGGCCGCCAGCCGGCGGGCCGTTGCCGCGGTATCTGCGTGCAAAGCGGCCGGGGCCGGGCTCTTGGGCTTGGCTCGCGTCATGAAAACCCCCGGACCATTGACCCTCTATAGACGTGACAGTCTATAGAGGGTCGTGTTGTAAGCAAGCCGGCCTGACTATCCGGGGTTGTGGCTACCCCCAAGGCGATT
>Ga0315291_10012236_pt1 | contig 10412 bp, 7 predicted proteins | sample YL17G12_20_MG_FD_203070 | JGI IMG/M metagenome (GOLD analysis project Ga0315291, IMG submission 203070) | Sediment microbial communities from Yellowstone Lake, YNP, Wyoming, USA - YL17G12_20 | ecosystem: Environmental > Aquatic > Freshwater > Lake > Sediment | place: USA: Wyoming | collected... | reverse complement strand
ACGGCAACGGCAGCGGAAGCGGCGACGGCAGCGGCTACGGAAGCGGAAGCGGCTACGGCTACGGCAGCGGCTTCGGATACGGCTTCGGATACGGTGACGGCAGCGGCGACGGCGACGGCTACGGCAGCGGCGAGGGCGAGGGCGAGGGCGAGGGCGACGGCGACGGCTACGGCAGCGATTAAATCAAAGTAATATTTAATGATCTGCCTTGGACACCCGCCGATATTTCGCAAGCTGAAGACCGGACCCATAGGATTGGTCAAACAAAACCCGTCAATGTGTACTGGATTAAGGCGGCTAACAATAACTGGGATGACAAAGTTCTCGGCATTATCAAGAAAAAATATGATATTTACCGAAAAATGCTTAACGGCAAGCAAGTGTCGGCAGAAGAAAAAGCATGGATGGAACAACCCATCAAAAGTCACGATCTACTGTGATTAGCTCGGTTCCTTAGACAGCAAATTTAAGATTTGCGTTTTAGTACTTTCAATACTGATGTGCTGAATCGCTATACCACCGGAGTTTGCCCATCTGTTAACATTTGCTTCCCAATCATCAATGAGGATGCCGTGAGGACTTGCTAACTGATGCTTAAGCGATGCGCGGCGAAAGAAAACTGAAGTGTGCGGACCCAACCAATAATCGACCCATTCCCTTTTTTCTTTCATAGCACGTTGAGTGTCATGTCCTGATGGTGATGTTAGAATATGGGGACTGGCTCCTTGTTCTTTTAACCACTCCCAAAACGCAATAGCTCCGGGCATTGGGTGAAGCCGTCTCCAAAAATTAGGTGTCCTAATAATAGCTTCCCAAGCATGCTCTTCATTAGTTTCACGCATAGGAAGAGTGGAGCACTCTAAGAACCCGCGATCAAAATCTGCTAAGACACCATCGAGATCTACGCTTACTTCAAATAATTTTAACATTTTCTCTTTCAAAAAAACCCCGCCGAAGCGGGTAAACCTACTTTTTAGCTTCGTCTTTAGCCAAGGCGTCTTTAGCCTCCTTCAAACCCGCCTGCCGTCCTTCTTCACGCACCTTATTCATCGTCTCGACATCACAAGCCGCTGCCGGAGCCTCAACCTTCTTCTTCTTCCACTTTTTCTTCCTAACAGGCGCTGGAGCCGCAACTACTGCTGGAGCCGCAACTACTGCTGGAGCCGCAGCAACAGCAACAACCCCTGGAGCCACTGGAGCCACTGGAGACGCTGCTACTACTGGTTCGGTAGGTTCTGATACTTTATAGCAGCCTGTTGCCGTCATCAAAAGAGCCACTGCCACTGGGTACAACTTCTTCTTCATGTTTCTCTCTCCTTAAATTATAACGTTTTACTCTCAGCATCTTTTTCTGCGTTAACAACGAATTTCACTGCCGTTTCAAAATTAAGGAAATCGATCATTTCCGCTTTTGTGAGCGTAATTTCTTTTGCCATAACTTTCTCCAAGACCGTAAGACCCTTCTCTAACAAAACCGCTATCTTAATTTCCTTTTCCATTATTATTCTCCTAACGTTGCATCTTGATGTGTCACCACATCATAACTTGCAATTTCTTCCGAGTCTACTGGCTGCTCATCATCAAATACATCTTTAGCAGAGATATCTTTTTCCGGGGGATAGGATAATGGAATAACCAAAGCGGCACCTCCGGTAGATCTCATAATCATCTGTCTCAACGCCTTAGGAATAATCCAAGGTAGCCACGGTCTGATTTTAGGATATAAAAGAACCGTCAATCCCTGCTGTACTTTAGTAAATGTAGAAGGAGCTAGAGGCACTAAGTCTTTACGCTCAACTCGCCACAAGGGGCGTACAATAAAACAACCTAAAGGCTGACCAGGAGATGTCTCATGCTCAATCTTAACTCGCCAAAAATCCCCATCCCTTACAGGCATCTGATCCGGCTTAAATTGCTGTAACCATTTCTTATCGATAACGGCTATTTTGTTTAATGTCCAAGAGACAAAAGGATTCTTTTTTGCCTGACCCTCAAGTTGATTTAGATGGAATTTAATTACCGCTTCCATATTAATCACAGCACTTTTCAGAGGTCTAAGTAAAAACTGTTCTTCAGGGGTAAACTGTCTAAGTTCCTCTTCACTAAGGGTGTCTTTTGTCATGTTGCCTTAATTAAATAAATAATGGATAAGGAGCGTCCTCTAATGTTAATCCGATGAAACTAAATGCCGCGTAACCACCACCCTGAGCTAGAATAGAAACATTCACGTAAGCCATTGTACCCGATTTCCAAACTACTGTATTATTAGGTATGGAAAATTCTACAGTGACTAGTCCGCCAGTATTAGCTATCGCGCCAGACACAGGACTTAAAGTTAGTGTAACACCATCTACAAGCACACTGAAAGTAACAATCGTATTAAAATCTACATTCAATCTAGTTACCAGTTTATGCGGTTGACCCTCACCAGTAATTACAAAAGGAAGTTTAAAATCATAAGTTAATGTGCTCGTAGATACGTTTAAAAACTGTGTAGCAGTTTCATTTCCCAGCGGCACAATTTCTTCTACCCATTGACCTGTTTTTGCTGGCATTTCTACCGCAATATCAATCTCCCCCGGCACGCTTCCTGGTGGGAAAGCATGTAGTGGAGGATTGGGATTAACCGATACGGTTAAAGCATCTGAAGGACCTATGACATATTTAGATAGCGCAAGTCCCACACTTTTAACTAGCGGCGTAGGCAGTCCTGCTAAAAGAGCGGTGCTTGCTGTGGAAAGAGAATAAAGAGTGTCTGAGAAGGTGAGTGCTGAGACGCCCGTAACCGTAGCATTCCCACTAATCGTCACAGATCCGCCGCTAGGCGCTGAAATGACCGTCGCACCAACTGGAATACCATTACCAGTTACTTTCTGCCCCACCGTGATTTGCGAAGTATTCGATATACTAGTTATAAGAGGATTTGTGTTAACTAAGGAACCAGTCACTACAAAACTCTTATTAATATATAACGCATCATAATTTACACCACTTGCAGCTACCGCCCCATCAGCAATAACAGTAGCTGAGAGTATCCGAGCAGGCACTCCGGCAAAGCTGGTTGTTTGCGATGACGTAGTATTCAAATTAGCAATTTTCACTGCCTTAGTAGTAATCCCGCCGCCGCGTTCTGTTGGGGGACGTAAGCCTTCGGCGAAAGGTGGCAAAAATACCGTATGCAGAAGTCCTTCAGGGGGATTCACCCTAATAGGGTGGGGTTGTAGAAACATGGTGGGATCTAATGCAGCGGCTCCGCCTGGGTAAATAATCCAGCCGAGTACCGTAGCATCCGTTAAATTCTCCTGCTTTATAATACCTGTAAGAAGCAGTAACGAGGCAGGAGAAGCGCCAGTTATTGCTGTGCTTTGCAATTGGTACACTACTGAATAAGTAACGGCAAACGCGGTATTATTTATTTGCAGTAGTTTTGCTGCATCTTCAAAAACTACTATGCCATCAGGCAGAAGTATAGAACCTCGGGTAATGCCGATCTGATCGGCGGCAGCCGCATAGAAATCCATACCCACAAGGCGTCCAGGAGCCATGATGTTACCAATATCAGATGGCATATCGGAAGACTGTATTAAACCACCGTATTCAACATTTCTAGTCTGTACCATGACAACCCTTTTAAGAGATAATTAATTGTAAATATGCATTGCTGGAAATATTTGTACCTGAGAAATCTTTAACAATAAGACCTAAGGTGGGACTAAGTGTATACCGATTTTTAACCTGCACCGTCGTAGTCGTAACGCTAAATACAGCATCACCCTCAACTAGCACAGGTGCCACGTCTCCTGTAGCCGAAGTGTGATAGTAGAGTTTGAACGATCCAGGCAATCTCCCCAGATTATGGGTAAAGATACCGGACGTGTAATTTGGTGCGGCAGAATAAGGACCTTTTATATCACTCACGTAATGATCTAAGTATCTAAAGTTTAGTGTCTTAGTGGCATCGAAGGATGGGGATATCCATCCTGCCTGACCTATGGGAAATTTCGTATTGGTACTAGTTCCAGGTGCTGCTGTCCCTGACACGGAATTACCTGACACAAAAGGTGTGATGGTTAAAGAACACTCTTGAGGACTGCGAATTTCAAAATAAGTATTCAAAGGTACGGTAGGAAACTCTCCTAAGATCTCTAAAGAATCCCCCGTTAACGCGGCTACCACAGGTGAAATAAATCCACCGAAGGTGATACCATTGATCGTTGTGGTGTTTAAACTAGGTATCCACAATATCAGAGGTATAAATTTAGTAAGAATCAAATCATTCATCGCATAACTAGGGTTACCTAAAGAAGCTCCGAAGTTAGAGCTTGTAGAAATAAGTGTATTACTTCCCGCTGCTATTGCCGAAGTTACATTACCCGTAAATACCTTTTGACCTAAAACCTGATCCATCAAGATAACTGTATGAGTACCTGTACCCTGCGCAGTCAAAGCCTGAATAGCCCCACCGTTTGTAGCAGACACCGTAAACGTATTTGCACTAGCCACCGTTTTAACAAAATAGGTCGTACCTGCAACAAGTCCTGTAGGAAGTACACCCGTACTACTAAACTGTATCCGGTCTCCTACAAGTAACCCATGCGACGTAATCGTAATTATATAACTTGAAATATTCACATCTGCTGGATCGAATGTCTTATTAATACTCCTGATCTCTGCATTTATATAATAATCCCCGTTAGCTAAACCAGAAAAATCTAAAATAAAATCTCTAGCGAAGCGGTAGGTATTACCATTTACACCCATAACTAAAGGAGTTAAGCCAGCAATTCTTACCGTACTACCTGTTACAGTTAAGAAATTGGCGTTGCCTTGAACGTCTTGCGAACCACTCACTAATTTATTACCCCCCGCACTTTGGGGAGACAAGAAGTTAGAATTACTTAAGTTGACCCAAAGTGTAGCTTCCTCAGATAGGTCTAACCTACTTTTCAAATCACTCGCTGCGGGCAAGATCATACTGCTTCGAGCATCGATAAGTTCTGGATCCTGGATGCGAGATCCGTCAGGATTAATTGTTATACCCAAACGCCCATTCAGTGTATTTACTGTGCCTCTAGCCGCAACAATCTCCCCCGCTACTTCCGCATTAGGGTTTGGAGTACCTCCGTCTAAAGCAAAAAGACGCGCCGCAAGAGCGGCATTCGTCGCACCTGTTTCGGGGAAAACTTGGTACAAAGAAAAAGAGTTAGGGATGCCGGTTTCTCCGCGCAGTCTAAGTTGTACTGCATACAAACTACTAGCTCCAGGTCCTTTAAAGCGGAATGCCGTAGGGGAGATGGCATCCATATCTACATAGGGGGACCATTCACCGGGACCGTATGGTTGATCTACAGAGAGAGTATTAACACCTGTGCCTTGAGTTAATATATTTACTGGTGTTCCACCCAAGGTCAAAGCAAGTTGAAAGGTGTTTGCTGCCTCTCCTACGATGTAATACCGCTGATTTGGAAGAAGACCTGAGGGGTAAGCGCCAGTAGATGTGAAAGTTACTGTATCCCCATTGGTTAAACCGTGGGCAACAATCTGAATGTTATTGGTGGGGAAAATACTCACCGCAGCAGCGGCAAATGTCCCGACAACCGAGGCTGGTTCAATAAGCTGGTAACGCCACTGTGCAGACGCTAAAGGATGTAGGCTCTTTAAGAAACCATTAGAGCCTACTCCACCAACCCCCACGGGAGCGTAAGGAGTAATGTTCCAAGCGTTAGTGGTCGCCTCGACAAGCAATGTGATAGTCGCGGAACCATAACCGCCAATGCTTATAAGAAGCTTTGTATTACTGTCGTCTATAGAAGCCAAACAACCACTAGCAAAGGATACATCATTAATCGTATCCCTCATGCTTGTAAGTGTAGCTAAAAGGTCTGTAGGAGTTACTAAGAATTGACCCGAAGATCTTGTAATGGAAGGAGCAGGACTGCCTCTTCTAGCATACAAAATTTTACCCGGAACAATTTCTACCTGATCACCATCTTGAACATTACCTTGATCTACCGTAATAGTAGCTTGTACCTTAACGCCAACCCACTCTAAGGCTCTTGAAAGGTATTCCCAAGGTCTTTCACTCGAAACATACCTATTAGGAATATGCGGCGTAGGCAACATTCCATTAACCGGAGACTTCAAAACAAAAGCATTAGCCGGAGATCCTACAGTAGCTGTGACCCCCGCCCCCACAAAAACAGGAGTGGTGACATTGAAAGCACTACCGTCTATTTTGCCATTAAAAATTATGTAGTCCAAAGTAGCATCTACAACCCTTAGCGCGTTGATACCCGTATTAGCAGCGTTGACCGCTTGAGCAATAGCATCTAAAGACAGTGCGTGCGTAGCTAGTGCGGTAACTGGGGCAATATTGAACCCATCCACAAAAAACTCAATCGTACCCGAAGTAAAAAAACCACTAAAAACCATCTTCTGGCGGTAACACGCTACAAACCCATCAGGGTAGGAATTTGTCCTAGTTAAGGACACTATGTTTGTTCCTAAAGTGGCAAACCACGAAGAATCAAAAGTCGCATTATTAACCGTGGCTACTATATTATTTAGTATCTCCACACTTCCAGTAAGCAAAGATTGTGGAATAGCCACTTCCCCAGCCGCAGGATTTGAAATAGGAGGCGTAGTAACGAAAGTTAATACTTTACCGTCCGCAAGACGTACCGTCATGTCCGGAGTAACCAACGTAAAGTCTACAACCTGTATCGTACCCGTAGCAGGTAAGTCGGAAAATACATTCCAGGTGTCGCCTACCGATCTGTCATCGTCAGCCTCAAAAGCAAGCCGCGTAGAAATCTTCGAGGGATCCACAAGAGGTGGCTCGAAAATTACAGAAAATAACTCCTGGATGAAACCAGCACTGCTCTCAGGCAAAAGATCCGGATGGCTATACTCCCTTTGATCACTGCGCTGAAGAGACGTTCCTATAACCCGCGTATCTGTAACCCTACGCGCACTTAAACCATCCCAGAAAAAGGATGCAACATTAGCTAACTCTTGATTGGCTTCTAAAATATTCGCCCACATCGACAATATAGCACCACCACCCGAATTGTCCGGGACAGCCGTCGTGTTCAATATCCGCACAGAATTTATTAACTGATACTTATTAACCGTAGTCCTAAATTGAAGAGGCTCCTCCACAAGAAGCGAAGGAGATTGCTCCGCCCACTGCGAGGCGTAAAAGATAATCGTCTCCTCAACCGTAGCACCTATATCATTAACACCATTGATTAAAATTTGAAGATTTAAATTACTACTCAACGCTGGTGTGGGTGGCGCACTAGGCGCTCCCGTTAAACCTACCTGCCAGGTCACTCCCACACCGTTTAGGGGTGCTTGGTTTATGGCTACAACACCCTGCGACACTAGTGTAGGTACACTTAATACAGGCACTAAGTTTTGCGGTGAGGTAACTAGAATACCATCAGCACTACAAACTACTTGGTATGCTTTCTTTATAGGACCAACAGCGGAAGACAAATTGATAGTATCATTATTAAGTGCATCTAAACTTAAACCACCACTTATAACATATTCCGAGCCTAACAGCGGAGCCTGCACTTGGAAACTTTGTACACCCTGCGTTAAGGATTCTAAAGGCGGCATCAAAGCGGATACTGAGAAATATTCCACAGTCAAACTACTGGCGTAGTCTAAAGGTTGTTCCAGCGTCCCTAGAATTAAATACCGCGTCCCTGATCGCCAATAGTACGGGATAGGCTTCCATGGTGTTCCCTGAATATACAGAGATCCCATACGCACCGGAACTTTTGCTAAAACTACAAAATATCTCCCTGTAATAGGATCCAGATGTAAAGAAGAATCCCCCGTTACCTCACCCGTAGCATCCATCTGATAACGGTTGAGGGAAATAAGTTCAGTACAAAAAGTACCGGGATAACCATAGTAGGCGGTGTCTTTAGCAAATACACCACCTTTAGACAAAAGCTGCTCATACAAGGTAAAACCCGAACTAGACAAGTCTTGGATACTTATCGCATGTGGATTATTACTAGTAACCACGCCACTACCTATTAAAGTACGGTGAGCAATGTCTACAGGGGAAAACCAAGGACGATTATAAGCGTAGGTGTTACGTGTCAAATCCACTAAAAGGGAAGGCACATTCAACGAAGATACCGTAACCGTAACCACAGCAATGACCACCAAGCCGTTTTTACGGTCCTGAGAAAATATACTGAGATTGTTAAAATCAGCCAGACTAGCAATCGTAACCACCTGGCTTAAAGTACTGTCAGCACCCACCTGAGCGCCGTAAGGCGTATTGCTCGGACGCTCATCTCGAAGCTCTGTACTAATCCCAAAATGATTCACCTGGCGATCTTCACTAGGAACCAAGGTGTACTCTAAAGCAACCACATAAGTAGTGTTCGCCAGAAGGGAAGGTAAAGCAATCCCCGAAAGATTAGAATCCACAATAATAAGTTGATAGTTAGCAGTGACCGCATATCCCTTTGTTATGTCCAAAGATAAAGGATTTGAAGCATTCGTAGAAACAAACAAAGGACGGCTCGTATTAAGAGGCACCACCGTAGGATCAGCAGACTTATCCACAATACCCGGAGTACTACCGATCAAACTTCTTAAAAAGAATTCACTACTGTAAACTTGATGGAGAAATTCCCAAGAATTATAGCCAGGACTGCTATTGAAATTTATTTGAGGAAGGTTGAGTGTCATCCAAATTCTCCGGATTTTATTTAGATATTAATCTGTCACGAGTATATATAGCCTGAATCGTAATGGGAATTCCCATCTGAATAACTCGCTTTTAAAACATTCAAATCATAAAAAACAGGCTTCAAGCAAAAACCTCCAGCCAACCACCTATCAAGACCGAAGGTTTCACCGGCACCTAAAATATAATAAGAAAGCGAATTAACTATAGGTCCATCGTAAGACCACCGCCGCATTTGCACATAAGAATTAGGAGATCCCTTGATTGCAATCACTATCCTCTGTATACCTACGCCCTCGGCAAGTATCTTAGGACGAATCAAAGTGAGTGTCGTATGTGGTATATCGTACACCTGCAAAGCCTGAGGCTCAAACCTCACCGTCAACCTAATATCCGCTTCAGCTACAATAGGTACTACCCAACCATGCTGCACATCACTACTCCACTCAGGGACAAGAAAATCACTAGACATGATAAACTCGCCCTTGGCGTCCAAGCGTGCCTGAAAAATACCCCCGCCAGCTTTTAAAAGCTGGAAATTCCCCTGAATGCGCTCCCAAAGAAGGAACGTCTCAGATGAAATATTTCTCTGCATAATCACATGATTTGGCAAGATGCGTTGCCATTCTTGCTCTACGTAATTTAGTTGATTACCAAAAATATCGTAGGTCTTAATACCAAGTACGGTAGTTGTTTCTTTATTATAAAGTAAACCCCCGTAGAAAGCGTCCACCAAACAAGGACCCATCTCAGGTGCGATCTTAATATCGCCCAAAGCATAGTCTTTCCTCTGAAACATAGGTTGCGCTTTTAAATATAGTGGCATACCTACAGTAGGCACAAACGACAAAAGACCACTGCCACTACCCACAACACACTCATAGCGGTAAATAAGAGCTGGTTCGTCACCTATACCCGGACGTGTCTCTATGAAAGTTGTCCTACCGAGATCATAGCCAACTAAAGAATAAGGAGCCGTGGGATTGTTAGATGCAAGAATGCTGTCCCCAGGTACCAGTGGGTACCAAGACTCAATATGCAATATGCGCCGCGCTAACGAAGACGGGGACACCGCATAGAACGTGCCTGGAGTGCCTAGAAGAGACACATGCGGTACCGTATCGAGGGTAGACGTAAAAGTACCTACAGGAGCATCTTCGACCTTGTAACTGTACAATAATGGGTCTTTAGTATCTAGGGAGGTAGGAGATATAAGATCTTGAATAATATGCAATTCGCCAAAAGTCTCCGTAACACCTACACGGATTAAACATCCGATTTGGTACCAAGAAGGTCTCGACGAAAGTTGTAAGGTCGTAGATTTAGCTGGAGCATTCGCCGTAAGAGGGAAACGATTAGCCGGTTGGAGTGCGGAGAAATTAGCACCACGCACTTGAGCAAACCGGAGGTTTCCTTTGATCAATTGCGGATCCATATATTGCGCCCTACCACGCACCAACATCTTTATATTAGAATAAATATTGGCAGTACCTGCGGCGGCATTCTCTATGTCTCTTAACCTTCCGATAACATCTCCCTACTTCAAAATATTTCCAGACGTGTCCAGTGCATAAGCTCCAGGTAAGACAAACTTAGCAGGGAAGGGTTTTAAATTATCATCGAATAAAAAATAGCAAATCCTTTCGCCGTCCACTTCACCCGATTCATCACGCAATTTAATTAGCATCTCTAC
>Ga0315291_10012233_pt1 | contig 10415 bp, 6 predicted proteins | sample YL17G12_20_MG_FD_203070 | JGI IMG/M metagenome (GOLD analysis project Ga0315291, IMG submission 203070) | Sediment microbial communities from Yellowstone Lake, YNP, Wyoming, USA - YL17G12_20 | ecosystem: Environmental > Aquatic > Freshwater > Lake > Sediment | place: USA: Wyoming | collected... | reverse complement strand
AGAGGACACGCTCAAGGCCATGCACACCGGCGGAGGGTTCGGCAAGGCGCTCGTCGGCGGGCTGATCGTCATCGCAGCGATAGTGGGGGCCGCGGTCGCCTACCTCAACTTCACGTCGGTTGAGGTTGGCATCTGGAACAATGGCTGTGACACCCTGTACATGCCCGCGGCGCTGCCGGTTTCCATCCCCGGCATTGAACTGCCCGATGGCCCGATTCCTCCGGGCGGGCATGGCACCGCAAGGGTCCCCCGCATGACCGTTCACGTGGACGCCACGCAGCCCGGCACCATCGTCGTCACCGTGCTCGGCTTGCCCGTGTCCATTCATGTCGGCGGCGACGTCACCGGCATAGAACTGGACGGGATGCAAATCCTGGGGCAGAGCATTCCCGTGAAGATCGGAGGCCGCGCGCAGCACGAACTGGTCATCAGCTGCCACTAGCAGCCCACGTGCGCCGCACTTCGCAGGTGCGTCGCAGGTGTGTATTGAACAAATCAGGAAATAGGTTTCTATACCATGCTGACAAACGAAGAAAGGCGTGTGGTCATCTACGCCAGCGCCGTTCAACCCACTGTGCCTGCCGAAGTGACACCTGACACGCCGCTGGAAGCCCTAAATCTGAACTGGCGGGAACATGACATGCCCGAAAGGGAACGCACCCGGCATGTTCATCGGCTTCATCCATATCTGGGCAAGTTTATCCCCCAGTTGGTTGAAATCTTCCTGCGGAAGTATTTCGCGCCAGGCCAAACGGTCTTGGACCCCTTCTGTGGCTCCGGCACAACACTGGTGCAGGCCAACGAACTGGGTGTCAATGCGGCCGGGTATGACATCTCTGCCTTCAACGTGCTGCTCTGCAGGACAAAGACAGCCCGCTATGACTATACCCGACTACGCAAAGAGGTTCTGGACATCCTGGAGAAAGTGCGCGCCGCAACCCAGGCCGATGCGCGACAACTTACTCTGTGGGAAAGCGACTCCACCATAGTGTCTCACTCGGAGACAGACGACGCATATCTGCGAGAATGGTTTGCGCCGCAAGCTCTGCGTGAACTCCTCACATACCGCCGGATGATTAAGACAGGAGGGTATGAGTACCAGGATTTGCTGAAGATCGTGCTGTCCCGATCTGCTCGCTCGGCGCGGTTGACTACGCACTTTGACCTGGACTTCCCCAAACGCCCGCAAACTGAACCTTATTATTGCTACAAACATTCCAGGACTTGCCAGCCCGCCACCGAAGCCTTCAAATTCCTACAGAGGTACAGCCTAGACACACTCCACCGAATCCGCGAGTTCATGGCGAAGCGCACTAATGCTACCGTGAGCATCATGCATGCCGACTCCCGCAAGGCGGCGTTCCATCAGATAGACGGCGTGATTACCAGCCCTCCCTATGTCGGTCTGATTGACTACCACGACCAACACGCCTATGCTTACCATCTTCTTGGCCTGGAGGACAGGCGGATTGAGGAAATCGGTCCCGCCTCCAATGGTTCCAGTCAAAAAGCCAAAAAGCAGTACCAGCGCGACATCGCAGAGGTTTTCCTCCGCGCGCAGGAAGCGATGCCGGCGGGCGGCAGGATGATCGTAGTAGCGGGAGACCGCGACAATCTCTACAGCGAGATCGCCGAGATGGTCGGTGTGGAAGTGGAAGCCATCCTGCAGCGGCACGTTAACCGAAGGACGGGGCGGCGCGCCAATGACTTCTACGAATCAGTGTTCATTTGGCGAAAGCCTTGAGGAGGAATGGGGTGGGTAAGAGATCTATTGGACGAACCACACACGCCCGCATCAAAGGGTACCTAGAGGTTTTCATTGAGCATCTCGTCAAGGAGTATAAAGAGCGTCCTGTACCGACACTAGCTTCGGCAGCGGAATACCTTTCAAAGTCCTCGCCCAAAGGCCAGCTCAAACCTTTCCACGCCGCCATCATACCTCAAGAGTTGCTTCGCATCAGCGCGTTTGAGCGCGGATTCAGCACTGCGCTTGGCACGACTTTTGAGGAGTGCGCCCGCCTCATCGCGCTGGAACACCATAGCGAAGCACAACGCAGTCACGCCATGACCGGCAACATCAGCCTTGCCGCCATCAACGAGATTGAGCACCAGGTCGCGGCATTTGAGAGCGCGGCGAAAAGCAAGGGACAAAGACCCCCATTCGCCCAAATGGCGCAGAGTGTTCTCAATGCGCGGCGGGAAGACGACATGGAGCCGCGAACCGTTCGAGCGGACCTGTACATCCTCGCCAAAGACGGAACGCAGTACTTCTTTGAGATGAAATCACCCCAGCCGAACAAGGGCCAGGGACTGGAAGTGACGCAGCGGATTCTGCGGATTCACCTGCTGCTTGGACAGCCCCGCCCAGGCGTACAGGCGTACTTTGCGATGGCCTACAACCCTTATGGCCCAACTCGCGCGGACTACAAATGGTCCATCGCGCGGAGTTATATGCCGTTCGACGAAGTGGTTCTCATAGGTCACGAGTTCTGGGACATCGTTGGCGGGCCAACCGCATACGAGGAGCTGTTGGAGATCTATCAGCGGGTCGGGCGGGAGAAAAGCAAGCGCATGTTGGACGCGCTGGCCTTTGGGTTCTGACCCGTCAAGGAAGTCACAGGAGAGATGATGAAAGCGGTTCGCCTCACCGAAATCGGCAAACACCTCCAACTGCAACACATCCCCATCCCCGCCATTGGCGACGGGGATGTCCTGGTGCGCGTCAAGGCCGCAGGCATCTGCCACTCGGACGTCCACTACCGCGCTGGCGTTTCGCCCGTGCGCGACCTGCCCGTGACGCCGGGCCACGAAGTCGCGGGCGCGGTGGAGCAGGTCGGCGCAGGCGTTTCCAGCCTCAAGCCGGGCGACAGGGTCTGCCTCCACTATCTGGTCACGTGCGGCGAATGTCATTATTGCAGCCGGGGCACAGAGCAGTTTTGCGTCAAGGGCGAGATGATCGGCAAGCACCGCGACGGCGGCTACGCGGAGTTCATCGCCGTGCCCGCCCGCAGCGTCGTCCCGCTGCCCGATGAGATTCCCTTTGAGCATGGGGCGATTCTGATGTGCTCGTCGGCCACATCGCTTCACGCGCTCCGAAAGGCGCGCTTGAAGGCGGGCGAGACGGTAGCCGTCTTTGGGGCGGGCGGGCTGGGCATGTCGGCCATCCAGCTCTCCAGGGCCTTCGGTGCGCTGGACGTGTACGCGGTGGACATCAGCCCGGACAAACTGAAACTGGCCGAGCAGTACGGGGCAATTCCAGTGAACGCAGACAAGGCCGACCCCGTGGCCGAGATTCAGCGACTCACCGGCGGCAGGGGCGTGGACGTGGCGCTGGAACTCATCGGCCTTCCGCAGACGATGCGGCAGGCAGTGCAGGCGCTGGCCCTGTTTGGCCGCGCGGTCATCGTGGGCATCACCCGCAAGCCCTTTGAGGTGGACTCGTACTTTGAACTCATCGGCAAGGAGGCCGAAATCATCGGCTCCGACGACCATCTGATGTCGGAACTGCCGACCCTGCTGGAGTTTGCCCGCCGGGGACTGTTGGACCTGTCGCGCGTCGTCACCCGCACTGTGCCCCTGGATGCCGACGCCATCAACGAGGTGATGGACAACTTGGAACGCTTCGGCGCTGATGTCCGCACGGTGATCGTGCCATAAAGACTCACCGCAGAGCACGAAGGACAAAGATCACATCTTCTTTGTGCCTTCGCGTCTTTGTGGTAGATTCTCGCAGCCTCTGCGGTCTCGGCGCTCTCCGCGGCGAGACTCCACACTCTTACCCTACGCTTACGCAACTCTAATCCCTTTCTTATCTTGCCCGATTATAGTAATGCCAGCAGCGCGTGTGCATTTGCGCGCCCGTGCCATTTCGTCTCTCCGCAGAGAAACTGCAAAGGCACTTGGTGCTAGTTTCTTCTATCTGCGTGTCCAGCGGTCTCTACGTTGAACGGAGGAACACAATGAGGTTTGACCGATTCACACAGAAAGCCCAAGAGGCCGTTCTGGAGGCCCAGAACCTGGCCCAAGAATACAACCACCCGCAGGTTGAACCCGAACACCTGCTCAAGGCCCTGATGGAGCAGGAGGGCGGCGTCGTGCCGTCTGTGCTGGACAAAATCGGAGCCGACCGCGCCCTGCTCGCCGATGGAGTGGAGCAGGCGCTGGCCCGCAAGTCTCGCGCCTATGGCGGGACGGCACAGGTCGGGATGTCGCGGGAACTGGCGCGCATCGCCGAGGAAGCCGAAAAGATCGCCGGCGACATGCGCGACGAATACACGTCCACAGAGCATCTGCTCATGGCGATGGCGCAGCCCCAGGCGAGAGCCGTCCGCGAACTGCTGGCCCGCCACAAGGTAGACTACGCCGCCATCATGGAGGCACTGGCGGGCATCCGGGGCTCGCAGCGGGTCACCAGCCCCAACCCGGAGGCGCAGTACGAGGCGCTGGCAAAGTATGGCCGCGACCTGACCGACGAGGCGCGCAAGAGCAAACTGGACCCCGTGATTGGCCGTGACGAAGAGATTCGCCGCGTCATCCAGATTCTAAGCCGCCGCACCAAGAACAACCCGGTGCTCATCGGCGAGCCGGGCGTTGGCAAGACCGCCATCGTGGAGGGTCTGGCCCAGCGAGTTGTGCGCGGCGACGTGCCCGCCACGCTCAAGGACAAGCGAGTGATCGGCCTGGATTTGGGCGCGCTGGTCGCGGGGACAAAGTACCGCGGCGAGTTTGAAGAGCGCCTGAAGGCCGTGCTCAAGGAAATCCAGTCCGCCGAGGGGCAGATCATCCTGTTCGTGGACGAAATGCACACCCTGGTCGGTGCGGGCGCGGCAGAGGGGGCGATGGACGCCAGCAACATGCTGAAGCCCATGCTCGCCCGAGGCGAACTCCACGCCATCGGCGCGACGACACTAGACGAATACCGCAAGCACATTGAGAAAGATGCCGCGCTGGAGCGCAGGTTCCAGCCCGTTTTCGTGGACGAACCCAGCGTGGAAGAAACCATCTCTATCCTGCGCGGGCTCAAGGCGCGATACGAGGTGCACCACGGCGTCCGCATCACCGACAGCGCCGTCATCGCCGCCGCGACGCTTTCGCAACGCTACATCTCCGACCGCTTTCTGCCCGACAAGGCCATTGACCTGATCGACGAAGCGGGCAGCCGCCTGCGCACGGAGATTGACTCCAAGCCGCAGGAGATTGACGCCACTGACCGAGCCATCATGCAGTTGGAGATTGAACGCGAGGCTCTGAAGAAAGAGAAGGACAAAGCCAGCCGGGAGCGTTTGGAGGTCTTGGAAAGAGAACTGGCCGACCTACGCGAGAAAAGCGCGCAACTGACCGTCCGCTGGAACGCCGAGAAGGAGGCCATCCAGGGCGTCCGCGGAATCAAGAGCGAGATAGACAAGGCCCAGGTCGAGATTGAGCAAGCCGAGCGCTCCTACGACCTCCAGAAAGCCGCCGAATTGCGCTACGGCAGACTCAACGAACTGAACAAGCAATTGGCCGAGGCCGAAAAGCGCCTGCGCGAGTTGCAGCAGGGCGGCGCGCTGCTCAAAGAGGAAGTGGACGCCGAAGACATCGCCCGCGTCGTGAGCCAATGGACGGGCGTCCCTGTCTCCAAACTGCTGGAAGGCGAAGTGGAGAAACTCATCCACATGGAGGAGCGCCTCCACGAGCGCGTGGTCGGGCAGGACGAGGCCATTCAGGCCGTATCGTCGGCAGTGCGGCGCGCCCGCGCGGGGCTACAGGACCCCAACCGGCCCATCGGCTCCTTCATCTTCCTGGGGCCTACGGGTGTCGGCAAGACCGAACTGGCGCGCGCCCTGGCCGAATTCTTGTTTGACGACGAGCGCAATATGGTGCGCATTGACATGAGCGAGTACCAGGAGCGCCACACCGTCGCACGGCTCATCGGCGCGCCTCCGGGATACGTCGGCTACGAAGAAGGCGGCCAGCTGACCGAAGCCGTGCGCCGCCGCCCCTACAGTGTTGTCCTGTTTGACGAGATTGAGAAGGCGCACCCCGAGGTCTTCAACGTCCTCTTGCAGATGTTGGACGACGGACGCCTGACCGACGGGCATGGGCGCACGGTGGATTTCAAGAACACGGTCATCATTATGACCAGCAACGTCGGAAGCGTGTACATCCGGGACATGGTCGGCGACGAGAACGCCATGCGGCGCGGGGTCATGGAGGCCCTGAACGCCCAATTCCGGCCGGAGTTCCTGAACCGCATAGACGAAATCGTGATCTTCCACGCGCTCACGAAGGCGCACTTGAAGGAGATCATAGAGATTCAACTGCGCAACCTGCGAAAACTGATAGCGGAACGAAAAATCACGCTGGAGTTGACAGATTCAGCGAAAGAAGAGATGATAGAGGAAGGATACGATCCGGTCTACGGCGCGCGCCCGCTGAAAAGACTGCTTCAGCGCCGCATCCAGGACCCCCTTGCCACAAAGATTCTGCGCGGAGAGGTGCGAGACGGCGGCCACGTCGTAGTAGACGCGGGCGACGGCGCTCTCGCCTTCACCGTAAGCCAAATGCCCGAAGTCTCCGGGACTTCGGAAGTCTAAAGGAGACCTTTTATGCTCGCAATGCTGAAAGACATAGGCGATCAAAACCATGGACTGCTGGCAACGATGCCCGCTGAACTTCCGATTCTGCCTTTGCGGAACACGGTCGCCCTGCCGTTTGCGATGATCCCGCTGGCAGTGGGCATCCCGCGTTCCGTGAAATTGGTGGAAGACGTGTTGGCAGGCAACAAGCTGGTGGGCCTGATGGCGATGAGAGAACCGGAAGTGGAGGAGCCGCTTCCGGGACAAATCTACGAAGTTGGAACTGTTGCCTACATCCACAAAGTCATGCGTGCCGAGGACGGCGACCTGCAAGTGATCGTCCAGGGCCTGGAGCGCGTCAAGGTAGACGCATGGACGACACAGACGCCCTACCTGAAGGCACGGGTATCCCTTGCACCAGACATCGTGGAGGAATCCGTGGAAGCCGAGGCTCTCCGGCGGGCGCTTCTGCAGGTGTCGCGCGAGGTCATCGCCCTGATGCCGAACCTGCCCAAAGAGGTGGCCCTGTTCCTGGAGCAACTGGAGAACCCGCGCCACCTGACGTACATGATCGCGGCCAACACCCGCATGGAAGTGGCAGATTCCCAGAAACTGCTGGAAATCGACCACCTCAACGAGAAGATACGGGCGCTGATTGCCCACTTGTCGCGAGAGAAGGAACTCCTTTCTCTGGGCCAGAAGATCACCGAGGAAGCCCAGGAAGAGATGACCAAGCAGCAGCGCGAGTACTTCCTGCGGCAGCAGCAGGAAGCGATCCGGCGCGAATTGGGCGAGACCGATGAGTCCACCGCCGAGGCGGACGAGTACCGGAAGAAAATCGAGGCGGCCGGCCTGCCAGAGGAGGCGTTCAAAGAGGCCATGCACGAACTCAAGCGCATGGAGAAGATGCCGCCCCAGGCCGCGGAGTACTCGGTCATCAAGACCTATCTGGACTGGCTGGTCGAGATGCCGTGGGTCAAGTGCAGCGAGGACAACCTGGACATAGACCATGCGCGCCGGGTGCTGGATGAGGATCACTACGACCTCAAGGAAGTCAAGAACCGCATACTGGAGTACCTAGCGGTCCGCAAATTGGTGTCTGAGCGCGGTGTGGTGCCTGTGGAAGGCGAGAAGGGCGATGCCACCGAGGCGATGGGCGCGATTCTGTGCTTCGTCGGGCCTCCCGGCGTCGGGAAGACGAGCCTGGGCAAGTCCATTGCGCGCGCCCTGGGTCGCCAGTTCACCCGCATGAGTCTTGGCGGAATGCGTGACGAGGCGGAAATCCGGGGCCACCGCCGCACCTACATCGGGGCAATGCCGGGCCGCATCATTCAGGCGATCAAGCGCGCCGGGACGAACAACCCTGTTTTCATGCTGGATGAGGTGGACAAGATCGGCATGGACTGGCGCGGAGACCCTTCCAGCGCACTTCTGGAGGTGCTGGATCCGCAGCAGAACCACGCCTTCCGGGACTACTACCTGGACGTGGACTTTGACCTGAGCGACGTGATCTTCATCACCACGGCCAACTTGCTGGATCCGGTGCCGGAGCCGCTGCGCGACCGGATGGAGATCATCCGTCTGGACGGATACACCGAGTATGAGAAAGTTCACATTGCCGAGCAGTTCCTGATTCCGCGCCAGCGCCGTGTGAACGGTCTGCGGGATGAGGAGATCTCTTTCCGGGAGCAGTCAACCCGACAGATCATCCGCGACCACACTCGCGAGGCGGGCGTGCGGAACCTGGAGCGGGAAATCGGCAGCGTGTGCCGCAAGGTGGCCGTCGAAGTCGCCAGCGGCAAGACGAGCTCGCCAGACATCACGCCGGAGCGCGTGCGCGAGTACCTGGGCAAGCAGAAGTTCTTCTTCGACGCGGCCCTGCGCACGGAAATCCCCGGCGTGGCGACGGGCCTGGCCTGGACGCCGTTCGGCGGGGACGTGTTGTTCGTAGAGGCAACCAAAATGCCTGGCAAGGGCATGCTGACCCTCACCGGACAACTCGGCGACGTGATGAAGGAATCTGCCCAGATCGCGTACAGTTTCGTCCAGGCCAAAGCGCAGGAGTTGGGGATTGACCCGGCGCTGTTTGAAAAGAATAACGTTCACATCCACGTGCCCGCCGGCGCAGTGCCCAAGGATGGCCCCAGCGCGGGCGTGACGATGATCACGGCTCTGGCGAGCCTCCTCATGGGGCGATCTGTCTGTGCCGACGTGGGGATGACCGGCGAGATCACTCTGCGCGGGCAGGTGCTGCCCATCGGCGGCGTCAAACAGAAGGTGCTTGCCGCTCACCGCGCCGGACTCAAGACGGTCATCCTGCCCAAGCGCAATGAGATAGACCTGGACGACCTGCCGGAAGATGTGCGCAAGGAAATGCAATTCGTCCTGGTGGAACAGGTGGATCAACTGCTCACCAACGCACTGCGCCCGCCGAAAGAAGAGGCGGCAGCAGCAGCATAGCCAGCGCATCACGCACTGCAGAGACTACGGAGAACCTGAACCGCAAATAACGCGAATGGGCGCGAATACCGCCAGCAAGGGGTATTCGCGCCCATTGTCTTGCGTTCGGCTAAGTCACGAATTTGTGCAAGTCCCGAATACGACTAGAATGAGCGGCGGCTTGCGCGCACCATCCATACCTGCTCGCATCCTGGGAGTCTCTACATGCGCCAGAAGAGGGACATCACAGGAATCATTCTGACCGTCTCTTCGGCAATCTGCTTCGGAGCCCTTTCGCTATTCGTCACATTGCTGAGCCGGGAAGGGGTGGGGGCCTGGATTCAAGTGGGCGCCCGTCTCGTCGCATCGACGGTGATCTTCCTGGTGATTCTCCTGCTGTTCGCGCCGGGCGCGCTCCGGATCGTCACGCGCAGGCAATTTCTCCTGCTGCTCGCCAACGGCGCAGTCCTTCTGGTAGCCTTCACTACCTTCGTTCTCGCCATCTTTCTTGGCACGCCCGCCGCGAAAGTCGTCCTCATCATCTACACTTATCCCATATTCGTAGTGCTCGCAGCCTCAAAGATCCTGGGTGAGAAGATCACGAGAAAACAACGCCTGGCCGTGCTCGTAGGCATCCTTGGCGCGGCGGTAGTGATGAAGTTCTGGGACGTCCAGGGGCTGCTTCGCCCGCAGCCGGGTGACCTGGTCGCCATCGGCAATACCGTCGTCTATGGCGCGCTGATCCTCCTCACGCGCCGCTGCACCTCACAGGAGCAAATCCATCCTCTCGCGCTCAACTTCTGGTCGGTCATATTCGCCTTGATGTGGCTCGTCCCAGGCGTTATCGGCGTGCTGGCCTGGCAGGGCACCGGCGGCCCTCTTCTGACGCTGCCCGACGACGTGGGGACAGGAACCCTGCTGAATCTATTGGGGCTGGTTGTTCTGGGCACGGTCGTGCCCTACGGCCTGATGAACGCGGGGCTTCAGCGCACCGAAGCAGGAACGGCCAGCGTCCTCATGCTGGCAGAGCCGGTGAGCGTGCTGGCGATTTCAGCGGTCTTTTTGCATCAGCCGATTGACCTGTGGAACATCGTCGGTGGGGCTATCATTCTCATTGCGGGCTTTCTGGCCGCGAGGTGACCTCCGCCGCAAGGCCAACCGATCTACCACTGCGCCTCCGCGGTGCGTCACTTCTCCCCGAACTTCACAAACCGGTAGCCATACCCCCGCTCGGTGAGGATGTATTCCGGCTTGGAGGAGTCCTTCTCTATCTTCTGCCGCAGGTAGGCGATATAGATGCGGAGAAGCTGCACGTCATCGCGGTACTCCGGCCCCCAAACCTTCTGCAGCAGGGCCTCGTTGCCCATGATCCAGCCCGCATTTTCCACCAGATGGTACAGCAGCCGCGTCTCCGTGGGG
>Ga0315291_10012232_pt1 | contig 10416 bp, 1 predicted proteins | sample YL17G12_20_MG_FD_203070 | JGI IMG/M metagenome (GOLD analysis project Ga0315291, IMG submission 203070) | Sediment microbial communities from Yellowstone Lake, YNP, Wyoming, USA - YL17G12_20 | ecosystem: Environmental > Aquatic > Freshwater > Lake > Sediment | place: USA: Wyoming | collected... | reverse complement strand
TTTTCGCCGTCGCCGTCGTCGCCGTCGTCGTCGGCGGCGGAGGGGGCTGCGCCTTCGGCCGCGGCCTCTGCCGCGGCGCGCCGCGCCGCCCGCGCCGCGACCGCGGAGGCCTGGCTCGCCTGGCACTCGGCGCTCGCCGAGGGTACCGGAGGCGGGGGCGGGGGCGACCTCGACCCCGCCGCGGTCGCTGCGGCCTCCTGGCTCGCCGGCGCGCCCGACGCGGCGGCGATGGCCGAGCGGTGCTCGCGGCCGCCCTCCTGCGCGTCCCGCCTCGCGGCCTCGGGGGACCGCGCACCCGTCGCCGCCCTCGAGCTCCGCCTGGCCGCGAGGGCCGCGAGGACCCGCGCGGCGGCGGCGGCGGCCCCTCGGAGGGAGGCCGCGGCGGCCTCGTGGGAGGCGCTCGGCGCCCTGCTGGGGCAGATGCTCTCCGCGCTGCTCCCCGACGGCGGGGGCGGCGGCGTCGGCGGCGGCCGCGGCCCCCTCGCCGCCGCGGCCCTGGCCGCCGTCTCCGCCGGGTTCGAGGCGGCGAGGCTGTGCCGCGGGCAGCAGCGAGGAGAGGAGCCGCCGCGGCAGCAGCGCAAGAGCGAGCTTTCGTCGCTCGTCGAGGCGGCGGCGGCGGCGGCCTCGGAGGTCCCCGCCCTCGGCCGCCAGCCGCTGCTCGTCGCCGCGGCGGCGCTGGCCGCGGCGTCGGCGTCGTCGCCGTCGGCGTCGCCGCCCCCTCCGGACGCCCTCTCCCCGGCCGGCGCCGCCCTCCGCGGCCGGGCCTGGGCCTCCCTCGGCGCGGCCCGCATGGCCCTCGCTTGCCCCTCGGGCGGGGCGGACCCGGCCGCGGCCCCGGCCAGCGCCGCCGCGGCGGCGCTGTCGGAGGCCGCGACGGTCCTGGTGCCCGAGGCGAGCGAGCGCCGCGCGGCCGCCGCGCTGCCGTTCGGCCCCGACGAGTCCCCGCGCGCGAGGGCCGCGTCTGCGGCCGCGAGGGCCGCGAGGCGCGCGGCGAGGGCCTGCGAGCGCGCCGCCGTGGCGAGGCCGAGCCCTCCCCGCTACTCCGAGGCGAGGGAGCACGCTCGCGGGTTCGTCCTGATGCGGCGGGGAGGAGGAGCGGCGGCCGACGGGGAGGGCGCCGCCCCCGGCGGCGCGCCCGGCCGCGTGCTGGCCCTGCTCTCCGCCCTCTCCGAGTCGCCGCGCTCGGCCCTCGCGCACGCCGAGGCCTCCGCGTGGACCTCGGCAGCGCGCGCCTGGGGCTCCCGCACGGCGGCGGACGCGAACCTGCGGGCCTACGCCGACGTGTTGGGCCCCGTCGCGCTGGGCGCGGCGGAGGCCGCCGCGGGCGTCGCGCTCGTGTCGGCGGCGCTCTCAACCGCCGCCGGAGCCGCCGAGAGTGCCGACGGCGAGAGCGGCTGCGACGCGGCGCGCAGGGCCGCCGCGGCGGCCGCGGCCACGCGCGCCCTTGCCGCCTGGCCCGCGAGGCCCTGCTCGAGCGCCGTGGCGGCCGCGGCGGCGGACGCGGCGGCTGCCGCCGCGGCCGAGAGGGTTTCTTCTTCTTCGGCGGCGGCAAGGGCCGGCGCGGCCGCGGCGGCGGCGGCCGCCGCCCGCGTCCGCGCCGCGCTGCACACGCTCGGCGTCGCCGCGGCCTCTGCGAAAGCGAGGAAAAAGTCCGCCGTCGTCGAAGGTGTTGAAACCTTTGGCGACGAAGGCTCCCCTGATGACGACCCGCGTGCCGTCGCGGACCAGGCCTTTGCCTCCCTTCTCAGCGAGTGGGAGTCCCTGCGCCGCGAGGGAGCCGAGAAGGACGCCGAAGAAGACAAGGAGAAGCAGAGGAAGAAGGACGAGAAATACGAGCATCAGCGAGGGACCGACGGCGGCGACGGCGTCGAGATCGTCTTCAGGCCGCCGAAGCCGCGCCTCCCGGAGCACGACGAAGGGGACGAAGGGGACGAGCTTGCTTTTACTGCGGCCTTCCCGGACCACTCTGCCGCGTGGGCTGACCTGGCCGGGGAGATGCTAGGAGGAGGAGGAGGGAGAGCAGGAGGAGAGGACTTGATGCGCGGCGGCGACGACGCGCCCCAGCAGCCTCCTCCGACCTCGCTCGCTTCTTCCTCTTCTGCGGCAGCCGACTCGCAGTCCCTGGCCGCCTTGGCCGGGTCCCTCACGACCCCGGGCGGGTCCCTGCTGAACGAGCTCGTCGCGGCACACGCGGCACTGTACGAGAGCGGAAACGACGACGACGACGCTTCTGCCGCGGTCGCCGTCGCTTCCCCGTCCGACCTCGACCGCTTTGCCGCGTCCTTTGACGCCGCCGCGGCGATGGTCCCTCTGCAGCAGCAGCAGCAGCAGCAGCAGAGATCCTCCTCTGCTTCCTCGTTCATGCTCCCCGCGACGCTCGACGACGACGAGGCGCTGCGGGCCGGGAGGCTGCTGCGCCTCTGCGTCGAGCACTCGAGGCTGACCTCTTCCGCCGCCGGCGCCGGCGGGGGAGCGGGAGCAGTAGAAGAGAGCGCCTCCTCCTCTTCTTCTTCGCCCTCCTCCTCCTCCTCTTTGGTCGACGTCCAGGCCCCCAGCCCGACGGAGCTCGCCCGCATCCCGGCCGCCCTGGCCCCGCTGCGCGCGCGCGTCGCCGAGCTCCTGAGCGAGTGGCCGGGGAACCCGATCCTCTGCCGCCTCGACGCCGTCTCGGCGCGGCTCGCGCGCCTGCCCCCCGCGGCGACGCCGCTCAAGGCCGCCGCGGCGGGGCTCGACCTGCTGCTCGCCTCGGCGCAGCTCTGGGAGGAGACGGCGGCGGCGTCGCACACCAGGCTCGACGCGCAGCTGGCGCCGCTGTCGGCTCTCGGGGCGCGGTGGCGCGCGCTGGAGCTGGCGGGGTGGAGGCGGCTGCTGGAGGGCGCGAGGGCCTCGGCCGCCGCGGCCGGCGCCGGCGTCGGCTGGTTTCACCTCTACCGCCTCGTGTCCTCCGCCGCCGCCGCCGCCGCCGCCGCTGGCTGCTCCCCTGCTGCGAGCAACCGCGTGACTCCCGCGGACGTCGCCGCGGTCGCAGAGCAGTTTATGCAGTCCGCGCCCCTGGGGGAGTACTCGGCGCGGAGGGCGCTCCTGCGCCGCTTCGCCGCGCACGCCCGGGCGCTCGCTCTGACGCCGGCGGCGTCGACGGGAGGAGCGGCAGCAGCAGCAGATGGAGGCACCTCTTATGCTGCTACTCCTCTCCAGCAGCAGCAGCAGCAGCAGCAGCAGCTCACCCGCGTCGCCGCGGCCCTCGACAACGTCGCCTCCCTCTATGCCCTATACGAGCCCCTCGTCCTCGCCGCCGCGGACCGCGCCCTCGAGCCGCACGCCAGGGCCCTGGCCGACTTTGTGAAGCTGGCCAAGTGGGAGGACCGCGGGTACTACGCCAACCGCCACGCCGCGGAGAAGGCCGCGAGGCAGCTGCACCGGCTGTCAAGGCGGAGCGCCCAGGCGCTGGCAGCTCCCGCGGCGGGGGTGCTGGCCGGGGCCGGGATGAGGATGGGGATGGGGGACCTCGAGGCAGCGGCGCTGGCGACGGCCGAGAGCGAGGCCGCTCGCGGCGGGGTCAAGGACGATGAGAAGAAGAGGCCGGCGAAAAAGAACTCTTCTTCTTCTTCTTCTTCCAAGAAAGCCAACGCTTCTGCCCCCGGAGGCTGGTCGGGAGAGGCCGCGGCCGCGGCAGAGAGGAAATGGAAGGAGTCGTGCGAGGCCTCCGCGGCAATCGCCGAGGAAGCCGCGCTCGCCCCCCCTTCCCCTTCCCTCCCCCGCGCCTCGGCCGCTCCGCGGCTCGCCCGCCGCCTCGAGCACCTCCTTTCCGCGACCGTCTCGGCGACCTGCAGGGACCCGCACGCCGGAGCGCCCGAGCACCTTGACGCTCTGGCTTCCGAGGCCGCCGCCGCGGCCACGGCCCTGCGCGCGGACGGCTCGGCCTCGGCGCGCCCGCGCAAGAAGAAGGCGCTCGCCGACTTTGTCTCCGCGCTCGAGGCCGCCGGGTGCTCGAGGGCCGCGTCGGGCGTCCCGCGGGCCGAGAGGCCGCCCGCGGCGTGGTTTTCTTCTCCTTCGCCCGTGCGCGCTGTCAGGAAGTCCCTGTTTCTTTCGGGAAGCGGCGGCGGAAGCGGCGGCGGCGACGCTCATTGTTCGCTGCTGGCGGCGGCAGACGGCTACTTCTGGCGCTCTGTCGCGCGCGTGCAGCGCCTGCGCGCCGCGGCCGATGCGGCGAGGCACGACGCCGCCGACGTCTCTCCCACAGAGGCGAAGGCCGCAGCCAGGCTCTGCGAGAGCGCGCTGTGGGCCGTGCGCCGCGCGCGGGCATCGCTGGGGGTCGCGGCGAGGGACGCGGGGAGGCTGGGGGCGCTGGCGGAGGCGGCGCAAGGATTTTTAGCGGAGTCGAGCGATGACTCGTCAAAGCGGCGGCTCACCCAGCGACAGGCGACCGCCGCGCTCGCCGCTGCCCGCAGGGCCCTTTCCCGCCTGCCGCAGCGCCTCGCCGACGGCGCCACGCTCGTCTCGGCCGCGGCGGAGACGGAGAGGTACCCCTCGGAGAGGGGCCGCCTGCGCTCGGCCGCGGCGGCGCTCTCCGCGGCGTCGGCGGCCTTGCAGCCCGCGGCGGCCGCCGTCGCCGCCGCGGCCTCGGCCGCGCCGCGCGTCATCGGAGGCGGAGGAAGAGGCGCCGCCTCCGCCGCCGCCGTCGTCGTCGTCCCCCCCTCGGCTATGGATGCCTCGAGAAAAGCACTGCTGGCCGTCGAGGGCGTCCTGGAGTCCCTCTGGGCAGCTGCCGGAGGAGGAGGAGAGAGCTGGCGAGAGAGCGTGCCAGGGTGGGGCAGCTGCGAGCGCGATGCTGCGGCTGCGACCTCGGCGCTCCGCGACTGCCTTGAGCCGCCCGTCGTGCCTCCTTCTTCTTCTGCTTCCTCTTCCGGCGCCGCCTCCGCTGCTGCTGCTGATGCTGCTTCCGATGCCTTCTCCAGGCTCTCTGCGAGGAGCGACGCGGCGGTGGACGCCCTGCTGTCGTGGGCACAGGCCCTCGCTGGGCACGGCGGAGAGGGCGGCAGTGCCGCTGCCGCTCCCGCCGGCGCCGGCGCCGGCGACGGAGCTGCTGCTGCCGCTCCGGCCCTCTCGGCCGTCGTCGCCGAGGCCGAGACCTGCCTCCGCCCGCGCGCCCTGGCCTCCGCCGCCGACGCGCTGGGCCTTCTGCTGCTGGACGTCGTCGCCGTCCTCGACGGCGGCGACGAAAAGCAAGGTGAGTTTTTTGGTGGGTCTTGAGATTTTTTTTCCGCCAAAAAGAGGAAAAAACCGCGAGCGACTTGATGCTTCAAAAAAAACAAAACTCTAATTTACTACTGAACTCCCCCGCGCGCGAAAGCGCGCGGCGGATTGAGGAGAAACAATAACCAAATATTGCCTGATCGCTCGCACTATTTTTTTCCCGCTGTTGCCGAGTAGATTAAGTTTCGCCGTGCTCCTTTTCACGCTCTCACTCAAAAAACGAAAACGAAAAAAACACTTAAAAAATCGCAACACAGCCTCCGCCGCCCTCGCAGCGCTCGCCGCCGCCTCCTCCCTCGTCCCCCCCTCCCGCGCCGCAGCCGCCGCCGCCGCGGCCCGCGCCACGGCCGGCATGCGCGCCGCGAGCAAGCTGACCTACGTCGCCGCGTCCCTCTTCACCGGCGTGCTCACCGAAGGCTTCTGCACGACGCGCAAGGGCGCCGACGACGGCGACGGCGACGGCGAAGAAGCGGGCGCCAAGACCTTCAAGCCCGAGGAGGACGTCGCCGGCACGGGGCTCGGGGCCGGCACGGGACGCAAGGACATCTCGGACGAGCTCCACGACGAGGACCAGCTCCTTGGCGCGAAGCAGGAGGGCGCGGAAGAAGAGGAGGAGGAAGAAGCGAAGGCGAAGCAGCAGGGAGGCAAGGAGAAAGAGGAGGAGGACAAGGGCATCGAGATGTCCGACGACTTTGCCGGCGAGGTGCACGACTTGCCCGACGACGACGACGACGACTCAGATGCCGGCGACGACGACGACAAGAAAGACCGACTCGATCAGCAGATGGCCGACGAGGGCGATCTGGGCCCCGAGGCTGATGACGTCGATGCCCGGCTCTGGGACGGCGACGACCAAGAGGAAGACGCCGCCGGCGACGACGACGGTAAAAACAAGGGGATCGAGGACGCGACGGAGACCGCCCCGGCGCTGGAGAAGACCGACGCGTCACGGCGCGAGTTTGCCCCGGGCGGCGGTGATGACGAGAAGGAAGGCGGAGGCGAAGAGGAGGAGCAGCAGCAACAGAAGAAGCCGCAGCACGAGGCGATGGAGGAGGAGGAGGACGACGACGGCGGCGGCGAAGAAGAAGGCGAAGGAGGAGAAGAAGAGAACGGCGACGACGCCGCTGCAGGCAGGCCTCCCCCGCCCGCGGCCTCCGCGCCCGACGACATGGCGCTTCCTGACGACATGCAGATCGACGACAATGACGATGGAGAGGAACGAGGCGCGGGCGAAGACGATGGCGGCGACGCCGCTGAAGAAGAAAACGAGCGCGACGGCGACGGCGAAGAGGAAGATAAGAATGCCGAAGGCGACGACGGAGACCTCGCCCCGCGCGAGCCGAGTCCCGACCGCCCTCGAGCGGACGCAGAGACCGCCGGCGCGGACGAAGAGTCCGACGGCGACGAAGAGGCGCGCGCCGGGAGGGGAGGAGGCGCCGATGCCGAGGAGGAGGAAGAAGTCGAGCAAGAGCAAGAGCAAGAGCCGCCTCCTGCTGCTGCTGGCGCTGCCGGCGACGTCTTAGCCGAAGAGGACGAAGAGGAAGAAGAAGGTGACAAGAAGGCCGACGCGGAAGGGCTCGACAAGGTGACTGCCGCGGACGGCGGCGATGACGAGGAGGAAGCTGTCCACGGCGGGCCCTCTGGCGCCGCCGCCGCGGCCGTCGCCGGCGCCGCCGCGACCGAGATGGAAGAAGAAGATCCGGACCAAGGCGGAGCCGGCGGGGCCGGCGGCGACGACGCCGGCGCTGCCGGCATGGAGCAAGACGACGACGATGAAGAAGCCGGAGCCACCGAGCGCCGCTCGCAGGGGCGAGGAGGCGACGACGGCGGCGGCGGCGGAGGTGGGACGACTGCCAACGGAGGGGCGCGGCAGCGACAGAGGCAGCTCGAGGTGGCCCCCTCTCAGCAGCAGCAGCAGCAGCAACGAGCCGCCGCTGCCGAGGAGGCCGCCAACCCGCACCGCTCCCTGGCCTCCGCTCTCGAGCGCTGGCGCGCGAGGCTGGCCGTGGGCGACGGCGGAAAAGCCGGCGAAGGCGAAGAAGCGCCCCCCCCGGCCGGCGGCGTCGACGAAGCGGAGTTTGTCGAGGCCGGCGACGCCGGCGACGACGAGGCCGGCAACGACGAGCTGACCGCCCTGGGCGCCGCCACCGAGGAGCAAGCAGCTCGGGCCGCCGCCGCTCACAGGGACGAGCCGATGGAGGAGTCGCCGGCGACCGAGGCTGCCACGGCCGGAGGCGCCAAGGAAGGAGAGGAGGAGGACGAAGCCGCCGCGGCTCCGGCCGGCGGCGTGGGCGGCAACGCCTCGGCCTCTGCTCCGAAGGAGGACGAAGAGGAGCAGCAAGGGGGAGAGGACGACGACGAGCCCGTCGTCGCACCTTCGGACGGCGATGCTCCTCGACGCGACGGGCGCTTCCGGGGCGCCGACGAGGCCTTCATAAACAGGTGCAAGGGCGCCTTGGCAACGACGCCGGCGGGCGAGGACGAGCGCCCCCAGAACGACGTCTTCGACCCTGACGCCGCCGCGGCCGAGCTCCAGGCGCGCCTCGCCCTCGAGCTCTCCAGGCCCGCCGCCGAGCGCGCGAGCGGCGGGAACGCTGCTGCCTCCGCCTCCGCCGCGGCCGCCTGGCGCGCGGCCTCGGCGCTCACGGAGCGCACCGCGGCCGAGCTCTCCGAGGCGCTGCGCGCGGCGCTCGAGCCGACGCGCGCCTCGCGGCTCGCGCGCGGCTACCGCTCGGGCAAGCGGCTCGACATGCGGTCCGTGGTCGCGTTCGTGGCCTCCGGGTTCCGCCGCGACGCGATCTGGTGCCGCAGGACGAGGCCCGACGCGAGGAGCTACCAGGTGGTCCTCGCCGTCGACGACTCGAGGTCCGTGGCTGACGCCGGCGTCGCGCCCTTTGCGGCCGAGGCCCTGGCGGCGCTCTCGCGGGCGCTGGCCCGCGCCGAGCTCGGGGACCTGGCCGTCGTCGCCTTTGGCGGCTCGCGCGGGGCCAGGCTGCTGCACCAGCTGGGACAGCCGTTCGACGAGGCTGCCGGGGCGCAGGCCCTGGCCGGCCTGACGTTCGACGCCGACGCGACGCTGGGAGACACGCCCGCCGCGGACGCCCTGGTAGCCGCCGGCGCGATTCTCGATCAGGGCGCTGCGGCGGCCGCGGCGTCCGCCGCTTCTTCTTCGTCTAGCGCCCCCGTCGCGCAGCTGGTGATCGTGGTGGGCGACGGCCGCTTCCACGAGAAGGCCCCCCTGCGCCGCGCCGTCGCAGAGCTGGAGGCGAGGCCCGGAGTGCTGCTCGTCTACGTGGCGCTCGATGGGGCGACGGCGAGCGGTGGAGGTGGCGGGGGTGCTTCGACAACGGCGGCGACGGCAGCAGCAGCGGCCACCTCCGGCTCCCTCGCCGACCTCCGCACCGTCTCCTTCGGTCCCGACGGCAGGCCCACCACCTCCTCGTACCTGGACGACTTCCCCTTTCCTCACTACGTCCTGCTCCGCGACGCGGCGGGTTTGCCGAGGGCTCTCGGGGGCCTGGTGCGACGGTGGGTCGACGCCGCCGCGGCGAGCTCTTCTTCTTCTTGATTTCCCTGAGAATGTTTCCTCGTTTTCCCCTTTTCTCCTTCAACGGCACCGCCTTAATTGATTCAAAAACACTTCCTTGACTGCTTGACACCCTTGCCCTTTCTTAAAAGAGGGACGCGCGCGGAGAGCACGTCTGTAAAAACAACAAACAAAAGAATGAAAGATGAAAAAAAACAGTTCTCTTTCTTTGATCTCCGCTCTCCCTCTCCCTCTGAACTCTGCACCGCTTCCCTTGTTCTCTCCAGCAAAAAAAAAGGTCATTTAAAGGACTTCCGGTCGAACCGGCCCCCAACTACGGACTAGTCCCGCGCTCGACTAATCGATTGCTCCAGCCACCGGCAACAGTGCGAGCCTGCGCTGCTCCGTTTCCGGCCTGACGCGTTGGACTCTCCTTAGCAGCGAAACGCAGAAACGGGGGCTTCCGCCCCTGCCGCGGCGCTGACTGAGGCCTTGGCTGGAATCGATATCGTTGCCTCGTATGAAAACTAAGCGCGGGGCCGCAGTCAGAGGACGGCCCTTCAGGCGAAAGTCGGTTCTCAACTAGAGTCACAACCGCGCGCGACTGCGGCCAACCTCAAACGACTTTTTTTTTCTTCTTGAATTCGTGGACCCAAACGTGTCACAAGAGCGTTTCTGAGAGGTCTTAAATAAGTGAATTGTTAAGGAGGGAGGTTGCGGGTTCGACAGAAAGAGGAAAAGAGAGAACTAGAGCTTCAGAGAGCGGCAGGAGAGAGGGAGAGCAAAGAAGGGGAGAAGAAACTTCGCTCTCTTCTTCTCTCTGCTCTTCTTCCACTTTTCACAAAGCTCTCCCTTTCGTTCCCCGCTTCTCTCTTTTCACGCTCGCACTAGGGGCAGCAGCAAGAGCACGCGAGCGAGACCCCTCTCGTGCAAGCAGCCGCCATGGCATCGGACGAAGAGTGCCCCGACGGTGAGAGAGAGAGAGAGAAAGCATTGGGCCTGCTGCTGCTTGCCATCAATCGATCGGTGGCGTCGACGCTGTTTCGACAGGGAGCAAAGCAAAGCAAAGCGCTTGCTGCGACTCTTTGTGCGATCTCTCTCCATTCGAAACCCAGACGCCGAGGAGGCTCTTTCTCTCGCGTCGCTTGAAAGGAGGAGATATGGAACCGCATGCGCGGAAGCCGTCCCAATTGAGGTCCGAAAATCCCCTCTCACTCGCTGAGTTGATGAAATCGTTCTTGCCGTCGCTTCTCTCGCAATCTATTCCATGAAAATCAAAACCTAAAAAAAACAGGCTCGACCGCCACGCACATCTTCGGCCAGGGGACCACATACACCTACGATGACGTCATCTTTCTTCCGGGCTTCATCGGCTTTGGTGCTCACGAGGTAAAAAAATTGGGCGTGATAGAGAGAGAAGGCGTTTGGAGCGAGACAGAGTTTTTTTTTTCAGTTTCGACCCTCGATGCGCGCCCCCTCCCTCGCTCACCCTCGACGAGACTTCAACTCGTCTTTCCAGGTCGACCTCTCCACCAACGTCACGCGGAACCTCCGCATCTCCACGCCTATCGTGTCGTCTCCCATGGATACCGTCACGGAGGAAGAGATGGCCATCGCCATGGCCCGCGGGGGAGCCC
>Ga0315291_10012231_pt1 | contig 10416 bp, 3 predicted proteins | sample YL17G12_20_MG_FD_203070 | JGI IMG/M metagenome (GOLD analysis project Ga0315291, IMG submission 203070) | Sediment microbial communities from Yellowstone Lake, YNP, Wyoming, USA - YL17G12_20 | ecosystem: Environmental > Aquatic > Freshwater > Lake > Sediment | place: USA: Wyoming | collected... | reverse complement strand
TCTTTGATGGCCTCGGCCACGACCTGGGCCTTGGAATAGCGGAGATGGAAGACCTTGGTCATACGGAGCGACTGGGTATCCTTCGGCTCGGGCTGATCGTACAACTTGATCAGCTCTTCGACCGTCTTCAGTTGGCCCGGATCGGCTCCCTGGACCAGGATGGTGTTGGTGTCCGAGTCGGCGATGAATTTCAGCGCCCGCCGCTTGGAGAGGCGGGCTCGGCCCTCGTCCCCCGTGTCGCGTCCGCCGGAGCCGTAAATATAGTCGTAGAGATCATAGTAGCCCCCCCCGCGGCCGCTCTTCTTCTTCTCCTCCTCTTTGAAGAAGTCTTCCAGGTTCAGCGACACCCAATACGCCAGGGCGTATTTCAGACGGAATACCTTATAGTCGCGACGCGGCGGGGCATGCCGGCTCAGCATGTCTTGCAGTGCATCGAGAACCTTCGGGTCCTCCGAGGCGATAATCACTCGCCCGTCCGGCCCCCAGCTAATTCTCACCGGCGGCGCCGACTTGGCGGCGTCCTTGGCGGCGTCCTCCGGAGAGGTCTCCGCGCCGGGGCCGCCTTTTTCGGGCTCAGGCGTGCCCTGGCGGGCAGCGCCGCCGGTTGTGGCGTCGGGCGAGACCTTGCTGCCGGTGTCATCTTTGCCCGGAGCGGGCGTGTCCCCGGCACTCGGAGTCACTTTTCCAGAAGGCGGCGAGATGTCGCCCCCGGTCTTCCGTTCGACGGGATCTTGCGAGACGGCGCCGCCGGCCTCCTCCCGGCTGAGCTGCGCGAATCTGAACATGGGCTGTGGCCCCGCCTGCGTCGTCGTGTCTTTGGGAGGGGAAGCCGCCTCGCGACCGGGTTGGCCGGGAGTGGTCTCCGCCGGTTTTTCGGGGGGAATCACGATCAACGGATTGGGGGCCGTCCAGGTGCGGCGGATCCGCTCAATCAGTGCTTCCAACTCCGCCCCACCACCGGTGTCGAGCACCCGGATCGTGTCGGGGGTGCCGCCTTCTTCAGAAATCTCGCCGAGCTTGACCAGCAGATTGCGGACCTCCTGCAGCTCGATGTCGTTGGTCCACAGCAGCAACCTGTTGAACTCCACGTCCGCATCGACGCGGAACTCGTCCGGTTTTCCCTGGCCCTTGCCGCCGCGTGAGGAGCCGCCGCCATAGTTTTCATAATAGACGTAGGTCCTGCTGTAACCTGACTGTTGTGTCTCCCCCTTCCCGGTCATCATGAACTCGATGGTGCCGGCGACGTAATCGGCCTCCAGTCGTCGCAGTTGCACCACGGCGAATTTCCGCGCGCTGCCGTCGAGCGTCTCCAGCAGCTTGCTGATTTTCTCGTGTTCCTCCGCGGAAGCGTAGGCGATGATCGCCCTGTTCTCCTGGTCCACTTGCAGCGTGCCGTGAGGTCCCAGGGTGTCCATTTCGGTCAGGGTCTTGACCACCGGCTCCGGATCGATGGCCGCCAACCGGTACACGTGGACCGTGTAGCCGTCGCCGTCTCTTGCGGGAAGCTTACGGAGGTCTTCCAGCAACTCCTTGACCTTGGCCACCTCGAACTCGTTGGCCCAGAGCACCAGGGCGTTGTTCCTCACGTCGGGCTCGACGCGGAAACTGTCCCCGAACCCCTGCGAGCCTCCTCTACTGCGGGGAGAGGATTCAGCGAAGGGGTAACCAAATGGACTGTAGCTCCGCCTCACCTCGGGCTCCTTCTCCTCCTCCTTTTTCGCGCCACTCATCATGAACATGACGGTCTGCGCCACCGACTCGGCCCGCAGGTCCTTCAGCGGAATCACGTGGCAACGTCGGCCGCCTCCGTCGAGCTTGCTGATCAGCAGTTGGATCGTGGCGTGGTCGATCAAGGAAGCGTGAGCAATAATCAGCCTGTTTTGCCTGTCCACCTCGAGCCGCGTATTGGGATCGAGCTCACCCAATTCCTCCAGGGTCTTGACTATCGGTTCGGGGTCGACGGTCTCCAGCCGGTATACCTGGGTACGACTGACGAATGCCGCCGGCGAGTCCGAGCCACCGGACCGGACGTCGAGCACCTTGATGGCCTGGTCGATGAGCACCATCTTGTCCGGTGGCGCGTAGGCCAGGATGCTGTTTTTGCGCTTGTTGACCACCAGGTTCACGTCGCTTTGCGGCTTGGGCTTGGTGAGAGCGGGCTTCTTTCCCCCCTGCTGTTGCCCCGCCTGCTGCATCTGCTGCTGCTGCATCTGCTGCATTTGCTGCTGCATCTGCTGCTGCATTTGCTGCTGCATTTGCTGCATTTGCTGGGGGTCCATGGGGCCGGCGGGGCGGCCCGATTTCGCCGCCGGGCTCCCCAGCAGCGCCAGCACCTGCTCCCGGACGTCTTCGGCCCGGGCGTGCTTCAGCACAAACTCTCGCATCAGGCCCTGCTGGGTCTCGGTCGACTGCTCCTCCTTGAGAAACTTCCCCAATTCACGGAGGTTGATCACCGCGTCCATGGCCTCCAGACGATTCGTGGCGTCCAGCGCCGTGAGCTTCCCATGGGGGCTCACCAGCGGCTGGAGTTCTTCGACGGCCGCCTCCGCCACCAGCCAGTCCAAGGGGAAACTCACCTTGACGAACTCGTGCGGATCCCTCTTGTCGAGATCGTTGGGCTCGACGCGCGGCACCATGCTGGGGTCCAGCTTCTCGAGTTTCGTCACCCAGAGAACCTCCCCTTGGCGGAGCATCGTGTAGCCCCGCGCCAAGAGGTGCCGGTTGATCATGTCGCGGACTTCGTCCAGGCTGTAACTCCGCTGCGTGATCAGGTTCAAGTAATCGCCGGGCAACTCTTGCCAGTCCAGGCTCATGCCGGAGATCCGGGCCAGCCACTGGAGCACGTCGGGCCACGGATGCCCGGTGAAGTTCAGCCGCACCTTGCCGTTCTCGTCCAGGCGCATCTTCCTGATCAGGTCAGGGTCGGCGGGTTCAGGCGGAGTGGAGGGGCGCTGCACAGGCTTCGCAGTCTCCTCAGATTTCTTCTCTTCGCCCGGCTTCCCCTTCTCGTCGCCCGGCTTGGAGGGCGGCCCGTCCGGCTTCTGCGGGCCCTCGCCGGGCTTTGGCGGCGGCCCGTCCGGTCCGCGTGGCGGCCTGCCCGACTTCCGCGGACTCTCAGACCCACCCGGGCCCGCGAGTCCTCCGCTGGGAGCCGGGGTGTACGGACCGGACGTGGGCGAAGCAGCCGGCGTCTCGACCACCACTGCCCCACCGCTGGGCTGCACGACGATGGCCTTGGCTTCTTCCTCCGAGACGATGACCTCCTGTTGCGCCAGTAGCGCACCGACTGGCAGTAGGACGGCCGCGGCAAGCAGTGCCGCCGTGAGAACTCTGTTCCGCATCGTCATGGTATCTCCCTCCTCTCGATTGCCGCGAGACACACATCCCCCCACCGGTCTGCCCGAGGCACCTGAGCGCCATTATCGCACTTCTACAGTGAGAACACAACGGTTGCAGGACCGAATTTCCCTGCCGATCGGGGATCGCCCCGCCGACATTCTGGGCGGTCCTGGCCGGCGCATAGCATCCGGTGCAACCCCAGCCCAGTTAAAGACGCCCTGGTGCCCTCACCGGTTCCCGGAAACCGCCCCTCGCCTCTTCTCAGCCCATTGGTTCTGGCGAGTCAAGGGCCTCGCCCGTGTTCTTTTTGGAGAATCCTGGAGAACTTTGCGGAGTTTACCGATTATTCGTATTGCGTAGGTGGTATGGCCGCTGCAGGTGGGCGCGCGCCACGTTGCGCGACGGCCCCAAGATCGACGTAGAAGAGGCTCAAATGCTTACCAAAAAAGGACTTGTGAGATTCGTCGCCTGCCTGGCACCAGCGGGATGCATGGCGGCTGCGATGACCTGGTTCATGCTGGCCTCGTACCCCTCTGCAAAGGCACAGCAGGCCGTTCCGGCGGTCCCCGAGTCTGTCCTGAAGGTCTATCCTTGCACACCCGCGCTGGCCCAGGCCATCGCCGCGCGGCTCCGCGAAGACCTCCGAGCCGTCCCGGGTGTACGGATCGGGGCCGACGACCGGCTGGGCCAGGTCCTGGTCCAGGCGCCGCCCGGAATCCAGCCAGAAGTCGCCCGGCGCGTGGCCCTGATGACAGCGAACCTCGGGCAGCAAGCCCCCCGGGGTGCCCCCACTGCAACGCAGGTGGTCCCGTCGTCGATTCCGGGACGACCCAGGTCGCAGTCCGTGCAGCTCCGCTACGCGACGGCGGCGCAGGTCGAGGCGGCGCTGGTCAACACGTTCGGCAGGCGGCTGAGGCCGTTCATGGGTGGAGATCTGGCCAGAAAAGACTATCAACTGGCCTTGCCGGGGGGCGCGACGATCAACCTCAGCTTTCACTACCAGGCCAATTCCGCGACGGTGCAGGGGACCGGGGCAGCCATCGATTCCTGCCTGCGGCTGATCGAGGCGCTGGACAGCCCCCCGCCGCCGGCGGGCCGCAGTGTGCGGTTGGTTTCCCTCCAGACGGCCAGCCCGGCCAGTGTGCAGCAGGTGGCCAATGCGATTCGCGGTGAGGCCCCGAACCGCCCCCAGGGGCAACTGATCAACATGGTGGTGCAGCCGGCGGCCCAGGAAGAGGAAAAGGAGCAACCGGGGGAGTTTCCTCCGGCTTTCCCTGTTCCAGGAAACGGTGCTCAGCCCCCGGTCCAAGGCCCACCGCAAGGGCAGCAGGCGCCCACCGGTCTGATCGGACAGGTGCAGATCGAGATGCTCCCCGGCCTGGACATGCTGATCATCAGCGGGCACGAGCGCGACGTGCAACGGGTGATGGACATCATCCAGCAGGTCGAGAAGCTCAGTGCCGAGACCGAGCCGGTGATTATGGTCCAACAGTTGCGGCACGTGAATTGTGTGGCCCTGGCCGAGCTGATCACCCCGCTGTACCAGGAGGTCTACGAGCCGCGGCAGGGCAGCATCAGCATCACGGCCTTGGTCAAGCCGAACGCCTTGCTGCTGGTCGGACGCCGCGAGAACGTGCAGACGGTGCAGAACCTGGTCAAGCGGCTGGACCAGCCCGTCGCGCCGGAGGCGGAGCTCCAGGTGTTTGGGCTGCGCCACGCGGCGGCCACGGCCGCGCAAACGGCCATTCAGCAGTTCGTCGGCACGGAGCCCACCGGCTTGGGGACCAGGGTCGTGATCGCGGCCGATTACCGCTCTAACTCACTGATCGTGCGGGCCAGTCCCCGCGACATGATCGAAGTAGCCAAGCTGATCGAGGGGCTTGACACGCCCACCGTCCCGGCGGTCAATGAGCTGCGGGTATTCGAACTGTACAACTCGGTGGCCGACGACGTGGCGCAGATCCTGGAAGACGCGATCCGCGGCCAGGCCGCGCCGGGGGCCGGGGCGGGGGCCGCGCCGGGGGCGGGGGCCGGGGCGGGGGCCGCCGCACAGCAGGCCCAACAGAAGTCGGTCGCCTTGCAGTTTCTGACCATCGACACCAAGGGCCAGCGGCGCCTGAGGTCGGGGATCCTCACCGACGTGCGGATCACGGCCAATCCCACGGCCAACACCCTGGTCGTTTCGGGGCCGGCCGACAGCATGGAGCTGATCGAGGCGGTGATCCGGCAGATCGACCGGCCGCCGGTGGCCCAGGCCCAGATCAAGGTCTTCCACATCGTCAACGGTGACGCCGCGGCCCAGAGGACCATGCTGGAGGGCCTGTTTCAGACAACCACTGCCGGTCAGCCGGCGACGCGGACGGCTGCCGGCGAGGGGGAGAGTTCGCTAGTGCAGTTGCGGTTCGCCGAGGACGTGCGGAGCAACAGCGTCATCGCCTCCGGTACCGCCAGCGACCTGCTGATCGTCGACGCGATCCTGACGCGGCTGGATGAGAGCGAGGTGCGGCAGCGGCAGACCCAGGTGTACCACCTGAAGAACGCCCCGGCCGAGGACGTGGCCGCCGCGGTCAACACTTACCTGACGACCGACCGCGCGGTGATGCAGATCAATGTGATGAGCCCCTACGAGCAGGTCCAGCGCGAAGTCGTGATCGTGCCGGAGGTCGTCAGCAACAGCCTGATCGTCAGTGCCACGCCGAAGTTCTTCAAGGAGATCGAAGACCTGATCAAGCAGCTCGACGAGCGGCCCGCGATGGTCATGATCCAGGTGCTGATCGCCGAGGTGGCGCTGAGCAATACCGACGAGTTCGGCGTCGAGCTGGGCCTGCAGGATTCGGTGCTCTTCGACCGCAGCCTGCTGTCGGTGCTGAACACCCTCACCACCACGGTGACCACCCAAACCCCGGGTGGCGCCACGACGTCGACACAAAGCCAGGAGATTGTCACCGCCACGGTTGACCCCGGCTTCGCCTTCAACAATCAGCCGCTGCCCAACACCGGCAGCTCCAAGGCGCTGCAGGATGCCCGTGTGCTCGCCGGCCAAGGCCTGTCGACCTTTGGTGTCAACCGGGTCAACAGCGAAGTGGGTTACGGCGGGCTGGTGCTCTCGGCCTCCAACGACATCGCCAGCATCTTGATCCGGGCGCTGAAGGAACAGAAGCGGCTGGACGTGCTCAGCCGCCCGCAAGTCATGACCCTGGAGAACCAGCCTGCTGTTGTCATGGTGGGCCAGACGGTACCGCTGGTCACCGACGTGGTTGTCAGCGACACCGGCCAGAACTTTACGGTTACGCCCACGGACGTCGGGCTGGTTATGGGTGTGACGCCGCGGATCAGCCCGGATAACGTGGTGGTGATGGAGATCACCGCCGAGAAGTCGGAAGTTGGTCCCGAGGCCGAAGGAATTCCCGTCTCGATCTCCGCCACCGGCGAGGTGGTCCGGCAGCCGCGGATCAACAAGACCTCGGCGCAGACGACCGTCCTGGCAGCCGACGGCCAGACGGTGGTCCTGGGCGGGCTGATCACCAAATCGAAGGCAAACATCAGCCGGAAGGTGCCCTGCCTGGGCGACATCCCACTGCTGGGGGCGCTGTTCCGCTTCGACGGCCACATCGAAAAGAAGACCGAACTGTTGATCATCATGACTCCACACGTAGTCCGCTCCCGCGAGGACGGTGAGGAGGTCAAGCGACTCGAGGCGGCGCGGATGAGCTGGTGCCTGTCCGACGTGATCCAACTCACGGACGATCCCGGGCTGCGGGGCCGAAAGGACGAGTGGCTCGATTCGGAAACCACCGTCGTCTACCCGGACATGGCACCCGGAGGGTACCCGGGCGCCGAGACGATCCCCTTGCCCGACGCAGTGCCCGGCCAAAGGCCCATCATCTCGCCGGGCGGCGGGCCGCTGATGCCGGACGCGATGCCCAGCCCGGGCGGCACGCCGCCGCTGCCGACGCCGGCAATTCCGCCGTACGCGCCGCCAGCGGCACCAAGCCCCCAGGATTCCTCCCGCGTCGGCCCGGCGGGCACCGACCGAAGGTTGGTCGGGCGGCCGGGGCCCAACGCCGCTGCCTGGAATCAGCCTGCCGCAATGCAGGCCCGTTACCTGCCGCCAGTCTACCCGGTCGGTGGCCAACAGGTGGCCTACCAGGGTGCCGGCGGACCTGCACCCCAGCCCTACTCCAATCCTGGCGGGGCCGTCCAACTAGGTTACACCGCGCCGGCACAAGACCAGCGGTCCCCGGCGTCGCCTGGACAGCAGTACCCATCGCCCGCGGCCCAGCCGGCACAATACAGCCAGCCGTATTATCAACCCACGGCCCAGCCGGTCGCGCCGCAGTACCAGTAACGCCAATACCATTGAATTCAGTGGAATGTCAAGGAGGATCAAGTGGCACCGGCGTCTCGCCGGTGTGGCGGAGTTGATGGCAACACTTTCACTTGCATTACACCGGCGAGACGCCGGTGCCACTGTCCCCAGGCTGGGTCCATCCTTTATTCCGGTATTGCCGCTAATACGCTGAAAGGAATCGACATGTCCGCCTCCTCACGGCTCCTGTACGTGCTGCTGCCGGCGGCGACGCTCACATTGCTGGCCGGCTGTGCGCCGTTGAATCTGAAGAATCCGTTCCCGTGGCCGGCGGCCTCCGACGACAAGCCGGGCGTGCCCAACCGGCTGGTGACCATTTGGACCGACACGGTGCTCTATCACGCGGACCGCCCGCCGGAACGCGGGTTCGGCGGTCGGCTGCTGTTCTACGGCGCGGAGGAGAAGCCGATCAAGATCGACGGCACCCTGGTGGTCTACGCCTTCGACGAGACGGGCCGCGACCCCAGCAACGCCAAGCCGGATCGAAAGTACGTGTTTCCCAAAGAACTCTTTGCCAAGCACTATAGCGAGTGCGGCGTGGGCCATTCCTACAGCGTCTGGATCCCCTGGGATGAAGTGGGAGGAGAGCAGAAGGAACTCAGCCTGATCGTCCGCTTCCTGCCGGCGGGCGGGGCCCCGGTGATTGGCGAGATGACGAAGCACCTCTTGCCGGGCAGGCCCCCGCAGCCCGCGGCCGGGAACGCCCAGTTGGCCCCGCAGGGCGGTGCCGCGCCGGTCGGACAAAGCCCGGTCTACCCCGTCTCGTACGAGGCACCGATGACCGCCGGACAGGTCCAACCCACCACGCCAGGCGATCCGCCACAGCGGATGACCACCACCACGATCGACGTCCCGCCGCGACTCGGCCGCCAACTGCCGGTGGCAGCCGTCGCACCTCGAAGGGACATCCAAATGTCGCCCGCTCCTCGGCGGGAAGTCCCCAATCCGGTCTTTACGGCGTCACCGGCGGCGGCGGTGGCGCCACGGCAGGCTCGGCCGGCGGCGGAGACAGTGCCGGCTCGGCAGGGGCCGCCGCGACCACAAGCTCGTTACGCACCTGCGAAATCCCCGGCTCCAGCAGGGCAATTTGCGCGGCAAGGGCCCGATCGTAGTCCGTGGACACAACCCCCCGTAACGTCGCTGTCCGGCCCTGGACCAGGACCTCTACCGGCGACAGGGCTTGAACCCGTGGCAAACGTGACAGCCGTTGCACCAGCGTATTACTGATCTGGGCGGGGCCGGACGCCGTCGCAGGACGACTGAACGCCACCTGGAGCGTGGCGCGGATCTCCGTGGTGCCACTCCGGCCACCTACCGCAGCCACGCCAGTGCGATTCGTTCTGCTGGTGGTGGTCCTGCTGGTGCGGCTGCGACTGCTTGAGGAGAGTCCCGAGGTTGATTGCAGTCCCGAGCCTGACTGCAACCCCGAGCCTGTTCGCAGTCCGGACCCTGTTTGCCGGCCGGTCTGACCGGCCTGGACGGAACCGACGACGCCCCCCATCTCCGCGCTGCTGGCCCCGACGAACGACCCCGCCTGCTGATTCCCGCGGATGAAGCTCTCCGAACCGCTGATCTGGCCGATGCCGGCGCCAAGGGTAGTCATCGAGCTACCGGTTGTGCCGATGGTCCCCAGGCTGCCGCCCCCACTGCTCCCAGTCCCGCCGGCCGCAGTACGGGTGCCCGTGGTCGTGCCGCTGCTGAACATGGTTCGCGTCTGGCCCCAAACGGGCGTCTGGGCGGCCAACATCGTGCCAAGCACAATGACTGCCGCCGGAAAATGGATTCGCATAGCCGCGCCTCCTCCTAAGGTCCCGAATCGGAACGTGCTATCACTTATATCGTACAGGACGGCTACTCCATATCGTACATAAACCCCGGCAGGCTGGCAAGGTTCTCTGAGGGACGCCAGGGGGGAAGAGCCGCTTACCACCCGTTAGAATGGGTTCAGTCGGGTGTCGATCGAGGAGTAGCACGGCCATCTGGGCCGTCAGTCACAGGCCGGAAGCCTGTGCTACTAGACACCCCGGGATCTTAGCCGAGCAATGACTTCGGCGGAGCGGGTACCCGTGCCCTGGACCTCGAAACGTCTCGACTCGGGGCCGGTGATCTCGATGCGGATCTCCACACGATCGGTGGGAAGGCACCGCTCCACCCGGTCGGCCCATTCCACCAGCACCAGGGCCTCGCTCTCGAAATACTCGTCGGGCCCCAGCTCCAGGAACTCCTCTTCATCGCGGACTCGATAGGCGTCCAGGTGGTACACGGTCCGGCGGCCACGGTACTCCTGGGCCAGTAAGAAGGTGGGACTGACCACCTCACGGCGGTCGATCCCGGCGGCCGCGGCGATGGCCTGGACCAACCGGGTCTTGCCGGCGCCCAGCGTGCCGCACAAGGCGACGGTGGTTCCGTCGGGGAGTAGTTCGGCCAGCGCCGCTCCCAGGGCCGCCGTGGCGGCTTCGTCCCTGGCATCGTAGGTGAAGTGGTTCATCCGCGTCAGTCGAACCTGTGTTGCCAGCCGCGTGGTTCCAGCTTGCGGGGGCCGCCCTCAGTCTCTGCCTCCCACAGCCCGGGCTCGGCGACAAACTGACCGACGGCCGCCAGCGGCACTTGCAGCGGCTGCTCGGCCAACATCCGCGCGGCCTCCTGCGGCGGCACGGCTAGGATCAACTCGAAGTCCTCGCCGTCGCCCAGCGCGTGGTCCAAGGGCG
>Ga0315291_10012224_pt1 | contig 10418 bp, 7 predicted proteins | sample YL17G12_20_MG_FD_203070 | JGI IMG/M metagenome (GOLD analysis project Ga0315291, IMG submission 203070) | Sediment microbial communities from Yellowstone Lake, YNP, Wyoming, USA - YL17G12_20 | ecosystem: Environmental > Aquatic > Freshwater > Lake > Sediment | place: USA: Wyoming | collected... | reverse complement strand
ACGGGAGGAGGTTCTGTCTCGTGCCGGGCGCTACGAGGCGGTGGCGGAGAACCTGGCGGTGAAGGAGGTGTGGGTCAAGGACCGCCGCTACCTCGTCTGCCACAACCCAGAACAGGCGGAGAAGGACGCCGCCGACCGGGCGGTGATCCTGGACGCGCTCGCGCAGGCACTCCACGGGGGAGCGGGCGGCTTGATCGCCAACCGCGGCTACCGGCGCTACCTCACGCTGGCCAAGGGAGCCGTGCAGATCGATCCGCGCAAGGTGAACGCCGACGCCCGCTTCGACGGGAAGTGGGTGCTGCGCACCAACACCTCCCTCCCCGCAGCGGAGGTGGCCAAGCAGTACAAGCGCCTCCTCGTCGTGGAGCAGTTCTTCCGTGCGGCCAAGAGCCTGCTCGAAACCCGGCCGATTTACCACCACGACGACGCGACGATCGCTGGGCACCTGTTCGTGAGCTTCCTCGCTCTCGTGTTGCGCCACGAACTGGAACAACGGCTGGCGAAGCGCGGCTGGAAGCTCGAGTGGCGGGACATCGTGCGCGACCTCAGCGCAGTGGACGAGGTGGAGGTACGTCACCACCGGCGCCGCTACCTGCTACGGACACCGCTCCGCGGCGTAGCCGGGAAGGTGCTTCAGGCCGTGGGGGTGGCCATCCCTCCCCCGGTCAGGGAACCGGACGCCCCTGATGCCAGGACGTCACGCCGCACGCGCTAGCGCCCAACAGGACGTACCTTCAGTTTCGAAACTGTAGAAGATGGGCCTGATGGTGCTGTCACTAGTACTTAACAGGCCAAGTTCGCGCAACGCGGTTTGAGGTCTGCTGCCGGTTCCAGCCGGAGTCCGCCATGGCGTGTACTTATGCAGGCAAGTACTAGATTCCGGGACCAGAAGCGTGCCGTCGCGGGAGAGAATGACCGCCCCAACGATGGCTCACGCTCGAGCGCCCGTCAACCTGGACGCGAGGCGCCCCTGGCCTATACTCATCCCTCCAAGGAGGGACAATGAACGACCGCCTAGTGGAATCCTTCTGCGACCTCGTGCGTGTCGACAGCGAGTCTGGGGACGAGGCCCGTTTCCAGGAGCATCTGAAGGTGAGGCTCGAGCGCGAGCTTCACGCGACCTGCACCCTCGACGCCTACGGGAACCTGGTTGCCCGCCTTCCGGCGGTCGGCTCCAAGAAGACGGAGCCAATCCTCCTCGGCGCTCACGCCGACACGGTCAAGCCCGGGAAGGGGATCGTGCCGATCGTCGAAGACGGGGTAGTCCACACCGACGGGACGACGATTCTCGGGGCGGACGACAAGGCGGCGATCGCCGAGATCATGGAGGCCCTCCGGACCGCGGCCCGTCGGCCCCCGGTTGAGGTGCTCGTCACGCGAAGCGAGGAGATCGGGACCCTCGGCGCGCGGAACCTCGATCTCTCCCTCGTCCGATCGAAGATCGGGTTCATCGTCGACACCGAGGAGCTTGACCAGGTGACGATCGGCGGGCCGAGCCGCGTCACCCTCGACTTTGAGGTCATCGGGAAGGCCGCCCACGCCGCAGAGCCGGAGAAGGGCATCTCCGCGATCCGCGTCGCCGCCGAGGCGATCACCGCCTTCCAGGAGGGGCGGCTTGACCCCGAGACTGTGGCCAACGTCGGGACAATCCAGGGCGGGACGATCCGCAATGGGATCCCGGAGCGGGTCACGATCCAGGCCGAGTGCCGTAGCCACAGCCACGAGAAGTGCCTTGCCCAGGTGGAGCGGATGAAGGCAGCGTTCGAGAAGGCTGCCTCCCGAGTTGGAGCGCGGGTGGAGGTAACGGAGAACCTCGAGTTCAGGGCGTCCCGCGCTTCGGAGGACTCCTTCCTCGTTCAAGTGGCGATGGCTGCGATCCGCGACGCGGGCCTCACCCCCAGAGCCAAGGCGATCCTTGGCGGCACTGACGCCCTCGTGCTGCAGGGAAGAGGGATCCAGGCCGTTGTCCTCGGCATGGGAGGAGCGAACATCCACTCGACCGACGAGGAGATCACCGCCGCAGCCCTGGCAAAGGCGACCGAGATCCTCCGGCGTCTCCTCGAGAGCCTCGCTTGAGACCACCAGTTGACCGCCCCCAGGGCCGCGGCAGAATGCGGCGATTCCTCGGCAGCTCCACCGGCAGAGCGCCCAGCTGTCGGCCGAATGGCTGGAGGTTCGACTGCTCCGTGAGGCGGGGATCGACCTCTTCCGTGGCCCGGGTTCTAGGGTAGCACGTCGCTCTGAGCCTTGACCTGCGGCCCTACCGAGGGACAAGGAAACTGCCGATCACCTCCATGACTTCGAATAGCGCATCCAGGTCAACGTATTCGTCAGGTCGATGCGCTTGCTCAATGCTCCCCGGCCCGTAGATGATCAGAGGGATGCTCGTCTGGGGAACGATTGCCACGGCGTCGGTCGAGTATGGGGCGATCTCAGGGCGAATTGGGCGGCCCGTGAGATCATGGTTCACTTCTAGGAAGCGAACGATCTCGGGCGCCTTCGGATCGCTCAAGATCGGCGCCCTGTCGTTGTAGATCTCGTAGCTGAACTGCGCGCCCCATTTCTCGGAGAGCTCGGAGCCCGCCTCGCGGATTCGCAGAAGGACCCGTTCTCTCTCCGCCGTGGTTACAGCGCGAGAGTCCAGGTGGACTGTTGCCGTGTCCGGGACGATGTTGACTCGTCGACCGCCTTCGATCAGTCCGACATTCAGCGATGTGCGCCCCAATCCCGGGATCTCCGGGAACGAACGGCTCTCGTCGGCGAGCCGCAGGCAGAACTCCGAAGCCGGGAGGATCGCGTTTATGCCGGATGAAGGAGTCGAGCCGTGCGCCGCCCGTCCCCGAAAGGTCGCCTCGACCCATAGCTCACCCCTCTGCCCTAGGTAGACCGCTCCACCCGTCGGCTCGGCAATGAGTAGGAACCGGGCATCGTCAATCAGGCCTGAGGACGCAACTGAGGTCGCTCCACGATAGGACCCCTCTTCATCGGCGGTGAGCGCGAGAACGATATCATGCGAGAGCGCCAGCGCCCTCTTCTTGATGTCGCACGCGAGCGCGATCAGAACTGCCACGCCGCTCTTCATATCCGCGGCGCCCAAGCCCCGCAGATACCTACCTTCGCGGTGCGCGAAGAAAGGGTTCGTCGTCCACTGACTCCCTTCTGCCGGTACCGTGTCGATGTGCCCGCACAGGACGTAGCTCCCGGGCAAGCGCCCGGCGATGCGCGATACGATTGAGCTGCGTCCGTTCTCCAATGGAACGCGTTCCGAATCGATGTCTCGGTCCGCCAGGTACCGCTCGATGAACTCTGGGATGCCGTCCTCGCTACCGGGCGGATTCTCACTCCGGATCCCGATCAAAGAGGAGAGCAGTTCAATGGTTTCCGTTCGCAGTTCGTCCATGATCTTGGTCATGTGCCGCTGCCCCTCCCTTCATATGATCCCCGCAGCTTCCAGTCAAATCAGTCGGGCACTACGACCTGGATCGACGAGGAGGCCCCCGCCGCGAGGGCGATCGACTAACCTGGCCTCGGTGGGCGCTCCTCTTTCCGGGCTAGTCTAGCCCACCTCCAGCGGTGATGACCAACGCTTCGGGCCTGACCCGGCCTCGGTGAATGGTCCGCTTCGCAACGCAGTCTGACCAGCCTCAGCCACGCAGGCCGAAGCCGCTGGCGCGGACGGCGAGTACTCATGAACCGCCCTGTCCGGTTCTCCTTCAGATGCTGCACTCACTGACGAGGTCGGCAGGGATGACGACGCCGTGCGCAGTTCGAGAGTAGCCCTCTACAGGAAGCCAGCACATGTAATGCCTTGTTGCTGGTCTTGATTCCCCCCAAGCGTCGGGACCCACCAGAGGCGAGAAGGCGGATGGCTCGGCACATGCGCGGTCCAGTTCTCTGGGATCAGGGCACCATCCCGATCCGAGGACTCAACCTGGGCCGTTCTTGAGGGGGCATGGCACGTCGAGGCGCGCCCGTTTGCGCCCCCTCCTATCTGAACTGGCTTGCATCCCAGCCAACGCCGGGCAAGGACTTGACATCATGGACGAGCCGGGCTATGGTGGTTTCTAGGTGCGGCACAACCGAGGTACGTAGCGACGAAGGGGAGGCCGGTTGCAGGCTCGATCTGAGAACGGCGCTCTAGGCAGTCGCGCCTTTGCGATTCCCTTGTCGGCAGGGCCGTTGCGAATTGCAGGCTGGACGAGCGTTCAGAGAAGGTTCGAGAAGGCTCTGAGATTCAGCCGTTGCGGGAAACGCGAAACGGCTGAACTAGCGGCTGTTCGAGATCGACCGCAAGGACGTAGCGGAAGGGCGCGGTTGCCCCTGCGGCGGTATGTACCGGGGCGGATCGTCACTTCGCTTTCTGGCGAGGAAACCCGTCGTTTCCTCGAGTTGGGACCGTCGCCACTGGGAACAAGCATTGGGGCAAACGGCTCACGCGACTGCGACCCAACGCTTGCCTGGGCGTTCGCCGCGGCCAATGGGGATGGCCATGCGTGGAGAACGCACGAGGAGCAAGTCTGTCAGCCGGACTGAGTACACAGGGCTTCTCGGCGCCCCATCGGGGCCTGCCCCGGGTTCAGGAAGGAGGTGATACGAAGGGACAGAGTGCGATGCTGAGCGTACTAGCATCCGAAGTTAAAGGAGGTATCTGCGCATGAAGACTATCAGAGTACTCGTCCTAGCGCTGGCCGTCCTAGGGATGGCGATCGTTGCGGGAGGCGTGGCGGCTGCCCAGAACGTCTTCACCATGAGCCACACGCAGGAGTTCGGCACCATTGACCCGGCTCGAGGAACGGACTATACCGAGTCCTATGCGATGCTGAACCTGTACGATGCATTGGTGTTCCCGTCTTCGGAGGGTGCAATTGAGCCCAAGCTCGCTGAGAGCTGGACAGTCAGTACTGATGGGCTGGCATACACGTTCAATCTCCGGCACGGCGTGAAGTTCCACGATGGCACCGAGTTGACCGCTGAGGACGTCAAGTTCTCCTTGGAGCGAGTGCTCGCTCTGAAGGAGGGCTACTCCTTCCTGTGGGCTGGCATCGTTGCTGGTGCGACGGTGGATAGTTCCTACGTTGTTACGTTCCGTTTGAGCAAGGTCTATGCGCCGTTCCTTGCTACGCTCCCCTGGCTGTTCATCGTGAACAAGGACCAGATCCTAGCTCACAAGGAGTCCGGCGCTTTTGGCGAGTTCGGCGACTACGGTGCTCAATGGCTGGCGGTCAGCAGCAACGAGGACGCGGGGTCTGGTCCCTACACGCTCAAGTCGAACGACAAGATCCGCGAGATCGTCTTCAGTCGCTTCCTCGACTACTGGGGAGGTTGGCCGCACGGCGACAAGTCGATCGACGAGGCGCACAGCATCTTCCTGCAGGAGACAGCGACAGCCAAGACGATGCTCCGCACCGGTGAGCTACAGATGGTCGAGCATTGGCGCACCTACGAAGACTACCAGGACATGGAGAAGATCCCCGGCGTCTCGGTGCTGACGTACCTCTCTCCCGAAGAGCTGTGCTACAAGATCAACACCAAGAAGGCACCCACCGACGACATCCACATTCGCAGGATGTTGGCCTGGGCGTTTGACTACGATACTATGCTCAATGTGATTGAGCCCGGGTCGGGGGCTGCGAGAGGACCAATCCCTCCGGCGATTCCGGGCCATAACCCCAGGGCATTCCAGTACAACCTGGACCTAGATAAGGCTCGCGAGGAGCTGCAGCTCAGCAAGTACTACCCGAATGTCCCAACCATCCAAATCGTGACACCCTCTGGGCTTGAGGCCCGCCGCAAGGTGGCGGTCCAGTTCAAGGAGAACCTGGCGAAAATAGGTGTTAATGCAGAGATCAGGATAGAGGAATGGGGGCGAATGACGGATCTGGCGGCCACAAAGGAGACCACCCCGAACATCATGATCATCTCGGTCTCCTCGAACTACCCCGACGCCGACACCTACCTCCAGTTCATGTATCACTCTTCAGCAGTCGGTACCTGGGGATCCTGCGAGTGGCTGCTCGATCCCTTGGTCGACGAGCTGATCGAGAAGGAGCGGACCACGCTCGATCCTGAGGAGCGAGCGCACATCCTGAACGTCCTCCAAGAAATCATCGTGGAGCGTTGCCCTGACATCTTCGTGAACGTCCTGGCATTGCGCGTGGCTGTCCAAGACTACGTGAAGGGCTTCACGTACAGACCGGTCATGAGTTTCTACTACTACTTCCACGACTGGTGGTACGAGAAGTAGGCGAGTTCCGTGACTGAGGGAGGGGAGGCTGACTCCCCTCCCTTTGTGTATTGGGTTAGGGGCCGACTATGCGCTTCTCGGTGTTTCTGCTTCGGCGGGTTTCTCATATGGTCTTGGTCCTGTTTGGACTATCGGTTCTCATCTTCCTTATCTCGCGCACTCTTCCGGGTGATCCGGCGCGGCTGGCGCTGGGACCGTTTGCCTCCAAAGAGCAGATAGCGAACCTGCGCCACACCATGGGAATGGACAAGTCGCTGCCGCTCCAGTACTGGGCATTCCTCACGGGCGTCGTCCGGGGCGACTTCGGGCTCTCCTTCCAGACGCGTCGAAACGTCGCACTGGACATCGTCCAGTTCCTTCCAGCCACGGCCGAATTGGTGTTCTGGGCGATCATCTGGGTGGTGGTCCTGGGGGTCCCGCTCGGGGTGCTTGCAGCGCGCTACAAGGACCGTTGGCCGGACAACCTGGTGCGGATGATTGCGTTCGTCGGGGTTGCCGTTCCCCCCTTCGTTGTTGGCCTCATTCTGCAGCTGACCTTCGCCTATCTCCTTGGCGTTCTGCCCACCACGGGGAGACTCAGCTTGCTGACGCCCGCACCGCCTACGCACACAGGTTTCCTCATGATCGACAGTCTGATCGCCGGGAACCTGAGTGTGCTCGGGGATGCACTAAAGCACATCCTTCTTCCCTCATTCGCCATCGCCATGACGGGCATAGGGCAGATCGCCCGACTGACACGGGGAAGCATGAGCGACGTGGCGAGCCAGGACTACATCGAGGCATCCCGTGGTTTCGGCATACCGAATCGTGTTATTGCGTTCAAGTATATGTTGAAGCCCGCCTTCATTCCACCTCTCACGATCCTTGGGCTGACGTTTGCCTCGGAGCTGAGCAACGCGTTTCTCGTCGAAACGGTCTTCTCCTGGCCCGGGATCGCCGGCTATGGAATTCGCTCCATCCTCAGGAAGGATTTCAACGCTGTGATGGGTATTGTCCTTGTCATTGGGCTTGCCTTCGTTGTCGTGAACCTTATCGTGGACATCGTGGCCGGCTACGTCGATCCTCGCATCCGCGTGCGGAAGGAGGAGTAATGCTGCCCCATCGGCAAGGAGCTGCTGCCGCAGAGGAAACACGGTGGACGGCCATGCGGGATCGCCTGGGACGGGGCTGGTACAAGTTCAGGCGCAACCGCATCTCTCTTATCGGGGGGGCGATGGTCTTACTGTTTGCCCTCCTGGCGGCTCTTGCTCCTTTTGTGACTCCGTATCCCAAGCACGCCGGGGCGTACACGGACTTCAGACACGCTTTCCAGCCGCCGAGCGCAGCACATTGGTTCGGAACAGACGCCCTGGGTGCCGATGTCCTCACGCGGGTGATCTTCGGGTCTCAGATCTCCTTCATGCTGGCGGCTATCGTATTGGGGATCAGCGTGCCGTTTGGGGTCTTCCTTGGCCTTGTTTCCGGCTATATCGGGGGGAAGACGGAAACGATCATCATGCGAGTGACCGACATCTTCCTCGCTCTGCCCGCTCTCGTGATGGCTCTAGCCATCTGCGCCGCCTTCACTCCGAGCATCGACAAGGCGATGCTCGCTATATCCACCATCTGGTGGACGTGGCATTGCCGCTTGGTGAACGGGATCACTCGGTCCATCAAGACGGAGGAATTCATCCAGGCAAGCCGCGCACTGGGCGCGAGTCACTTCCGGATCATGTTCAAAGACATTCTCCCCAATTGCGCTTCGCCGATCATCGTCAAGATCACCCTGGATGCAGGGTTCGTGATCTTGGTGGGCGCGGGCCTGAGCTTCCTCGGATTGGGTGCTCAGCCTCCTGCGGAGGACCTCGGCACGATGATCTCCATCGGGGCCAAGTACCTCCCGGAACGGTGGTGGATGACAGTGTTCCCCAGCCTGGCTATCTTCCTCATCATTCTGGGGTTCAATCTCCTGGGCGATGGTTTGCGGGATGCCTTGGCCGTGGAAGAAGGGGTGTAGCAGATGACCGGGGAGGGAACCATTCTGGATATCCGCGACTTGCACGTGTGGTTTCGCGTCTACGAGGGACTCTCTCGGGTCTTGGACGGCGTCAGCTTCCAGGTCCAAGAAGGTGAGCGGGTGGGCCTGGTGGGGGAAACTGGATGCGGGAAGACGATCGCGATGAAGACGGTCATGGGCATTTTGAAGTCCCCTCCCGCCCAGTTTCCTCAGGGGGAAGTGTTCTTGGCCGGTCATGATGTGCTGAAGATGTCCCCTATGGAGATCCTCAGGATGAAGGGCAGGACCGTCTCCATGATCTTCCAAGATCCGCTTAGCTCGCTCAATCCTGTGTTCACCATCGGGCAGCAGCTCATCGACGTGATCCGCTACGGCCAGCGCCGGGCTGCGAACAGTGGTCGGCTGAGCAGGGCGAGGCTGGCGAGGGCCGCTGCGGAGGCACTGACCACGGTGCGACTGCCGGATGCAGAGCGCATTCTCAAGCTCTACCCGCTCGAGCTGAGCGGGGGTATGCGCCAGCGGGCGCTCATCGCCATGGCTCTCGTCAACAAGCCGAGGCTGCTGATCGCAGACGAGCCCGGTACCGCGCTGGATGTCACCATTCAAGCCCAGATCCTTGCTCTCTTGAGAGGCCTGGTCAAGGAGGAGCACATCGCGGTTCTGCTGATCACTCACGATCTCGGCGTCGTGCGGGAGATGGCCGAGAGGGTCTACATCATGTATGCGGGGCAGGTCGCCGAAGAGGGGCCGGTGACGAGTCTGTTTGATGACCCGAGACACCCCTACAGCCAAGGGTTGCTCGCGTCAGTGCCCCGCCTCACGGGGAAGCTGCCGGCCCGGGGGATACCCGGGACCGTTCCCGACTATACGGAAGCTCCGCCTGGTTGCCGATTCCACCCAAGATGTGAGCACGCAATGGAGAAGTGTGCCGAACAGAAGCCTCCTCTGACGGAAGCCGCCGGCCAGCGCCTCGTGGCGTGTCACCTGTACAGCGGAGCCAAAGAATGACTGAGCCCATCCTGGGGGTCGAGAACCTCATGAAGTACTTCCCCATTCGCTCCGGCCTCTTTCGCAGAGTGGTCGGTCACGTCAAGGCCGTGGACCACGTTTCTTTCGGTGTGCAGGAGGGTGAGATCTTCGGGTTGGTCGGGGAGTCAGGATCCGGGAAGTCGACAGTGGCAAAGACCATCGTGCAGCTCTACAGACCGACCGCCGGAACGATCCGCTTCAAAGGGAGGGACCTGACAGGGGCCACGAAGGAGACCATGCGTTGGTTTCGCTCGCAAGCGCAGATGGTCTTCCAGGATCCAAAATCCTCACTCAACCCGCGACGGAGCATCGCGAGCATCTTGGAGGACCCGCTCATTGTCTACGGAATCGGAGGATCGCGCAGAGGGCGGGAGCAGATGATCCGCAGCTTGCTGGAGCAAGTCGAAATGTCCGGTCGCTACATGTACAAGTACCCCTCTGCGCTCAGCGGCGGACAACGGCAGAGAGTGGCCATCGCGCGAGCTTTGGCCGTCCACCCATCCTTCCTTGCCCTGGATGAACCGACCTCAGCGTTGGACGTTTCCGTGCAGGCGAAGCTCATCAATCTCTTCCTTGGGCTCAAGGAAGAGCTGGGTCTATCGTATCTCTTCATCACGCATAATCTCAGCCTCCTTCGGACGATTGCTGGTCGAGCAGCGGTGATGTACGTCGGAAGGATCTATGAACTGGGCCCTACCGAACTGCTCTTTCGCCATCCCATTCATCCCTACACAAGGGCCCTGATCGCCGCTGCTCCAGTCGTCACTAGCGAAGAGGAGCAGATTAAGCCGCAACAGATGAGCAAGGAGGGTGAGATTCCCAGCCCGGCGAACCCGCCGAGCGGGTGCGCGTTCCACCCGCGGTGCTCTGTGGCAGAATCTGGCTGCTCCGAGGAGTTGCCTTCCCCAGTCGAGGTGGAGACTGGGCATTGGGTCTGGTGTCATCAAGCGGGCACACTGGCAAGCGCAGAGGGAGTCAGTAGGGCGGAGAGCGGGTTGGCGGTGGTCGAGATACCCGGAGAGCGGCTCCCCTTCTTGGGGAATCCGGCGACCGAGCCGAGCCGGCGAGTCTAGGCTAAGCAAAGGAGGGTGAGTTGGCAAGGATGCAGAGCGACCTTGATATCCAGGACTTCGTGCGAGGATGCACGTT
>Ga0315291_10012222_pt1 | contig 10419 bp, 8 predicted proteins | sample YL17G12_20_MG_FD_203070 | JGI IMG/M metagenome (GOLD analysis project Ga0315291, IMG submission 203070) | Sediment microbial communities from Yellowstone Lake, YNP, Wyoming, USA - YL17G12_20 | ecosystem: Environmental > Aquatic > Freshwater > Lake > Sediment | place: USA: Wyoming | collected... | reverse complement strand
GAGCCTCGCCAGCAGCTCTTCTCTCTTGTTGAGCCGGGGGTCGTCCAGCACGAGTTCGAGCAATTCTCTCAAGGCCGCCCCGACCGCCTTGCCGCGCCCTATTCCCAGTTCCTTCATGACGTCGTTTCCGTCGACTTCCAAATCCGCTTCGGAGAGGGCGTCGTCCTCTTCGAGTATTCTGTCGATCCTCGCCCGCATCTCATCCAGGTAGTGAGGGAAGCCCTGTCTGAGACCGTTGCCTAGATAGTCGGCGATGCGGAGGTCGAAGACGTCCGCGATGGCGTCGACGCCGACCCGGCGAACGAACCTGCGTAGCGCGCCGTCCGTCCAGTCGCTGTGGTAGTCGAACATGTGATTGTCCACGAGCTTGACAACGTATTCCCTCTGGGCGCTGCTGAATCTCAGCCTGTCTATTATCTTCGCTGTCATCTCGGCGCCCACGTGCTGGTGATTGTAGAAGGTGACCCGGCCCTCGCGGTCTTCCTTCATGGAAGGCTTCCCTATGTCGTGGAGAAGCGCCGCAAGCCTGACGAGGGGCTTGTCTCCAGGCACAGCATCGCACGTGCAGAGACTGTGCCAGTAGACGTCATAAGCGTGGAACTCGTTCTGCGCGATGCCGCGAGAGCTGTCCAGCTCGGGAAGGAACATTGCAAGAAGCCCACTCTGATGCATCAGATCGAGACCCCTCGACGGCTTTTCGCACTCGAGGATCTTCACGATCTCGTCGCGCACTCTTTCCTGTGAGACTAGCGAGACTCTATCCAGGACACCGGGAATCGAATGAAAGGTGCCTTCGTCGATGTCGAAATCGAGCTGGCACGCGAAGCGGATCGCCCTCAGGGGTCTGAGCCCGTCCTCCCTGAACCTCTCGACCGGATCGCCAACGGTCCGGATGGTCCTGGCTTCGAGGTCTCTGAGCGCCCCTTCAGCAGCTTTCACTTCGTCGTGAACGGGTTGATACGCAATCGCGTTGACAGTGAAATCGCGCCTGGCCAGGTCTTCCCCGATGTCCTTGGAGAAGAAGACCTCTTTCGGGTGCCTCGCGTCTATGTACTCGCTGTCCCTTCTGAACGTCGTGACCTCGAAGGAGCGCTCGTCCGCAATGACCGTGACCGTGCCGTGCTCTATCCCGGTCGGAACTGTGTGTGGAAAGATCTCCTGGACCTCGGACGGCGTCGCATCCGTGGCCACGTCCCAGTCCTTCACTTCCCTCTCGAGCAAGAGGTCGCGCACGCCGCCGCCCACCGCGTACGCCTTGAAACCCCGCCTCCCCAGCTCGGAGAGGATGTCTCTGAGGGATTGCGGAGCCAGTTCCGCGAAGCGACTCCTCAGAAGTGCCTTGAGCTTCTCTTCGCGCGATTTGCCCTTGTCTCGCATTTCTCGTCTCGATGCCACGTCGCGGGGGAAGACGCCGGGGCCGAACAGGCACGACTCGCGAACGCGCGGCGCACGATCCCCGTATCCACCTGTTTCGTCAGGTGGGGTCCGGGGGTCGACGCCTCGCCTCGGTCGAAAGCCGATCCTTCTGGATTCTCGTACGGTGACTGTCGTCAGGTATGATTCGATGGGCCAGTCTAGCGCAGGGCAAACGCAAAAGCAACGGCCGCGACAAACACGACCGGGAAGATCATGAGGCGATACACGCCTCCCAGCCTGGCCTTGAAGTACTGGTACGTGAGGATGAGGCATAGATGCACTGGAGAAAGGAGCACGCCCAAGAATCCGCCCGAATAAGCCAGTGCGGCGGCGGAGAGCGGTGAATGCGCTCCGGTGATTAACGGCATCACCACCGGGAAGGCGACGCCGACGAACGCCTGGGTTATGCCTGTGAGAAGCCCCACGATCATCGGGATGAAGAAAAGGACCAGAGCGTTCGGTATGTGGAGAGCCGCGAGGATGGATGGGAACACGTCCACGACGCCTCCGGCTTTCATTATCTCTTTGAAACCCATCACGCCCAGCACCACCGAGAGCGAGGCGGCAGAGAAGGACTGCCACGCCAGGCGGCCGAACGCCCTGGGTCCGGTCCTGGTGAGGATAAGAATCAACAGGATGGCCGAGACCAGCACGGCCAGCAGGTTTGCCTTGAATCCCAGGACGAGGATCAGGACGAACGCAAAAGGCCAGATCCCCGACAGCATCAGAGGCAGCGCCCGGAGGCGGGATGCCTTGCTCAACTGCGTGGACTTGCCCTTCTTGATCGTCAGGTACACGACGATCGCGCCCCCCACTATTGAGGCGGCGGAAAGAAGCGATTGGGCGCGGACCAGGCGCACTATGGGCACGGAGAGGATCGCGGAGGCGAGCACGAGGCCGGGATAGACGGGCAGCACGTACTCCCACACGTGCCTGAACCAGTAGTTCACGAAAGTCCTCTGCTCGGGGCTGATCTCCGATTCCCTGTCCACGCTCTGCACGAGAGGCGCCGACCACATTGCTCCTCCGGGCATGGGGAGCAGCCCACCGAACGCAGGCATGAGCGAGAGACTTATTCGTCTGTCGGAGACGAGTCGCTGGAGGGCCCTGGCGAATGTCTCGAGGTAACCGAAGTGGGACGACATCTCCGCCAGAAGCATTATGCTCGCTATCACGAAGACCAGCTCCACCGTCGGCCGGGCGATGCAGGCTTTGCCGAGCGTGAGCAGCACTTCTGTGATTCCCAGTCTGGAGAACAGCCCGACGACTGCAGCTCCGGCGAACAGCGAGAGACCCAGGTCGACTCTGAGACGGACGAGGGTGACGATGAGCGCAACGGCGAGCAGAAGCCCCGTCACCGCTCCGGCAGGCGTACACGCGGTCGCAGCGATGGTCATTCAGTCGTCTCCATATTCTGATGTCCCGCGCGAAAACGCGCGCGGCAGTCACACACTCGAAATCGAGGAAACGATGCCGGCGGCAGGCGGACCGTCTACGGACCAGGCTGTTTATCGGACGCCCCGGAAGCGGGCTGCCCTACCACCAGATGCATGAGCAGCACCTTCCCCACCGCCACACCGGGAAGCGCCAGTATCACTCCGGTCACCCCCGCGAGCTTGGCTCCCACCAGGACGGCGACCATGACCGTCAAAGGATGCAGTTTCATGCGTGCCGCCATTAGGCGGGGACTCACGACGTAGGAAAGGAACTGGTTGAGCGCCAGGTAAACGACAAGTCCCTTGACCGCCATCCAGGGCGCCTCGAAAAGACCCACCAACCCTACCGCCAGCGCGGCGACTATGAAGCCGGCGAAGGGAATTATCTCGCAGACGCCGGCCAGGGCGCCCAGGATCAGCGGGTAGTTCAGGCCGATCAGGGTGAAACCCAGGGTGGAGGCGACCGCCATGAAGGCGCAGACGGCCGCGAGCCCGCGCACGTACGACGACAGCGCTCCGTCAATGTCTCTGAGGACCACTTCTGCCTTGCCGCGGCTGGAAACCGGCACAATCGCCATGAGTCCCCGTTTCAGATGCTTTCCGTCCTTGAGCACGTAGAAGGTGGCCACCGGAACCACGACGAACCCTATTATCCGGACGGCCATGTTCACCGCAGCGAAGAGTCCCTTGCCTATGTACTTGCCGGACTGCATAGAGATCCTGCCGGCCTCGGTCTGGAGCGAACTCAGCCAGAAGGACACCGGCACCGTCTCACCGTATCGAACTTCCAGCTGTGTGGCCCACTGCTGAAGCCGGGAAACATAGGCGGGAAGGTCCTGGAGAACTCTGTTTATCTGGGTCACCGCCGCCGGCACCGCTTTGTACAGACCCACGAAGAACAGGACCACCAGCCCTGCCACGACAAGAGCGGACGAAAGCGACCGGCCGAGGCACACTCGCGTGAAGGGCACTCTTACGCGTTCGATGGCGTCAACGACGGGGTGCAGTGCGTACGCCAGAAACACCGCGTACAGCAGAAGCACGACGATTTCCCGCGCCGAATAGAACGCCCACAGCACCGCGAGAATCGCAAGGGCCCCAAGAAACGCCCTGAGCCACAACCTGATTCTTTCTTCTCCGTTCACTCGACTACCTCGCGTTAGGGTGGTTCCACTTATGGGGGTAGTTCTACCTTCTTGGGTTGCTGTGTCTCAGAATCCTGAAATCCACCGGTCGCCCTCTCCGCCGAGCTTGCCGTCCCTCACGACCCTGTGACTCACTTGGCGCCACTCACGTGGCGTTCACTTCGCCAGGAGACCTGCGATTCTTCTCGCCACTCTCGGCGGCGAGGAAACAAGGCCGGAGGATCTCATTCTGATGCGCAGCCGGGACGAGCCTCCCCGCAGTCCCGATATCTCAACCCTGAGTGCATACGAGTACATGTATAGCCTCATTGCGGTGAACAACACAAGGAAGAAGGCGCCCAGCCGCAGGAGCGTCCGGCCGGGGTCGGACCTGATGCGTATGAGGCTGACGTCCCCGGAGAAGTACCCCTCGGACACCGAGACTCCGAAGACTTCCTGGGGCCTGCCTGCCGAGACGCGAATGATCCGCGACCTGGATCCACGCGTGACCCGGAGCCGGCTCTGCCAGTCACGCAGCAGCCGGACCTCCCCACCTCCTTCATACACTATCTCCGCCCGCGGAACCGACCGAACAGGCAGCCTTTTCTCCACCCCGGGCATGATCAGGTCTTGTGGAGCCGGTGAGTATTCCTTTGTGAATTGAAGCAGCTCAAGTCTCAGATCGTCGGAGCCGTCCTGGCCCGCTCCAGCAGGAAAGAGGCCCTTCTGAAACGTGCTCCACCTCGTCTCCGTGCGAGACGCGGGAAGTCTCGAAACCCTTCCCTTTTCCAGGCGGAGTGAGCCCCCCCACGAGAAGAGATAGCTCCAGACCAGCCCGACGAGCAGCAACCCCACGCTGGAGTGGAGCAAAACAGAGCTCACCCAGGGTGACACCCCTCGCACAGCCACGACCTCCGTGCGCTTCTCGTCGTGGATGATCCTCCTCCTCCTGAACCCGATGGAGCTCAGCAGGACGGGAAAAATCAGCATTATGTCATCGCTGGTCTTCGGCACGGAAAACTCTGTTTCGTAGAGCTTCGTCCCGCTCGACCCTCTGTACTGTCCTTCCCTTACCCGCGCGTGTGTGCAAAGCACCAGAGCCGCGAAGAGAAGAACGAAGAGCACCATGAACCACCAGGACCTGAGAACTGCGAGGAGCCCGAGCGAATCGTACACGTGGAAGAGCCGCTCCCCGAACGTGGCCAGATAGAACTCGTCTTCCATGCCCTGCGGGAAGAGAGTGGCAATCAGGGTAACTACGGCCACGAGAGACATCAGAAACACGGCCCACTTCAGCGAGGAGAGGCCCACGTAGACTGGATTTCTCCCCAGCCCGGTTTCCACAACCCGAATGTCGTCGAATATCTTTCTCATGCTACAGGAAGAGGCCGAGCCCCAACCCCCTCATAAGACTTTGGGGAAGATCGAACGAAAGAACGCAGACCAGCACCCCGCAGAAGGCGGCCGACTGAGCCAGGAACATTCGTCTGTGGAGAAGGAGTTCCGACGCCGAGAGGTGCAGATAAATTGTGTACACGACCAGGACAAAAAGTTGCGCCGACAACGCCCTCTGCCAGAACCATGCGCGCCCCACCGCCTCGAGGGACCCCAGCACAAAGACCACGAGTCCCGACAGCATCAGGGGATATCCCAACCGGACCAGCGCGAGCGCCAGCAGACCCATCGACTCCTCGTTGACCGAATCGATCTGATGCTCCCTGCGCCCCCTCACCCGGAGCCCACAGAGCAAGGCCCTCAGTTGCGCGGCGAACGCGAGAGACGCCACCCCACAACCGAGCGGCGTCGCAAATCCGTACCACCAGACCATGAAGTTGTGAAGCGCTGCCACGTCGGGGAGCGCCTGTGGCCGGTAAGTGAGAGCGAGCCAGAGCGTCACGCAGGCCGCGCAGGCGGCTCCCCATCCCGCCACGAACCGGGAGCGCAGCCACCTCGATGCGACGAGGCAAAGCCCCGCACAGCCGAACGCAAACCATGAGAGCAGCTCTGTCTTACCGAAAAACGGAGGCCTTCCCAGCCACCAGACAAGAGCAGAGGTGTAGGCCACGTGAGAGAGGAGACCCAGCAAGAGAAGGCTGCGGAACCAGCGCAGCTCCGCGAGTGGTCGCCGCCTCGCGAGCGAGACCAACGAGATGACCGCCAGAGCATAGGCGGACGCGGACACAAGGAGAAGGGCCTTGTGCAGAGCCGCACAGCCGACCTGAGCGACAACCGATTCTATGACTACCTCCTCGGCCCAACAGGACACGCAGTATACCCAGACCGTACCCGTGCCTCGAACCTCTGACCTCTGGTCGTGCCTCCGTGAGGTCGAGCGCGTCCGGACGAATCTGGAGGCCTCGCCGGTCTACCCGAGCCGCAGTCCGTTAGACCGAGCGGGCCCGGACAAATCTCACCATGCCTAAAATGCTGTAGCGGCGACGCCGGCCTCTTCTTCAACGCGGCGCACGATTCGGTGCAGCTCCTCTTTGCTCACGGGTCTGAGCTCCGCCATCGGGGCCGACCTGTCGAGTGTGTAGACCTGCACTTCTTGCGGCTTGAGGTCCCTGACCGTTTCCAGCCATCTCGTCACGGCCGCATCATCGGAGTTCATGTCCGTGAATAGGGTCTGAAGCGTGAACCTGTTCAGTTTCTTCAGGCCCTCGATGATGCTCTTCACGTCCACTCCGCGGCAGGGCCTGTTGTAGGAGGCGAAAATGTCGGAGTCCACGCAATCCAGCTTCATTATCCTCACGTCCAGTTTTTCCAGAGACCTGCGGACGGCCTCGTCTCCGACCGTTGTCGAATTCGAGAGAATGGCAACCTTTGCCGCCGGGGCCAGTTCGTCCCGGAGCTCACGCACAACGTCCACGATTCGGTCGAACTCGGGATGGAGCGTGGGCTCACCATTTCCCGAAAACGTGATGTAAGAAGGCGACCTCCCGGACGCGGTGAGCCGGCCGAGGAACTTGCGAAGCGCGGCAGCGACTTCCTCCGGTGTCGGAAGCTCTGCCCCGTGCGCGCGACCGTCCAACGTGTGGGTCTCGGTCCAGCCGTACTGGCAGTAGACGCAATTGAAGGAGCACAGTTTGTATTCGAACGGCAGTATGTTCAGGCCCAGCGAAGGGCCCAACCTTCTGGAGGAAACGGGTCCGTAAACGAGCGCACTTTGAAGTTTCAAGAGTCCCATGTCTGCGGCTAGCTCCTGCTCCTCACCCCAAGTCCCGGCTCCGAGGGCAGGAGGATCTGCCCCTCTCTCACTTCGACTCCGGCAAACGGGTCGCGGGCGAGGAGAAGGTTCCCGTCCAAGTCGGCATAGTCCACTGCAGGCGAGATGTGCGCGGCCGCAGTTATGCCGACCGATGATTCCACCATGCAACCCAGCATCACCTTCATCCCCACTGCCCTGGCCACGTGGATCATCTTCACCGCCTCTCTGAGCCCGCCGCATTTCATCAGCTTTATGTTTATCCCGTCCACCGCCCCGACCAGCGGCTCTATGTCGACTGATGTCTCGACACTTTCGTCGGCGATGATGGGAAGAGAGATGTTGTCCCTGACGAACCTCATGCCCTGGACGTCGCCGGGCGCGATGGGCTGCTCCACGAACTCGATGTTGAATTTCTCGAGTGCCGAGATCTTCCTCACCGCCTCTCTGGGCGTCCAGGCGCAGTTCGCGTCCACTCTGAGCGTCCTGTCCGTTACGCTTCTTATCGCGTCCATGACCTGTTCGTCTTTGTCGGTGCCCACCTTCACCTTGAGCACTGGAAACTCGGATGCCTCGGCCACCTTCTGCATCATGATTCTCACGTCGTCTATCCCGATGGTGAAGGACGTGCGCGGCGCGCTGTCACGAGAGAGACCGAAGAAGGAATGAAGAGGAATGCCGAGCTTTTTTCCGATGAGGTCATGCACTGCTATGTCGATAGCGGCCTTTGCGGAAGGATTGCCCCTCATCCTCTTCTCCATGCGCTCGTGCAACTGCCCCACGAGAAAAGGATCGTCCGGTATTTCTGCCTTCAGAGTCTCCAGGGCGGCCATCACCGTCGCCTGGTTCTCTCCGTAGTACGGCGAGGGCGCCGCCTCGCCCACGCCCTCCAGACCCCAGTGCTCCAGTCTCACGATGACGCCGCCGAAAGTGTCCGAGGCTCCCCGGGAAATGGCGAATACGTGACGTGTCTTGAGGGTCACGGGTTCGAACGAAAAGCGCATCTGACTTTCCCTCCCGACTTCATCTTATTGATCACTGCGTCAACGAGTTTCCCCGCCCCGAACTTCACGCAGTCGGTGGCGGGAAGGCCCGTCTCCTTCTCGGCATTCTCGATCTCTGATCTGGTCTCCTCTTCGCTGAGGTCAAAGCAGTTGAGCGCAATCCCTATCACCGGCGAGGGCTTGACATCCTTCGTGGCGCAGTCGTGCAGCGCAATGACTTCTCTGAGAGACGGGATAATCACTTCGTATTCGCCCACGCGCTTTCTGCTCGGCTGATGACAAAGTATGAGCGCGTCAGGAAGCGCGCCGTGCATCAGCGCCAGTGTCACGCCGGAGTACCCCGGATGTATCAGAGAACCCTGACCTTCCACGAAGACTACATCGTTGCCTTGGGCTCCTTCCAGGACGAGTTTCTCCGCGGCTCCGGCTATGAAATCACCGATCACTCTGTCCACCGCGATCCCCTCACCCGCGATGTATATGCCGGTCTGGCCAGTGGCCGCGAAGTGCGCGCGAACGCCCTGCTTCTTCGCCTCGAGCGCCATCTCGAGGGACACAGTCATCTTCCCGGTGCCGCAGTCTGTGCCGACCGTCAGCACGACGAAGGCGCTCACGTCGGCGGCAAGACATCTCGCCACCGGCAGGTCGTCCGGAACCTTGCGCAGGTCGATGAGACTGACTCCCTTCTCTGCCGCCAACCGCACCAGTTCGGGGTCGTCAGAGAGGAAGGTGTGCATACCGCTGTAGATGTCCAGTCCGTGCGAAATGGCCGCCTCCAGGAAATTTCTCCAGTCCCCGGGCAGCTTCCCGCCTTTGGGCGCGATACCTATGAGGAGTGCGTCAGGTGAGTAAGGAAGCGCCTCTTCGAGGGTGGAGACGACCGGCACGGCGCCGCCGAATCCGAGGACGTCCGAGGCGGTCCTGCCCGCGTTCGTGCTGTCGATTATGGCCACGACCTCGTCCGGCCTGTAGCGCACGACGCAGGTGGCAGTCTTTGAGCCCAGAATGCTGAACGCGCCCTCAGCGAGTATGACAAGTCGCCTTTTCTTCACAAACTGGGAGTATGGCACACCCATCCCGCACAGTCCATCCCAAAGGAACCGGATGCGGACCAAAGGCACCGGACACGGTAAGCCAAAGGGAAGGAATTGGGTCTGCACCGGGCGACGATGCCGGCATACGCACGCCCAAGGAAACCCACGTGTCCCGGTCTCCCCGAACCTTGACACGGTGCGGAGCCGCGAATAGAATCCGCAACATGAAATACTCATGGCATCTAGTGGAAGAGCCGACGGGCTTCCAGGTCTTTGTGCTCGCGCCCGGAGAGGACCGAAAGGAGTTTCTCTCACCTGCACTCGTGACGACGCGCCGCCGCGGGGTCAGCAGAGGACCTTTCGAGAGTCTCAACGTGTCGTTCAGAGTCGGTGACGACCCGGAGAGCGTAAGGAGGAACCGTGAACTGATTGCCCGCGGCCTGGGGCTCCAGGAGAGCAGGTGCGCGCGGCCCGAGCAGGTTCACGGCGACTCGGTGCTCCCGACCGATTCGCCGGGCGACCATGAGGCTGCCGACGGGCTCGTGAGCTCTTCGAGGGACGTCTGGCTTTGTGTGCACGTCGCTGATTGCGTCCCAGTCTTCGTCTTTGACCCGGGCCTCACGGCAGTAGGACTTGCCCACGCGGGGCGCAGGGGGACCGCCGCAGGCATCACTGCGAACTTGATAAACGTGTTTAAGTCTTCCTTTCAATGTGCAGTCTCACAACTAATTGTGGCTCTCGGACCCTCGGTGGGACCTTGCTGTTACGAACTCGACTACGCGACAGCGTCGCAGCTTCGCCCGGACTGCATTACTGAGAGACACGGGAAGTCATTCTTCGACCTGTGGGAGGCGAACAAGCTCCAGGCGATGGGAACGGGGATCCGGCAGGATAACATAGTGTTGCCTCCCGCCTGCACGTCGTGCAGAGCCGACCTCTTCTTCTCGCACAGGGCCCACCGCGGCAGGACCGGAAGGCAGATGGCTCTAACCAAGGCCGGGGGCCTGAGGCTGAGAGGGGATCCGATGCCGGATGCAGGCCGTGAAGTGTGATCGCCCGGGCCGACGCTCAGGCGATTCCCGCGAGCGCGGACCCGAAATCCGCGATGAGGTCCTGAACGTCTTCGAGGCCCACTGAGACTCTCACGAGCCCGTCTGAGATGCCGGCCTTTGCTCTCTCGGCGGGGCTCAGCCAGTAGTG
>Ga0315291_10012221_pt1 | contig 10419 bp, 14 predicted proteins | sample YL17G12_20_MG_FD_203070 | JGI IMG/M metagenome (GOLD analysis project Ga0315291, IMG submission 203070) | Sediment microbial communities from Yellowstone Lake, YNP, Wyoming, USA - YL17G12_20 | ecosystem: Environmental > Aquatic > Freshwater > Lake > Sediment | place: USA: Wyoming | collected... | reverse complement strand
TGTCATTCTGAGTCCGCCGAAGGCGGACGAAGAATCTACCTCAAGGTCAGATTCGACATCCGCCTACGCGGATTCGGTCGTTTCACTCCCTCAAAATGTCAACTAAAGGTAAACCCATTTTATTATCAACTTAATAATTTATTTTAATATTAATATGTGTTTAAAAACGGGCTTCTGTCAGTAATAAAATATTATTAAACATCTGAGTTATACCCAACTTGGGGGCAAGGTGGGTATACGAATAGGTCTGACTCATCTCTTCTGTCAATCAAAAACTGCACTTTTTCTGCACAGGAAAGGTTATCCCCTACGGGGGGAAATAATTTCCAAATTCAATAATAATTTTGCATGAGTCTCTTCAGCTCTTGCGAAAGCTAACCCCTGATTTGACTGGAACTTATCTACACATTGCCAGTCAACATACCTCTCAGGCACGAGGTTTGCTCAACTCTTTTCTACAAAATGAGAAATATGGAACCGATATATAATCTATTAAGTTTAAATTTCAAATTTTACTCAACCATCTCTTTCAGAATTATTGGGAGGAACAGGGCTTATAATTCTGGCTTTGTCTTTCCTGATTTCTGGAATAATCATAGAAAAACTTCTATTGAACACAAATAACTAAATAACTGAATTTCTGAAAAATCTTAAATGGAAAATTTTGCCAAGGATTATAAAACAAAACAGTACCAGCAATTCCTTGTAAGGGTGAATTAAAATTAGAAAAAGCGTGATAAAATAGAATGAAACAGACGATAATAATACTTAGTGCTTTGAGTCAGCTTTCTCAAAAAGCTGACAGGGGCACAAGGGGGTAAAGTTATGACCATAGAAAAGGATTGGGGCATTTACTTAAAAAGTAAAGATCCGGAAAAAAGGGAAAAACTTCTATCTGAGTACCTGCCTTTAGTTAAAAGCGTAGCCGGAAGAATGGCAATCGGTTTTCCCAAATCGGTGGAGTTGCAGGATCTGGTCAGTACCGGGGTTATAGGATTGGTGGAGGCATTTTCTAATTTTGATCCCAACCGCGGAGTAAAGTTTGAAACCTACGCCGTTCCACGAATCCGGGGTGCCATCTTAGACGAGCTGAGGTCTTTAGACTGGGTACCTCGATCTACGCGAGCGAAATCGCGTGAAATCGACAGAGCTTTGACCAAACTGGAAAACAAATTAGGACGAATACCTACGGATAAAGAGCTGGCGAAATTTTTGAAAATGCCGGTCAAGGAGCTGCATTCAGCCAGAGGAGATTTGTCCTCTTCCATTGTGCTGTCTTTGGACGATCTGGTCTACAAAGAGGAGGATAACCGGCAGATTCCCAGGATAGAGACGATCGAAGCCACTGCCCGAGAAAATATCCTGAACGATCTGGAGAAAAAGGAGCTTAAAGCTTATCTGGTCTCGGCGATAAAGCATCTTTCAGAACAGGAGAGGCTGGTAATAGCTCTGTATTATTATGAAGAATTGACCCTCAAAGAGATAGGGGAAGTTATGGAGATATCAGAATCCAGAGTTTCCCAGATTCATACCAAAGCGGTGATGAAATTAAGAAACATGATAAAAGAAAATTTTGCCATTTGAAGATGAATCAGGAACAATCTTTAAAAAGCGGCATTTCGCAGATCTCTGCCGGAAGAAGAATTTCTAAAGGAAAACCGGCTCTTTATAAAAGCAGAAAGAAGAATCCTTGGTCCAGAATAAACGAAGAATGCAAATTCAGAGAGATGACGAAGGAAAAGCATCCGGGTAAAGAAGATAAAATCATCGAAAGCAGAAGCTCTATAGATGTAATTATCTGACAACTTAAAATGCAGGAGTTAAAATGGTTTTGACTTCTAATAATAAAAAGGACAAACCTGAAACAAAAGAGAAAATGGAGACATCTAGACAAAGATCCCTGGAGATTGAAAGATTAGCTTGCCTGGGTGAGATCCTGGGTGGAGTAGCTCATGAGATAAATAATCCTTTGCAGATCATTCTGGGAAAGTCCCAGATACTTATGATGAGAATAACCAAAGAACAAAGCCCAACCAAATCAATGGAGGATTTAAAAACTATTGAGAAAGGTGCTCAACGGATTGCGGAGTTAATAAATAGCTTAACTGACCTGACCCGGTCGAAATCGGAAGATAATAAACTAAAAACCGATGTTGATATAAACTATCTGGTTAGTTCAATTCATTCTCTGGTTAAAGCCAGCCTTAAGGATAAAAAAATAGAACTAAATTTAAATTTACCAGAAAATCTACCCAAGGTTAAGGGAAATCCTTCACAGCTCAAAGAGTTATTTTTTTACTTAACACTTAATGCCAAACAAAGGATTGGCTGGGGCGGGAAACTGGAGATAAGTTTAAGAAAAGAAGATGAGTACTTGAGGGTGGAATTTAATGACCAGGGGGAGGAATTACCTGAAGAGATACGAAGAAGAGTAGAAGATTACGCTGCTCTGCGGATCGGGAATAAGTCAACTTTTGGGATTTTAAATAGTTACTTGATATTGAAGGAACATAAAGGTGATCTGGAAATAAGAAGAAGTCCGGGTAAAGGAAATACCCTGATGATACGGTTACCTATCATTTAAAGCTGTCTCCGGAATAATAATAAAAAGATATGACAAATATAGAATAAGGTTCTCCATGGAAACGTTACGAAAAGAAGAAATAGGGAGATCTAAAGAAGATAAAAAAGGAGTGATTATGGAAGAAAATACAACTTTGCAAAAAAGTAAAAGAACAGAAGAAAAGCGAAAAAAAGGTAAAGTGGTAGAACTTGAATTAGAAGAGCCCATCAATTTTAAAACTTGTTCACTGCCAGGATACGAAGCTGAAAAAGAAGGCAAAGGTGAAATGCTCACTTTTAATGAGCAGGGGATATTACTTTTAACGGATAATCCTTTGAAAGAGGGTTCTTTTATTAATCTCTTCATCAAGTTTAAAGGGTTAGAGTTATTAGAGGGCATCTTAGGAAAAGTAAAAAAAGTAGAGGAATCAGAAGAGCATGATTTCTATGTGGGAGTTGAACTTTACTCCGAGGAGAAGATTAAAGCTGAAGCTTTAAGCGGGCTTTTCCCTGAAAAAACTGGAAGCTTCGAAGCAAAACTTAAAAAAAGTCTTTTAGAATATTTCAATAAAGCGAAAGAACCCAAAGGAGTAAGATCATTTACCGAGTAAAAAATGGAAATACAACTTTCCGCTGAGAAAATAAATAATTTAGATCTCTTGATAAAACAGCTTAGGGATATTTTCCAGGAACTCACCGTAGGAATTTTTATCTGTGACCAAAATGGTAAGATCAGATACGTCAATAATTTTTTCCCCAAGGTCTTGGGCAGCAGTAAACCGGAAGATTCTGTGGGATTAAATGTCCTGGAGTTAGAGAACATAAGAGCTGTGGGAATAGATAAAAAATTCAAGGAAACTTTAGAACAGGGGAAATCTTTTGCCGTGGAAAGGGTCAAGTATAGAAGTATCTGGGGAAAGGAAGCTTTCCTCTCTTTAAGAGTAACACCTTTGAAGGAAAAAGATGGGAACTACGCTGGGCTGATCGGTTTTGTGGAGGATGAGTCAAACAAGGTTAAGTTAGAGGAGAGTTTAAAACAGAACATCTATGAGCTTTCCATTATCGACGGGGTGGAGAAAGTTTTAGGAAGTACTCTGAATTTAAATGAGATCCTGGATATCATCTTAATCGCTGTTACTGCCGGTCAAGGCCTGGGATTCAATCGAGCCTTTCTTCTGCTTTTAGATGACAAAGAAACCTTTCTTGAAGGTAAGATGGCTATAGGTCCGTCTAACCCGGATGAGGCTTTTAGAATCTGGAACAATCTTTCCCAGCAAAACCAATCCTTAGAGGAGATCCTCAAATCTTATCGCTCTGCTTTGGAGCAGAAAGATATTGAGGTAAATCAGATAGTTCAAAAGATAAAGATATCGATGAAGGAGCAGGGAAATCCTTTGATTCAGTCAGTTTCAGATAAACAAGCTCGATATCTGAATGAGGAAAACTGCTCGGCTTCAGACATCTCACAGCTTTTCGAGTTACTGGGTACTCGAAGGGTAGCATTAGCTCCTTTAATCTCCGTGGATAAGGTAGAGGGTTTAATCCTGGCAGATAATTTCATAACCGGTAAAGAGATAAAAGCGGAAGACTTAAAACTCCTGCAAATCTTTGCTCATCATGCCGGTAGCGCCATAGAGAGGTCCAGACTTTATCTGAGACTGGAGAAGAAACTGGTGGAACTGGAGGAAGCTAATCGTAAGATAGCCGAGAGTAGCCAGAGAATGATAAGGATGGAGAGATCACAGGCGATAGAGGAGATAACATTAGAGGTAGCTCATGAGCTAAGGAATCCGATGACTATCATCGGTGGATTTGCTCGTTCGATTTTAAAGAACATCACCCCACAAGATGCAAATTATAAGTATCTGGAGATAATAGTCTCAGAGATCGATAGAATGGAGAGTTTGCTTACCAGTTTCTTAGATTATGTCCATAATTCTAAAAATAAAACCAAGGAATTAAACCTTAACCAGGTTATAGAACAGACGTTAGAGACACTTAAAGAGGAATTCAGAGAGAAAAGAATATATCTGGTTAAAAACTTACAGCCAGGTATTCCCAATCTTTTTTTGAATCCGGCATGGCTGAATTCTTCATTGATCAATCTCCTCAAAAATATGCTCTACAACTCTGGTTCCGGCGGTTCTCTCAATATTGCCACTCGTCTTTTTAAAGACGAGATTATTCTCTCCCTGAGCCTTTTGTCTCCAAACTCAATCGTGGAAGAGGCAAAAAGCTCAAGTCTGGCTATGGCATCAGCCCTGATCGAGAACTTAGGTGGAACATTGAAATACCATTCCGAGGATAAAGAAAGATTCTATCTAGAGATAAAATTATTTACTAAAGGAGGCCAAGATGAAAAGCATCCTCATAGTTGATGATGAAGAACATATTCTGGACCTTTATCAAAAAGAGCTGGCGGATGAAGGGTATGAGGTTAAGTTAGCCCGGGATGTTACTCAAGCCTTAGAGATAACTGACAAAGAAAAGATAAATTTAGTTATTCTGGATATAAAGCTTTATGGAGAAGAAAATGGTTTGGAAACTTTATCCTTGTTAAAGAGACAGAATAAAGACCTGCCGGTGATTTTGAATTCAGCTTATTCAACTTATAAGAATAATTTTCAAACTTGGTTAGCAGATGCATATCTGGTTAAGTCCTCTAACCTGGATGAGCTCAAAGAAAAGATCCGGGATTTGTTAAGAGGTATAAGATGAGCGAAAAAAATAAAGAAGGTTCTTTCTCTGCAGAGAAGGTATCCGAGAATGGTTCAGTAGAAAAGGAGGGGAGCTCTTTGGTTGAAATAGAAGAGGTTCTTAACTCTATGGAGAATTTCACGGAACAGGTTAAGGAAGTAGCTTTAAACTTAGCCTCAGCTACTGCCAGGGCAAAAAACTATCTACCAGCCAAGATTACAGAAGACGTACTGGATTTGGTTAATCAGGCCTCTAAGGCTACTACTGAAATAACTAAACTTATAAAGTTAGTGAGAATGGAAGTAGGTGGGGTTTACTCTATCAATCAATATGGAGAAATAGAGTTCCAGAGAAATAAGGTGATTGAGGAGAAGATTGAAGAATATCTGGAGAGGATATTAGGAGAAAGTCAAAGAATCCTTTTAATTATGAAAAGGCTCAAGTCAATCTCTATCGATAATAAGTTGGTTTGAATAAGGAGTTATCCTCAAAGGAAAATAATTCATAAAAAAGGAAGAAAATTCTAAGATTTTAGTCACGAAACGATTTGGAAACTGGAAAGATTTAAAGATAGATCCTAAACCCGCCGTAAGATTTTGGGGAACAACAAGTTAATTTTTAGACCGGCGAAGAGGTAATCTTTAAAAAGGGGCATATAAATTGCTAAAAAGCATAAATGGATTTAATGAGGAGGGTTATGTCAAGGTCAATGTTTGTCATGATAATATTAGTTATTCTCGTAGCTTTACTCCTCCCTTATGGTCTTAAATCTGCAGAGCCTGATCAAGAGTATTACCAGTTTAAATCTGAAACAGTCCAGATTGTATCAGAAGGTTAAACTCTTGGATAAATCTGCCGATTGAAATAACGTAGGGGTGGTTTAAAAGGGAGGTTAATTGGAAAAACAAGTTATTAGCCTGATCGAACTAATCCAAACAGAGGTGGATTCTTTAGAAAATTTTCTTTTGTTTTTAACCGAAGAAGAGGAATGTTTGATAAACAACCGTTTTGATCAACTTGAGGAATCCATTCATAAACAGGAGCAGGCGATCATTCGGGCTAAACAGTTAGAAAAAGAGAGAATGGAGATAACTGCCTGGCTTTCTAAAGGTATCAATTTTAGTCAGGAGAGCACCTCTCTTTCCAAATTAGTCCAGTTGTTAGATAGCTCTTATTCTTCAAAGCTGGAGGAACTCCAGAAGACTTTATTAGAATTACATCGAAAGGTTGAAGCCCAGAGGGATAAAAACGAAGAACTGATTAAAGAGTCAATGGGATATTTCGACCGGGATATAATTTTTTTAATGGATAACTCCCCGAGTTCTTATTTGAAAGAACCTTCGAATAAACCGGGAAAGGTTAAACCTTCCCTGGTCTTAAATAAAGCAGGATAAATATTTTGGGAAATTAGTCTTATGTCAGATATTCTCTCAGGGATCAGAGGGTTTAAAAAAATTAATTCTCTCTTAAAAGCAAGGGGGGTTTTGCCCCGTGGCCCAATTGAAAAAGGAGAGAAGCTCTCGACGGTAGAGAATCTTAAATTAATTCCTGACACAAAGAATATGGCCTTAACGAAAATAAGATTAAAGAGCGATATTTTTATAATCGGAGAGAAGGATAAAGAGCTTAAAAATTTGATTCAAAAGCGACTTTTATGTGAAGAAGCTATTCGTCTCAAACAGGAGATAAAGAACTTTTCTTCTGTCTTTTTTTCCCGTCTGGGTTAAGCAGAAGGCTACCGTTAAACAGGAGAAATGAAGATGTTAATTCTTACTAGAAAATTAGGAGAGAGTATTACTATTGGTGACGACATCAAGATAACAGTCTTAGGTATCCATGGAAGACAGGTAAGATTGGGAGTCATTGCACCTCAAAAGGTGGTGGTTCACCGGGAGGAGGTCTATTTTAAGATACAGGAAGAGAATAAAAAAGCTGCTCAGGTAGGTAAAGAGGAAGTAGCCCAGATGGCTAAAGTGGCTAGAGAGAAATTAAAAGAGAAGCCCAGGAAAAAGCTGGATGAACCGGAGTAAACTTTTCTTATTCTTTCCATCAGGTCATTTCGATTTACGATAGTTCGATATTAAGATAATTATTTTTTACTTAAACTTTTAAAGGAAAATTTCAGTTTAAAATAGCATGTTTTTCAAAAAACAAAATAAACTCGATCTTAAAAATGCCAAGAAAGTTTGCTTCCCTGCCAAGAGGGAGAAGGGGAAATTAGCCATTAAGACCAATAAAGACCAGAACCACAGAGCTCCTTTTTCCTCAGAAGTAGTAGATACCAGCTTTGTTTACTTTGAGGAGAATTAACCCCTACAGTTAATGGTTTTAAAAAGGGGGGCAAGTGGAGATTTTAACTTCAAATTTTGGAAAGGCTTCTTTAGTTTCAAAAGAAGTTTACTATTTCCGCAAGGGAATTTATGGGTTTCCGGGGGAAAAGAAATCTATTTTTCTGAAACTGAAAGAGAATGAACCTTTTATATGACTGCAGTCTGTGGAGAAGCTTGACTTAGCTTTTGTTCTGGTCGACCCTTCCTTTTTATTTCAGCATTATAATCCAGAAATAGGTTTAGATGAGCTCGAGGATATAAAGGCAATTGACTCGAAAAGTGTGAAGGTCTATGTAATAGTCACACTTCCTTCTGATACAAAAGACTGTCATGTGAATCTCCTGGCACCTCTCGTCATCAATCCGAGAAAGAAATCAGGAAAGCAGGTTGTGCTTAAGGATACAGGATACAAAATTCAGCATTTTATTTTCAGTCGGTCAGAAGAAAGAAGGCAAAATAATAAATCTAAAACTTCATAAGAAAAAAGAGGGGATAAATCCTCAAGCTTCAGAGACGTATGGTATTACGTCTTTCTTCGTAACTAAAATTAAATTTAAGTTTTAAAGTCCAGCGACGATAATTATAATAGAGGTAAAAGAAAATGAAGGTTCAAAAAATAGGCCTGAACTTTAAGGTTAACTCAGCAAAAGGAAAAGATATTTCAAGCTCAAAAGCTTTATCCTGTAAAGAGGACGGACTGCGTAACACCAGAAATATCAGAGACTTACAGTCAAAGTCCGACACCAATCAGACTCGCAATGACACGGGTAAAACAAATAATCTAACCAAAGTAAATAAACTGAAATTCAGATGTTCCAAACAAAAGACTGAAAACAGAAATACCGATAATCTAAAAAACTCCAGAAGGTTTAAACCCTCAAACATTACCCATATCGATACCTGTAAAACACCAGCTTTGACTTTAGATATTCGTGAAGAGAAAATAAAAGAGGCAAAGATTAAGCTGGCTCAAGGTTATTATTCCCGGGCAAAGGTTTATTCTAAAGTAGCTGAGAGGATTATAGATATCTTGACATAGTACCCCTTTTTTTACTTTTAAGTCCCCCCAGTAGAATATTTTGATGACGGAAAAATATCTTTTTTTGAAAAATGACCCATGATCCAGTTTGGCAAAATAAGTGATAATCTGCTCACTTCCAAGCTTGTTTTCCAGGAGCTTGTCCACTTGATAACTGATCCTTACAGCTCTATTTATGACATTGTTTCTCTGATCTCCGAGGATCCGGTTTTATCATTTCAAGCTTTGAAGCTGGCTGATTTATCATATTTTGGAGATTCCGAAAAGCTGATCAGTGTTAAACAAGCTTTACCTGTTTTAGGAATAGAGAGGATTATAAAGTTAGTCTTATCCGCACGTGTAATTTCCGAAGAACAGGAATATCAGGAGAAACTATATCGTCACTCTTTAACCTGTGCCGGTGCTTCAAGAATTATAGGACGATCTCTTTATCCTAATAAACCTTTGAAATTAGATATCCTTTTCACACTCGGACTTATGCAAGATCTGGGTAAACTGGTTATCTTTTTCTATCTTCACCTTTCCCAAAAAAACCAGATTAGTACTGAGAAGAACACTATGTTGGACAAGTGTTCATCCCTGAAAGAAGTCGATCATGCCCGGATCGGAGTAGAATTTGTATCTGATTTTGATCTTCCTGCAGAGTTTTATCAAGTGATACGATTTCATCATCATCCCATGAAAGCTACCTCCAATAAAGAATCAGTTATAATAGTTCATCTAGCGGACTATCTCAGCTGTCTTCTAGAAACAGACCAAGAGACTTCCTGCGGCTTTAGTCTGGATGACGATTGCTGGGATGTTCTCAGGTTGGAAAAAGATAAAACCCCATATTATCTCTCTCTGCTGAAAATGAATTTCACAAGTCAGAGGTCTTCTAAAGGCTATCTAAAGTGGAAAACAAATCTCATAGAATTCTTCTTGATTCATCCATAAATTGTCTTATTTCTCTCATGTCATAGACTTTAATAGGAAGGATTCAGTTTCAAAGAAGTAAGAATTATTCAATCTGGTTTTGATTATTCCGATATAAAATAAGAGACTTTATTTCACTTGACAGAGTTTAAGGTTAAATTTATATTCCCCTTCGGATTAAAAAAGTTTAAGGGTTCAACTGTTCAAAGGTTCAAGGAATAAAACCCTAAACTATTAAACTTATAAACTTTTAAACTGTTTTGAAGGGCTATTAGCTTAGATGGTTAGAGTGTCCCGCAGAAATGCGGGAAGGTCACATTAAGATAGATGGTGAATTTTAACAGGGCGATTAGCTCAGATGGTTAGAGTGCTTGCTTGACATGCAAGAGGTCACTGGTTCGATCCCAGTATCGCCCACCATGGAAAAAAAGTAAATAATTGATGGTTCATAGTTCGTAGTAATCTTGTATTTAAGTGAGCAGGAAACCCCTGAGCTGGGGTAATTTTTTATTGATTTTTTAAGGAGACAGAAGTGGGAATAAGGGAAAAATTGATCGAGGATTTAAAGAGAATTGCCAGAGCAGGTCTGGTAAATGAAGGCGAGATAGAAAAATATTTAATTGCCAAAGTAAATGGAGAGCTTAAAGACCTTGCCAAAATCTCGGGATATGAATCATCCAAGGATTTAAAACTCTTGACTTTTGAGGATCCTGAAGGTCGAAAAATTTACTGGCACAGCACCTCGCATATTATGGCTCAGGCAGTTCAGGACCTTTTCCCTGATACTAAATTAGGAATTGGTCCGGCTATAGAAGAGGGGTTTTATTATGATTTCGATTTGAAAGAACCCTTTACCCCGGAGGACCTGCAGAAGAT
>Ga0315291_10012214_pt1 | contig 10423 bp, 10 predicted proteins | sample YL17G12_20_MG_FD_203070 | JGI IMG/M metagenome (GOLD analysis project Ga0315291, IMG submission 203070) | Sediment microbial communities from Yellowstone Lake, YNP, Wyoming, USA - YL17G12_20 | ecosystem: Environmental > Aquatic > Freshwater > Lake > Sediment | place: USA: Wyoming | collected... | reverse complement strand
CACCGAAAATGCGGCGTTCTTCTTTCCCCTAAAGAAAGCCTGATGCATAACGATATCTGCCCGCAGTGCGGCAAGAAGCTGACCATCGGCGTCCTTCACCGGGTCGAGGAGTTGGCCGACCGCGGGGAGGACGACGAGGCGCCCGCCGGCATCCCCCACCGGAACCTCATCCCCCTCAACGAGATCATCGCCGAGGCGACGGGGAAAACGGCGGAATGCCAGAGCGTTTGGGACATCTACTTCCGTTTCATCCGCGAGTTCGGCGACGAACGCACGGTCCTGACCGATGTTCCCATCGCAGACCTGGCACGGGCCTCTTCCGAGAGGATCGGGGAGGCCGTGGACCGCATGCGGAGGGGCAAGGTCCATATCGTCCCCGGCCACGACGGCGAGTACGGCGCCATCCGCCTCTTCGACGGCGAGGCGGACAACGAGGAAGCGAACGCCGGTCAGATGTCCTTGTTCTAATGAATGAGCATCCTTGACAAGGGGCGGGGGGGCCCCTATATTAGATAGGGACGCAGGAAGACCTCATGGAAATCGAAATGAAGATCAAGGGGCTGGTGGTCGACCCGATCTCCAAGATGCCTATCGTGGTCCTGGAGGACCCCCACTCGGAGCAGATCCTGCCGATCTGGATCGGCGTTTTCGAGGCCAACGCGATCGCCCTGACCATCGAGAACGTCCCCACGCCCAGGCCGATGACCCATGACCTCCTCAGGAATTTCCTGGAGAAGCTCGACATCTCCATCGAGAAGATCGTCGTCAACGACGTCCGGAACAACACCTTCTACGCCCTGATCCACTGCCTCCACGACGAAACCCGGATCGTCATCGATTCCCGGCCCTCCGACGCCATCGCCCTCGCCCTCCGCATGAGCTCGCCGATCTTCGTCGAGGACGAGGTCGTCCGGAAGGCCCATGGCCTGAAGTTCGACGAGAACCTGGAAGGTTCCGAAAAGCTCAGGAAGTGGCTCGAAGGCCTCACCCCCGAGGAATTCGGGAAATACAAGATGTAGGATTTCGTGGACGAGCGGCGTCGAAACGTGACAGCCGGCCGATTGTTTATGTTCTCAGCCGGAACAACAGATACACCCCGATCAGCCCGAAAATGAGGTTCGGGGTCCAGGCGGCCAGGAACGGCCCAAGGAAATTGACGTAGCCGAGACTGCGAAAGACACCGATCGCCCCCCAAAAGACCATGGCGATAACGATGCTCAGCCCGATCCCGACCAGGGTCCCCCGCGTCCCCATGGAGAAGGCAAAGGGGACTCCGAGGAGGGTCATGATCAGGCAAACGAACGGGAAGGAGATCTTGGTGTTCAAATCCACTTTGAACCGGGAGGCTTCGAAGCCCATCTCCTCGATCTCGGCGGTATATTTCCTGAGCTCGGAGTACGTCATCTGCACCGGCTCCTTCCACTCCTTCAGGAAATAGCTCTTCGTCTCGACCCCCGCCAGCTCCCTCTCCGGCTGGACCTCAAAGCCCGCCGGCAGCGTCCCTAAAAAGGTCCTCTTCCACCCCTCGACCAGGCTGAGCCTGTCCTCCTTGAGGTAGGCCTTCTCGGCATAGGTCCTGCCGGAGAGCGCCCAGGAGGCGAGGTCGATGTCGAAAATGGAGAGACGGCTGAAAACGGAAGGTCCGGGGTCGAAGAAGTCATAGTGATAAATGCGGTTCTTCTCCCGGCCGAGGACCCAATGGCGGTTGACGTAGCTGTAGCTTCGCGGCGGGCGGTCGTTGATCCTGTTCCAGACCTCTTCGGCTTTGTTGTTGGCCCTGGGGAGGATCCGCTCCTGGAGGGTGAAAGAGAAGAGGCTGACGATCAAGGCCATGAAGAGGACGGGAAAGATCAGGCGGTAGACGCTGATGCCGCAGGCCTTCATGGCCGTGACCTCATTGAACTTGGTCAGGATGCCCAGGGCCAGAAGGGCCGTCGTCAGCGCCGTGACCGGAAGGATGTAGGAGACGAAATCGGGAATCCGGAACCAGATGTACTGGAGGAAGAGCGAAAGGGGTTTGTCGTGCGCGTACACGTTGTCAATGCGCTCGAAGAACGTGACGATGATCGAAACCGAGACCAGCCCGGCGAAAATGATCGCGAAAATGGCCAGGTACTTTCGGATCACGTACCGGTCCAGGATGTTGGGAAACCGGAGGTGGATCCTCGGCATCTTACGGAGCGCCCGCCCCATCCTGACCTTCTCCGGGGACTTCTTCCACTTTCGGAGCAATCCGGCCAACCCTGAGAAAAAGGCGGCCTCCCTGAGGGATTTCAGGAACAGGTAGGCCCCGGCCAGGAGGAGGATGATATTAGGCCCCCACATCCCCAGGAACGGAGATATCTTGCCGTCCATGGCCAGCTTTTCTCCAGCCGTGATCAAGATGTAATAGAGAAGGATGATGGCGATGCTGATGGTGAAGCCGCTCGTCCGGCCGCCTTTCCGGGTCGTCACCCCGAGGGGAAGGCCGACGAGGACGAAGATGAAGCAGACGAAGGGGAGGGCGAACTTCTTATGGATCTCGACCCAGTGGGACCGGAAGTCCCTCGTCTTCTCCCGGAGGGCCTGGGGCGCGGCCGCAGGACCGGGGGCGGCGTCCTTGGGCAAGGCATCCTTGGCGGCCTTCGCCTTTCCCGTTTTCAGTTCGGCCAGGTCCTTCTCGATCACCTTCACTCCCGAAAAGAGCTCCAGGATGTCCTTTTCCCGGACACGCTTCTCACTGCTTATGGAGGCAAAAAGGGCCTCCACGTCGATCCCCTCCTCCAGCCTCTTGAAGGAGGTGAAGCTGTACTTGTCGGGCTTCTTCAGGGGATAGGAATGGACGGTACCGTCCCGGAGCACCAGGGTCGCCTTTTTCTCTTCCGGGTAGAGGTCGAGCGTCCCTTCCCGGGCCAGGATCAGACGGGGCTCGGCGGGGTTCTTGGTCAGGTAAACGAAGATGTTCTCCCACTTCTTCTCCCGGCTGATGTCCTGGATGTAGATGACCATCTTGGGGATGGACTCGTTGAACTCCCGGGGATTGAACTTCACCTGGACCTTGGCCAGGACGGAACTGGTCATGGTCTGGACCCATTTATAGTTGGCATGGGGGGCGAGGAACATGGTCAGATAGGAGGTCACAAGCCAGCCCGTGAAGGCGAAAACGAAGATCGGCCAGGCGAGCCGCTTGGAGCTGATCCCGAGCGTTTTAAAGGCGACGATCTCGGAGTCCGTGGACAGGCGGCTTAGCCCGGCCAGGATCCCCATCAGGACGGCCATCGGAACGGCGAAGGCCAGGAGCGAGGGGATGAGGTCAATGAGGACCTCGGCAGCCAGCCGGAACGAGACGCCCTTGGTGATGAAGAGCTCGGCCAGGACGAGGATCTGGCTCATCAGGAGGACGAACGTGAAAAGGAGCAGGCCGATGCCGAACGGCGGGCCGATCTCCCTCAGAATGTAGCGGTCGAAGAACTTGAACATGCTCCCAATTTATACCATAAAACGTCGGCTCGCGACACCGGCGGCACTCCTCCGCAAGCATCTTTTTTTTATGTGATTAGGCGTTGTCTGGAGGCTGGTCGGGGGATTCGCCGGCACATTGTTTTGCCCCGGCGAGGGGAAGTGCGAGCGGCCTGGAGCCGCCCTTGGCCCCCGGCCCCCCCCTTATTAATTCAATCAAACCAAAAGAGATGCTTCCCACTCCTCCCGAAACTTCCGATGGAATTCTTACTTTACGCCAAAAAAAATGGGGAGCGGCCTTACGACCGCTCCCCGCTTCTTCTTAAATCTTTCCCGGAAGGACCTTAGTACATATCTCCGCCGGGAGGCGTGGGATACTTGGGGGTTTTCTCTTCCTCTGGAAGCTCGCTGACGAGACCTTCCGTGGTCAGGAGCAGGCCCGCGATGCTCGCGGCGTTCTGGAGGGCGATGCGGACGACCTTAGTGGGATCCAGGATCCCGGACTTGATCATATCCTCGTACTCTTCGCTCATGGCGTTGAAGCCGAAGTCCTGCTTGAGTTCCTTCACCTTTTCGACGATGACCGAGCCTTCATGGCCGGCGTTGTAGGCGATCTGACGAATCGGCTCTTCCAGGGACCTGCGGACGATGTTTACGCCGATCTGGAGGTCGCCCTCGACCTGGAGCTTGTCCAGGACCTTCTGGGCCCTGAGCAGGGCGACACCGCCGCCGGGAACGATGCCTTCTTCGACGGCCGCCTTGGTGGCGTGCATGGCGTCCTCGACCCGGGCCTTCTTCTCCTTGAGCTCGGTCTCGGTGGCCGCGCCGACCTTGATCAAGGCAACGCCGCCGACCATCTTGGCCAACCGCTCCTGGAGCTTCTCCCGATCGTAATCGGACGTCGTCTCCTCGATCTGGGTCCGGATCTGCTTGATCCGCGCCTGAACGTCGCTCTGTTTGCCCTTGCCCTCGACGATCGTGGTGTTGTCCTTGTCGATGACAACCTTGGCGCACTCTCCCAGCCAGTCGACCCCGACGTTCTCAAGCTTGACGCCGATGTCCTCGGTGATCACTTTCCCGCCCGTTAAAGTGGCGATGTCATCGAGCATGGCTTTGCGCCGGTCGCCGAAGCCGGGGGCCTTGACGGCCGCGCACAGGAACGTGCCCTTCAGCTTATTGACGACCAGAGTCGCCAGCGCCTCGCCCTCGACCTCTTCGGCCACGACGAGGAGCGGCCGGCCCATCTTGGCCACGTTCTCGAGCAGGGGCAGGAGCTCCCGCAGGTTGCTGATCTTCTTCTCGTGGAGCAGGATCAGCGGGTTCTCCAGGACGCACTCCATGCGGTCCGGGTCGGTGATGAAGTAAGGAGAGAGATAACCGCGGTCGAACTGCATGCCTTCCACGATGTCGAGCACCGTCTCCAGGCCTTTGGCTTCTTCGACCGTGATCACGCCGTCCTTCCCGACCTTGTCCATGGCCTCGGCGATGATCTTGCCGATGGACTCGTCGTTGTTGGCGGAGATGGCGCCGACCTGGACGATCATCTCGCCGCTGACCTCTCGGCTCAGCTTCTTGAGGTCCTTGACGACCTCTTCAACGGCCTTGTCAATCCCCTTCTTGATGAGGATGGGATTCCGGCCGGCGGTCACGTGCTTGATGCCCTCGCGATAGATGGCCTGGGCCAGGACCGTGGCCGTGGTCGTGCCGTCGCCCGCCACGTCCGAAGTCTTGGAAGCGACTTCCTTGACCAGCTGAGCACCCATGTTCTCCCAGGGATCCTTGAGCTCGACTTCCTTGGCCACCGTGACACCGTCCTTGGTGCTCGTGGGGGAGCCGAACTTCTTGTCCAGGACGACGTTCTTGCCGCGGGGGCCGAGGGTCGCCTTGACCAGGTTACTTAGAATGTTCACGCCTCTGAGGAGGCCCTGTCTGGCGTCATCGCCAAGTAAGATTTGTTTTGCCATGTTTCCTCCTATTTCGAAATGATCGCCAGGATCTCTTCTTCCTTGACGATGATGTGCTCAATGCCGTCGATCGTCACTTCCGTGCCGCTGTACTTGCCGATGAGAACCTTGTCCCCCTTCTTGAGATCGAGCGGGATGACCTTGCCCTCGTCCGTCGTGCGGCCCTTGCCGACCGCGATGACCTCGGCTTCCTGCGGCTTCTCCTTGGCCGTGTCGGGGATGATAATGCCTCCCCTTTTGACTTCCTGTTCTTCCAATCTTTTAAGAAGAACTCTGTCATGCAACGGTTGAACCTTCATATAAACCTCCTTTTAAAATGAATATTAGCAAATTTAAATCGAGAGTGCCAATAATAAACGAAAAAGGCTTCGCTGTCAAGGGGAAAATCGAAAAAATTAGCAGTCTGGCATAAAGAGTGCTAATTCCGTTTTTTCGGCTTCAGGGCCTTGATCCTGTTGTGAAGGGTATTGCGGTGGATCCCCAAGGCTTTAGCCATCTTCGTCTGGTTGCCATTGAATTTCTTGGCGGCGGTCTCAAAGTAGATCTTTTCGAACTCTTTCAGGACGTCCTTGAGGTTCAGTTCCTTATCCACCATCTCCCTGATGGTCAGTTCCAGCTTCTGGTGGATATTGAGGTCGCTAAATTTTTTGTCCATGGCTCCCTCCCCTCCCTCGCATTTCTTCGTAGGACGTTTTGAACTTCGCCTTGAGGTCCCGGGGAATGAGGTTGACGATGGCCCGGGTCACCTGGAGACAGAAGGGCGCCAGCCGGGACCCCGCCAGGGCGTCCTTTTGGACCTCAAAAACCAGTAGGGCGAACACCAGGACCCCGCAGATCAGGACACCCTTGACGAAGCCGATAACCCCTCCCCAGACGTGGTTGATGAAAGCCAGGGGACCTTTAATCAATTTCGAGACCAGAAGCCCGAGGAGCCAGCCGGCCAAGAGGACCGCCCCGAAGATGAGAAGAAAACCGAGAAAGTTCGAAACGAGGACGGAAGATATGAACCGCTGGAAGAGGGGGAAGATCAGCGGATAATAGTTGGCCGCGAGGATGAGGCCGGCGACGACCGCGATGATGCCGATGATCTGCCGGACGAATCCCTTGATCAAGCCTAGGATCAAGGTCACGAGGAGAACGGCAATGAGGATGATGTCGAGGGCATTCGGGGTCATTGGGGCCTCCTTTTGCGCAGTTCCTCCACCATCCAGTAGCGGCCGTCGGTAAGGGCGCCGAACTGGACGTGGGGCTTGATCTTGCCATGAAAATCCGACCCGGCCGTAGGGACGAGGCCGAGCTCATCGGCCATCCGACGGTATGAGGCGATCTGCACGGGCGTGTGATAGAACGTATACACCTCGACCCCCGCGAGCCCATGCCCCTTGAGGTCCTCGAGGTCTTCCATGGTCGTCATCTGAAAGGTGGCACCCGGGTGGGACAGGACGGGCACGCCGCCGGTCCGGGGGGCGGCGGCCAGGACGTCCAGGAGAGGGATGTGCCTCTTCGGCACGTAGGCGGGTTTTCCCTCCATAAAATAGTCCTGATAGAACAGGTAAGGTCCATAGGCCCCGCTTTCCCCTTCCATATATTTACCCAGGGCCGGGTCCCTGCCGCTCTCGGGTTTATCGAGGAGGATCTGGGCGATCTTGACACCGAGCGGCGGACAGGATTGGCTCTTCTCCCAGACCTCTTCCCAGGTCAGTTCGATGCCTCGCTCCCGGAGCTTGACAACCCTCTCCTGAGCTTCGACGAGCCTGGATTCGGTCATGCGCCGGATGATGGCCCCGAGGGTTTCCGACCCCCAATCGATGAAAGGGAGGAGGAGGTGGAACTCGCGTTCGTCGTACATTGTCGTCACCTCGATGCCCGGGATGACCTCCACTCCGGTCTTCTTTCCGTCCTCCAGAACACCGGGATAGGCCGCGACCGTGTCGTGGTCGGCGATGGAGATGGCCCGGAACCCTTTGTCCCTGGCGAAGAGGACGAGTTCGCGCGGGGAGAAATCCCCGTCACAGCTCCTGTTGGAGTGGATGTGAAAATCGACGAGGTCGTTCATGCGAGGTCATTCTTCCCCGTGAGGAGCTTGTAGATCTCCAGGTATTTCCGGGACGTCTTTTCGATGATCCCGGACGGCAGGACGGGCGGCGCGGACCGCTTGTCCCAGCCGGTCGTTTCCAGGTAGTCCCGGACGAACTGTTTGTCCAGACTCGGCTGGGACTTGCCGCGGCTGTAGGTCTTGAGCGGCCAGAAGCGCGCCGAATCGGGCGTGAAGATCTCGTCGATGAGGACGAGCTCGTCGCCGGCCAGGCCAAACTCGAACTTGGTGTCCGCGATGATGATCCCCTTGGACAAGGCGTGCAGCGACGCCCTCTGGTAAAGCTCCAGGGACACCTTCTTGATCTTGCGGGCGAGGTCGCCGCCCACGAGCTTCTGCATCTCCTTGAACGAGATGTTGAGGTCATGGCCTTCCTCGGCCTTGGTCGAGGGCGTGAAGATCGGCTCCTCCAGACGGTCCGACTCCTCGAGCCCTTGAGGGATCTTGATGCCGCAGATCTTTCCGGTGGTCCTGTATTCCTTCCAGCCCGAGCCGGCGAGATAGCCGCGGACGACGCATTCGATGGGCACGACCTGTGTCTTTCTGACGAGCATGGACCTCTTTTCCAGGACCTCCGCGAAGGGCCGTAGGGCGGCCGGGAAATCCGCGATTTCGGTGGCGATGAGGTGGTTGGGGCAGATGAGCGCCGCGAAGTCGAACCAGAACCTGGAAAGCTGGGTGAGGACCTTGCCTTTGTAGGGTATGAGCGAGGGCAGGATGAAATCGAAGGCGGAGATCCTGTCCGTGGCTACGATGAGCAGCCGGTCGCCGAGGTCGAAAACATTCCGCACCTTCCCTTTTTTGAAAAGGGGGAACCCTTGGAGTTCAACATCATTGATTGTCTTTTCCATGATGATAAAGGATAAATAAAAACGGGATAAAAAGCAACTCAGCCAACTCAGCCCTTCATGCCGATGAAGGCGAACATCCTTTTTTTCTTAATCTTGTCCCGACGGTAGGACAGCAGGTCGGAGCGGCAGTGCGTGCAGGCGTCGCATGAGAAGACATTCTCCCGCTTCACTCCGGCACGGTCGAGCTCCTCGCGGTTGGCCTCGCGGAGGTCGAGAAGGTATTTGCCGGGCGTCGAGGTCCGTTCACGAAGAACGCCGGGAGGAAAACCCGCCTCTTCGAACGCGGCCTTGACCCCCTGACCGACCTCGTAGCAGTCCGGACCGATGCACGGTCCCAAGGCGACGAGGAGCTTGGAAGGGTCGGAGCCGTCGCGCTCGCGAAGGTCCCTGACCACCCGTTCCAGGATCCTCTTCAACGTCCCGCGCCAGCCGCAGTGGATGGCGGCGATGACGCGGCGATCCTCGTCCACGACGAGCGCCGGGAGGCAGTCCGCGGTCTTGATAGTGAGGAAAAGACCCGGCCGGCTGGTGATGAGCGCATCGCCCCGAAGCTTCCGCTCCGGCGGCCTTTCGAGGCGGTGGACGGTGTCGGAATGGACCTGGTCCAAGATGACGAGGCGGAAGTCCCCCCACTCCTCATTCTTCGCGAAGTCCTCCTCCGACCATTCCCCCGTCCCGAAGCCATGGTTGAGCCATGGGACTCTCTCGAACCTAGGGATCGTCAGAACGCGGCCGTTCGTGGTGTTCATCATTGTTCTCTCCATTATAGCTATTAAAGCCGATAAGTTAAGCCTAAAGGCAACCTGTCGTAAGCATCTCTTTTCGTGTGAGAAGGAATTCAGGCTCGGGGCGCGCCCTCCGTCGGCCGCGGCCTGTCCCGGCGAGCCAGGCCGCTTCGGCTCCGGGCTCCGCTCTCCTCTCCCTCCGGTCAAGGACCCGTGCCCGCTCCGCCCTTCAACGACCTCCTCCGGGCATCGCCCCTGCGCCATTGTCTATATCACACAAAAAGAGATGCTTCCTAACCTATCTCGCAAAGTTGCCGATAGGATTCCCTCTTCTCAAGCGATGACGCCGACTTCGGGCGCTACGTTGAATTCCGACTCATGTCCTGCCAGCAATTTTGGTTGCCTGACGTGTCTGGCTTCTCCGGCATTTTTTGTTTATAATGACCTTCGAAGCGATACGAGCCTCAAGGAAAACAACATGAAAGCGCTTCTGTTCGCGTCCCTCATATTCTTCGTCCGGGCGGATGACCGCGAAGGATGATATGTCGATAAGCAAGAACGCGCGGCTGAAGACGAAAGACCTGCGTCGGGCGGCATACGGCGCAAGGCGCAAAACGATCGGCATTCTCGGCGGAATGGGCCCCGGGGCCACGGCCTATTTCTTCGACCTCATCGTCCGGAATACCGCCGCCGGGAAGGACCGGGAGCACGTCCCGGTCATCATCCGGAGCGACCCGCGTGTCCCCGACCGGACCGACGCCATCCTCCATAGCGGCGAAAGCCCGGTCCCCATGCTCCGCGCGGGCGTGAAGGCTTTGCGGCGGGCCGGAGCGGACATCATGGTCATGCCGTGCGTCACGGCCCACTATTTCCTCAAGGACGTCGTCGCCCAGGAAAAAGCTCCATTCGTAAACCTCCTTGACGAGGCGCGAAAATACACCCTGGCGGCTGTCCCCGGGATCCGAAGGATCGGCCTCGTCGCCACGACCGGGGCGGTCCGCTCCGGGATCGTCCGGGACGCCTTTGCCGGCGCCGGCATCGAGGTCATCGTTCCCGGCGAGGACGAACAGAAAAAGGTCATGGAGGCCGTATATGGAAAGCGGGGGATCAAGGCCGGCTTCACGACGGGACGATCGAGGCGGACAATCCTGGGAGTCGCAAAGGGCCTTATCCGGAACGGCGCGGAAGCGATCATGGCCGGCTGCACGGAGGTCCCACTCGTCCTCCGCCAGGAGGATCTGGCCGTGCCCTTCATCGAACCCATGAGGATCGGCGCTTTGGCATGCATTAAGAAAGCAGGATATCGAATAAAGAAGAGCTAGACAGGCTGGACAACGTTTCGCTCTTCCT
>Ga0315291_10012213_pt1 | contig 10424 bp, 9 predicted proteins | sample YL17G12_20_MG_FD_203070 | JGI IMG/M metagenome (GOLD analysis project Ga0315291, IMG submission 203070) | Sediment microbial communities from Yellowstone Lake, YNP, Wyoming, USA - YL17G12_20 | ecosystem: Environmental > Aquatic > Freshwater > Lake > Sediment | place: USA: Wyoming | collected... | reverse complement strand
AACGGTCACGAATTGTACGCAAGACAAGTTTGTTTCGCGGCATTCGTGCGATTCGTGTAGAGGGATCAGGAGGGGTTTGACGTGAAGTGGGTAACGCGTGAACACGTGCACGTTGATCGGGTGGCCTGTCCGTGGCTGATCCGGCGCTTCATCGACCAGAACGCGGTGTTCGAGTTTGTGTCGCGCGACACCGATCCGGCCAGCATCCAGGATGGCACTCCGTTTGACATGCAGGGTGTGGAGCTGGGCCATCACGCTGGCAAGTGCAGCTTCGAAGCCATCATCGCCAAGTACGGCCTAAAGGACCCGGTTCTGCTGGCCATGGCTGAGATTGTGCATGGCGCGGACGTGGAGAAGGACCGCGAAAAGAGACCCGAGTCGGCGGGGCTGGAGGCGCTGGCGACCGGCTTTCGCCTGCTGTGTCACGACGACCACGAGGCTCTGGATTTCGAGTTCCCGGTGTACGACGCCCTCTACGCCTATCTGGAGAACAAGCTCGACTCCCAGGAATAGGGGAACGAGAAGATTGCGCCAAGTGGCGTGTACTGTATCCAGGTGGTCCAGGTCGCTGGTTGTGGTAGCATGGTTCTAGCTTGATGGCAAGAGCAGGTCAAGCTTTTGCCAGACTGAGAGCAGATTCTGTGACAGATTCCTGGACTGGCGCTTTACGTTGCAGGGCAGCACTGACGAATAGTGGCTCAACACGGTTGTTGCCCATTTCCATTTGAACACCAGCTCGCTCATAGTCTTCGCAAACAAAAAGCCCCTTTCATCCCAAGGACGAAAGGGGCTTGGCCCTCGCGCGGTACCACCTTGCTGCAGCAGCCTACCCACACGCCCACAAGGGGCCATGCTACGCGAGGTGCAAAGCTCCTACTCTCGTGGCTGTAACGGGCTGACCCGGACCGGCCTGGTGGGGACGCACGGGTCCCGTTCGGCTGGCCAACTCCCAGGCGACGTTCGGCGGGCCTGTCTGTGGGCGGCCTTCAGCCGCTGACCGCCCGTCTCTACCAGAGGCGCTCCGCCTACTCTTCCTGCTCACAGTCATTCAGTGGCCGCATGTTACCAGTTCCCAAGTCGTGTCAAACGGAGCAGGCGGAAAGGGGGGAGAGACGAGCTGAAAGGGCTCTTTGCCAGGGTATTCCCACACACTTGTTCTCCGCGCTTGCGGGATATGTCGCTGTGAAGTATAATCGTGGCAGTTGCGAGCGCCGGTTTCCGCTTGAGCGCCCATTTCGGACATGATGAGGTGAGAGAGAATGACCAGGGCATTTCATCTCATTATTGAACGCGATTCTGAAAGCTACTATGTAGCCAGTGTTCCAGAACTGCGCGGTTGCCACACCCAAGCCAAATCACTCGATGCCTTGATGAAGCGAATTCGAGAGGCAATTGAACTATGCCTAGAGGTCGAGGGCGAGTGACGCCATTAGGGTGGCCGCCACTCTTTCCGAGGGGCGGATAGAGGGTGGGGTGCGGGCTAACCACGGCGTGCAGCCGACGTGCCCAGTTGCGCGAGTTGAGCATCCATTGGATCGGTTGGCGTTCAGGTCGGTGGCACGCGGCTGACGCCGGTGCCGTTAGGCCGCCTACCGAGAGATTCGTTTGAAGCAAAACAGGAGTACAATGGACATTGGTCAACTGGCATGGTTTCACACCGACTGGCTTTGAATATGACTTTGAACGAGACGAACTTGCCGCTCACCATGTTACTTTCGACGAAGCGGTAGAGTGTTTCTTCTCCAACTTGGAAGTGCGACGGAACAAGTCATACCGTGACCGTTATCAATTGTTTGGAAGTACTATCAGCGGACGGCGGCTCAAGATCATCTTTCAACTCAAGCCAGAGAATGTTGTCCGCATCATCACAGGATGGGATATATGAGCACGAAAGACAAAACCAAAAAGAAGCTATCCGAACAAGAGATTGACCAGATTGTAACAGCGCAAGCTAACGACGATTCGGCCTGGGGGAAGCCTATTCGTGTTCGCAGAACTAAGCCCGCCTCTCTATCTATTCCCGCCAACCTTGCCGCGCGTGCGACTTTTCTAGCTCAATTGCACCGCACCAAGAACGTTGATGACTGGCTTACACAGATCATTCAAGAACGTATAGAGCTAGAAGAAGCAGCCTTTATCGGAGTCAAGCAAGACCTGGCGGCTAAGACCGGCTAGAAGCATTTTCCCAGAGCAAAAGGCGGCCTAACTCACGTTGGAGCCGACGCGCTACGCGCGAGATCACGCGGCACGGCTGGTTTGTTTGTCGTTCAGGTTAACGTAGCGCCGTCGGCTGCGACCGCGCGCGGCTCATGCCGTTTCCGTTAGCCGGATAGAGGTAGATGGCAATTGCAGACACAACTGACATTGTTTGATGATATTGCGAGGGGACTACCAGACTTGAAGGTGTCACGTTCTGGTACCTTCGTTGACAACATGTCCTTACCCGTCCATCGGTGGTTCCGCTATTCTGCGGGATTTGCCGCGACCTGGGTTGAGGAGGTTTTGGCAGATTGGGGTATCAAACCAGGGCATGTTGTTCTTGACCCTTTTGTCGGCTCTGGGACTGTACCCGTCGTTTCAGACACCCTCGGAGTCAACAGCATTGGGGTAGAAGCCCATCCGTTCGTCGCCCGAATCTGCAAGGCAAAACTCCTGTGGACAAGCGATCCTGACCGGGTAGGGCATTTTGCGGCCGAAGTCTTGAAGCACGCGCAAGACCGAAAACCATATATCTCGTCATACCCTCAATTGATCCATCGAAGCTTCGACACAGAAGCACTTGCATCCCTTGATGGCCTAAAGTCAGCATGGTCTTCGTTGCGGGATTCGTCACCAGAATCGGAACTCGTATGGCTCGCCTTGACTGCGATCCTTCGCCCGACAGCAAAAGTGGGTACTGCCCAATGGCAATACATCCTGCCAAACAAGACAAAGAAGAAGGTGATCGATCCGCTCTTTGCCTTTCAGCAGCAAATAGAGATCATCAAGTCAGACCTTCGTTGGATGCAGATAAGGGCAAAGCGGTCACACGCCGAGATTATCGCAGGAGACGCCCGCACATTGGCAGAGTCCATGCCGCACAAGGTTGACGCCGTGATCACGTCTCCTCCCTATGCCAATAATTACGACTATGCCGATGCGCTACGGTTTGAGATGACCTTTTGGGGTGATGTAACTGGATGGGGCGACATTCACGATGCTGTAAGAAAACACCTGATCGTGTCCTGCTCTCAACATTCGTCGCGGGAGAGGCTAAGAGCCAGAGACCTACTTGAGTCGGATGCAGTCGAACCTATTCGAGATGAACTCGGCGTCGTGATGGAACAGCTTGCGAAGGTACGCGAAAACCACGGCGGCAAGAAGCATTACCACACCATGATCGGCGCATATTGCCGGGACATCAGCCTAGTGCTTCGCCAGTTGAGGATTGCCTGCAAGACCGGGGCCCATATGTGCTGGGTCATCGGCGACTCCGCTCCATACGGGGTTCATTGTCCCATCGAAGAATGGATTGCAGAACTCGCAATGGCAGCAGGTTTCAAAGAACACCACTTTGACAAACTGAGGGATCGCAACATCAAGTGGAAGAATCGCAAGCACAGAGTCCCGTTGAAAGAGGGGCTTCTCTGGATTGAGGGCTGAATATGGCAGAATCTCCGGCGCACAGATTTGGACAGTTGATCGGCGAGTTGCTCGAATCGGTTGTGTGTCCTCAGCTTGAGGACTTCTGTCGGAATCAGGGGCTTTACCTGGACCACCAGAAAAGAGACCGGCCGGCGCGTTCAGGCAAGAAGGTTGCGTGGACCGACCAATACGGAAATGCACATGATCTAGACTTCGTGATCGAGCGAGAAGGCACAGATGAGCAGATTGGCAGGCCAGTTGCGTTTATCGAGAGTGCGTGGCGAAGATACACAAAACACTCTCGAAACAAGGCGCAGGAAATCCAGGGCGCGATCCTGCCTCTCGCCGAACAATACCGATGGAACAATCCGTTTCTTGGAGCAGTACTCGCAGGCGTCTTTACCGAAGGGTCGCTCGATCAGCTACGTTCACTTGGATTCCACGTCCTTTACTTCCCGTACGAGTCACTTGTCGCGGCCTTTCAATCGGAAGGAATCGACATTGCATTCGACGAAGGCACACCGGATCGCGTGTTCAAACAAACAACGACGCAGATTGAGAGCACGCCACCGGAAACAATGGCCAGAATACGGACGCATCTTGTGGCGGCGAACCAAGCCGCTATTGACAGCTTCTTCGTCGCGTTAAGACAGAGGCTCGGCAGACACGTTACCCGCGTGGTCGTGATTCCTCTTTACGGACGAGTGAACGAGTTCGCCACAATAGAAGATGCGCTTTGCTTTCTTGATCGCCACATGATCTATGAAGGTTCGGGAGAATTTCGAAAATACGAGATTCGCGTTGATTTTTCAAACGGAGACAAGGTTGAGGCTTTCATAGAGGCCAAGGACAAGGTCAAGGAGTTTCTCAATTTTGTCGCCAGACAATAAAACGGCTAACAAGGCGCTGCAGCCGACCTCGTTCCGCTACGCTTCGGCCCGGCGGCTGAAGCCAAGCGCGTTAGGTGCATGCTGGGCAGGTTGAGCAGCAAACGAGCCTCAAATGGGCACAAAGACAGGACTCAAATTGAAGGAAAGCAGGCTTTCGGTACGTTTTCTGTTCAATGAAGGTGGTCCACTTGCCCAGTTGCTGCATCCCTGCTGGATTGCTCGTAACGATCTCTCCCTCATCGCTGATGTTCTGCGCGCGGACGCCCTTCTCACTGTTGACGCCCCTCAAGTCAATCTTGTCCTTGCGGGCGGTGGACTCATTGAACTCTCGCTTAGCCAGGAGCGCCCCCGCCGGAGGACATCTTCCACTACATCTACGCCGTGCTCTACGCGCCTTCCTACCGCGAACAATACGCCCAGTTCTTGCGCAGCGACTTTCCGCGTATCCCGTTCCCGGCGGATCGGGAGGTGTTCTCCGCTATGGCGGCCCTGGGCCAGCGCCTGGTGGCCCTGCACCTGTTAGAGTCGCCCGAGCTCGATCTGCCCCTGGCCCGCTTCGAGGGTCAGGGTGACAGCCGCGTAGCCAAGGGCGCGCGAGACGGCCTGCGATATGACCCGCAAGCGCAGCGCGTGTACATCAATGCCACGCAACACTTCGCGCCGGTGTCGCCCACAGTGTGGGAGTACGCGATCGGCAGCTACCAGGTGGCCGAGAAATGGCTCAAGGACCGCCGCGAGCGCAGCCTGAGTCTGGAGGAGGTGCGCACCTACTGCCGCATCGTCACCGCCCTGGCGCGCAGCATCGAGATCCAGGCGGACATTGACGACCTATACCTCGCTGTGGAGGCCAAGCCGGCAACTGTCGAGTGGGCTTGAGCGTGCGCCTAACAAGAGTGCGGCTGACACGCTCCGCCTCGCTCCGCGCGCGGTTGACGCCCACCGTCAGGCGGTCAACCTTTAAATCGTTACGAGCAGTAGGCACAGATATTCAAACAAGAACTGAACAAAAGGTCATTGCTGGATGTCGGAGGGAAAGTATGCCAAAACCCCGGTCAAAACCAACATTGATAGAGCCAGCCAAAATTCTACAACCAGGCCAATTGTTGATAGAAAACTTCTTCAACAGCATAACTCAATTAAACGATGTAAATATCGAAGTAGCCAAGATGCTTCAAACTCTTTGCGCGAGCGGACAACTATCACGGGATACCATTCTTCAGAAGCTGGCTGAAATACGGAGTAAGCAGAATGGCTAAAGTGAAGTTGTCAGAGATTGTCTTGGAAGGTTTTCGCGGGGCAGTTGACCTAGTGAGGCTCTCGTTGAAGGGCAATCAAAGTTTGGTTTTGTTTGGCAACAATGGCGATGGGAAAAGTAGTTTCACTGATGCATTGGAGTGGTTCTTTTGTGATGATATCGAGCACCTCAGGTCAGAGGGATGTGGCAGGGAAGACTATTTCAATAGAGGACTTTCCCCGACTTCAGATGCTCGAGTGTCTATGTCATTCACATTGCCTACCCTTGACTCTGGCAAGACCCTCCGCAGGCGAGGTGGGTTCGAGCAGACCAATGCAACCGATGAATTCAAGGGATTTATGGCTTCTATCAGTCGAGAAAGGATTATCCTTCGGCACCACACAATGCGAGCTTTTGTTGACAAATCTAAGAAGGACAAATTGGAAGATGTCGAAGAAATCATTGGGTTTGGTACTGTAAAACAGATTCGGACGGAACTCGTTCGCGCCAAGAATGCCCTTGAGAATGATAAGGAATTATCTGAATTACGCGGCAAACTGTCTGAGAGAGAACTAGACCTGCAATCAGTGTTAGGTGAACAACCTATCGACGAAGGAATAGTGATTGCACATGCTGAACATTTGCGCTTGGCACTCAATTGGAGCAAACCAATTACTGACATGTCCACTTTGAGGGAAGTAGCCCAACCTGCCGATCAGCAACTTGAAGATACAGATCGAGATAAGCGGCTCGCTCGTTTGACAGAAATCGAGGGACTTATTCCGTCATTTCTTTCCATTCGTCAGGCGGGAGACAAAGCTCATGCTGTAGTTGTAAGACATAATGAACTAGTAGCAGAGCGAAAAATTGTAGAAACCGCCGCTCTCGGCAAACTCTATGAAGCCGCTTCAGATGTGCTCGCCAGACAATTGACGGAGCCAGATAGATGTCCACTTTGTGGGAACGAAGTGGATACCAGCACACTGATTGCTCGTCTGAAAACAGATCTTGATGCAATTAATAGAACCCAATCAGCCCGAACGGGCCTCCTCAAAGAGGTTGCGCCTCTCAAAAGGACACTATTAGCGCTCGGCGAATTGCTACAGAAATTGAGTAATACTGATACTTCCGATGTGTTCTCGGATACATCATACTGCTCTGCACTTGGTGCGTGGTGTGTTCAACTTGAGAGCTGGACCGAAGCTCTTGATTCGGTCAGTACAAAACTAATCCCTGTGAACTTGGTGATGCCTCCTGATGAAAGGTGGAACACTCTAGGAGAAGTCATAAGCGACCTTAACTCACAAATAGGGTTACAGCGCAAGGAAGTGCTGGGGGGCGATGCCGAGAGGCAACTCTATGAGAACATGAACAATCTAAAGAAACTGGCTGACTGGTTCTTCCGACACTGTGAGATTCAGAAAGCGATATCCATATTCGAGTGCCAAATAACATCGCTCCAGCGGGTTGCTGAAGAGTTCGAGAAAGCTGAGAATCATGCCCTGACGGAAATTCTGGATGCCATCTCGCACGATGTCAATGAGTATTTCACCGAATACTTGCACCATGATGACAAAGTAGAACAGATTAAACTTGTTCCAACAGGAGCACGTGGCATTGAATTCCAAGTTCACTTTTATGGTGACGAGGTCTGTCCACCGCGTCGGGTGTTGAGCGAGTCTCATCTGAATAGCCTTGGTATTTGCCTTTTCTTGGCGTCTGCTAGACATTTCAACCAAGTCAGTGGTTTCGTCATATTGGACGATGTTATCAGTAGTTTCGATGCAAATCACAGACGGACGTTTGCGCGGCTGTTACGAGACAAGTTTGCAGATGTACAGGTTGTTCTCCTTACTCACGATGACCTGTGGTTTAGCCAGTTGAAAGACGACCTACCACGTGGACAATGGATTTTTCAAGAGATCGGCAAATGGAGTTATGAGAATGGTATCCTGTTGATTCCCTTCACCCCAATGTCGCTCAGGGAAGACATTGAGTGGTTACTCGATAATAACCGGACTGATTTGGCAGCAAACAAATGCCGTACTTTGATCGAGGCGACCCTGAAGGGGTTAATCGAGCAACTTGGAGTCACAGGGCTTGAATTCCGTATGGGACAGTCAAACGACATGCGGGATCCCGCCGAATTAATCAATGCCCTTATCAATTATCTCAAGGCTAACCAGAGCCTTCGATCTCCTGACCAGAAGCAGCTTTTCGATGATATTCGAAGTGACCAACTTTTGACAAATATCGGATCTCATCACCGCAATCTTGGAACAACTGGACTAAAGAGAGGTGACATGGAGGCCGTACTCCGTGATTTAGATAGGTTTGCTCTATTGTTCATTTGTCAAGAATGTGGCAAACCAGCAAGCCGCACATATTCTGCACGTAACGCTAAACTAAAACAGTGTGGGTGTGGAAAGTTGCAAATCTAGAAAGTGATAATGCTGGCTGGTGGAAGGGCACGAATAGCAGCTAGCCTGCCTAGCGATGAATTGCATTCATGTAGCTGGAAAAACCGCCTAACAAGCGCGTGCAGCCGACGTTGCTACCGCCGCGCCCCAGCGAAGGTTCGGGTACTTCCAGCGTGCCTTGCCCGCGCAGGAGTCTTCGATACCCGCGCCTCCGCTGATGCCTGCCGTTAGTGCGCCAAGCTAACTTGGGGCTTCTTGCAGGGTGAAAGTCCCTGCTGGGTAAGGTCTAGCCAACTACCCATACCGAGTGTTGCAACTGTCGAGGAGGCGCAAGCTCCTGACGCAGCAAACCAGTTGAAGCGTACACCCCCTGACGAGGGCAGGCAGCGAACCACGCAGACCGTAAGGGAGACCGCACTTCCTGATCCTTCGCTATGACTCAGGACAAGGCTTGATACAGCCCCGTTAAGGCGAGTTGAAGCAGATGGCGATGGTGTTAGCGGGCCAGAAGCCAACACGGAGGGCACGTTCAGCGGCGCAGCTACAATTGGACAGGCTTTCGGGAACTGCTCCAACACTGCCAGCTAGAATGGCCACGGATTGTTGGGCGACCGAAGACGAGAAGGGCAGCTTTAGGACTTAGGCCTGATTGCGGAAGCGAGTATTCCTGAAGAGCCCGGTCCGATACGCTGTGCAGCCGCACGCCGGGATCTGTGCGGGGGCGGTCGGGCAACTGGCCGTCCTACCGCGATGGCCACCTCCAGGCGGGGCAGTTGCCTAGGAGTGACCTCGCAGACGTCGACAATCGGCGTTGACCACGCATTGCCCGAGAGCACCACTACGACCTGGGAGGCCTGAAATGGACCCACCAACGAACGAATCGCCTGTTATGCCCGCCCCTGAAATCCTTGACCAGCTAGATGCGCACATGTACCAGGTCGCGATCTTCCGCGCGGCTCTCGAACTGCAGGTTTGGGCCAAGGTGGCGGCCGGAGAAGACACCGCCGATCGAATCGCTGCAACACAACATTGGGATCCTCTTGGCACGCGGATGCTGCTCGATGATCTTTGCGCACTTGAGCTGCTCGCGAAGCAAGGGAATCGGTACCGCCTGCTCCCGGAGGCTGAGTACTACCTGCTGCCCGACAAGCCCACGTACATGGGCAGATACCTTCTGTCAGATTTCGGTTGGGAAGGGAATGGTCAGCTGGCGGAGGCGATCCGGACTGGAAAGCGTCCTATCGGGTACAGCGCCACAACGACCGAGGCAGTTCATACTTGGATCGGCGTTTATTCTCGCAGTTGGGCCGCGCCAGAGACATATCTGGGGCGGTGCGATGGGATGTGGCGGGAGTTGGGCATTCAAGCGCGCGATGGGCTGCGGGTCCTGGACGTGGCGTGCGGGCCTGCACCCAAGTCGTTGGCTCTCGCCCGGGCCCACCCCGGTGTGCATGTCACTTTGCTCGATTGGGAACAGATCTTGACCATTGCGCGCCAGGTTGTCGCTGACCTAGGCGTTGAGAGCCAGGTCACACTCCTTCCGGGTGACTTGTGGTCCGTGCCCTACGGCTCGAACCACTACGACGTTATCTACTTGGGAAGCATCACGCATTTCTTCAGTCCCGAGCAGAACACTCGCCTCTTCCGTAGAGCGCACGAGGCACTGGTCCAGGGTGGAACGCTAGTCGTCAATGCAATTCGACGCGAATACCCGGACCCAATGGGCCCTGGGCTGTGGTTCTACGCTATCTCCGAGGGCGGGGCCCCCTACGAGTTCCAGGAGTACAAGGATATGCTCGAACGCGCTGGGTACAGTGACATCGTGGACGTAAGCACACAGCCCATCAAAGCAACTAGACGCTCATAGCTTACCCATGGGGAAGGCGGCGGCCCAACAACTCGCTGGAGCCGACCCGGCCAGCCAAAGCCAGTGTCGCGCTGGAACCAAGACCCGGCTGGCCGGGCGGCTCAGCTCGAGGCCGTTGGGCGGCCTAGAGGCAGGGGTATTGCGGCAGCCTTTTCTGTACTTGGTATTCTGGCAAGGAGGTGGCCATGTCTGAGAAGATCGAGGTAGAATGGGTAGAGATACCTGCTGGCCTGTTCTTGTGCGGAGACAAGAAGAAGCAGTGTGAGATCGTTCGTCCATATCTCATAGCCAAGTACCCAATCACCAACGCCCAATACCAAACCTTCAGACGAATGAATCCGTCCATTCCGTCCCCTTGGACAAAGAACTGGGAACCAACCGAAACGTAC
>Ga0315291_10012212_pt1 | contig 10424 bp, 14 predicted proteins | sample YL17G12_20_MG_FD_203070 | JGI IMG/M metagenome (GOLD analysis project Ga0315291, IMG submission 203070) | Sediment microbial communities from Yellowstone Lake, YNP, Wyoming, USA - YL17G12_20 | ecosystem: Environmental > Aquatic > Freshwater > Lake > Sediment | place: USA: Wyoming | collected... | reverse complement strand
AAATTCTTTTGACTTCAGGCTTGGTAATTGATTTAACCACCACCTCCGGACCTATCCCGGCCGGGTCACCCATCGTAATTCCCAGAATCGGCTTTCTTTTCATACTAAACCTAACTTATGGAAAATTCAAAAAAATCGCAAGTAAAATTAAACTGTAGGGGCGGGGTCACCCCGCCCAACCCCAGGGCGAGGAAACCTCACCCCAACCGCAACCTGGAGATTTTGCCCTTGTAGCTTTACAAAAAAACCTTGACAATATTCACCTTAGATATAACTTACTATTGGATAGCCACAAAAAGTTAATAGCAGGAGGGACTTATGCGCTCTATTCAAAAGTTTCTTATTTTTGGTCTTTTATTTTCCATCCTATTATTTTTTCCAGCGTTAGCAAATCGACCTTCAACAGGTTTCAATCCAGAAAATACGCCAAAATCGAACCTCATAGCTAAGCCCAGTTTGGGCGATCGTTTAGTCAATAATGATAACGATCGCACTCGCCAGTTTGCCCCAGCATCTCCTGGATCAGATCCGGGGATTCCTGACACGGTTAAGGTTGGAAGAATCGCCAATGCTCCTCCTAACACTCACTTACCCCCTGTTGATGTTTTTCTTGTTAATGACGAACCGGTCGGAAGTTTTACTGTTCCTCTGGCTTTTCCAGATTCGGTTTCCGATTATGATATAATCTGTGATTCGGTCAGCTTTGCGGGCACTCGCTGTCCGTTCATCATAATTGATCCCCCTCTTCCCATAGATAATGTCAAGAATAGATTGCTCATTTATTACATCTTTTTCGCAGGACAGCTTGATCCGGGTAACGGGCCAGTTGTAAAGATTTATTTTTCAACCGGTTCCAACTGGAGAACAGATTTTTCCGTTCCTATAAACACCATTGTATGGCCCGGAGGGTATGGACTGCAAGTCACTGACTCCAGTGGACATGCATCCTGGGTACCTATTTTTAACACTGGAGCTTTAGAAATTAAAGAAGGCGAGATAGCAGAGGTTCCATCGAAATTTGAGCTTTCTCAGAACTACCCTAATCCCTTTAACCCTTTCACCACCATTCCCTTCCAGGTGGGTGATTCACGGTTCGTTGTTCACAGCCCCCTTCGCACCACCCTGAAAATCTATAATATACTTGGACAGTTGGTGAGAACTCTGGTGGATAAAGAGAAAGCACCGGGGAATTATAATGTTGTTTGGGATGGAAAGGATGATTCGGGAAAAGAGGTTTCAAGCGGGATATATTTCTATCAGCTAAAAACTCCGGACTATACTACCACCAAGAAGATGGTTTTATTGAGGTAATGTTTATAGAGGGTAGCGTCCTCACTCCTGTGAGGACGTTCAACCGTTGCCACTGGAGTGGCAACGCTACGGGTACAGCTTCTTTTGTATCCTCTGGATTTAATCATCCAGGGGTTTTTAAATAAGCATCGCATGCTTCTCTGTGTTTTTTGAACTCTCCCTTACCCCCTTCTTGAAAAGGAGAGGGTTAACCGTAGGGGCACAGCATGCTGTGCCCCTACAAAAAAATCGCCCTTGTAAGAGGAAACAAATAGCTTGATAAATCAAGCAACTACAAAAGACCTCGTATCTGGAAGACAAAAGTCTTCCACTGCAACGCTGAAGATTTATTTTAATGAAGGAAAGTAATAGGAGAAAACTCAACCCCCGAAAAAATTCTAATCCTTCATCGACTCTAAGAACTTGGAGTTGTTCTTGGTTTTTCTTATCCTGTCAAGCAAGAACTCCATAGCCTCGACTGAGTTCATCTCGTTTAGGAATCTCCTTAAAATCCAGATCTTGCTTAACTCCTCCTCAGACAGAAGCAGTTCTTCCTTACGGGTGCCAGAACGGTTGATATCCATAGCCGGGAAGATCCTGCGGTCCTGCAGCCTGCGGTCCAAGACTATCTCCATATTTCCGGTTCCCTTGAACTCCTCGAAGATGACTTCATCCATCCGGCTGCCGGTCTCGATAAGAGCAGTAGCCATAATGGTCAGGCTCCCGCCCTCTTCTATATTTCTGGCTGCTCCGAAAAACCTTTTCGGTTTCTGCAAAGCATTAGCATCCACTCCCCCGGAGAGGATCTTGCCGCTGTGAGGAACAACTGCATTATGCGCCCGGGCTAAACGGGTGATACTGTCTAAAAGTATAACCACATCCTGCTGGTGCTCCACCAGTCTTTTGGCTTTTTCTATCACCATATCTGCCACCTGCACGTGCCGATCTGCCGGCTCATCAAAGGTGGAACTGACCACCTCTCCTTTAACCGAACGCTTCATATCGGTGACCTCTTCTGGCCTTTCATCGATCAGAAGCACTATCAGCTTTATCTCCGGGTGGTTGGCGGTGACGCTGTTGGCGATCTTCTGCAGAAGGATAGTCTTCCCAGCCTTGGGAGGGGAGACAATCAAACCCCTCTGACCCTTTCCAACCGGACAGACCAGATCCATTATCCGCATAGAGACTTCTTCGGTAGCGGTTTCCAGTTGAATCCTTTTTTCCGGATAAAGAGGTGTCAAGTTGTCAAATAAAACCTTATGTTTTGCCACCTCCGGGTTCTCGAAATTAACTGCCTCGATCTTCAAAAGGGCAAAATACCGCTCCGAATCCTTGGGAGGCCTCACCTGTCCGGAGATAGTATCCCCCTTCCTCAAATCGAACCTTTTTATCTGGGAAGGGGAAACGTAGATATCATCCGGGCCCGGAAGATAGTTATAATCCGGGGAACGCAGGAAACCATAACCCTCTGGCAAAATTTCCAGAACCCCTTCTGCGAAGATAAGTCCGTTTTTCTCAGTCTTTGCCTCTAAGATCTTGAATATTAGATCCTGTTTTCTCAAGCCCGCGCAGCCGGGGATGTCTAACTCCTCCGCCAGTTTCAAAAGCTCCGACACGGTCTTGCTTTTAAGCTCAACTATATCCATAAATTCACCTCTTAAAATATGATTTGATTATATATTCCTTAGTTTTTGTATAATTCTTTATCTAAACCTTCCAGGCAGATAAAAGAAGAGAGATCCTTTTCGATTCAAGCAGTCCGACTTAAAGCTGATCTTCTGACCTTTAGGCAACTGACCTGTTCTTTTTAAGTAGTCTGATTTTTTCTTTGATCTGTTTCACCTTTGCATCCCCCCATAATCTTTCTAACCCGTAGAACTCCCTGGTTTCGTCTAAGAAGATATGCACCACCACGTCCACGTAATCTAAAAGTATCCACTTGGAATTCTGGTACCCCTCGGCATGCCAAGCTCTTATCCCCTTTTTCTTGAGGCTTTCAGTTATATGGTCCGCGATCGCCCTGGCCTGTAACTCCACCTCTGCAGAACAGACTAGGAAGTAATCGGTGATATCCGCCACTTTCCTCAGGTCCAGAACCTTTATGTCTGCGGCTTTTTTCTCCAGGGCGTATCTGCCAATTAAATTTGCTAACCTCTGAGAAGAGATTTTCAACTTGAGCTTTTCTTCCTCCCTACGGGGACTACGTCCGGCGTAGCCTTCGTAAAGCTTTTATCGACCTTTTAATCTTTTAGTTTAAAAATCTTCTGATAATCCTGACCCAGGATCAGGGTATAGCCTATGTTCAGATAATTGTTTTCCAGCTGCCGGGTGAGGATGTTTTTCTTCTTCAGACCGATTTTTTCACCGATCAGCAGGGCGGTTTTCTCCTCTCCCATCCTATCCAGAAGAAGACTTTCCTTGACCAGGGAATCCGGCAGGTCTTTCTGTTCAACTATAACCAGATAATAGGGGCTGAAATTTTTTTTCTCCAGGAACTGGGCAAAACCAGGACTGATTCTTTTGCCTGAGGAGTTCAGCACTTGCACTCGCAAAGGATTCGTTCTCAGACTCCCCTCTGCTTGAGTCTGGGTTAACCTTTTGGCTGAAGAGAGAACAAATAATATTATCAATAAACCCAAAAAGGCTATACCCAGATCCACAAACCTTCCCCCCCGTTTTGCTTTGGACCTCTTGCGGTAAAAACGATACCTTTTATCCGCGCCTTTTCGCTTGAACATAATTTTCGGGAATAAAGAAACTCAGCACTGCAGAAAATCTATCTGGAAATAAATTTTAGATATTTTAGTTTTAAAAAAGAAAAAACGTAAAATAGCTTCGATAACCTACCTCTTACCTGTACCAATATTCATACCACCCAGGCATACTGGAGACGTCTATCCTGAGCTGAAAGCTTTTGCTCGGCTGATAAAAGAGCTGAAAATTCGGCAGCAAAACACCGTTAAGGCTCTGGCTGCCTCGGTTGAAGACAGAAAGTGGCTGGTGCAGATAGGCCAGCCCTACCCTGACCAGCAAAGGCTGGGAGATTCTGTATTCTAAGGTATTAGTGTACAATCCGAAAGTCCCGCTCTGTTTGCCTGAGGAAAAAAACGAAAAAGTATAACTCTGGCTCATTTTCAACCGGCTCGGATCAAGCAGGCTGAACCCTTTTAATTTGACGGATGGCTCATTGACACTTTTATCTTGCGCAAAGCCACTTTGAATTGACAATAATAGGATAGTAAGGATCAAGCTAAGATATATTATTTTTTTCATCTTCCCCTCCTGCGCGAACAGGATTCAATATAACCTTATTCAATCTTTTGTCAAGCTTTATGTTCTACGCCAGATTTTAGTTTTGTGTTTGCCAGGTATTCCTCCATCTGCAAAAGCTCAGAAGTCGAGTTGACCCCTTTAGTCTCCCGGGGATTTTGAACTCTCAGGGCTTCAACCTTTTCTCCCCCTTTTTTTAATATCCCCAGTACATCGGTAATATAATATTCCTTTTGTAAATTATCCCTTTTTACTCTCTTTAGAGCGGAGAAGAGCGCTGGCGCAGTAAAACACATCTCGCCGGTATTGATCTCTCTGATCTTTTTCTCCTCCGGGGTAGCATCTTTATTCTCTACGATACTCTCAAAAACCCCATTTTTATTTCTGACAATCCGCCCATACCCTTTAGGGTCCTCTAAGACTGCTGTGAGGACTGTGGCTTTTGCTTTTTTCTGCTGATGGGTTTTCAGAAGTTCAATTACGGTTTCAGTTTGAAGCAGGGGGACATCTCCGCAGAGAACTAAGAGCTCTCCGTCGAAATCATGAAAAATAGGTTCCGCCTGCATAACCGCATGCCCGGTGCCCAGCTGCTCTTTCTGCCAGACAACCTCCACATCTTTACCTTTCACAAAATCGATTACTTTTTCCCCTTGATAACCGACCACTACTGCAACCTTTTTCAAATTTAAACCAAGAACTGTGTCCAGAACATACCCTATAAGAGGTTTTCCGCTTAAAGGGTGCAGAACCTTGGGGAGATCAGATTTCATCCTGATTCCCTTGCCAGCAGCTAAAATTATACAGGAGACCTTGTTTAAGTCAAGATTCATTTATTTTTGGGATTTATTATTCTTATCGACGTAAACTACCCTGGGCTTGAATTTTTCTGCCTCTTTCTTTTCCATCCAGGAATAGGAGATTACGATTAAAATATCTCCGATTTCGCCCAATCTCGCCGCAGGTCCATTCAGGCAGATTATCCCGGAATTCGATTTGCCGGGAATCACGTAGGTCTCAAACCTGGCTCCATTATTGATGTTGACCACCTGAACTAACTCATAGGGTATCATATCCGCTTTCTTTAAAAGGGTCTGATCTACAGTTAGGCTTCCCTCGTAGTTCAGATTTGCATCGGTAACTTTAACCCTATGGATTTTCGATTTACAAACCGCTATTAACATAAGATTCCTTTAAAAATTTAGACACTGATTTTGAGATTATCGATTAATCTGGTTTTTCCGAATTTTACAGCTAAAGAGAGTAAAAGTTCCCCTTTAATTTTTCTAACCGGCTCAAGAGTCTGAGTATCAGTAAGTGCGATGTAATCTATTTTTGCCAGAGGCATTTGCTGTATCATCTCTGTCGTCTTTTTTATTACCTTCAGGGGATTTTTTTCACCAGCCTTAATCAGTTTTTCCCCCAATTTCAAGGACTGGTACAGGATTTTAGCCTGGTCTCGCTCTTCTGTATTAAGATAACTATTCCTGGAGGAACAGGCAAGCCCATCTTTTTCTCTTACAGTTGGACATACGATTATTTTCACCGGAAAGTTCAGGTCTTCTGTCATTTTTTTGATGATAAGTGCCTGCTGAGCATCCTTCTGCCCGAAAATGGCAAAATCCGGCTGAACTATATTAAAAAGCTTAGCCACAACCGTGCAGACCCCCTTGAAATGCCCGGGTCTGGATGCTCCTTCTAATTTCTTGGACAACTCTTCAACATTGACATAGGTGAGATACCCCTCTGGATAGATATCTTCCACTCTTGGAACGAAAATAAGGTCACATCCCGCTTGCTGGAGTAATTCCTTATCTTTTCTTAAATCCCTCGGGTATTTTTTGTAATCCTCCTTAGTCCCAAACTGAGCAGGATTAACAAAAATACTCACCACCACAAAATCCCCTAACTTTCTGGCTTTTTGAACCAGACTCAAATGACCTTGATGCAAAGCCCCCATGGTCGGCACAAAGGAGATTTTCTTGCCCTTCTTTTTTAAGGAAAGTGCACATTCCTGCATTTTTTTAGGGGAGGATATCAGGTGCATCAGTTTAGATTGATTCCTTGACGTCTATGAGTAGTGAGTAGCGAGGAGATAGGTACAAGGGATAAATCACCACTCGATTTGTGGATATCTCTGTTTTATTTCAGACGGAATGTTCTTGGTTGCTTCACCGATTATCTCCAGGTTCCTTATAACTGCGTCGATCAGCATCTGATTGCTGGTAAATTCCTCAAACGACTTGCCCTGCACATACTCCTGAATTCTCTTGGCGCAATCCCGCATGTCACTGACAAAGAGCACATAATCCCTTTTAGGCATAAACCGCCTCTGATAAAATGCTACTTTTCATTTCATCTCTGATCGCAGTTTTAATAACCAGATCTACCTTTGAGCCGATGATCTCCTCCAGAAAGAACTTCAGCTCCATATAACGGTCGAATGTTTTATAGCCTGGCTCAAATTCAACCAGTATATCTACATCGCTTGACCTCTTCTGCTCTCCCCGAACGTAAGAACCAAAAACACCTATCTCTTTCACCTTGAATTTATTCCTTAGATCGGCATTATGCTTTTTCAAAATGCCAACCAATTCCTTTATGGATTTTGTTTTCTTGTTTCTCATCTTTCATCCTCCATCAGATCTTATCAATTCTTAATAGCTTTCCTCTTCCGAAGGATATTTCTTAGCTTTAACATCCTCAATGAAATTCCTACAGGCCCTTCTCATCTCTTTTCCCAGCTCCGCATACCTTCTCACAAATTTGGGTTTGAATTCCTCATATAATCCTAAGATATCGTTTACCACTAAAACCTGACCATCGCAGTCCAGGCCTGCGCCAATCCCGATGGTGGGAATTTTGAGGGTGGAGCTAATCTTTTTGGCAAGCTCTCCGGGGATACACTCTAAGACTATGGAAAAACAGCCCACATCTTCCAAGACTTTGGCGCTTTCCAAAAGATATTCGGCTTTCTTCTCATCTTTTCCCTGCACTGAATAACCCCCGAATTTCTCAATCGACTGCGGGGTCATGCCAATATGCCCCATCACCGGAATCCCTACCTCTATTAATCTCTTCACGGTATCCTTCATCTCCATTCCACCCTCAATCTTGACTCCGTGCGCACCGCCCTCTTTCAAAAATCTTCCCGCATTCAAAATCGCATCCGAGACTGAAGTCTGATAGGATAAAAAAGGCATATCGCCTATTACCAGAGCTCTTTTTGCTGCTTTTGATACCGCTTGTGTGTGATAAATCATCTGATCCATACTGATTGAAAGCGTATCCTTAGCCCCGTAAAAGACCATATTGGCTGAATCGCCCACTAAAATGGAATCTATGCCGATATCATCTAAGATTTTAGCAGTAAAAAAATCGTAAGCGGTTAAGACGGCGATCTTCTCGCCTCTCTGCTTCATTTTCAGGAAAGTCTTGACTGTCACCTTTTCCGTAGTCATCTCGATTACACCTCAAGCTGCAGGCACGTAATACCTAGTGCCTGGTTTTTCTTCTTTGATGATACTTAGCAGGTCTTCAAATTGGCTGGGATTCTTTTGAAAATTCAGATTGTCATTTTTTACCACTAATAAATTACCTAAGTTATAATGGAAAAAGAAATGGTTATACGATTCCACTAAGAGTGAAATATATTCCAAATCTAAGCCTTTTTCAAAATCTCTTCCCTTTTCCTTTATCCTCTTTTGTAAAACCTCCGGACTGGTTTGCAAATATATCACCAGATCAGGCCTGGGAATGTCCTTTTCCAAAATAGGCAGGATCTTTTCATACAGATAAAGTTCCTTCTGGCTTAAGTTGATCGAGGCGAAGATCCGGTCCTTCCAGAAAAGATAGTCGCTTATCACCTTAGTGCGAAAAAGGTCTAATTCCAATAATCCCTGCTGCTGCTTAAACCTGGAAAGGAGGAAAAAAACCTGTGTCTGGAAGGAGAACCTTTTCCGGTTTTTATAAAAATCTAATAAAAAAGGGTTCTCTTCAATCTCCTCCAACACAAGAGAAGCCCCGAACTTTTCAGCCAAAAGCTGAGCTAAGCCGGTCTTCCCAGCACCGATTGCCCCCTCTACAACTATATAGTTCAGACCTGCCATTTCACCTCGGACAATTTCACCTCTTGACCAGTTTTTATCCTCTGCAAGAGTATTTTGGGAGTCAGATGCAGAGTGGGGTGCTTCCATCTTGAACCCAGCTCGATCAACGGTATTAGGACAAATCTCCTTTTGTGCATCTGTGGATGAGGAAGCGTGAGCTTTTCGTCATGCATAATCATCTTGTCATAAAGGAGTATATCCAGATCTACTTTTCTCGGACCCCATCTTTTTCCTCTAACCCTGCCTAATTTCCTTTCTATCCCTTGAAGAAGATAAAGCAGAGATAAAGGCGGGAGTTTAGTCTTGATTTTAATTACCGCATTCAAGAACCAGCTCTGATCCTTAAAACCCACCGGCTCAGTCTCATAGATAGAAGAGGTCTTAAGGATTTTAACCATTTTCAGATTCTTAATCTCTTTCAAAGCCTGGTTCAAATTTTTCTTCTTATCTCCTAAATTTGAGCCCAGGCACAGATAGGCAATTGCCAATTATCCCATCCCTCGTTCTGATGTTCGCCGTTTCGGACAGGGACAAGCCCTGTCCCTACAAAATATTCCCAGCATGAAAGACCCCGACAACAGTTTCTGCTTCAGACTGATCTGTCAGAGGATTTCCTTTCTATTTCCACCTCGATATCATCTAAGTTTCCAGGAACAGGAGGTATTTTTTTCCTTACCCTAACTTTTACCTGATCTGGCTTGAACTTAGTCAGGATTTCATCAGCTATCCGGCTGGCAACTGCTTCTATAAGGGAAAAACGCTCTCCGGTCATAATATCATGAACTGTCTGGTAGACTTCCTTATAATTGACAGTGTCTTTGAGTCTGTCGCTTTGCTCTGCTCTGGAAAGATCAAGGAAAAGCTCCAAATCCACCTCAAATCTCCTGCCAGTCTCCTTTTCCGCAGGTGAGACCCCGTGAAACCCGTAGAAGATCATATTGTGCAGTCTGATTATGCCCATATCTTTAACTGCGGTATCTTTTTTGCCAGAAGTGGGAATGCTCTCTTATCCTTTCCCCTGCCTCTTTGAGTTTTTCCTCCGGCTGGTTCAAGCAGAGCCGGATGAACCCCTCTCCCGGTCCTCCATATTCGATACCCGGAGAAGCTATCACCCCAGTCTTTCTCAAAAGCATCCTGCAAAAACCAAGGGAAGAATATCTTCCTGGTATCTGCGCCCAGAAAAAGGGAGTGGCTTTTGGTTTTCTTGCTCTCCAGCCCAGACTCAAGAGGAGCTCGGTCATCACATCTCTTCTGGCTTTGTATTCCTGTTTGTTTCGGCTTATTATCTGGTCGTATTCTTCCAAAAGGACTTCAGCCAGCTTGAGCACAAGCCGGTTGGGCTGGTGATTGAAAAGCCTGCTCTGGGATTCCAGACCTGAGATCATCTCCTTATCACCCACTATAAAACCGCAATCTATGCCAGGGATACCGGTGCCCGTAGAAAGCGAATGTAACTCAACTCCGACCCTTTTCCCACCCTTTGCCTGCATCAGACTGGGAGGTCCGAAGTTGGATCCATAGGATTGAAACTCCTCAAAATAGATCTCATTGTAAGATGCATCCTGCACTACTCTGATGTTATTTTTCAAAGCCACTTCTACCAGCTCTTTATAGAAAAAAAGGTCGGCCAACGAGCCTGTAGGGTTATGAGGATAATTTAAGAAGAAAAACTTCCCCTCGTCTTTGTGCTTATTCTTTAGAAGGCCCAGATTCGGCAGGTAATCATTCCTTTCTAAGAGAGGAAGAACCTCTATCTTC
>Ga0315291_10012211_pt1 | contig 10425 bp, 7 predicted proteins | sample YL17G12_20_MG_FD_203070 | JGI IMG/M metagenome (GOLD analysis project Ga0315291, IMG submission 203070) | Sediment microbial communities from Yellowstone Lake, YNP, Wyoming, USA - YL17G12_20 | ecosystem: Environmental > Aquatic > Freshwater > Lake > Sediment | place: USA: Wyoming | collected... | reverse complement strand
TCACTTTGATAGCCGATGAATATGTGTTGTCTTTCACTATTGAATCTTTGGCAGCTAGGGTCTATGTCTATCCCATAAATTTGAGCATTGACGAAAAAATCTTGCCACAACCTGAGAGATTCCCCGCTTTGCACACCGATTTCTAAAACATTCTTGGCTGTATATTGCAAAGGTGTGAAATATTCTTCATATGTCTTGGTATAGCCATGGGCATATGTATATGTTTGATTTTTATCAGTTGCATATGAATTTGATAATTCATTTAAACCAATCATTACGATCTCCTAATAAAAATTATATTATCATAAATATGAATGTCCTGAATAGTTAATTGGGCCTGAGCAAGCTTATCCAAATTAGTTTGTTGCTCTAAGGCTTTATCTCTTTGCCCCAAATTCATTCCTCTGTCTAACATTACTCCTTGAATGAGATACTGCATAAACTCATAAAAGGTTTCGGCTGGTCCATCATAATTAACATCTTCAATGACATACCACCCTTGACTCCTTAGCCTTAAGAAAAGAACATTGAAAGTAACAATATAATCTGACATTCTGTGGCTTCCATCATCAATAATAATGTCCAATGGATAATGGATACTATCTACCACTGTGTTTAAAAAATCTACATCAGACTGGTCACCAATGAAAATATGCTGTCTCCCACCTTCGTATTGTTTATCCTCAGGATCTATATCTATTCCATAAATTTCGGCATTGAGAAAATAATCCTTCCACAAACGAATGGATTCCCCATTATAAACACCAATTTCCAAAACATTCTTCGCACTTTCTCTCAAAGGAGTGAAATACTCTTCATATAGTTTAGTATACCAATGACCAGTAATATTCTTGTCTGTCCCATAATTATGTGATAATTCATCTAAATTTTTCATAATAAGTTCCTTATTGATAGTATTTTTTATTATACCAACTATTATTGATAACCTCGCAAGCCTCATGCCAGTCCTTACTATTTAGAACATCTTCTCGTAAAACTTTCAAATTCCTTCCATATCTTCCATCAATTCCGATGCTTGCTTTATATTTGTTATATTGATGTTGTCTTGCAGTAAAAGATTCAAATCCGCTTAATCCTGTTCTCACATATAATACACCACATTCAATACATTTAAACCATTCTATATAATTATCTATAATACCAAGATATTGCATCCCATCTACATCATTCACTTGGTCATCATTGATTAATTTAATTCTTTGTAAATTATCTTTACTGCAAGAATTACATTTAGAATTAATTATTGCCTCAAAATCATATGGCAAAGATCTGCTGTGGCCAAAATATAACATTAAATTAGGATAAGCAATAACTGGATGAACTTTCCCAAGAGACCGGGCGATGTCCCACCTCTCTTCTATATCCCAGTCTTCTTCATAAATATAACTAGTTAATGCCTCATCAGTGCCATTCAATTCAATGAAATCATCAACCCTTAATACACAGTCATAAAAACAATATTTCAAACTATTATGGTCATCATTTCTAACAACATCAGAAGATTGGAAAAGAGCCGTGCCGGGAATTAAATTAGCGGTATGTGTTTTAGAATCACCCATCAGGTAATCAATTGGCCCATTGTCAAACACAGTATTGTCCATCAACCAGGAACGAATGCACCCAATGTTCTTTTCTGGGTTCTCATGAACGATATTAATAAAATTCTCATTAATCATCCTGTGCTGCAACCAATTAAAAAATCTACCATTCTCCATTAATAAACAACCAATATTTCTCACACACCAGTCGAATTTTCTAGGATTGGGGTCTCTTTGATATGGTAAATATAAAGACTGAATACCAGTGTCAGTTTCAAGCTTGTTTATTTTCTCTTCTCTTATTTTATCTGTGTAAGGGTCTATGAACAAAAGAGAAAAGTTTTTATTATTTTGTTTATATATGGAATTAATATATAAATTATCTAGCTCTTCATCGTGATAATATCCATTCAAAATAACTAGTAAATTACTTTTAACTAACATCGATGACGCAGCCGCAACCGGCACTGCAACTGGAGCGACTGCTGGAGCGTCTATTGGAGCGGCTATTGGTTTGTTTTGAAAAGAACCCTTCCCTACAATTTCTATGTTCATTTTATCAAATCTTTTAAATTTTCAACATCAGTAGTAAAATTAAACTTTGATATACATCTTATCTCACTACTTAAAATTTTATTAATTGACTCAACACTATATTTCACATCATCCTTTTTAAAAGAGTTATATCTATCCGTAGCCAAGAATTTATCTAGATCTAATGCTATACCACACTCTTGTAATATTGATGGGGCTTTCTCTTCTAATTCCCTTGTCAATATGATGTAATCAATAGTACCCACTGCTGGTTTCCTGGTGTAATCATCATATAAATATGACAAATAAGATGGGAATTTATCTACACAATTATTAATAAAACCCTCAAATGTATGTGCAAAACATTCATTATCTAAATCCCAAGTGGGATGCCATATGGAATTGTCTTCAAAAATACCCCATTTTTCTATTCTATTTATATCTGTAATCTTATTAGTTTTTAATTCCCAATAAGACTTATACCATTCCGCAGGATGTCGGATGCACGTCATGGTCTTTATCTTGGGGTCCTGCATGGCGTTATAGATCTCTATGTTAGAACAAGCATGGCCGTGTTTATTCCCAACCCGATACTGCTGAACACCAGCATTCGTTAGAGCCTTGCTAAACCATTCTCCTCCACACCTTGGAGGATGTATGAAAAGTAATTTATTAGCTATTAACGACGCCATGTTGCCTCCAATCAAGATTAACTACTGGCTCTTTTCTCTTAATACAGAAAAAACAATGCAAATAACCTCTCAGATTTATATCCACATAATCTCTCACTTTTTGAGATTCTTCAGCTTCAGAATAAATATCGTCATTATCCGTGACATAATCGTCCCACCAGGAAATGCTCTTATAAGTTTTTGTCACATGTGGATATTTATCATGTTTCATGGATACAAAAATTCTATTAGCATCACATATTTCAAATATATTATTTAATTCATAAACATGCTCAACATCTTGAAGCAGTTCAAATATGAAAATATCTCCTCCTTGACAGTTGGTGATGTGGGGCTGCAAATAATTTCTAATGTTAAACTCAACTTCATCATTTGATTTTCGGTCAATGATATGCTGGACAGATAGAAGCTCTTTGTCTATAAATTTGATGTTATTTTGATTGCAAAATTTTTTGATTCTGTTTTTTAAAATCAGATGCGTATCTTGAAAATTAACATTATCTTCCCTTGCTTTGGATTCTACATATCTAGGATCTGTATGGCTCTCTATCAAAATGTTCAACTTATCCTCCAAATTAGCCCCCAGACAATCTTCATATAAAGGAACAATGTTTCTTCCTACTCTACCGTCTACCCCCACGGGACCAAATGGGTCAGGATACAGTTGTAAATACTCCAAATATTCATCGGCATCAACTGGGGACACCGTGCCGCAGCATGGGCATTTAATCCATTGAAAATCTCGATACATGAATTTCTCATTCTCCACCGGAGACTCATAATTCAGATGGAAGGTATTAGGATAAGTAGAAAAACATCCCGGTTTACCGCAACAATAACTATTACCTTCTTCAAGAATAGTCAAAATGTTGCTTGGACTTTTAACATGATCAAAACGCAACATGGCGTTCATCATTTTAATGGACATGACACCCTTCACATGCTTCCATCGAGCATTCAAGTCAGAATCCTCGTGATGAACAATTAATGTCGCAGCTTCATTATTACCATTGATTTCTAACATCCGATTGCGACTATAACTGAACATGCCCGCACTACACGCCATGTAATTATTGACCCTCCCATAATCAGGAGTTAAGTCTGCTTTTTCTATGATGGCTTTCCTATCCAAACTACTAAAATCATCAAAATTAACTGTCTTATGTGGCAAATCTATGAATATACCCTTCTGAGCATAACTAATGGCCTTTTCAACCACCGAAGAATGTAGCCAACGATATATACCAAATCTCAAAAACAAATCATGACTGGCCAAAATCAAAGCATTATTATAAACTTCCCAATGAAACATTCTGCCCACATGATTAGCCTTGCATAAAGGAGCATGGATGTATCTCTTAATTTTATATTCTTCACATAATGAACTTATAAAATCTTTATTCTTATTATAATGTCCATCCAATAAAACCCATTCAAAATCTTGGCAAGTCTGTGTCTCCAAACACTTCGCCGCCATGATCAGGTGGTCTTGATTGGGGAACACATTGGTTGTTAAAATACTAATCATTTCTTTCCTCCGTAAATAATACATATCTTTGAGCCATGTCAGTATGAGTATATTTATTGATGATTATGCTCTCTCGACAATACGCTTTCATACTTTTAATATTATCTTGAACCTCAATAATCTTATCCCGCACATCTCTGGCATTAAAACTCTCAATTAGATAACCGTTCTTACCATTCTCAATGATTAATGGAGCGACCCCTACGGGATAAGCAATGACTGGTATCTCACAGGCCAAAGATTCAATGATGGTCAATCCAAACGTTTCATGCCAAAGACTCAAAAACAAAGAGCAACTACTCATATTATACAGATGTCTCATACTTTTATAATCGGTATCACCAAGACTTTCTAAGAAATCAACATGGTCTAAATGGTCCATTATCCATTCCCAATGCTTGTAGCCTTTGATTTCCTTTTGGCCCCAGGCATTAGTAAATAATATCGTGTATTTGTCAGGATGAACAGGCCCCTTCTTAAATAAATTGATATCAATGCCATGGGGGATAACAAACACCTTAGAACAGTTGTTGGATTTTAATATCTTAGAGGCATGTTCTGTAAAACAAATGAGGTTCCTATCTTTAACCAAGGCAAACATATCCGGCATGGGGTATTCTGGTTTATCATAAGACTTCAAATATCCACACCGATAAGGATCACAATTCGGACCACATTCTTCACAATCTTGTAACCCATCAGCATACCTAATTAGATTACTCTGATAACAGATGGGCCAATAATCATGTAATAAAATACAATGGGGAATTTTATATTTATCTAAAAACTCTAATACTTCAATATATTCTTTATATGTATCTCTATAGAAACTATGTAGTAATACAAAATCATAGTTAAATTGAATTAAACTTGAGATCGGGTCCTGAAATATCTCGATGCTATTGTGCCCAGTAGATTTCAAACCAACAGACAAATACTGCATACATGTGTATGCCCCGCCCTTTTGCAAGGAAAGATGTATTTGTAAAAATCTCATAAAACCATGTCCTTTATCTGATATAATAGTTAAATTTTAACATACCTTCTGGTAAGTTATTATAAACTATCCACAGACCATTATCGTCAAATGGATCTGTTTCGAATCTTACTCTCAATTCTGGCCGAGGCACAGGACGGAAAATGAAGAAAAAATACTCATCACTAACATCTAATGCATTTTTAAAAGTAATATATAAAGATCCAGATTCAATGGTCATATCATAGAAGCCCTGACCATATGGGTAATAATAACTATAAGTATCTCCGACAACTTGTTGCCCATTAATGATGATTACCTCCGCGAAGTCAGCATCGTCAGCCACCCCTGTCATGATTTCAAATTTAGTTAAGACAGGTAAGCCAAAAGAAACACTAACATCTGTCCCACTACCAAAATATGATAATCTACCATTGATTTTAGCCGTAGTATGACCAAGCATACCTAAGGCCGTCTCTCCAGTAAAAACCTTCGCAGTTATGAAAATGGAATCTACAGGAGACCCCGCATCACTATAATAATACCATAGATTATTAGCGATTTCATATGACAATGATGGTGTTATATCTGCATAAAATATAGTATGGTGCAAGTCCTTAAGGGCAGCAGCATCCCATGGTGTAATAGGAGTAAGAGGAAACACACCTTCAAGAATGTAATAAATTTGGTCATCGGGCGGTGTGACTGATTTTTGCCATAAGAAATGAAACGTAGCGTCAGCAATAGGAACAAATGTATCCTCTAATGCATATTGAGTAGCCAGAGAAACAGTAGCCGCCTGCGGACGCCAGCCAATTTCTAAGAAAAATTCTCCACTGCCTTCTATGTTATCAATGGTAGCATAACCAGAAGCTGGGTGGTTATCAGTTGCCAATGTATATCTACGAATCGCCATAATTAATCACCTTTTACGTTACCTTACTCTGAGTTATTATCACTTCGTCGGAATTAAACCTATCCCCATTATTATTTCCATCGAAAGGAATCACTACATAATACCAAACATCTCCATTTACTAATTTATTTGCAGGCAACGTTACAACAGGATAAATGGTTGTATATTGAACCGCAGCAACCCCATTTTTATACCAATACATAGTAGACTTGTCCGATCCAGTGCCGCCAGTGTTCGGGTCGTGATAAACATAACTTGCCGTCAAATCTTGTTTCACGGAAATAAGATTTCCCGAATCATCAGTCGATAATGCAACTCCATCTGCATCCAAAATGGTCGCCGCTGAAACATAAGGCGGAGCATAACCCCCAATATGCACGATATTAGAAGGTACGGCTACCCCAGCCCCATTAGCATCCCTTGGGGTTATTAAAACATACCATGTATCAAATTCTTTAAAAGGACCTCCAGGATTAGTAGCAGGAACATCTGATACTCTCATGACATTCCGATTATCATAAGCAGAATAATGAGTATAGTTTGTCTGTCCTGTTCTGGCAAAATACCATTGTATTGTAGTGCCAGTCTCGGCATTATTATCCGCCTGAGAATAAATATAACTAACTACTAATCTATCTGTCAAAGACGGTGCTGTTGGTGACAACGTGACTTCCGAAGCCACCGGAGGATCACTTAGGGTCACTAAAATATCTGTATCGGTAAAGGATTCCTTAGAAAAAGTGAAACCAAAATCAGGCTCATCAAAAACATCATTAGTATAATTTCTTAATTGATAACCTATTCTATAAACACCTGAATGTTGTATCTCGACAGTCACCACATCTGTAGACTGTAATTCCTTCAAAAACATTATTGTTCCATCTTCAGGATATGCAATGTAACCACCTCTGACAATTTCATCATTAATTCTTACTGTTACTATGGCATCCCAAAGCCAAGAGCCATTTTGAACATAATAAATACGCCGATTATCACTAATGGCTAATTCCCCATTTCGAATATGAGAAGCGCCTGGAGTTTTGATATCTACAGTCACAACATCAGTAACAGGTCTTGGATTTTCTAACCAATAGACCAAAGCAGATTCGCCAATTAATTGATATGGAGTTACAGTAGGATCTACTACAAAACCATTGACTTTTACTGTCACAATGGCTGTAGTACCCCATGGTACCGGCTTGCCTGAATCATCAACTACTAAATATACAGATACTCCTGTAGTTTCTTTTACCATGGCAATAGTGCCTAGTCCTACTAAATTAATATCAGGAGTGAAATAAATGCTCTTGGTTCTATTGGGCAAGACCCCAATCCTATTATTCATGATCGGGTTCGCATCATTCCAATCAGTGCTATTCCCCCTGACCACACCCCAATCTAAAATGGCATTCTCTGGTAAATCTACATTAGGAGCAAACATGTATTCAGAAATGATATCAGAGGTCTGAGGCTCAGTGAATTTATACTCAATGGCAGGATCTACAGTCCAATATTTAAAACTGTAAATCTTTGGAGATGGATATTCCTGGTCTCGATAATAGTAATAATCACTGTAAGACCCATAATATTGATAATATTCATAGCCATAATACTGTAGTTGCCTACAATTTAAACTGCTGGTAATGTCATCATAGTCATAATTATTACCATAAATATCATAATAGTTACCACCATAAATGTTTCCCAACCATCCAGTAATTCTAAACCTGAAGGCATAGATGAACTTCTCAAAAACAACACGGTTATTAGTAGCCACAACCTGCCATGCTTCAAAGGTCAAACCATCATAACTAAAAGCGACCTCCAACTTCAAGTCAGAAGTTAAAGGAATACTAACGCCTAATTCCAACATGGATAAGAATGTTAATTCTCCAAACCACACTTCATCTTCATATGCCCCCTGGAAAATTGTTTTATCTTTGTCATTTAATATCTCATCATAAGATTCTCTAAATCTAGCATTGACATTATCACCCAACTGATAAAAAAGACCATTGGTGTTCTCAGTCAAATAATACATATTGGTATTATCATAACTATTCCCCAATGCAAAACAGAAAACTGGGGTTAAATTATCACCACGAATGGCATTGGCCGTTGTAACCACATTGTCTATTTGGATATCTCCCACATTATCAAACCCATCAGAAATTATGACTGCAAAAGCAGCCATTGTTTCAGCGTATTGATAAATCAAATAATTAACCAAAATACCATGATTAGCAATGGTAGAGAAACCAGTGGCTGGGTCATAGGTAGGGTCTAAGATGGCTAAATAAGCATAATCAATGCGATTCATTTGTCTCATTAATTCTAAAACATCATCAATTTGGTTTTCTCTAATAATGGCATCAACAATGGACTGAGCATCCAAATTCCCAATTGCCTCATCCGCTGCAGTCCATAATCTGGATTCATCCCCGTCCGAAGTGATGGAGCCAAGGGCGGCACTATAATCAGGGCGAAGATCAGTCGGACCATCAAAAGTATTTTCACTGATGGAATCCCCAAATGTCCAAACATCAACATATGAAAACTCGGCTCTCCTAAAAATCTCACGAATGAATAATAGGGTTTCAGAAATTCTCAAGTCATCTACATCACTCCAAATCATACTCGCACTACCATCAATGCATAATCCCATGCGGAAACGCATGTCTAACTCCATGGTATTATCGGTGGAAACGAACCATTTGAAAGCATTGTCCTGATTAAATTGGAAGTCATTCTCTACTAAGGTAGATGTCTGTGGAGCATCATAGAACACCTTAAAATATTGATCAATGCCTGTATATTTGGTCCAACTTGAACCATCATATCCCCATTTCATCCCGTCAACATATTGGTTAGGTAGATTAGAATATATCCAGCCAATTACTTTATAATCATCCACTAAAACATATGAATAATAACTGGTTAAAACTGCGGCATATTGAGTGTTAGGAATGACACTAACTGGTGAGGAGAAATTGAACATATAAAATGAGTCTCTGGTTATGTCACTCATTGACACTGGATCACTAGTCGCTAAAATAGTATTAGTGGGTTCTCCATTAATATCAACTGTTCTAATTTCTGCTTTTAGAAATGACATGTTACATTATCCTTTTATATGTAAATATAAACCTACTTTGGTAATTTCATTATAGTCAGACATGAATGTCTGTGCTACACTAAGGTCTATTGACGAATCATGAGTGTGACCAGAACCACCAATAATTTCTGTTGTGCCAGTAGACCAGAAAGTTGACGGACTAAACTGGTTATTATATTCTGTCAATATCCATTCAGGAGAACGAGTAACACTACTATATCTAACTTCATCTATTAAACCATCAAAATCACTTATCCCCCATCCTGCCCACGCCTGACCACCTATCAATGCTTTAGCCCCTCCTGAATATCCATTATATCCATCGGTTATTAATGGATTAGTGGGTCCAGCAATCAATCCATCAACATAAAGACTACCTCCAGTTACAGTATCAATTGTTCCAACTAAATATGTCCAGTAATTAGTTGGACTTGATGTAGCCGTAGCAAAAAATGAAGATCCATTATAAGCATAAAAACTATATTTACCAGTCCAATCTAATATAAACCCACGATCAAATGTTCCTCCACCATAAGCATTCGCAAACATGAATATGAACCCATTAAAAGAATCTGGTTTTACCCAAGCAGAAACCGTAAATGCTCCTACTGGAGGATCTGTCCCATTAGAAAGAAAATAATCACCAGACCCATCAAAGCTTTGACCATTTCCTATTTGACCAGGAACCTCATTAGGAACATCACCAAATGCAGAAATAGCATTAGCAGTTGCAGTCATGTCAGAAAATGGGCTACTTGTTCCGTTCATATGCCAGCCAGATACAAATCCATTACTCCAGGTTGCTTGCTGGAATGCTGGAGTAGGCATGACTGCCGTTGAATCACCCCAATACGCATATATTTTGACATCAGTTGCTGATAATAATGATGGGCATTTGACCCAGGACTCTAATGTCTGAGCACTTGTATTAATGCTAACCAATTCATGATTTAACACTGTTATACCATCATCCGCTGTGAATCTCAAATCTCGACCATCGCTTTGCACAGTAGCCCAAAAATCGGCTGGCATATTAATGCCAGAAACCAATGTTGGGAAATCTACGACACCACCACTTCCCACTTTAGCCTTATTACATGTTAAT
>Ga0315291_10012210_pt1 | contig 10425 bp, 8 predicted proteins | sample YL17G12_20_MG_FD_203070 | JGI IMG/M metagenome (GOLD analysis project Ga0315291, IMG submission 203070) | Sediment microbial communities from Yellowstone Lake, YNP, Wyoming, USA - YL17G12_20 | ecosystem: Environmental > Aquatic > Freshwater > Lake > Sediment | place: USA: Wyoming | collected... | reverse complement strand
CGCCCGCAACCGTTGTCGTCACCATGGTCGCTTCTGGCTCACCAGATTTCCGCTGATCGAGATGGTCAAGCTTCTGCGCAACGATGCGCCACAACGGCGAATCTTCATTGAGCATAAATAGATGTATCACGAGGCGGCGACCATGTATGTCAGTGAGGACACAACTGCCATCATACCTTATGCGGAAGCTTGTTACCTCGTCCCACCGCAAAGTTTTTTCGCTTAGCAGGACCTTAAGTCGAATCTCCTGATCGTTCCAGCGGTAAACTTCATGTGCTCTGATAATCCCATACAGAAAGAAGCCCGCAATCGCAAACAAGACGACAAGAACGAGTAATCTGTCCCCGAACTGTCCCTCCGTGTCGGTCGCTGTGGAATACATCAACGCAGAAAAGATCAAGAACCCTATCCACGAGGCGGCTTTGAATACGACCGTCGGTTTCGCCACGTTCATGTGTTGTTCCCCGCGCGAGAGTTGGATGCGGTGTCCGATGCTGTGGGCGAGGTACGGTGTGCTCGAGCCATGCGAGACCCTCCGGTTGGACGACCTGAGCCGTTCCTGTCGGGACATGACCACGCTGGTGAAGTCTTACTATAGTATAACACGGCGAGCCGTTAGTTTTCTCGTGGGTGAGCACAGGTTGACGCAATACCGCCGCTTGTGGTTGGCAGACAGGAATGTCCGTCCCACCACCGCTGAAGGGTGGCACCCCCAAACTTGCTTTGGGGGTGAACTGGACGAACTGATCTAACCGCAGATGAACGCAGATTGACGCGGGTAACCTGTGCATAATCTGTGTAATCTGTGGATGTTCTGTATCAATGTTTCGTGATCTCTCTCGTGAGAAAACACAAAACCATGAGATCAACCACGGAGACCACGGCGAGCTTTGTACCTCTTTTACGCCGAGCACCCTCACCCTAACCCTCTCCCAGAAGGGGGAGAGGGAACGGGGGCGGTGCCTGGAGCGACTAACGGCATGCAACGAAAATAGTGCTTGACTTTCGCCCCGACGGTTTCCTACAATTCTGTAGGATTTGGTGGATGCGGATACGTAGCGGTGTAACCAAAAGGATATCCATGAAGACGCAAACGCATCAAGTCAAACGGGAAATCCGGGAGTTATCGCTCCTGTTCGACCTTAGCCAGACGCTTGATCGAAGCCTTGATCTGCGCGACGTGGTGAACCCGGTACTCGAGTCTATGGCTCAGCATATGGGTATGATGCGTGGCACGTTGACGTTGCTCAATCGTGAGACAGATGAGATATTTATCGAAGCAGCATATGGTCTGTCGACGAGCCAGCGGGAACGCGGCAGGTACAGGCTCGGCGAAGGAGTGACCGGCAAAGTGGTCGAGACGGGTCAGCCAGCGGTCGTGCCTCGGATATCTGAAGAACCTCTCTTCCTCAATCGGACCGGTGCGCGGAAACGGCTTCGGAAACTGGAGATCTCGTTTATCTGTGTCCCGATCAAGCTGGGCAACATGGTTATTGGCGCGCTCAGTGCCGATAGGTTGTTCGCGGAAGATGTATCGTTTGAAGAGGATGTCCGGCTCCTATCCATCATAGCTTCGATGATCGCTCAGGCGGTCCGGCTTCGTCAATCCGTCCAGCAAGAACGCCAGAGGTTGCTCGACGAAAACATCCGGTTGCAGGAAGAGCTGAAAGACAAGTTTCGTCCGTCGAATATCCTCGGGAACTCCAAGTCGATGCAGGACGTGTACGATCTGATCGCGCGCGTCTCGAAAAGCGATGCGACCGTCCTTATCCGGGGTGAAAGCGGTACGGGCAAGGAACTCGTTGCTCACGCTGTCCACTACAATAGCCCGCGAGCGACCAAACCGTTCATCAAGGTCAACTGCGCGGCGCTGCCCGAAGGCGTGCTTGAAAGCGAACTGTTCGGGCACGAAAAGGGCGCGTTCACCAGCGCGCTCGCCCAGAGGAAGGGTCGGTTCGAGCTAGCGCACAGCGGCACGATCTTTCTTGACGAGGTGGGCGATTTCTCGCCTTCGACCCAGATCAAGATGTTGCGCGTTTTGCAAGAGCGGGAGTTCGAACGAGTTGGCGGCACGGAGACGATCAAGACGAACGTGCGAATCATCGCAGCCACCAATCGCGACCTCGAAAGCCTCGTAGCCCAAGGGCAGTTCAGAGAGGACCTGTACTACCGGCTCAACGTGTTTCCAATACATATTCCGCCGTTGCGCGACCGTCGCTCGGACATCTTGCTGCTCGCGGACCATTTCGTGGAGAAATACAGCACGGTAGGTCATAAGGACGTCCGTCGCATTACGACGCCCGCGATTGACATGCTCGTCGTCTATCATTGGCCGGGAAATGTGCGGGAACTCGAGAACTGCATTGAACGGGCAGTTCTCATGAGCGACGATGGCGTGATCCACGGGTACCACCTGCCGCCAACGCTCCAGACGGCAGAAGCCAGCGGCACGGTGCATGTCGGCACGCTGGAGGCGTCGCTTGACAACGTCGAACGTGAGCTTATCCTCGATGCGCTTAAGTCCTCGCGGGGTAACATGGCGAAAGCGGCACGCGCTCTCGGCATCACCGAACGCGTCATGGGACTCCGCATCAAGAAACATAACGTTAGTCCGAGACGGTTTCGTACCCCAAAGTAGCACCTCTTTTCAATTCCTACCTTCCTGTAGCTTTCTTCGCCCTGACTTCGAGCCAGCATCTTCCAGCAGTCTCGCATAACTGGCGTGCTATCAATATGTTGGCGAGTACTGCCAGTGTTCGGCATGTCTATTGCCTTTTCGGGAATTCGAGGTCATCGGGGCTACAGACATCTGACAATGGAAATGAACTGGGCCCGGATGAATCGAACGTGGGTTATGTATGCAGCACTCTTTCTGTGCTGTATGGGGACAGTCAGCGCGCGTGCCGAAGAATCAACAGGTGCCTCTATATGTCCACAGAGAGGTTGCGTCAACGCGGAGATGCGAAAATTCCAGGCAGACCAAGAACTGGGGGCGGCTCGGAACACATTGGAACACATTCAAATCATCGCGACAGGTTGCTCGAACGCGTTTCAAAACCCGGTTTCGGCATCCGTGGGCGGACCCAGAGATTGCCGCGCTCCCTTCGGTCGCTCGCAATGACGGAGTACGGTAAGGTCCTGGCGTCACGAGCCTTGCGCGCAGAATCTCTTAACCTCGTCATTGCGAGAAGCGCAGCGACGAAGCAATCTCGATTTGGCTGCATAGAAGGTTTTGAAACAGGCTCCAGATGGATCAGTGTTAAGGCGAGGAAGCGGTGAAAGGCATCAGACTTTTTTCAGCAGCAGTGGCAGTAATGATGATGGCAGGCATTGCCCACGCCACACCCTCGACCCAGATATGGATACCATCTACGGACATTCAGGGCTATAAGGTGTTCCACTTTGGATTTGACGCATATGTGAAAACAGAACGGCAGGACAATGGTACCCGTGAACCTGCCGTGATCAACAATGGGATAACGGTAGGTGTTTTGCCCTTCAAGAAGATTCAGGCTGAAGTCGGCATAGACCAGCGCGTGACAGGAACGGAACCAGCAGATTCCAACCCCCTCTATTTCAATCTGAAAGTGGGCACACCGGAGGGCTCATTTTTTGAAGGTTCCCCCGCATTCGCCATCGGCGGATATGATTTCGGCATAGAGAACAATGCATCAAATTACAATATCGTGTATGGGCTGGTTGCCAAGACATTCCCTGTGGGACGGTTTTCAGTTGGTTATTTTAGTGGCAGCGACGAGCTTCTACTCGACGATAAAGGCAAAAAAGACAACAACGGCATTCTCGCTTCCTGGGACAGGAGCATGAAGGAGGTTTCCGATAAACTCTGGTTTGCTGTGGATTACATGGGTACCAAGAGTGGCTACGGCGCTCTGACGGCAGGTTTTTCCTGGAAGTTCGCCGACAATGTGGGCGTGATATTCGGCTACGACATTTACAACAACCGTGATTTGAAACCGACGGCAACCATACAAGTTGACATGGATCTTAAATAACATTGACTTGACGACGAAGGAGGCGGTGCGCTGGCTGTAAGTTTTGCTGACTTACCGGATAACAGGATAGACCGATGTAAAGGACCCATAAGAAGGAGTGCAGATCAATGAAAATGACATTGACAGTACTGACGATAGCGATGTGTCTTGTGGTGACTTCTGGAACGGCATCGTGCGAAGCGAATCCGTTGGGCGGAGCGCCGACTTTGGCACCTCAAAAACCGGCAATCAACACGGGGGACACTGCATGGGTATTGATGTCCTCTGCACTGGTAATGCTTATGACGCCGGGCTTGGCGTTCTTTTACGGCGGACTTGTCAGACGCAAAAATATGTTGAGCATCCTGATGCAATGTTTCATCGCACTTGCGTTGATGAGCCTGCAGTGGGTGTTGTTTGGGTACAGTTTAGCTTTTGGGCCCGGCAACGGGTTCATCGGCTCTCTCAAATGGTTCGCCTTAAACGGCGTCGGGCTTGAGCCATACTCGGATTACTCAGCAACGATTCCGCATCAGGCGTTTATGATTTTCCAAGCGATGTTTGCGGTAATTACACCTGCTCTTATTATCGGAGCATTCGCAGAGAGAATGAAGTTCTCCGCATTCCTATTCTTTATGCTTTTGTGGGCAACGTTCGTATATGACCCAGTGGCGCATATGGTGTGGGGAGTCGGAGGATGGCTGAGGAATCTCGGCGCGCTCGATTTTGCCGGCGGAACGGTGGTTCATATCAACGCAGGTCTTGCGGCGCTAGCTACGGCGATCATAATCGGCAGGAGAAAGAACTACGATAACCGTTCGACGCCGCCGCATAATCTACCATTCTGCGTCCTGGGAGCTGCGGTTCTGTGGTTTGGCTGGTTCGGGTTCAACGCGGGCAGTGCACTGGGGGCAAACGGCTTAGCCACAAATGCCTTTGTCGTTACCAACACTGCAGCGGCAGCGGCAGCGCTGTCCTGGGCTATTCTTGACTGGATATTCAACGGCAATCCCACGGTACTCGGCACGGTCAGCGGTGCGGTTGCAGGTCTTGTAGCCATCACGCCGGCATCAGGATTCGTCGGAGTCGGCGGGGCGATAGTGATCGGCTTGACGGTAAGCGTATTCTGTTTTATCGCGGTGGGAATCGTGAAACATAAATTCGGTTACGACGACTCGCTTGACGCCTTCGGTGTTCACGGTGTAGGCGGTACATGGGGAGCACTTGCAACGGGATTATTCGCCACAAGGACAATCAACCCCGCAGGGGCAGACGGCGTATTCTTCGGAAATCCCCGGCAACTTCTGATACAACTTGTTGCTGTGCTTGTAACGATAGTGTACACATTCATTGCCTCGTTGATCATCTTCAAGCTGGTGGATGCAACCATCGGCGTGCGAGTCGTCGAGGAAGAAGAGGCAATGGGGCTCGACCTGACTCAGCATAATGAACGTGCTTACACGGTGCTGGAATAACCGGTGAAAGGGAATCCATTATGAAACTGATAATCGCTATAATTCAACCACACCGACTGGAACAGGTAAAACAAGAGCTGTACAGGGCTGAGGTCAATCTCATCACGGTCAATGAGGTGCTGGGACACGGCAGACAAAGAGGGGTCACAGAGGTTTATCGTGGTTTCAAAGAGACCGGCAATCTTTTAAGGAAAGTTCGTCTCGAAATCGCCGTTAACGAGAGCTTTGTCGAGCCGACGATAAACGCAATCATAAAAGGCGCACAGACCGGCAAAATAGGCGACGGCAAGATATTTGTGGTAGACCTGCCCGAGTGCATCCGCATCAGAACGGGTGAAAGAGGGGGCGAAGCTATCGGATGAAAAAAAGCTACCGAAATGTTTCTTTCCGCTAGCCGATCCTACAAGAGAGTAGGACTCTTTCTTTGGGAGCGTTCCCCAAAGCGTAGTCTAACATATTGGTAAACAGTGACTTGTGCCGCACGGCTGGTATTGGCATCAGGATTGCTATTTTGTCACTGATACCTTGGTTGGGTAGAGACGTAAGTTTACTACAAGAGCCTCGAGGAGGACCTGAACTATGGAACAGAAGGACAGAGAATACGTTCTGAAGGCTGTGAAGGACAAGAGAATCAAGTTCATCCGGCTCTGGTTCACGGATATTCTGGGTTTCTTGAAGAGCTTCGCGATCCCGGCTGAGGGGTTGCCGGAAGCGCTCGATGAGGGGATGGGATTTGACGGCTCGTCAATCGAGGGGTACGCCCGGATTGAGGAGAGTGACATGATCGCGAAACCTGACCCGAGCACGTTTGCGATTATTCCGTGGCGACCCAACGAAGGCGCCGGGGTTGCGCGGATGTTCTGTGACGTGTTGGAGCCTGACGGCAGGCCGTATGATGGTGACCCGCGCTGGGTTCTGAAACGGAACTTAAAGAAAGCGGCAGATCTAGGGTACACGTTCTATGTCGGACCGGAACTCGAGTACTTCTACTTCAAGAGCAGCGAGGGTCAACCGGTGACACTCGATGCGGGCGGGTACTTTGATTTGACACCGCTCGACGCTGCAAGCGATCTGCGGCGTGAGACGATTCTGGCGCTCGAGAGCATGGGTATTCGGGTCGAGTACAGTCATCACGAGGTGGCTCCCAGCCAGCACGAGATAGACCTGAAATACACGGATGCGCTCACGATGGCGGACGCCGCAATGACGCACCGGCTCACCGTGAAAGAGATCGCGTTACGGCACGGTGTCTATGCGACGTTCATGCCGAAACCGCTGTTTGGTCAGAACGGTAGCGGCATGCATACACACCAATCGTTGTTTAAGGGCAACAAGAACGCGTTTTTCGACCCGTCTGACAAGTACCATCTGTCCAAGACGGGCAAGGCGTACATCGGCGGTCTTCTGAAACACGCCTGTGAGATATGCTCTGTCGTCGCTCAATGGGTGAACTCGTACAAACGGTTGGTGCCGGGGTATGAGGCGCCTGTGTACGTAGCATGGGCGCGACGGAACCGATCAACGCTCGTCCGTGTGCCGATGTACAAACCTGAAAAGCCCCATGCGACGCGAGCTGAGTTCCGGTCCCCTGACCCGGCGTGCAACCCGTACCTGGCGTTTAGCGTCATGCTCGCCGCCGGTCTCAAAGGCGTCCGGGAGAAATACGAGCTACCGGAACCAATCGAAGAGGACGTTTACGAGATGTCGGCTGAAGCGCGTGAGAAGGAGGGTATCCAGTCGTTGCCGGGTAGTCTCGAGGAAGCTATAGCGGAAACTGAGAAGAGTTCGCTCGTGCGCGAAGCGCTCGGCGACCATATTTTCAACAAGTTTATCGCGAACAAGAAGATCGAGTGGGATAGGTATCGGATGCACGTTAGCCAGTATGAGCTAGCAAGATACCTCCCTGTTCTCTGACCGACAATTGTCGTATAATATAATGGATGCGTTGAGAACGAAATGTTGGAGTCGCCGGGGATGCGTCCAGAATGTCGGTTCTGAGAATAGCGCTCGCACAGATCAACCCAACGGTTGGGGACTTTGAAGGGAATCTAGCGAAGATTGCCGCCGCCATAAGGGCGGCGCGGGAACGCTGTAGTGATATCGTAACGTTTCCTGAGCTTGCCATCTGCGGCTATCCGCCGGAAGACCTGCTGCTGCGACCACGATTCCTGAAAGACAATCGTCAGGCATTGGCGAAGGTTCTCAGAGAGGCTGCAGGAATCGCAGTCGTGACGGGGTTCGCGGACGCCGCAGGTGGCATTGTTTTTAATGCAGCAGCTATCATTGACGACACCCGCCTTGTTGCAGTCTATCACAAGATCGAGTTGCCCAACTACGGCGTGTTTGACGAAAAACGCTACTTCTCGCCGGGCTCTGATCCCGTGATTCTCGAACTGTGCGGGATACCCGTCACCGTGACCATCTGCGAGGATATTTGGATAAAGGGTGGGCAGGTAGAACGGCTTGCCGCGAAAAACGGCGCCCGCGTTGTGCTTAACATTTCGTCGTCGCCATTTCACGCGGGCAAACTTGCGACACGCTACGATGTGGTAGCGGGTTTTGCTCAGCGCACGCGAACGTACGTGTGTTACAACAACATTGTCGGGGGTCAGGATGAGCTGGTGTTCGACGGCGGAAGCATGGTTGCCAACCCGCGCGGCGAGATCGTGGCGCGAGCAAAACGGTTTGAAGAGGATCTGCTCATTGCGGATATTGAAGTTGGCGAGAGACCCGAACCTCCGCATGTCCAGCGAGAAGTCGCCGAAGGAACGACGCGTGTCGTGCTCGGGTCCGCTGTATCAAAAGAGCGCACGAGCGTTCCTATGTCACTAGCTCCTGAACTCGGAGGGGTTGAGGAGGTCTATCACGCGCTCGTGCTCGGAACGAGAGATTACACAAGGAAAAACGGGTTTGATAGAGTTGTGGTTGGATTGAGCGGTGGTGTTGACTCTGCTCTTACTGCAGTTATCGCCGTCGCCGCACTTGGAAGAGATAACGTGATCGGCGTTACCATGCCATCCCGGTACACCTCGAATGAGACACGGTCCGACGCGGAACTCGTTACAGCGAACCTGAACATACGGCTTATCACGGTACCTGTCGAAGCGATCTTCGCTGCCTACCTCGACACAATGAAGGAGCCGTTTGGTCAAGGGAAACCGGGGATCGAAACTGAGAACCTTCAAGCGCGCATCCGGGGCAACATCCTCATGGCGCTCTCGAACAGGTTTGGGTGGCTTGTGCTGACCACAGGTAACAAGAGCGAGACTGCCGTCGGCTACTGCACGCTCTACGGTGATATGGCAGGCGGGTTTGCCGTGATCAAAGATGTGCCGAAAACGCTCGTCTATAAGCTGGCGGAATACGTCAACCAGAAGTCGGGGCGAGACATCATCCCGCGCAGCGTGCTGGACCGAGCGCCAACCGCAGAGTTGAAACCGAACCAGAAAGACGAAGATTCGTTGCCGCCGTATCCTGTGCTCGACCCTATTCTGCGTGCCTACGTAGAAGAGGACAGAGCGCCTGACGAGATCGCCTCAAGCGGGTTCGATCCGGCAATAGTCAATGAGGTCGCACGGATGGTTGACCGAAGCGAATATAAACGGCGTCAAGCGCCTCCCGGAGTCAAAATCACGCCGAAAGCTTTCGGGAGGGACCGGCGTTTGCCGATCACAAACCGGTACCGCCCAGGAAAGAGAGGCGGTTAACCGTCATTTACTCTCCAGTCACGCTTAGGATTTGTTGGGCGCAGTATGATGTGGCTGAGCAGGTCGTGGCTTGGTTCTCACTCCCCAGCGGAAGGTGTTTTCGCGTGACCCTGGCTTAACCCAGAGCACAGCTCCCTTGTTCAATCTGAAGTCATACTCCCAGGGTTTGGCACCCTCGGGGCGCGGAACAATTTCTGCAGGGAGAAAGGGTTTCACGGCCGGGTGCTCTTTCCAATCCGGTCTCACTTCCTCAAAATGCGTCCACCCGAGGCCTGCATCACAGAGTTGCCAAAGCGCCCCGTCATCCGTTTCGAAAACAAGCGGCTTGCTTCCGTCAGGAAGGACTAACTCCCATACACGCACCAGTCTCTCTCGTCTCTTAGGTAGGCGCTTGCTCGGAAGCGGGTCCCATGGCTTTCCGGCAATAGTTTCCTTAAGACATTTCTCTATCATCCCGTCGGAGATGCCCAGAGCGCGTTGTTTGGGGTCATACCACGCCGTCGCCCTCTCGTCCAGCCTCTCGAAGAGCCCGGAGTAATCGTCCAGTTCTTCGATCATCGTGCTTATGCCATCAACGGTGGACATGAGGTGAGCTCGTTCGAACCAGAAACGGTGAGCCAAGAAGTTCCTTTGTTCGACGGCGCGCCTGATTTCCGCCAGCAAGTCATCAGGAAGGATGTCTTCCAGTTGCCTGGCAACTTCGCCAAGCGTACGTGAGAAAGCATATGCTAATCTCTCTTCGACCCTCGGGCGCGTGACGAGGTCTTTCCGCGGCAAGCGCGACATGGGGAGGATGTAACACAGCTCGCGGTGCAGGCATTCGCTGAGGTAATACGCAAGGCCGAATCGCGCGTAAAGCTCGCGAATCAGTTCCTCGCTTGGCTCCTCATTTCTGTCCATCCGTCCCCCCTGCTTTTCCTGAGCGCTTTGTTGGCACTTTGACCGTCTGACGGACGTATTCCATACCTTCATCCCGCGTGTCCCGGGGTGGCATCCGCCATGATGGTCTCAGGTCATCCTTGTAAAGCCCGATCTTGTCGAGAGGGATCCGTTTGAACCCTTGTTTGTATGCCGGTGAGCTATCAGCCAACTCGAAGTTGTCGTCCTCAAGACCTACGATCAATGGGTCGGCGATGACGGAATGCTTATCGAATCCGAGTTTCGTCCATTCGTCCCACGAGAACTTCTTAGCCCCCGGTTTCTTGTAGAATACAGCATGAACGCGGACAGGAAGACCACCGTGGTATATGG